>ERZ1026856.268-NODE-268-length-36125-cov-12.338120_pt1 | contig 36125 bp, 30 predicted proteins | sample MGYA00380158_ERZ1026856 | MGnify/ENA primary metagenome ERZ1026856 (study PRJEB33269, sample SAMEA4719794) | human gut metagenome | biome: human-associated habitat; feature: organic feature; material: feces | place: Cameroon | collected 2013-10 ...
CTGTGTTCGCCCGTTTTTATTTGCTATGAATTAAGAATTGGCGGGCGACCGCAGGTCGCCCCTACGGGTTGTGCGGATTTTTAATATCGTTTCAACCGCAAATCATTATATACCAACAATCCGTAGGGACAGCCGCAAGGGTTGCCCCTACTCCTCACTTCGCAACGGTTTTACGCCTTATTCAGCGGTATTTTCATCTATGCCTAAAAGAATATCTACAGCCGATTGTAAATCCTTTTTAGTACGGTATGCTTTAATTACTTTCTTTTCGTGAACATTCAGTTCATCATCCGTCAAATGCACATCAAGCAAATCGCTCGGTGACACATTTAATGCACGGCAGATATTTCCGATAATATCTGCGTCGGGCCTGTTTATGCCTTGCTCCCAATTTGATATTCGACTTTTTGTCACATTTATTTTATCAGCCAACTGTTCTTGCGTCAGCCCGCTTTCTTTTCTGTATTTCTGAATCTTATTGCCAATCCTATATTTCAAGAAAATCACCTCGTTTTATAGATATTATACACGAAAATAGGTAAAAGACAATGATTTTGTCAAGATATCCTGTACTTTTTCGTTGACATAACAGAATATCTGTGATATTATAAATAAAAGTACAGTAATTCTGTATTTAGGAGATGCGTAAATGGAAGTATATAAAAAAGTCAGAGAATACATTGAAGAAAACGGCTATAAACAGTTGGCGGTTGCACAAAAGGCAGGATTTTCAAAAGTGACCTTTAATGCAATGATGAATGGCAAACGGACTATGTATGCAGATGATTTAAAAGCGGTTTGTTTAGCCTTGAATGTCAGCCCCGAACTATTTATAGAAATACCCAAAAGTTGTTAATTAAAAATAGGGGGCGATTTTCTTGGAGAATATTGAAAATGTCGCAAAGTATGTTTTGCTTATGGACAAACAGTTGCGTGAGAAGTTATTGGTTAAAGACGGAAAAGTACAAAATAAAAAGCTTTGGTAATATACGCATATCAAAAAGCAGATAGACAGACGAAAAAACGGCGATACTTTTACTGTTACAGACCACATTCGTGCTATAGTTTATTCTATGCTGACATCGGGTGCGGCGTGGAACAGGCTTGAACCGCATATTGATATTGAAACAGGTCGAATATGGATTGTTGACGAAATCTTTTATCAATATGATGTTGATAAACTTTTGAGTACAGCCCCGTCAGAATTGGTTGGGCAAATAACAGCGCAGACACTTGGTACACCGTACATAAAAAATCAAATGAATGCGCTTATCAATACAAATATTAAAAAATTGCTTGCACTTGAAAAAGAATATGGTAGTATAGATAATTTTTATCAAAGCATTATTAATACGGACAGCACAATGAAAACGCTTGTAAAAGAATTGTCGGCGGTGGGAAAACCGCATAAATTTGCACAGCTCGGCGAAGCTTTGACGGCGGAATATCTGAAAAATGTCGGATATGATATCGGCAAGCCCGATAGACATATATGCAGGATTTTAGGCAGTGAATACCTCGGCTGTTCACAGCGCAAATACGCTGCACCGTATGAAGCCATTGATATCATTGCCGACATTGCAAAAAGCCTGAACAAGCCCGCCGCCGAGGTGGATTATATCTTGTGGGCATACTGCGCAAGCGGTTTCGGCGAGGTATGCACATTAAAAAATCCCAAATGTCAGTCTTGTGTTGCGAAACAAATTTGCAAATTTACAGAATAAAAAACATTGTGAATAGGAGAATGAAAATGGATAATAACAAAGTAGAAACTTTGAAAAAGGTGTTAGATTTAGAGATTTATATTAAGGAAACAAAAAGAACTCTCTCCAAACTGCATCATATGAGCTTTGACTCTGCACCGAAACCACCTGTATGTCAAAAAATAAATAAAACATATCCCGAAATTAAGCCCACAATTAAATTTAATTGGATTATTGCATTAGTTCCTTTGGCTTTATTTTGGGTATTAACTTTTGTTGGAAATGAACTTGATGCAGTGTTTGTATTCTTGATGTTGCCGATATGGATTATAGTTTATTATTTTGTTATATACAAAAAACAGAAAACAAAAAATATTGAACAAATTCGTAACTCCGCAGAATATAAAGCTCAATGTGCAGAAATAGACGCAGAATGTGACAGACAACAGGCTATTGCAAATCAAAAGTATGAAGAAGAAACAAGATTATACGAAACTGAAATATTGCCAAATTATCAAAAGGAATTGGACGAATGGACTGCGAATCATGAGAAAAAAATCGAGCAGACGCAACAAGATTTAAGAAATGCACAACAAAACTTGTCTTTGATTTATCAGGAAACAAAAATTGTACCGTCACAGTACAGAACAATCGAGGCACTTAATTATATTTATGAAATGATTTCCACATCTGATTATGATATTAAAGAAGCTGTGGATATGTACGATAAGGCAATACAACGACAGCAAGAAGCCGCAAGAATAGAAGAATTGCAGAGAGCCAATGCCCTTGCAGATCAACAGAATTATCATTTAGCACAACAAAATGCGCTTATTGATGAACAAAATGCTATATCCGAAAGACAGCGTATGGATGATAGGCGTAGAGAACTCGAAACGGAATATCATAGACATCAGGTCAGGAAACAATTGAAGAACAAATAATTGCTCTAAACAAATCACTTCAACTACGAGGCAGTTCAATATATAAAATTAAACATCTCCTTTTGTTTATATTTTTTTTGATTGCCAAAACAGTCGTAATCCGTCCGATTACGGCTGTTTTTTATAAACGAAAACAAACGACAACGTGGTAGGGCGGTGGCTTGCTGCCGCCGTTGGATTGTTGTTGAAATATGATAGTTTGCGGCTGATATGATATAAAAATATTCGCACAACTGTAGGGACAGGGCTCGCCCCTGTCCGCAATTTATATCAAATTCAATTTCTACTTCCGCCCCATCTTTGAGGGGGCTGTCGTTTTTTGGAACAAAAAATGACTGAGGGAGTTTTTATAATCTGAAATAACCTTTATAACTCCCTCAGTTTCGCTACGCTCAACAGCTCCCTCTGAGGAGGGAGCGGAATGTTTAATATAATTTGAAAAAATCGTTGAATTTCAGCCTCCCTTGTGTAAAGGGAGGTGGGTTGCCGTAGGCAACTCGGAGGGATTGTGAAAAAATTGCGGACAGGGGCAAGCCCTGTCCGACATAGGCTCCCTCTGACGGGCAACATATGCGACCGCCGCCTGTGGCGGATAAAGGGAGCATCTGTTGGCGCAGCGGTCGATTTTGTGCGGCGCTCCAAGCCGCATAAACAAAATCGGGACACCGCAAGAGGGCAATAGCTGTTGAGCGTAGCGAAACTGAAGGAGAGAAAGCAATAAATATCAAACTTTCGTTATCTCTCCCTCAGTCATTTTTCTGCGAAAAATGACAGCTCCCTCGTCAGAGGGAGCCTGTGGTTGTGCTGAATTTTCAATTTGTTATATACCGAAAGTTATTATAAATACGCTGATTTCCTCGGCGGCAGCAAGCCGCCGCCCTACCACGTCGTCGTTTGCACCGTATCGTTCGCAACAGCCTTCGGCTGTTTCTCACTCATTATGCAACTCCTCCTTTTCCGCAAAAATCACGCTCGGTTCGCCTGTTCGGTTGTAAACGCCCTCACGACGGCTCGCTGTCGCTACCAACTTTTGCGGATTGCGGACAGGGGCAAGCCCTGTCCCTACGGTATGATATAATTTTTCACTCCACATTCCACATTCCTCCCTCCGCAACGGTTTTACCACCGTTTTTTCGGGCAGGCTTGCTTTTTGAACGCCGCACGGAACTCGACGTAGCAGCCGCATTTCATACAAACGCCCGAAAGCAAATGCTCGCAGGTCTTGCAAAATTCAATGCGTGAATTGTAGGTGCGTTCGTCCGCCCTGTCGCTTTCGGACAGCCTTTCAATTCGGCTTTTAATATCCTCATACACGTCAGCCTCGGCACTTTCACGAAGCAGACATCTTTTGCATTTTTCCATATTATTTTATTACGAACTTCACAATCGAGCAGGCAGGAATAGTGGCAATAAAGCCGTCGGCGGTCATTTCAAAATCGTCAAAAGCTTTTACCGTAACCCTTTCGCCGTCCTCAAAATCGTTCTTGTCGTGAATATCGCCCGTGAGGATTTCCGCCGTGATTTCTGTAACGCTTGTGTCGGCAACCTGACACTTGATTTCAACCGCTTCACTTGCCGAGCAGTTGGTAATCGTCGAATAAATAACGCCGTTTTCGTCAATCGAAGCCGATTCTGTCAGCTGCGGATATGCCTTTTTGTCGTTCATCTCCGAGGTAAGTTCCTTTGTTGTAAGGAACGAGCCGACAAGCGTGTTTTCTTGATGATCCTTATACATTTTGAAAATGTGATAGGTCGGTGTAAGCACCATTTTGTCGCCGTCCGTGAGGATGACCGCCTGCAAAACATTGACCGTCTGCGCAATGTTAGCCATCATAATTCTGTCGGCGTGCTTGTTGAAAATATTGAGCGTAAGACCTGCAACAACGGCGTCTCTCATTGTGCTTTGCTGATAGAGGAAGCCCGGATTTGTGCCCGGCTCGACGTCAAACCAAGTGCCCCATTCGTCAATGACAAGCTTTACCTTATGGTCGGGCTTTACGCTGTCCATCATTTTGATATGATTGCTGACAAGCAGCTCCATTTCATATGCCTTTGAAATTGTCGAGTCATATTCCGCTACGTCAAATTCGGTAGCCGAACCCTTGTGATCCCAATTTCCCGTCGGCACGGTGTAATAGTGAAGCGCAAGTCCGTTTGCGTGGTACTTTACCTTGTCCATAACCTGCTTTGTCCAGTGATAGTTGTTGCCGTTAGGGCCGCAGGCAATACGGTTTATGTGGTAGTTAGAATCGTAATCTCTGACGTATGTGTTGTACCTTTTGAAAAGGTCGCCGTAGTATTCGGGGTCCATATTTCCGCCGCAGCCCCAGCTCTCGTTGCCGACGCCGAAATATTTGATTTTCCACGGCTCCTTGTGCCCGTTTTCAGCCCTCAATTCAGCCATAGGCGACACGCCGTCAAAGGTCATATATTCAACCCATTCGTTCATTTCCTCGACAGTACCTGAGCCGACATTTCCGTTAATGTAAGCGTCACAGCCGAGCTGACGGCAAAGCTCAAAAAACTCGTGCGTGCCGAACGAATTGTCCTCGACGACGCCGCCCCAATGGGTGTTTATCATCTTTTTTCTCTTGGATTTCTCGCCGATACCGTCTTTCCAATGATATTCGTCCGCAAAGCAGCCACCCGGCCAACGCAAAACGGGTATTCCCATCTCTTTCAGAGCGTTTACAACGTCGCAGCGCATACCGTTTACGTTCGGAATATCCGAGTCTTCGCCGACATACATTCCGTCATAGATGCATCTGCCGAGATGCTCGCTGAAATGACCGTAAATATCCTTGCTGATTTTGCTGATTTTCTGATTTGGGTTGATAAGATACTTTTCCATAAGGTTACTCCGTTTATTATAAATTTTTACCTTTATTTGTTCTTAGTGCCATATTAAGCACGTTTTCGGCACATCTTTGCATCTCTCCGAGAGTTATGCCGCCATCCTTTTGGTATGTTTCAAGAAGCGTGCCGTCAGGCTCAAAGGACTTGCTCATAGCGGTTTTGCCGCCGGGCATAAGCACGTCAACCTGCGCCCTTATCCTGTATGCGTTGCCGTTGAGCTCGGGGAATTCGGGGGAGGGGGCATAGCGCATCCACCAATCCGTCATAACTGCGCCGTCATAATTCCACTCGTTGCGAAGAACACAGGTGCAAAGCTCGTAATTATAATGGCTCCACACGCCGTTTATCTTGTTATAGCTTGTCATTATGTTCAAAGGCTTAGCCTTTTTAACGCAAATTTCAAAGCCCTTTAGGTATATTTCTCTCAACGCTCTTTGTGAAACAACGGAATTGTTGTAGTTTCGGTTGTATTCCTGATTGTTGCACGCAAAATGCTTCGGGCAGGCACTTACGCCGTTTTTCTGTATTCCCAAAACGGTCGCCGCCGCCATTTCGCCCGATAAAACAGGGTCTTCTGAATAATATTCAAAATTTCGTCCGCACAACGGATTACGGTGTATGTTCATTCCGGGAGCTAAAAGCACGTCCGATCCTTTTTCGACCATTTCCTTGCCCATTTCATCAAAAAGGCTTTCGATAAGTTCCGTGTCCCAGGTGCAGGCAAGAGCCGTACCGCACGGCATAAGCGAGCAGGAGGTCAGAAGTCTTATGCCCGACGGGCCGTCGGTCGTGATAATCGGCGGAATACCTTTTTCACGCAAAGACTCACTCACGCCGCCGATAGCGCCTGCGTTACCCTTTGCGCCGAGCGAGGAATTCATAGGCCCTTCGCCTCGTGTGATAAGCTCCAATTCGTCGGGACTTAATTGAGCGACAAAATCCGACATTTTCGCCTTGCCGTCACGCACATCACGTAGCTTTATGCTGCGGTCGCCCGTATATTTTTGACCTTTCGGAAGCTCCTTGAGAATTATATCACGGAGATTGGTTGTGCGATACGGAACGAGGGAATGACAGGGTGCGATTTTGCCGTTTTCAGCTTTGTAGGAAAGCCTGTCAAACCGCATAGAATCAGGCACTGATAGCATTTCGGAGAGCTGTTCGAGCACCTTTGTTTCGCCTTGTGTAAAGGAAAATGCCTTTACACAGGATTTGACACTTTTGCCGATATAAAAATCATAATTTCCGCCCTCTGTAACATAGCAATTTCTGTTTCCCGTCGAGCCGTCGTCGTCAAAGGAAGCGAAAGAGTATTCATTGCAGGAAAGTGTGATAATTTCCTCCTCGTCAGGTGCTAAAAGCTTGGTCTTTTTGAACGCCGTGAGCACCATTTTTGGCTTCGGCAGCTTTCCGAGGGGTGCACAAACGTATAACTGAACAACCTCTCTGCCCGATACCTTGCCGATATTTTTTATCTTAACCTCGGCAGTGAATTTGCCGTCCGAGAAATCAGCTTTGATAATTTCCTGTGAAAATTCGGTGTAGGAAAGTCCGAAGCCGAACTCATAAAGCACCTTTTCGGGACAGAAGGTCTCAAAATATCTGTAACCGACAAAAATATCCTCGGTGTACTTGTTTTCGTCTTTGTTGCCGAAATTTTCAGATGATGGATAATCGTCATAGCGAAGTGCTATTGTGTCCGTGAGCTTTCCCGAGGGAGAAACCTTGCCCGAAAGCACGTCACATACGGAATTACCGCTTTCCATACCGCCCTGCCAAACAAGCATAATCGAGGAAATGCGGTCTTTATACGAAGCGATTTTTTCAAAGTCAATCAGGCTTCCGACATTGAGCAAAAGCGTAACGCTCTTAAAATGCCTTGTTACAGAATCGAGCAGTCTCGTTTCGGCGTCGGTCAGGTAATAGCTGCCCTTTTTAAGCACGTTTTCCCTGTCCTCGCCTGCGGAACGGCCGATTATCACAAGAGCCTTTGTATTTCTCTCGGAGGCTCTTTTAACCTCGCTGTCCGATATTTTCATCTCGGGGTAAAACCGTGGCCAATGCGCCCAAAAGCCCGGGTCAACCTTGTGGGTGTCGCTGAAGCTCTTGTACTTTTCTTTTAGCTGTAAATCAATCTTAAACGGCTGTTCCGCCTCTATTGAGTCGATAAGACTTGTTTTGTACGGCGTGCAAACATCTCCGCCCGAGCCGTTTCCGACAAAAAACCAATCGTTCTGAACTCTGCCGAAAACCGCAACGGAGTCATTTTGGCTAAACGGCAATGAGCCGTCATTTTTAAGCAAAACGCAGCCGTCCGCACCTGCCTTGCGAAGCAGGGGAACAATACTCTCGTTTGCTTTTCCGCCCAAAACCGCCGCCGCTTGCTGCTGTGCCAATTCAGCACCCGACAGCTTGCGGATGATTTTATTGATAATATTCATATTTCAGCCTCCGAAATAAGCTTTGTAACAGTATAACACCATCCGTTTTAATGAACAAGATTATTTTATATGTGCAATATGTACAAATATCGGCAAGTGAATTTTCTATATTGTTGAAATTAGCGGCTTTTTAAGTTTTTTTCTTGTAATATCGGCTTATTTTATGATAAAATGATTAGGTATATAAAGGCACGGCTGACAGTAATTGTCATATGCCATTCGGAACGATAAGGTGATAACTTTTGGATCTTAAAAAACACCATAAGCCGACGTTTGACAATATCTCAAAGGAAAAGCGTGAGAGAATTATAAACGTCGCAACAAAGGAGTTTGCGCTCAAGGGCTTTGAGAACGCAAATATCAATGATATTGCCAAAAAAGCTCAGATAAGCGTCGGCTCGCTTTATAAGTATTTTGACAATAAGCAGGACTTGTTCCTGACCATAGTGAATTACAATATTGCGACTATGGACAATTTGCTCACGGCTCTTTCGCAGAGCGATGAGGATATACTTTTGAAGGTCGAGCAGATACTTCGCACAATTCAGAAGTATTCAAAGGAAAATGAGCTTATAATCAAGTTCTACAACGTTATGACCAACGAGAGCAACCCACGCTTTGCAGGGTATTTCGCAAATGAAATGGAGTCTATGACGGCGAGGATTTATTATACGGCTATCGAGCAGGGCAAAAAGGCGGGCGACGTCAGAACGGATATTGATTCGGCGTTTGCGGCTTATCTTCTTGACAATATGTTTATGTCGCTTCAATTCTCCTATGCGTGCGATTATTATAAGGAACGCTTTAAGATTTACGCAGGCGACAGCATACTGGAAAAGGACGATTTTGTTGTCGAGCAGTGCTTGAAATTTATTAAATCCGCATTGAAAAAATAAAAGGTATTAAAAGGTATTTATATATATTAGGGAAAAGGTGATTTTTCGATGGCAGAAGGAAAATATGTTATAGCTTACGACATTGGAACAACAGGCGTTAAGACCTGTATTTTTTCCATCAGCGACAGGATTGAGCTTGTAGCGGCTCACAGCGAGGGATATAAGCTCTATGTTATGCCAAACGGCGGCGCAGAGCAGGACCCCGACGAGTGGTGGGATGCTATGCGTAAGTGTACAAATCAAGTTATGAAAAAGTCCAAAATCAATAAGAAAAAGATTTCGGGCATTTCATTCTGTTCGCAGATGCAGGGCGTTGTGCTTGTTGACAAGGACGCAAATGCGGTAAGACGTGCGTTCAGCTATATGGATCAGCGTGCGACGCAGGAGTTAAAGGACGGTATGGGCGGCGCACCGCAGATAGCAGGCGGTAATGCCGTTAAGGTGTTGAAGTCGCTTGCAATTACGGGTGCGGCACCGCTTTCCGTAAAGGACCCGATTTGGAAATACAAATGGACGCAGAACAACGAGCCGCAGAATTTCAGCAAGGTATATAAGTGGCTCGACGTCAAGGAATATCTTATTGCGAGAATGACGGGCGAATTTGTTATGACACACGACTCGGCTTTCTCGACAATGATTTACGACATTAAGAAAAAGACGTGGAGCAAGCAAATGTGCGATATGCTCGGCGTAGATATGAATCATCTTGCAAAAATCGTAAAATCCACCGATAAGGTCGGCGAGCTTACCGAAAAAGCGGCTAAGGAGCTTGGACTTGAAGAGGGTACGGCGGTGTTCGGCGGCGGCGGAGACGCTTCGCTTATTGGCGTCGGCGCAGGTGCTGTTGAGCTTGGCGACACGCATATTTATCAGGGTACATCGGGTTGGGTATCAACCGTTGTCGATAAGTCTATTGTCGATACCGCATCAATGATAGCGGCTATTGTCGGCGCAAAGGACGGATATTACAACTACTTTGCGGAGCTTGAAACCGCAGGCAAATGCGTTGAGTGGGTTAAGGATCATCTTGCACTTGACGAAATTGATATATATCTCGATAAGAGCCACGATTTAAGACGTGGAAAGGGCGATATTGAAAAGGTTTATACAAACCTGTTTGAATATATGGCGGCTGTAATCAGCGAGGTTCCGGCAGGCTCAAACGGAGTAATCTTTACCCCGTGGCTTCACGGAAACCGCTGTCCGTTTGAGGACCCGAACGCAAGGGGAATGTTCTTCAACATAAGCCTCGACACAGGTAAATCCGAAATGATAAGAGCCGTTTACGAGGGCGTTTGCTTCCATCTCCGTTGGTTCCTTGAAACGCAGGAGAAGAAGATACAGACCTCTAAAACATTAAGATTTGTCGGCGGCGGCGCACTTTCCGACGTTACCTGTCAAATCCTCGCAGACTGCACGGGCAGAACGGTTGAAACGGTTGACAGTCCTCAGAACATCGGTGCGGTCGGTGCGGCAATCACAATAGCCGTCGGTACGGGAATTATCGACGATATAACACAGGCTAAAAAGCTTATTCCCGCAGCAAAAACCTTCATACCGGACTATTCGTTAAAGTCGGTATATGACAGAAACTATGAAGCTTATGTAAATCTTTATAAGTCAAACAAGAAGATTTTTGCACTTCTTAACGGTTGATTTTTATGAATTACAGGGCGGACCTAATATCCGCCCTTTTTTTATTAGGGGGAATACTATGAAAGCTAAGGAGCTTGTCGGCAAGGTAAAGGGAGCGCCGTCCTACGTCAAGGAGCATTGGAACAAGCCGAACGAGGGCGAGTACCTTTCACTCTCCGAGGTGGCGGCTTACACGTTGGGTCAGGCGGGTACATATATCTATATGACCTTTGCGGCGATAATGACCTTTTCCGCAACCTATTTTACAGGCTCGATTATGGGAATTTCAAACTTGGACTTTACCGTAATCGGAATAATCGGCACGATAATCGGTTACATTCTTATCGTGTTCAATCCTGTCGGCGTTTTGATTTACGAAAACCACGGCAGACTAACGCCAAAGATGAAACGGTTTGCGCATATTGCGTACCTGTCGGAAATTATTATCGGAATATGCTGTTATTTTATTCCGTCAGAAAGCTTTGAGTTTATCATCAAGGGACTTCCGCAGCTTATCGGAAACAACCTGCTTGTGGCAGGACTTACAAACTATTTCACATGGGCAGTCCGCCGTCTGTTCAGTGCAAAGTACGGCAGATTGAAGCCGATGCTTTTGGCTTGCGGCTTGCCTGCGGCTATTATTACCTCGATAATCCCTTATCTTCCGCTTCTCGAAATGAGCTACACGAAGCGTTTGATAGTTTTGAACTTCGGCTTTTCGCTTGTGCTGTTCTTCTATAATAACTTTATAGGCGTCAACGGACTTGTGGCGTTTATCACGCCGAACTCACAGGAGAGACAGCGGCTTTATTCGATAGTGCCGATTGTAACGGGACTTTTCCCGTCGATTATCGGTATGGTATTACCGTTGCTCATATCGGTAACAGGCGGCTACTTGAACCTTAAAACATATAAGGTTTTCGTTCCGATTTTCAGCTTTGTAGGTGTGCTTGTATCGCTGTTTGTTGTAAAATGTAAGGAGCGTGTAATTGAGCCGCCGATTGAGGAACGAGAAAAGGTAACGTTCTTTAAGGGCGCAAAAAACGTGCTTAAAAACAAGTATTTTTGGATTATAAATATCTCGAACACACTCGGACTTTATCAGTGGCACATAGGAAACCTGCTTGCTTGGTGGTTTATCTATTCATTGAGAATGGAGTGGTTTTCGGGAATTGCGGCAAATATCGTTGTTGTCGGAATGACCCTCGGCAACATTATGTGCCCGATACTCACAAGAAAATTTGAAAAGCGTAATATTCTTCTCATTTCAAGGGCGTTGACAATTCTGATGTGCTTCGGCATTGTCCTTGCGGTAAAGACGGGAAACATCTACATTTTCTTGATTTCTCTTACGCTTAAAAACACAATTCAGCCGGTGGTTGACGGCGTCAGCACGGGTCTCGGCGCAGACGTTCAAATTTACCATCAATGGCGCTTCGGAGAGCGTGCGGACTCAATGTCGGGCGTGTTCTCATGGTTCTTAAACCCCGTTACAATGGGCTTGAGCTACATTGTTCCGTATCTCCTCAAGCTTATCGGCTTTACGTCCGACTGGGATGTTCTCTATGACTCGCAAATCCTCACACACGTATTTTCAATTTACACCTGGGCTACGATAATTTCGCTTGTGTTCGTAACTGTCCCGTTCGTTTTCTATGACTTGACAAAGGAAAAATACGAACGCTGCGTTACGGAACTGAAAGAGCGTGTCGAAGGCAAAGCGAAATCAAATGAGCAGGAGGCGGCAGTATGAAAAGAAAAACAGCGATAATTCTCGCACTTGTAATTTTGATAGGCGTTCTGTTCTCGGGCTGCGGCGAGGGAATAGGGCTCGGCGACGAAACGCTTGTGTTTGAAAAAGGCGAAACCTCTTGCACGGTCAAGGAATTTTCAAACAAATCGAGCATTACCGAGTTTGAAATTCCCGACGAATACGAGGGCTTGCCCGTAACGGAAATTGCCGATTTTTCAGGCTGTAACCTTGAAAATGCAGAGGTTATCAAGATAGGCAAAAACGTAAGCAAGATAGGCTCTTGGGCTTTTGAAAATAATCAGAAGCTTAAAATGTATGTCGTTGACCCCGAAAACGAGTATTATTGCTCGGTTGACGGCGTGTTGTTTACAAAGGATATGAAGCAGTTGCTTTTCTATCCGCTTGCAAAGGACGTTACAGAGGTCGAAAAAACCGCTTCCGACGGCAAAACGCAAAAGGTTAAGGAAAGTACATATACCGTTCCCGACGGCGTTGAAATAATCGCTACAAAGGCATTTTATAAGTGCTCTGTCATAAAAGAAATCGTGCTTCCCGACAGCGTGACGGAAATTCGTGAAAAAGCGTTCTTCAAATGCTCGGCAATGGAGAATTTCTCACTTCCCGAAAATGTTACATTGATTGAAAAGGACGCCTTCGGTTATTGCTCATCGCTTAAAGAAATCACAATTCCAAAGGGCGTTACGGCGATTGGAGATTATGCGTTCTTCAACTGCACAAATCTTACCGCAGTCAATATGAAATGCTCGCAGGACAGCGTTACGCTCGGCAAGGATTGGCAGCCTACAAACAACGGTCTTAAAATCGACGCTCTCAATATAAATTGGGAATAAAACACAACAAAAATCCCTCGGATAAAATTCATATCCGAGGGTGTTTTTTATTCTATAATGCTTTTCATATCGTCGGGCATATCGCAAAAGAAGTGCATTTCCTCATTTTTCACGGGATGAATAAACCGACACTCGCAGCAGTGCAACGCCTGATGGCAAATTCTTTCGTCGGGTGTGCCGTACATTGTGTCGCCCACAAGCGGCGTGCCGAGCGAGGCAAAATGAACTCTGATTTGGTGCGTTCTGCCCGTTTCAAGCCTTACTCTCAAAAGCGTATTTTTTCCGTCATTTTTCAAGGCTTTCCAATGCGTAACAGCCCTTTCTCCACGCTCGTTAACCGTTCTTACGGTCAAAATCGGGTCGGGTCGGTAGATAGGTGCGTCAATCGTTCCCTCGCCCTCATAAACGCCCGTTGCTATCGCAAGATATTGCTTTTTAATCTTGCCGGAGAGACGGGAAGCGGCATATCTGTTCAGAGCGCAGACCATAAGTCCCGAAGTGCCCTTGTCGAGCCTGCCGACAGCCCTGAAAACCGACGGCTTGCCCTCTTTTTTCAGATGAAACGCAACCGCATTTGAAAGCGTGTCGCCCAAATGATTGTGGCTTTCGTGTACAGCAAGCATCGCAGGCTTGTTCAAGACCAAAATATCGTCGTCCTCATAGATTATATCAAGCGGCATTTCAACGGGAATTGAAATGCTTTCTTTTTTGTCCGTCGGCAGATTTATTTCGAGTACGTCGCCCTCGCTCATAGGGTCGATTGTCCGAATATGCTCGCCGTTTAATAATATCCCGTCGGGCGTTTGCTTCAATTTCGTGATAAGACGGTGCGAAAAACCGAGGTGCTTGAGAAAATCAAGCACCCGTCTTGACGAATATTCGTGTGGGATTGTATATTGCAGCCTTCTTGTCATCAAATTTCCTCTAATAAAGCCTTCGCCCTTGAAGCAAGGTAGCTCTTGCTGTTCTTTTCGTTGTCAACCAAGACCTCAATAAATAAAATCTGCAACGCTGAATTTATATCCTTGCCGTCGGAAAAGCCTAATTTTATAAGGTCGTTTCCGTCAATTTTCAAATCGGAAAGCCGATAGCACTCGTCATTTTCGATTATTTCATCAAGCAAATCTTTCATAACCTTGAGTTTTTCATCGTGAGAATGAGGGTCAGCCTTTGCAAGACAATCCGCATGGCGTACCTTGATGAAATCCCTGTAATTTTCCTCTCCGACCTCGCTCAACAGGAGCTTTGCGTCGGTTTTCGCTTTCGGGGACGGCTCTGAATGTATAGCGATAAGCGTCGATACCTTTTCGACAGTCTTGTTATCATAGCGCATACGCTTGAGGATTTCACGGCTCATTTCAGCACCGATTGAAGCGTGGCACTTAAAATGGTCAACGCCGTGAGAGTCGGTAAATTTAGCCTTTGGTTTTCCGAAATCGTGGAAAAACATAGTTATTTTAAGCATTTTTTCGTTTTCAATGTCTCGCAGGGCGTGGAGAGTGTGGCAGCCGACGTCGTAAACGTGGTAGGGCGTGTTCTGCTCGCAGTCGAAAAGCTCGGCAAATTCGGGGATAAACACCTCGATAACATCGTGAAATTCGCTCAAAACGCCGAAAGCCTTTTTGCCGCAAAGGAGCTTCGTAAACTCGTCTCTTATGCGTTCAACGGCAATGTTTTTGAGCAAATCCCTTTGAGAATGTATGCACCTTGCCGTTTCCCCGTCAATAGAAAAGCCGAGTGTCGCAGAAAAGCGAAGCGCACGCATAATCCTCAACGCATCCTCGGAAAATCTCTTTTCGGGGTCGCCGACGCAACGGATAAGCCCGTTTTCAATATCTCCGACGCCGCCGAAAAGGTCGATAAGTCCGTCCTCCTCGTTATAGCAGAGCGTGTTAACCGTGAAATCACGCCTTGCAAGGTCGTCCTTGAGATTTCGGGAAAAGCTTACGCTTTCGGGGTGGCGGCTGTCAAGATAATCGCCGTCTATCCGATAGGTCGTAATTTCAAACGGCTCGTGGTCGCAAATGACCGTGACCGTGCCGTGCTTAACTCCTGTCTCGATAATTCTGTAATCCTTGAAAACCTGCATTGTCTCCTCGGGCAGGGCAGAGGTTGTAATATCAAAGTCATTGGGAGCAACGCCCATAACCATATCACGCACGCAACCGCCGACGGCATACGCTTCGTAGCCGTTCGCTTTGAGAAGCCTTATAATGCTGTTTACTTTTTCGGGCAGCTTAAAATTCATATTGCACCTGTTTCATTTTTATTTATATATATTTTAGTATATTTTTATTTACTTGTAAACCGATATTATTTTATGTTATCATATAAAAGTAAAAATTATTGTGAGGAAAGATGAAAATGGAGACAGAGAGATTAAAAAGGATAAACGAATTGGCGCATAAGGAAAAGGCAGAGGGCTTGACCGAGGCGGAAAAGGCAGAGCAGGCGAGGCTTCGTCGGGAATACCTTGCGGCGTTTAAGAAAAACCTTGTCGCACAGCTTGACAACACCTATATCGTTGACGAGCAGGGGCATAAGCGCAAGGTCCGCCGCAAAGACAGCACAATGAATTGATGTTTATTAACGATTTTTGATAATAGGAGTGTAACTTAATATGCTTATACATCGTTGCCCGTGGTGCGGAGAAGAGATAAATCCGTTAATATTTTTCAACCGACATTCCGACAAATTGTCTGTATGCCCGAATTGTAAAAACGCCATTTCTTTATACGCAAGAAAAAACGGCAAGGGAAAGAAACCCAAGGATATAAGAATCCTTATTCCTGCGGCAATACTGATATTGCTGATACCGTTTTGTCCGCCGTTTTCAGTAGTCCGATGGGAAAATCGGTTGTGGTTGGCGGCAATTCTATATTCTGCCGCAATTATTGCACTTCTGTTGCTTTTGAAAATACCATACGGTAAGAATATAAGAACGGACGATAATATTAAAGATAATCAATTTGAAAAATCAAAATGCAATATTTTATGGGAAGTGAGTGGCAGCAGAGGACTTCTTTGCCCCAAAATACAGGTAGCTGAAGGGGAGATATTTCCTGCCTGCTTTACCGATGAAAACGGGCAACCCATAAGTACAGCTCTGTGTGTTGTGCTTGAAAATATTGAATGGGCGAACAGCCGCAACTGTATCTGCGATATATCGTTTGTATCGGATGACACTGCAAATGAAAAATTGCTTTGTCCCGGTAACCGATTTTACCTTTACCACCGCCACAGCATAATTGCCGAGGGAACGGTAAAGCCTGCGCTTGAATAGCGGAAATATTACTTAACCGAGGTGTATATAATGAAAAAATATCATATTTTATATGCTTTTATATGCGTTGCTGTTTTGGGATTGCTTGTCGGATGCTCTAAAAGTATTGAACCGCAATCGCTTCCCGAGTACGGCGACGAATTGAAATCTGTCAACGCAGAGAGTAAATTCGATTATGTCAGATTTGAGTATATGCTTCCCGAAGATTGGGATGTATCCTATTCCGATTTTTACTCCGTATGGAGCTTTAATAAATCAATCGGCGAAATTACGCCGGCAAGTGCAATACAGATTGACGCTTGTATTCCTCAATACGGGCTCTTAATTGATAATTATGAACATCGGGGAGATGCTGTTGAAAGTATCTCCGCTAAAGAAAAAAAGGCTTACAAGGAATTGTTTCGGGGAAACACACAGGCATACAAAGAAGTATTGGAAACAGAGTATATGAAGGATAATGAATTGATGCTCTATTCCAAAGTGCTTGCCGCAAGTGACGGTATTCCCGAAATGCCGGAGTTTATTCCGAAAGATAGCTATGTAAGCGATTATTCGGTTGAATATTATGCCGCCGACGGATTTAATATTGCTGTAGTAAAGTATTCATATGATTTAGAGGGCATCATATACAAATGCATAGATTGCATAAGGGATGATATGCCGTATTTTGTGCGTGGGGGTTTTGATGATACATTATCTGTGTCCTCCGGAGACTACGCACTTTTGGTTGCAAGTACTATGACGGTTGAAGAAGATTATGAATTGACTGACGGTTGGATAAAGTGAAACAAAAGGCGGCATCATTTTTGATGCCGCCAGATTTCTTTTATGACTGTAGTAAAATATTTAAAACATTGCGTTGTTCATCAGACAATTTGCTTATTGGATTGATTAACGGCAATATGTTTAATCTGTCAATTTCTGTTTTTCCTTTAACTACAACGATTTCAATTTTCTCATCCGGATAAATAGTTGCATATTCATAAACATCACCGTCTTTATCCAGAAAGATTTGTGAAAAGTATTCATCATTTTCTCTGTTGGGGTTAAAAGTGTATTCCAAATCATATTTATATGAATCGTTTGGTGAAATTTCCTTGAAATTGGCGTATAGATCTTTTATTGACGAATTTACTTTTTCATTCCATATTGCAGATGTACAAGCATCACTTCCGGACAAATAGCTATGCACTGACTTTAATGAAACAGGTTTAGCGTAATTTACCTGCGAAAACAGCTTTTTTAATTTCGTTTCACCGCAGTGTATCACAGCTTGTCTGAGAATTCCTTTTGGAGATTTGTAATAATCAATTTTAAAATATACAGACTCCAAACTGTCCACGAGACTGGTTGCACATCCCAAAAAGATACTGATTTTTCCGCCAATAGCATGTTCTTTTAAACTTGAATATGAATTACTAAACTCAAGACCTGCTATAAATTTAACAATATCCCAATTTGTCTTGCTTAAATATGTTGGCTTCTTTTCCTCAATATTTGTTTCTTTTTCAAACGAATCAACATATCTTTCATTGTTTTTGTAAACCATGATGGGATATATCTCTTTAGTTACCGGATTTTCAACAGATCCATATTTATGTATAGGATATACTGATGTCGGAGTGTCGTTTAGAACAACCAAAGCTTGTTGCGATAAGCCTTTGTAAGCTGTTTCAACAGCGCTTTTAGGATAATATGTTAATTCATGCTCCATGGGATCATTAAAAATGTAGTGCTTTTCGTCATATCCTATAAGTAGTAGGCAATGCATGGGTGAAATCCATTGGATTTTTTGATTGGTTAACGGAAGAATCCAACTTTTTCCGTTCCTTGGCGGGACCATATTTTGTGTAGCCCATAATATTACAGGAATATCTTTGTCAATATAATCGGCACAGAGCGATTCAAGAGACTTCATTAGTAACCCTTTAGCATAGTGAGTATTATCGGCAAGCAATTTATCAAGCGCAACTTTTATAACATTCATATAGCAACCATAACCTCTTGAAGAGCGTGGATTTCCGCCGAACTCAACATGAGGATTAAACGGAACTCCCTCTATTCGTTTGTTTAAGTAATTATCAATGAAATCGTCAACCGTTATATTTACTCCCGCATAATTAAGAGCCATAACAGTACTTACGCTTTCGCATCCGGTTGGGTATTTGGGAAGCTGCGAAATAAACGGTACATTTTGAATTATTTTGTAGTTGCCTACGGGTGTAATTGTGCCACCGTCGGTGTTACTTTCCTCGTATATATGAATTTCAACACCGTCGATGTTCTGACCCTTATTTCCTGCATAAGTGCTTTTGGTATCAAGCGTTCCGCCAAGGTCATATTTTTCCTGTACGCTTCTCATCCATTCGGGATCAGCGTTGCTTACCCACGGAAGCCATCTGCCTGCAATGCGCACACGGTACATAACGACAACGCCGGATTTGATTTTTACGCCGTCGTTTTTACGGTAGACATAAATGTTCAAAAGCTGAATAGGTTTACCGGGATAGCCTGCATAATCATTGTATGCGGTTCCACGGCTGTCAACATAGGGATAATAATTGCTTTTGCCGGAATTCCAAGAGCGATAGGAAATATAATAAGGCTTACTGCTGTCGGTGCGGATTTTAATGCCGTCAATATGGTCATTTGTTACTATGTTTGAAAATACATTCCAATTTGACAAGCTGTCGGTCATATATTCAAATGTTGCATTGCTCTCGCTTCCGGGAAGCGATCCTACGGGGTGATAATCTGTTTCGCCTCTGAAAACTCGTATTTCAACGCCGTCAATATTCTGCCCTTTATTGCCTGCGTAGGTGCTTTTTGTGTCCAAAGTTCCGTCAAGACCAAACTGTTTCTGAACACTTCTCATCCATTCCGGGTCGGCATTGCTGACCCACGGAAGCCACCTGCCTGCAATGCGCACACGGTACATAACAACAACACCCGACCTTAAGCGTGTTCCGTCCTGATTGTATGCTTGTATGCTTAAAAGCTGTATAGGCTTGCCCGCATGTCCTGTATAGTTGTTTTCAAGACTGTTCAGGCTGCTGACTTCGGGATAAAATGCGTTGTTTCCCTCGTTCCACGACTTATACATGAAATAGTATGAGTCATCAAGGTCTGTACCGATAGTAATGCCGTCAATTTCAGATGCCGTAGCCGACTTTTCAAATGCATTCCATTCTCCGTTATTTGCCATATATGCACATGAAATAATTTCTTCAATTCCCGAAAAGTTGCCAAGCCCTGCGTTTCCGGAGGCATCTTCGTACACATGGATTTCAATACCGTCAATATTTTGTCCGGCATTACCTGCGTATGTGCTGTTTGGAGAAAGTGTGCCGTCTAATGAATATTTGTTTTGCATATTTTGCATCCACTGTGCATCAGTGTTGCTGACCCACGGAAGCCACCTTCCCGCAACGCTTACACGATACATAACAATTACTCCGGAAGAGAGTTTTGTTCCGTCGTTCTTATATGCGTTGATTTCCAAAAGCTGTATAGGCTTACCGGGCAGTCCAGCATAGTCGTTATAGGCGGTTCCGGTGCTTTTTACATAAGAACACCAGTTGCTTTTGCCTTCGTTTTTGCTTCTGTATTGCAAATAATATCCCTTTTCTGTTCCGGTCTGTATTTTAATTCCGTCAATTTGTTCGGCATATACACCGTTATCAAACGATTGCCAGTTGTCAAGGCTTCCGACCATATACTGCATTGAGGCACTGATTTCGCCCCCGGTAAAATCTCCGAGCATAGCTTCTTCGTAGACTCGTATTTCAAGACCGTCTATGTTTTGACCTGCATTTCCAGCGAAATAACTTTCAGTGTCTATTGTGCCGCCGAGGTTATACTTGCTGTGTACGCTTTGCATCCACTCAGGTTCTGCATTACTGACCCACGGAAGCCATCTGCCGGATACACGTGCACGGTACATAACGACAATTTTTTCAGTGAGTTTTGTACCGTCATTTTTGTACACCTGAATCTGTAAGCGCTGTACAGGGCGGTTGGGTGCTCCGGCATAGTCGGAGGTGTTGCTGTCAACCTTAGAATACCAAGTGCTTTTCCCCTCATTCCAAGTGCGATACTTCAAATAAAATGAGTTATTTGACGGAGTTTGAATTTGGATTCCGTCAATAGTGCTTTCTACGGCGTTGGAAAATGTGTTCCAAGTACCGTTTTTAAGATATGTAAATTGAATATTTGATAATAACAATTTAACAACTCCCTTTTTGATGTTATTTTTATGCTTATCGATATGCAAAGAACATATGTTCTACTTCTATACTAATAGCCTAAAGAATAAAAATCAAATTCAAATGGGCAGTTGTGTACCGTTAAACTGACTGACAGTGTGGTATTATGTAAATGTGAAAAAGAGATGCTTCAAATATCAACATATTCAGTAAAACTTGACTTAACCCCTACATATAGTGTAAAATATATTGGTTATAATATATGTGTTTAAGGATGGAATAAAATGGCGAAAAAAGCGGAATATACCGAAGAAAGTATATCACAGTTAAAGGGCGCCGACAGGGTCCGTTTAAGACCTGCGGTTATTTTCGGCTCTGACGGAATTGAGGGCTGTGAGCATGCGGTTTTTGAAATTCTTTCAAACTCAATCGACGAGGCGAGAGAGGGCTACGGTAACGAAATCACCGTTACAAAATTCCTTGACGGCTCGATTGAGGTTCTCGACCACGGCAGAGGTATGCCCATGGACTACAACGAGAAAGAGGGAAGATACAACTGGGAGCTTCTTTTCTGCGAGATGTATGCAGGAAGTAAATACAACACGAATAACGGCGGTACTTATGAGTATTCGCTCGGTCTTAACGGCTTGGGACTTTGCGCTACGCAGTATGCGTCCGAATATATGGAGGCGGAAATTCACAAAAACGGCTTCTGCTATAAGATGAATTTCGAGCACGGCGAGCCTGTCGGCGAGCTTCAAAAAGAGCCTTACGGCAAAAGGGACACGGGTACCCGTATTCGTTGGAAACCCGATTTGCAGGTTTTCACGGACATTGACATTCCGCTTGAATACTATCAGGAGACAATTAAGCGTCAGTCGGTCGTAAACGAGGGCGTTAAGTTCATATTGAGAGAGCAGGTCGGCACAAATTCTTTTGAAAAGTATGAGTATTCATACGAGCACGGAATTACCGACTATGTTAAGGAAATCGTCGGCGACAAGGCGTTTTCGTCTGTTCAGTTCTGGCAGACCGAGCGCAAGGGCAAGGACAGAGCCGATATGCCTGAATACAAGGTCAAAATGAACATTGCACTGTGCTTCTCAAACAAGGTACAGCTCAAAGAATATTATCACAACTCAAGCTTTTTGGAGCACGGCGGAGCACCCGAAAAGGCGGTTAAAAGTGCGTTCGTTTCGCAGATTGACTCTTATCTCAAGGCGAACAGCAGATACCTCAAAACCGACTCTAAAATCACATTTCAGGATGTTGACGACTGCCTTGTGCTTGTAATTTCGTCGTTCTCGACTCAGACCTCGTACGAAAATCAGACCAAAAAGGCAATTACCAACAAATTCATTCAAGAGGCAATGACAGAGTTCTTGAAGCACAGCCTTGAAGTGTATTTCATAGAAAACAAAATCGAAGCGGATAAGATAGCCGAGCAGGTGCTTATCAATATGCGTTCGAGAATTAAGGCTGAAAGCACAAGGCTGAACATTAAAAAGACCTTGCAGTCAAGCAACAGTATGACCGACAGGATTGAAAAGTTCGTCGATTGCCGTTCAAAAGATGTAAATGAAAGAGAGTTATTCATAGTAGAGGGCGACTCGGCTCTCGGTGCTTGTAAGCAGGCGAGGGACTCTGCTTTTCAGGCGATTATGCCCGTCAGAGGTAAAATTCTTAACTGCTTAAAGGCTGAATATCCTAAGATTTTCAAGTCTGAAATCATCACGGATTTGATAAAAGTTCTCGGCTGCGGCGTTGAAGTAAGCTCAAAGGCTAACAAAAATCTTTCGCTTTTCAATATGGACAATCTTCGTTGGAGCAAGGTCATAATCTGTACCGATGCCGACGTTGACGGCTTCCAAATCAGAACGCTTATTCTTACAATGATTTACCGTCTTATGCCGACTCTCATTAAAGAGGGCAAGGTGTTTATCGCAGAGTCTCCGCTTTACGAGATAAACTGCAAGGACGACACTTATTTCTGCTATACGGAAAAGGAAAAGGCGCAGGTGCTTGAAGAAATCGGCGACAAGAAATATACCGTTCAGCGTTCAAAGGGACTCGGTGAGAACGAGCCCGAAATGATGTGGCTTACGACAATGAATCCGAAAACCCGACGTCTTATCAAGGTTGAGCCGGATTACAGTCCCGAAGCGGTTGCGGACAAGTTCGATTTGCTTTTGGGCGACAATCTTCAGGGCAGAAAAGACTACATTGCCGAAAACGGTTATCAGTATATCGATTTGACCGATTTGTCATAAGGCAGGTATTCGCAAGGATTGGATTTTATATTTTACAGCGGAAATATGATTTTATATCCAACAGTGTAGGGCGGTGGCTTGCTGCCGCCGTGGAAATCAGCGAATATATAACAACTAACGGTTGCTATCAAAATTGAATTCAACATCATACCGTAGGGACAACCCTTGCGGTTGTCCGTGAATTTGAGTTTACATCAAATTTTTTGCGGACAGGGGCGAGCCCTGTCCCTACGGATTGTGCGAAATTTTCAATATCATTTAAGCCGTAAACCGTCATAAATCAGCGACAATCTAACGGCGGGAGCAAGCCCCCGCCCTACGCTGTAAAAGAAAACTGGCGGATATATGATAACTAACGGCTGTTAGCAAATTAAAAAATATATCATACCGTAGGGACAACCCTTGCGGTTGTCCGTGAATTTGAGTTTACATCAAATTTTTTTGCGGACAGGGGCGAGCCCTGTCCCTACGGATTGTGCGTGTATTTTAATGTAGCTTTCAAACGAAATCAGAACACGAGGAGAAATAAATGGCTAAGAAAAAGAAAACCGAAATATCCCACGATGATGAATTGAGCTTAAACGCTCATATCTCCGGTGCGGGAGAGGTTGTGCATCAAAATATTATCGACACGCTCGAAATAAACTATATGCCATATGCAATGAGCGTTATTATGTCGAGAGCGATACCCGAAATCGACGGCTTCAAGCCCTCGCACAGAAAATTGCTCTACACCATGTATAAAATGGGACTTTTGAACGGTGCGACCGTCAAGAGTGCAAACATTGTCGGACGTACAATGCAGTTAAACCCCCACGGCGACGCTGCGATTTACGAAACAATGATAAGACTTGCCCGTGGTAACGAGAGCTTGCTTCATCCGTATATCGAGTCAAAGGGTAACTTCGGTAAGTCATATTCAAAAAATATGCAATATGCGGCATCGAGATACACGGAGGCAAAGCTTGCCCCCATCGCAGCGGAGCTTTTCAGAGATATTGACAAGGACACGGTTGATTTTGTTCCGAACTACGACAACTCTATGCAAGAGCCGACCCTGTTCCCCGTAACATTTCCGTCGGTGCTTGTAAACGCAAATATGGGTATTGCCGTCGGTATGGCTTCAAATATTTGCTCTTTTAACTTGGGCGAAATTTGCAACACGACCGTTGAACTTATCAAAGACCCCGACGCAGATATTATGGAAACGCTCAAAGCACCCGATTTTATCGGCGGCGGTCAGATAATCTATGACGAAGCGCTTATGCGTGAGATTTACCGCACGGGCAGAGGCAGCTTCAAGCTCCGTGCGAAGTATAATTACGATAAATCGTCGAACTGTATTGATATTTACGAAATCCCTGCTACCACAACGAGCGAGGCTATTATCGACAAGATAATCGACCTTGCAAAAGCGGGTAGGGTCAAGGAAATTTCCGATATTCGTGACGAGACGGACAAGAAGGGTCTTAAAATCACAATCGACTTAAAGCGAGGCACAGACCCCGACAAGCTGATGAAAAAGCTGTTCAAGTCAACTCCGCTTGAGGACTCCTTCGGCTGTAACTTCAATGTGCTTATCGCAGGCACGCCGAGGGTTTTGGGCGTTCGTGAGCTCTTGCTTGAATGGATTGCGTTCAGAACTCAGTGCGTAAACAGACGTGTTTATTTTGACCTCTCAAAGGCAAAGGACAAGCTTCATTTGCTTGAGGGCTTGCAGAAAATTTTGCTTGATATTGACAAGGCAATTAAGATTATCCGTTCCACAGACGAGGAGCAGGAGGTTGTTCCGAACTTGATGATCGGCTTCGGAATCGATAAAATTCAGGCTGAATATGTTGCGGAGATTAAACTTCGCCACCTCAACCGTGAATATATCCTAAAGCGTACAGCCGACATTGAGCAGCTTCGCAAAGATATTGAGGATATGGAGGATATTCTCTCCTCAAAATCAAGGGTTAAGAAGATTATCATTGCAGAGCTTAAAGAGGTTGCGGAGAAGTACGACAAGCCGAGAAGAACGGAGATTATTTTTGCGGACGTCGAGGAGGACGACGAGGAAATCGAAGAAATCCCCGATTATCCCGTTACTCTTTTCTTTACGAAAGAGGGATATTTCAAGAAAATCACTCCTCAATCGCTTCGTATGAGCGGAGAGCAGAAGCTCAAAGAGGGCGACGAGATAGTGCAGACTGTCGAGGCGTCGAACAACACCGATTTGCTGTTCTTCACTGATAAATGCCAAGTTTACAAGGCGAAAGCGGCTGATTTTTCGGACACAAAGGCGAGTGTATTGGGCGAATTTGTAGCGTCGGCACTTCAAATGGATAAGGACGAGTCGGCTGTTTATATGGCGGTTACAACGGACTACAAGGGTTATATGCTTTTCTTCTTCGAGAACGGCAAGGTCGCAAAGGTCGATATGAGCGCTTATGAGACAAAGACAAACCGTAAGAAGCTCATCAAGGCATATTGCGACAAGTTCCCGATTGTTGCGATAAGGCATATAAAAGAGGACTGCGAAATCGTTATGAAATCGTCGTCGGGCAGAATATTGCTTCTCAATACGGGTGCGGTATCGCCAAAGACCACAAAGGACACGCAGGGCGTGGGCGTTATGACGCAGAGGAAAAACCACCGACTTGAAAGCGTTACCGATTTTAGTGAGGATATGTTCCAAAAGCCTGCAAGGTACAGGACAAGAACGCTTCCGGCGGCAGGCTCAACTCTTTCAGCCGAGGATATGGGCGAGCAGCTAAGCCTTATATAACAGATATAAAAATATCCCGAGTATCTTTTGATACTCGGGAATTTTTTTAGTTATGTGATTTTAATCAGCCTTTGAGCTTTCTGACAATTTGTGCAAGTCTGTCAGCGTCAAAGATAACAGGTGTCGGATACAACGGATGAGCCTCTTTCATAGCTCTTTCAACGATAGTCGGAATATCCTCTTCCTTAATCTGCTCAAATGCAGTCGGGATAGCCATTCTCTCGTTCATAGCCTTGATTTCAGCGATAAAGCCCTTAGCAAGCTCTTCCTCTGTCTGACCGTTAATGCCGACGATTTCAGCAAGCTTTGCAAGTCTCGGATAAATTGTTGAGCCGTATTCCTCAAGAACAACGGGAAGAATTACCGAGTTTGCAAGACCGTGCGGAATACCGTACATACCGCCGAGGTTATGTGCGATAGCGTGAACGTAGCCGACATAAGCTCTTGTGAAAGCCATACCTGCATAGAACGAAGCCAAAAGCATCTGACCTCTTGCCTCGATGTTCTGACCGTCATTGTAGCAGGTTTCGAGGTTTTCGAAGATGAGCTTTGTTGCCTTTTCGGCATAATCCTCAGTCTCACGGGTATTTGACTTGCCTATGTATGCCTCAACCGCATGGGTGAGAGCGTCAAGACCTGTTGTCGAAGTAATCTTCTGGGGAAGTCCCGTTGTAAGCTCGGGATCAAGCACCGCAAACTTAGGACGGAGACACGGGTCATTGATAGCGTATTTTTCGTGTGTCTGTGTGTTCGAAACAACAGCCGCAACGGTCGTTTCAGAGCCTGTACCTGCCGTGGTGGGAACAGCGAAGAAGGGGGGAAGCTTACGCATTACCTTCAAAACGCCTCTCATCTGAGGGATAGTCTTGTTGGGTCTTACAACTCTTGCGCAAGCAGCCTTAGCGCAGTCCATCGGAGAGCCGCCGCCGAAAGCAATCATAGCCTCACAGCCGTTTGAAACGAACATTTCTCTTGCTTCCTCAATGTTTTCGATTGAGGGGTTAGGCTGAACGCCGTCATAAACAACGTAGCTGATGCCTGCCTTGTCAAGCTCCTCAAAAAGACCGTCGAGCAAATTAAGGCTCATAAGTCCCTTATCGGTAACGATCATAACCTTGCCGATACCCTTTTCTTTGATAACGGACGGCAATTTACGGATTGAGCCCGGTCCTGTAAGAAGCTGAGGTTCAGACCAATCAAGGAAGTAAAGCATTACCTTCATTACTTTCTGATAAGCACGGTAGTATGCAACTTTTAATGCCCACATAATTATAACACCTTTCAATTTATAATATTATATTTATTGTACAATTTTTAATTAGATAATGCAAGTATTATTATTAAATATTTCTTGAGAAATTTTGCTGTCGTGTTCGATAGCCCTTGAAAGCTCCGAGAGTGAGCCGAATTTCTCCTCGGGACGCAAAAAATCGGTCAGGCGTATTTCAATTTCCTTGCCGTAGATGTCGCCCTGAAAGTTGATTATATACGTTTCGCTGCGATAACGCTCCGTGTGAACGGTGGGTCTTATGCCGATATTCGTAACAGACGGATAAACCTCGCCGTCAATGACCGTTTTCGAAGCATAAACGCCGAATTTTAGTTCCACGAAATTGTCGGGGAAGAACTGATTTGCCGTCGGGAAGCCGAGCGTTCTGCCACGCTTGTCGCCGTCAACAACGATTGAACGGTAGGAAAATTCCCTGCCGAGCATTGCGTTTGCGGCTCTGATGTCGCCGTCCGAAAGAAAAGAACGAATTTTAGAGGAACTGACCGTTTCGCCGTTGTAGGTCTGAGTGGGTGCTATGTGCAGCTCGACCGAGTATTCCTCACACAGCTTTCTAAGCTTTTCGACGTTGCCCTCGCCCCTTGCGCCGAACGTGTAGTTTTCTCCGCAAGAGAGAGCCTTTGCGTTGTATTTTTCAATCAAATATTTCCTGAAAAACTCGTCATAGGGCAAGTCGGCAATCTCCGAAAAGCTGACGTCTATAATCTTAACCCCGAGGCTTTCGATTATATCCCGTCTCATCTCGTCGGTTATGAGAGAGCAGGGGGCTTTGCCCGTGATTACCGACAGCGGATGAACGTCAAAAAGCAGAACATACGGGTCGTATTTATCTTTTTCGGACTGCAATATCACCTGCAAATGACCCTTGTGAAGCCCGTCAAATGTGCCTAACGCTATGGATTTTTCATTCACGGACATACACTCTCCTAACTTTAAGAACTTCGCCGTCCTTTTCAATCTCTCCGAGCCCCAAAAACAGCCTGTCGGGGGAATAAACCCTGTAAATTCCGTCGGGAATATTGTCTTTGAGCCTATCCCTCGACAATTCGCCGCCGTTTGAAAAACGCTTTGCCTGACCCTCCGTAACAACAATTTCCGAATAGGTGTCGAAGCACTTTTCAATGGGCGTGATGTATTTATCTGCCGTGCCGTCGTTTACAGCCCTTTCAAGCTCCTCTAACGTAACGCAATTATTTATAGAAAAGCCGTTTGCCGAGGTTCTGCGTAAATCCGTCATTATCGCACCGCAGCCGAGGTCTTTTCCTATATCGTCAATGAGACTTCTTATGTATGTGCCTGCCGAGCACTCAACCGATATTGAAAAGCAATCGCCGTCAAACGAGCCGAGCGAAAGGGAATATATTGTAATTTTCCTTGCCTCTCTCTCAATTTCAATGCCCTGACGTGCAAGCTCATAGAGCCTTTTTCCGTCCTTGCTTATTGCCGAGTACATTGGCGGTATCTGTTCGATTTCGCCCGTGTACTTTTCCAAAACGCTTTCAAGCTGTTCTTTTGTGACGTTTACCTCGCTTTCTGATAAAACCGTGCCCGTCGAGTCGAGAGTGTCGGTTGTAACGCCGAATTTTGCCGTTGCGACATAGCCCTTATCGTGAACGGGAAGTAAATCGATAAACCTTGTGCAATTTGAAAGCGCAATGGGAAGAACGCCCGTAGCCATAGGGTCGAGCGTTCCTGTGTGCCCTGCTTTTTTAACCGAGAGCAAGCGTCTTACTCTGTTCACGGCTGAAAAAGAGGTCATATTATTCGGTTTGTCAAGTAAAATGATACCCGTCATATACCTTTAAGTTCCGTTTCTATTATAGATAACAGCTTTTTCTTGTTTTCTTCGAGAGCTTCCTTTTCGAACGTGCAGCCTGCCGCCCTCGAATGACCGCCGCCGCCGAAGTTCATACAAATCTTTGACGAATCGACAGGCTCGTGCGAACGCATAGACACCTTGAAATTGCCGTCCTTTGTCTCACGGAAGGTAGCGGCAACCAAAACGCCCTCAATCTTCCTCGGCAGTCCTGCAATGCCGTCAAAATCGCCGTCCTTTGTGCCTGCCTGCTTCTGCATATCCATCGTAACGGTCATAAACGCACATTTTCCGCCGCAATGCATTTCAACCGTGTTGAGAGCCGCCGCCTCAAGCTTGAAATAGCCGAGCGACTTCGTTTCAAACATAATTCTGTTGATTTCAAAGAAATCCGCACCGTGCTCAATCAAATCCGCAGCGATAATATGCGTTCTTGCCGTAACGCTTGAAAAAAGGAAACAACCCGTATCGGTCGCAATGCCCGTGTAAAGGCTGTCTGCAACAGACTTGTCAATTTCAACGCCCATTGCCTTGATTACGTCATATATAATCTCGCACGTCGCAGAGCAGCTTCTCAAGCAGAGATTTTCCGCAAATTTCTTGTTTGAAATATGGTGGTCAATGCAGAGATTTACGCCATGCTCATATTTCGCACGGTACTGTGCGCCGATAAGCTCCATATCCGCAACGTCAACCGCCACAACATACGGATTTTCCCCAATGTCGTCATCGTTCGAGTGGGCGATATATCCGTACTTTTCGGGGAACGGGTCGGTGCATACGACCATAACCTTCTTGCCGAGCTTTTTCAAAGCGTGCAGGAGGGCAAAGCCGCTGCCTATCGTGTCGCCGTCGGGATTTCTGTGCGTGAGTATAAGAATATTATCGTTTTCTCTCAGCAGGCGAGCCGCCGATTTTTCGTCGATTTTATTCATCTTTATCCCTCGTAAGATCCTCAATTTTTTTGAAAATTTCCATACCGTGCTCAACGGAGTCGTCTGCCACAAATTTCATTTCGGGCGTTTTACGAAGTCGGAGCCTTGCACCGACCTCGTGTCTTATTCTGCCCGTTGCGCTGACAAGACCCTTTACAGCCTCTTTTGCCGAGTCAATTCCGTCAAGAGCACTGATATATACCTTTGCGAATGAAAGGTCGTGACTTACATCGACCCTTACAACAGTGAGCATTTTATCCTTAACTCTCGGGTCTTTAAGCTCTCTGATTACGGCGATGATTTCACGCTTAATATCCTCGGACACTCTGTCCTGTCTGTAACCTGCCATTTTTACCTCCGAAAAAGGCTTAAGCCTTAACCTCTTCCATTATGAACGCTTCGAGAATGTCGCCCTCCTTGATGTCGTTGAACTTTTCAAGTCCCACGCCGCACTCATAGCCCGAGGCAACCTCTTTTGCGTCCTCTTTGAAGCGTTTAAGAGAAGCGATAGCGTCCTCAAAGATAACAATACCGTCTCTTACAACTCTAATCTGTGAATTTCTTGTGATTTTACCGTCAAGAACATACGAGCCTGCAATCATACCCGCAGAGGAGAGCTTGAATACGTTACGAACTTCTGCTCTGCCGAGAACGACCTCACGGAACTTCGGTGCGAGCATACCCTTGATAGCCGCTTCGAGCTCTTCGATACAGTCGTAAATAACCCTGTACATTCTCATATCAACGCCGTCTCTCTCGGCAATTTCAGCCGCAACGGGGTCGGGACGAACATTGAAGCCTACGATAATTGCGTTAGATGCGTTTGCGAGCATAACGTCTGACTCGTTAATTGCACCGACGCTTCCGTGGATAACCTTGACTTTGACCTCGTCATTTGAGAGCTTTTCAACGTTCTGCTTAACAGCCTCAACCGAGCCTTGAACGTCAGCCTTAACGATAATGTTGAGTTCTTTCATATCGCCCTGAGAAATTGAGGAGAAAAGGTTGTCGAGAGTAACTTTCTGATACTGCTTGAATTCCTCTTCCTTAGCTTCTCTCTTTCTCTGCTCAACGAGTTCACGTGCAAGTCTTTCATCAGATACGGCGTCAAATGTGTCGCCTGCCTGCGGAACCTCCGCAAGTCCCATAATTTCAACGGGAACGGACGGTCCTGCCGAATCGAGCACCTTGCCGTTTTCGTTTGTCATAACTCTTACTCTGCCGACCGATGAGCCTGCAACTATTGTGTCGCCCGTTTTAAGCGTACCGTTCTGAACAAGCACGGTAGCAACAGGACCTCTGCCCTTATCAAGCTTAGCCTCGATAACGATACCCTTTGCGGCACGGTTCGGGTTAGCCTTTAATTCAAGCATTTCAGCAACAAGGTTGATTGACTCAAGCACCTTGTCAATGCCCTGATGAGTTTTAGCCGAAACGGGGATACAGATAACGTCGCCGCCCCATTCCTCGGGAACAAGGTCATGCTCTGTGAGCTGCTGCATAATTCTGTCGGGAGAAGCGCCGGGCTTATCCATCTTATTGATTGCAACGATAATTGAAACGTTAGCCGCCTTTGCGTGGTTTATAGCCTCGATTGTCTGGGGCATAATACCGTCGTCTGCGGCAACAACAAGGATTGCAATATCCGTAGCCATTGCACCTCTTGCACGCATTGAAGTAAACGCAGCGTGACCGGGGGTGTCAAGGAATGTGATTTTGCCCTCGGGAGTCTGAACTCTGTATGCGCCGATATGCTGTGTGATACCGCCTGCCTCTGTGCTTGTAACCGAGGTGTTGCGGATAGCGTCGAGCAATGAGGTCTTACCGTGGTCAACGTGTCCCATAACAACAACGACGGGGTCACGGGGCTGAAGATCCTCTTCCGCATCAACCGTATCGTCGATAATTCTCTCCTCGATTGTAACAACAACCTCTTTTTCAACCTTTGCACCGAGCTCTGTTGCAACGATTTCAGCCGTATCATAATCGATAACCTCGTTAACGGTTGCCATCATACCGAGTGCAAACAGCTTTTTGATAACCTCTGCCGCCGTCATTTTAAGCAAAGCAGCAAGCTCGCCGACTGTAATTTCCTCGGGAACTGTAATTTTAATCTGCTTCTTAGCTCTTTCAGCTGCAATTCTCTTGAGTCTTTCAGCCTCGCTCTCGTGCTTGTGGCTTCTCATACCCTGCTTGCGATACTGCTTCGACTTCTGATTAAGCTTCTGCTTTCTTACAACATTATCCGAGTTTCTGTCGTTAGCCGGAGCAATGTTCTCATATCTTTCATTGTACTTGTCAAGGTCAACCGAGCCTGCTCTTGTGTCAATGTGACGAACTTCGCCCTTTGTTCTTGACTGCATAGGCTTGTTGGGGTCTTTAACCTTTTTCTTGGGAAGCTCCTGATTTGAAGCCTTGTTATCTGACTTTTCATTTGCTTTGGCAGCAGGCTTTTTGTCCGTCGGCTTCTTATCCGAAGCCTTTTTAGCCGCTTCCTTCTTCGGCGCAGGCTCTTTGTTTTCCTTCTGCATTGCAAAATAATCGTCAAAGCTTTCAACCGAATGCTGCTTTGTCAAAACGTCGAAGATAACGTCCATTTCCTTATCCTCAAGCGTTGCCTGCGACTTCTTTTCGCCGTCAAAATATTTTCCCAAAAGCTCGATAAGAGCCTTACTCTGCATATTGAAGTCCTTTGCGACTTCGTTCAATTTATTCTTTTTAATCGCCATGTATTATTCCTCCCTTATGAGTTGTGTTAATCTTTCGGCAAAGCCTCTGTCATTGAGCGTCAAAACCGCCGTCGTTTTGTAGCCGAGCGACGCACCGAGCTCATTCATTGTGCAATCGACAACCGTACACTCCGCTTTGCCGTTTTCGCAAAGCCTGCTCATTTCGTTTTTGAGCCTTTCGGAAGCGTCTTGACTTAAAACACAAAGCCACGCTTTCTTTTCCTTAATAGAAGCAACGCTTGCATCATGTCCGAGGCTTATCTTGTCTGCCCGTCTTGCCATTCCGAGCAAATTCAATGCTTTATTATTCATTTTTAAGCTCGCTTTCCATAGCCTCATAGACCTCTGCGGGAATTGCACATTCAAACGCACGTTCGAGTCTCTTTGCCTTTTTAGCCTTTTCAAGACAGGAGACCTCGGGGCAAATATATGCGCCTCTGCCGTTTTTCTTTCCCGTAAGGTCAAGGCTTATATCGCCGTCAGCGCTTTTTACGACACGAACAAGCTCCTTTTTAGGCTTCTGTTCCATACAGCCTAAGCATTTTCGCATCGGGATTTTTTTAACTGCCATAATTTCATCTCCTGCCGATATAATAAGTAAATTGCTTTAAGATTAACCCTCGTAGAAACCGCTTTCGGGTTTAATGTCGATTTTCCAACCCGTAAGATGAGCCGCAAGACGAGCGTTCTGACCCTTGTTGCCGATAGCAAGCGAAAGCTGATGATCGGGAACGGTAACGTGGCAAACCTTGTTTTCCGCATCCTCGATTTCAACCTTGAGAACATTTGCAGGAGCGAGAGCCGCCGCAATGAACTCCTCAGGATTTTCGCTGTAATTTATAATGTCGATCTTCTCGCCGCCGAGAATGTCAACGATTTGATTTACTCTTGAGCCCTTAGGACCTATGCAAGCACCGATAGCGTCAACATTTTCATCCTTTGAGTGAACGGCAATCTTTGTTCTTGCGCCTGCCTCACGTGCAACCGAGTCAATGATAACCGTACCCTCGTAGATTTCGGGAACTTCAAGCTCGAAAAGACGTCTTACAAGACCGGGATGCCTTCTTGAAATCATAGCCTTAGGACCTTTGTCGGTGTTCTTAACGTCAACGATAAATACCTTTATAAGCTGATCCTCATGAAGCACCTCGTCGGGAACCTGCTCCGATTTCGGAAGAATAGCCTCAGCCTTGCCGATTTCAAGCGTAGCGTTGCCCGTAACAGGATCGACACGCTGAACCTTAGCTGTAACAAGCTCCTGATTTTTAGACTGGAACTCTTCGAGAATCATACCCTTTTCGGCGTCTCTGATACCCTGACGGATAACGTGCTTTGCAGTCTGAGCCGCAATTCTGCCGAAATCCTTTTTGCTGAGCTTAACCTTAACAACGTCGCCGACCTTGTATTTTTTCTTGATTTCCTGTGCGTCCTCAAGTGAAATTTCCATATCGGGGTCAACAACCTCGTCAACTACCGTACGGCAGTAATATACGTTCATTTCGCTTTTCTCGGGGTCGATTTCACAAGTGATAACGTCCTTGCCGTTGTACTCCTTTTTGACTGCTACGACAATCGCATTCTGAATTTTCTCATAGAGATATTCAGCAGGAATACCTTTTTCCTTTTCCATAATCGCAACTGCTTCAAAAAATTCCTTATTCATCTTTTTCAAAACCTCCAAAATCATCGAGCTTTACCCACGATGCTTCTTTTTTATTAAATTCAATCGTCTCTCCGTTTTCGAGAGTCATTGAAATATTGCCGTTGTCATAAGAGACGAGAGTGCCCTTGTACTCACGCTTGCCGTTTAATGCGTGAATGAGCTTAACCATAATTTTTTCGCCGAGATACTTTTCAAAATGAAAATCTCTTGTCAATTCTCTTTCGATACCGGGCGACTGAACCTGCAAAGAATAGCTCTGCTCAATCGGGTCAAGCCTGTCAAGCGGCTCGTCGATAGCGTGGCTCATATTAACGCAGTCGTCAATGTCAACGGGTCTGTCCTCTCTGTCAACGATAATGCGAAGATACCAGTTGACGCCCTCCTTCTGAAAGCGAACGTCCCAAAGCACCAAACCGAGCTCGTCGGCAAGCGGCTTTGCAATGTCCCACACAACAGAAACGGTGTTCTTTTTCTTTTCTGCCATAATTCCTCCTATAAAATTAAGAGAGCGGGTTTGAAACCCACTCTCAGCTTAATCATATTCGTACCTTGACATAATAACACATATCATATTATTTTGCAAGTGTTTTTTGCATATTTTAATAGTATATATATTATAAGTCGTCTGCATCCTGTATCGGTCTGTCAACCTCCGTCGGATTTCCCGTATAGCTTCCGAGCACGTCGGAGGGTATTCCGTCATCCGAGCCGTCCCAAATTTCAGCGAATTCCGCAGTCAGCTTATCGACCTTTTGGGCGACCTCTTTGCGTGATTTTTTGTTCTTTTTACTCATAATTAAATCCCCTTAAATAGCGTCTGCTTTATTAGTATTGGCAAAAAAATTGATAAAATTTATACTGATTTTTGATAAATTATTCCACAATTCTGTTGACATTGAATTGCCAAACTGTTATAATTCAATTTGTATAAAAGAGATTATGCCTATCGAGGCGTTAATGTAGAAGGGAAATAGCGTGATATGAAAAAAGTAATGTCAGTTTTGGTTGTTTTGTCATTGTTGTTCACGGTTTGCGTTCCGGCATTCGCAGGTGCTAATGTTGATGCGTTGACCGACGCTCAGCAGAAGGAGATTGCAGGTCTTGTTTTGGCTGCTGTTGAAAAGGGCAACGATCCGGAAACAATCGGCGGTAGAAATTCGATTAGGAGCAGTGTAATTGCAGGCATTACCGATTATTCGGCATATAAAACGGCTTATGAGAGTGACGCCGGTTCAATCAAGGCAATCGTTTCGGCGGCTGTTACGGCAGTTAAGGACGACGCAGGCTTCTCGAAGAACGCAGCCGCTTCCCTTACAACTCTTCTTGCAGGTGGAATAATCGACGTTATTAACCCGACAGAAACAACAACAGGCGGCACTACAACGCCCTCAACTCCCGACCCTGAGCTCAGTGAGGATCTCCAAAAATACGTTGACGTTCTTTCAAAGCTTAACGCTAAGCAGATTGAAAGCGTGCTCGTTTCCCTTATAGGCAATAAGGTTATCACCGTTGACGACGGCAAGGCTATCGTCAATGCACTTTATAAAAATAAAACAATCAATGCTGAAGAAAAAGAAACAATTTTGAAGGCTATTACCTCGGACGAGGCTTCGACAGGCGTGCTTGACGAAATTTTCAAGGGCTACACACCGTCTGACCTCGCACAGCTGTTCAGAGGCTTCGGCGACGCTATCAGCACAATTACCTCTGCTCTCGCAGGTCTCCTCAAGGGCAACAGCGGCGGCGGTAACGGCGGCAACGGCAGCGGAAGCGGCAATACCTCTAACCCGACTGATATCCCCGCAACAGGCGACTATGCAATCCCTGCAGTCGCAGCGGTAGCACTCGTAGCAGGCGTTGCTCTTGTTCTTACAAGAAAAAAGCATGACGACGAATAATTGAAATCGTTTTGTAAAATACATAGTAAAAACTGTTTTATAAAATTACATAGCAAATTATGACGCACTCACTGAGTGCGTCTTTTGTTTTTGTAAATGAGAAAATGAAAGTTGCATAATAAAAAGCACAACCGCATTTCAGCCTCCCTTGTGTAAAGGGAGGTGCCGAACGAACGTGAGGCGGAGGGA
>ERZ1026856.269-NODE-269-length-35995-cov-8.060935_pt1 | contig 35995 bp, 31 predicted proteins | sample MGYA00380158_ERZ1026856 | MGnify/ENA primary metagenome ERZ1026856 (study PRJEB33269, sample SAMEA4719794) | human gut metagenome | biome: human-associated habitat; feature: organic feature; material: feces | place: Cameroon | collected 2013-10 ...
TCAAGTTGAAACACTTGTACCCTTTACTCAACTTTTAGACTTTACAGACTACTAGCGTCATGTTGATTTCCTTGTGCGTGAGGAAATTCCTAAAGATATTGAGCAGTTCCGACGGTTGGTAATAACTTCCTGGAACTAATGTTCTTTCATCATTCATTTTCTACTTTTGATTTCATTCACATTGATAATAGGATACTGGATTTTGACCAAGATTTACAAGATGTCGGATATCTTTTTCAAGATAAGGTGAGTCATCCTGTTCCTTCCCCTTACATTCAAATCTTCCATGATAACGGGAATCGGTAGCGGGTATCCAAACTGTGGGGCTTATCACTTCCTTTACGATACCATCCACATGCCCAATTACTAAATTGACCTTGGTGATTCTATTCTTGGATACTTTCCAGTATTTTCTAGTAGCTTCATATCTGGATGGACGATAGTATTCACTATGTCTATCTGTACAATTAAAGGAGTTCTTAATGTTTACAAAAAGGATCCTATCTGTTGGTGATGGTCGAAGAGGTTCTATCATGATGAATTATTTTTTGTGCAAAATTACAAAAAAATCATGAAATAACTCCGGTTGACTTATGTTTTTTACATTCTATGAGGTCTATCCCAGTAAAAAAGCCCCAGGATTTGTACTCCTAGGGCTGTTTTTTATCTGGCATATTTGCTTTTGGATGCATGTGGCTGCATGGTATCTTCTTTATGACCATGAGCTTGCTCATTTTCACCTTGCTTGGTATCGGCAACCATGTTTTCCTGGCTTTCAATAATGCCATTGCCATCTACATCCATGTCGATGGGGGTTGAGGTTCGTAAATCAATGCCCTTATCTGGGGATTCTGCTTGATTGGCTTTTTCTACATACTGGAAGATGATATTCACAGCATTTTCTGCAGATGTCAAGGCATGTTTTGTGAATCCTGGATCTTGTTTGAGAAGGTCTTTCCAATATTTGTTATAGTCCAGACCTTTCACGTCAAACTTACATCTTTGACCAATCATGGCACCGCCCATATGCGCCAGCAGTTCTTCCTTTACCAAATGTTCATATCTGGTAAGTTTAGCGGCTTCCTTGCGAGTACTACGCACTAGGCCTATTGAAAGGTCTCTCATATAGTCATCCTCTGATTCAAAAAGCTGATGAGGTGCAAGGTGAATGACATCTTCCTTAGCACTATAGCTGACCAGACCTTTTCTGCCATCAAAAATTACCTGTGCAGGATAATTGCCTTCTTCGGTAAGCATGCCAATCACAGGAGTTTGTTTCGAAGCAGAAACCTTACATGATTTTCTAAGTTGCTCCCATTTCTGAGGATGTTCCATAGAAAAATTGGTTTGTTCAATATTATATACCGTTTGCAAAGTCTTTCCGTCTGACAGACAGAAACCTTCTTTGCTGATATCAACCTTGAGATTTTCTCTCTTAATATCATCAAGCGTCATGTAGATAGGAACCTCGTATCCCTCCTTTTCCGTCAGAATGGAAAGAAGCAAGGATGTTTTGCTGTCAAACTTGTCTCCATTAATACCCTGAGGAAGAGCAGCATTGCTTTTAATCCATGGAAGTTCCGGATAGGTAACCTGCAAGCTCAATCGGTCAGCAATAAGCTTTCCATACTGTGAGTACGCCTGTGTATGAAGGTGTTCCTCTGTATGCCACCTACCTTTAATGGGCTCGAAAAAAACATCCTCTGAAGACATATAAACCTTTTCTTCATTCTCTGGAGTATTTTCCTTCTGTTGAAGCTTCTCTTGTGAGAAATAATCACCAATCAGGGAAGATAGCTTTTTCTCGTAATGATCCACACTTTCCTGAATTTGAACTTCCATCTGATTTCTTGCCTTTAGATCCATGGAAGAGACGTTTCTTTCATAATCATCTTCCAAAATCTCTTGCTCTTGAAATAGAGTCTTGATCTCGGTATCGTCTGGAAGAAGCATCATATCACCAGAAAAAGGATTATTGTCATCTTTCATCGATTGAACATAGTCTTTCATGAGCGCAACTTCTTGCTGGTCATTTACATGATCTTCTTTAGAGGCTTCTTTGAACTCCTTTTGGGGTGGTTCTGGAGAACTGTTGACAAGGCTAAGATGCTGATTGAAAGCCTGCTTGCTACCTAAAATCATGGTCAATTCCTTAGTGAGCTGAGCAATTTGCTCATTTTCCTCTGGTGATTTGGATTGCAGCAAGGCAATTCTAGTCACACCTTCCTTGATTAATCCCTCCTTGATGAGTTTGAGGTCATCCGTATTGAGAGGTATTTCAACATTCTTTGGATTCTTGAAAGCAGACAATTTGCCTGTGTTGGATAAGAGCACCCCGTCAGCATGGTCTTCTGTGGTAGGAATGCCACCTGGAGAAGTTGGGACGAACAAGATGCTATCACCTATCTTATTTCCCAAACAGGACATGAGCTTCTCCAAGTGGGCATTCAAATTATCGCTTTCCAGTTGCGTTTTGACAGCTCTCAAAAGTTCCATGTGCTGGTGGGCATTCAATGGGGTAATATCAAGTTGATGCACTTTTTCCCATCTATCATCCGCATAGAAGTTCACCTTCATATCATCTTTTGCATTCGAACTCCATGACAATGGAGTGATGTTCTTTTGCAGGAATTGGAAGAAAATTTGCTTACGTGAGATAGTAGGAAAGTCTCCTCCGAAATTCAAAGGGTAAGTTTTGCCTATATCTTTTTGCAAAGCTATAAATTCCTTACGTGCGGCCTCCACCTTTTCTTTTTCCTTTTCCCAACTTTTTGTCTCTTCTGGTGTCAACCGAACCAGTTCCTTGGATTGAATGAGTTGCTGAAAACTCGCAAGAGGAATTTCATGAAGCTCTGGTTATGTTGAAGGAGAAAGGAAAGTGGAATATGCTATATGCGATTCTCTTGAAGAGTTACCGCCAATATAGGCATCCACTGTACAGATTCGTTCCTTGCTACCATGTCCCTGCTTGAAACATATTCCCACCAAATCCTTACCCAGTTTATCCTCTATCATGGACTCATAGGCAGAGGGAAGAACGTAACCATCTGCCTTTAACTGGCGAAAGCGCTCTATCTGTTTATTCTTGGAATCTATTTCCTCGATGTTATCTACCCAGGTTGAAAATCTTCCTGCTTGCCATTTCACTTGGGGGAAATTGGACGTTTCTGACTTATCCCTGGCCCATTTACCAAGCTGTAAAGCCCATTTCTCCAGCAATGAGAGCTCGCTTTGAGTTGTATCCAAGAACTCCAATTCCTCTGGCGAGAAAAAACGGTCCTTGGGAAACGGCTTCTTGCCTGTTTGCTCACTTTTAGAGAAAAGGTTTTGCCATCCCTTCATGAAACGGTCGCCTATGCTCTGACTTGTTTGATAATTCATTAATTCTTTTTTCTATTATGAATGATTAGATAGGAAAACATTGCTAGATACAAGGTTATTGCCCAGTATATATGGCAATGTTTTCCTATCTGTTTTTTATTTCCTTCTCTGTACCTGACATATGGACTACGTATTGGCTTTCAAATCCCAATGTGATATCGAGGTGGTACGACAGCCGATCTGAAGCTTATTCTTATAGACATCCAGTTGCATGTCACCATGTACTTCCACATACTCACCGGCATTAACATTGATGTCCAAAGTCTTGCCTACAATGAACTTTACCCATGTAAAAGCTCTGTTCTCACCATCCTTATCAGAAGAAAAGGCCGAGAATACCTTGAACGAAGTGCCCTTTTTACTGGTCATGGTTTCGATACCCTTGTTTCCGATCTTGCCTTTAAACTCCATAGCTCCTTCTAGACGGTCCGGGAGAGAGGAGTCGTTCTGCTCAATGGCTCCTTCCGAACGGAGATTGAAATAAAGATTCTCTTCCACCTTCTTGACAAAGAGAATTCCATGAACAGTGACACGGCGACCAGCCTGATAGTTGGCAGCTGTAGCCTGGTCTCCTTCAGCCGTTACTCCAATATGAAGTTCCTTGACACTCTTGTCCTTTCCCTCAATAGGGACAATGATGGTAAAAGCAAGGAATTTTCCACCTTCCTTATTCTGCTTTTCAACTGCACTGCTGACAATGATGCCGCAGGTTGTTACATTACATTTGATCATGTTTTCTTATTTTAATGATGATACTATTCTATTAATTCTATGCTTGCTTGAGACCGACAGTCTGCTTATTGTCAGGGCATTCGGTCTCAAAAATGGTACTTGCGAGGACTTGCAGTTTTGATGCGTCCACCTTCTCCCTGTCTCTTTTGACTAGTGGACATTCCGTCTTTTCCTCGCCATTCTCTGCCAATCTAGCCTCCCTATTAACCACAGCCTGCATCTCAGTGGCCTTTATCTTAGCTGCCATGACAAGAGCTGCTGAAAAGAGAGTGGAGATCAGCTCAGAAAAGGCATCTTTGTTATTATCCATAGCATTTTCGCCATTTTGACTCATCAAATATCCTAGCCATTTGGTTGGATCATTGGACTGAGTAATATTGGCCAGAAGCTTTTGTGCATTATCTTCCTGGGATACAGACTGAGTGGGAGGTGAATATTTGCTTCTTTCCTCTGCCAGAAGGTCTTGCCCATTTCTCAAAAGAGGAGTATCGTTGCTGGTTCTACCTTCTATCGCTGCGAGATAATGGATCGGATTGAATGCCTCTATTTTGCCGGAAGCATCCTTGATCTTTGTCTCAAAATGCAAATGTGGACCTGTGGAACGACCTGTATTTCCCGATATTCCAATCTGTTGACCAGCCTGAACGACCTGACCTTCCTTGACATTAATTTGGCTCAGGTGCATATAGATACACTGGAGTTGAGTTCCATCAGCCTTGTCATATGCGACCTTGATCATATTGCCGGTATCCTTACCATGGCAGGCAGAAATGACCTTGCCCTGATTTTCTGTCGCATATACTGGAAGATTCTTGCCTCCAGTTGCGATGTCTATACCTCCATGTAGATGATTTCCTCTATCTTCATGGAACATACCTGTAACTTTGAGATTTCTGAAATCAATGGGGAGAGATAGGGTGGTGGGCATTCTTGGAAGAGTCTGTCCACCCGACCTTGCATACCCGATATTGATACCTTGTTTCTGGGCTTGCAGAACTGCCATCTGATCATATCGGTCAAGATGGTAACGTTGAATTTCATCAAGCAGGTTTTCCTTATAGGTAGGACTGCTTGCATATCCACCTTTCACAATGCCATTCACCCAGCCTCTATAGTCTTGGGAACTTTTGGAGGCACAGTATTTCTGGTATCTGTCCAACAGAAGAACCTTGGAATGATCTTCCACACTGGCATTTACCCCAGAATACACTCTGAATGCTTCCGGATAGCCATGATCATCCACATGGTAGCTAACAGGCCCCTTCCATGACCCTCCCTGCTTCACTCCAAAGAAATTGGAACTTTCACGGGCAAGACGCGATGTACCAAAAGTACTCTCAAAACCCATTTGGGCAAGGGTGATGGATGCCGGGATACCATATTTGATTTGCTGCTCAATGGCCACCTGGGCATATTTTGCATAGAATGCATTTTTATCTATTGCCATATCATTTGGTTGGTGATAGCCATGGGATATTCCCCATGGCTAGTTATTATCGACGAAATCCTCTATGTGAACTTGCTTCCTGATGGGAGTCCTCCTTTTCACCAGGCTCTTTTTCGGCCACGCTTCTACCTTCATTTTCAAGCACTTGCTGCTGATTGTTTTCAACAGTTTGTTGTACATGAGGAATAAATGTAACGGCAGCCACAGCCTTTTTATATTCAGCCATGTCATCAGCGAGCCAGAGATTGTACCACTGTTGCTTGGAGATTGGCTTTTGCATTCTTTCTCCATCCACGGTGGCAATGACTACCTTCACCTTCGGGTCATCCTTGTCGGCACAGATTCTAACCTTCTCTATGCGGCTCATGTCAATACCTTCGGTATTTGGCACAATGAGTTGCTGTCTAGATTCCGGATATCTGTAACCTATATCATAATATTTCTGAGCCAAAGCCTGATGCATTTCCTGCTTGTTGGCCTTGCCCATGACATTGAAATAGGCATTGAGATGTTCCTTCATCGGATAGATAGAGAAGGATTTCTCATTCTCGGGCTTGATGAAGAAGGCATACTTGCCCTCTGAGTCCTGGATAGCCTGAAATTTCTCGATCTTGGTTGCCGGTTTCTCTGTGAGCTGACTTGCGACATCAATGGTTTGGTGAATTTCTAGCGTAAACTGCTTGAGCTTGCTAACAGTCACTTCCTTATCCTTATAATAACTGTTTGGCTCCTTCAGAGCAAGACTACCACCTGCATTATAGAAGCTTACCTCTTTTACACCCTCTTTTTTCAGAGCTATACCGATTCTCTTCTTACTCATACCTTGCACCTCATTATTCACAAGCAAGGAGGCACCCGATGGCAGGATGACATCAGCAGTTTGCTGCTTCCTATCAAGTACTATGACCATTTCCTTTGCCTCCATGGATGGCAGTTTGTTGAGGTCCGCCGATATGGAGTAGTCCTTACCTGTGGAGAGAACATCTTTCGAAGGCAATTGGCCTTGAATGGCCTCATAGTTGACTTCTCTTTTTTCCACAAGGTTGTCAATCGTCTCGATGGCATTGTTCACGTCACGCTCAATCATGCCCATTAAGTTCCCATTTTCTTTCAACTCTCGTTCCCAGTAGGGGATAAGTTGCTGGCTTTCCTTGGATAATGTAGCTGGGAGTCCCTGTCTTGCCATCAGCACACCGGCGGAAAGTTCTCTAATGAGCAATTCATGCTTGGCATCATCCGCAGGTAACAGGCTGTTTCGCCCGGAGCGGTCCAGACGCTTTGCATCACCAGTGGTTGCCACTACGGAACGGAATATGTCATTTGCCTTCATGATGGCATTTACTTGCTCATTTCCTTCCGTCTTACTCATACCACTTATGAAAAGCGTATTCTCCTTGCTATCGAATTTGGCATCTTGTAGTACATGAACTCGCTCATTCTTAATACCTGAAGCCTTACAAACAGCATCAGCAACCTGATAGGCAAGGGAGAGAATCTTGGTGGCAGGTACTACTTCCTTACTGATTTTTGTCTCCTGCAGATTGTCACAGATGGCAACTCTGTTACCTGCTCTGATTACCTTAGGGAGCACCGTATCTAACGCATAGCTCGGGAACGATAAGTAGGATGTTTTCTTACCCTCAATTTCCTTTTCCTTAGCCTGAATACCAATTACCGGAGCAATTGTCTTTGCCTTATCTCCAAAGATTTCATAGGAGCTGCCTTTTTTGATAAAGACTACTACCTCAGGGTGCTTTTGTTCCTGATCCTTGATAAACTGGAGGGCAGACTGTGGACTCGATGCATTCTTAGCTGTTTCCACGAATTTCTCGATCTTTTGCCCATTGGCCTTGATCAATGCCGAATATTGCTCAGAATCACTGGCAGGAAGGATCGTTTGGTCTATGTTATAAATATGATGACGCTGGCGATGGGCATGTACTGCATAATTGGACTTTTCCATATCCGGAAGAGCATTATACTGCTCCTTTGAAATGATGTCATTATGGTTCGTGACATTCTGGTAATCCCATTTGGTCCAGTTGAATGGTAGCGAGCTTTGACCTCTCTTGACTGACATACCACTTTCCTTTGCCTTGTTATAGGTGGAATAAAGATTGGTCTTATAGCCTTGCTGATCACTATGCAGGTTCATCATGATGTTATTGAACGCTGTGATTGGCTTCTTGGAACCCAAAAACTCAGCATTGCTCTTACCCTTTTCATTCATCCAGACGCCTTCATGTGATTTTGCCATCTCCAACGCTGCGAGAAGAAGGGCTGCATGTGAAGCTGCCTTGGCCTCACTTTTCTTCACTTCTTTATCGTCATGGTCGCTCTCTACAGAAGTTTTGTCTTCCTTTTTGACTTCCTCATTGCCTTCCTGGTGCTTTTGCGTCTCCTGTTCCTGAGCCTTTGTCTCATGATATTTCACATGTTGCTCATCATCCACGATCGTCTTTGCTTCTTTCTCAGCTTCATGCATAGGAATACCGGTGGCTTCGATTTGCTCAGCAACGCCTATAACATCAGTTTGGATGTTGCTGTCTTCATGTGGAGTTTCATTCTGTAGAGGAAGCTTATATTCATCTTTTTCTGCCAATACCTTATAAATTTGCGTCATGTTTTCTGCCATGGACAAATTTATGTCGTAAGCCTGGCTATAAACTTCCTTGAAGGCTCCTTCTTCCTTTTTACCAACCTGAACTAAGTTAGTGGTCGGATCATATTGGAAATCAAGAATCTCACCATTAGGCATGTGGTATGTCGGATTGATCTGCTCAGAGAATTTCTTAGCAATGGCAGCATACTCATCTTGCTGTCGGGTATCAATAACCATTTCTTCCTCTACCTCCTCATTTTCATCCTCCTGGATTTGATATTCAGGCATTTCCGAGAGTTGCTCTTCTACATTCTGCAAGTTCATATCTAAACCTACTGAATGGTCGTAAGGGAAACTGTGATGAAGCGACAAGCCAATGTTGGTAAGGGTTCCCACGTTTAACGTATCCTTCTCCTTATTATATTCAAAATAGAGGACGTCTCCGTTAGGCATGGAAAAGGCAGGAATACGGGCCTTTATCGAATCCAATTCCTTTTGCACCATGTCCTGGGCAATGGCCTTCACATCCTGACTGGCATCCTTCTCCAAACCATATTGCTCTATGGACAGTTTGATATCTTCCTCGCTAACTTTGCGAAGGAGTTCATAGGTTCCACCTAAGGAATTGTTATAAACCAGGGCATAATGGTCGTTTTCAACAAGGAGGTCATCACCCCTATGACTGGTGGCACTCTTTCTGGTGTTTTGCTGTGAAAGACTATCTCCTTGGTCATATTGCTGGGTCAAAGTGAGGAGTTCATCCCATTTTTCCTTATTGGAAAGATCATCAAACTCTTGTGTATTATCCACGCTCTGCAGGTACAGATAAGAGAAATAATACTCATTCTTCGGCTTTGCCACACTATCCTGGCTTGTCTTGCCTTCTTCGTTAGAATCCTTCATGTTGTTATCTATATTTGGTGAACTATCTACAGTTTCTTGCGCCTTAATATTGGGCAGAAGGGATGCTCCTAAAGTGAGAAGTTTCTCATCACTCACCTCTTCAATCCAATTGCCTAGTACCTCATTGTCCTGAAAATACGCTCTGAGTTCAGGAAGACTTTCCAATGCAAGGACTGTATGCTCGCTATCTTTATCAGACGTAATCTGGGTCATGAGGGATGAAAAGTAAGCTTCTGGAGAGGAGAGTGGCTTCGTGATGGAATCAGATACATTTTCCTCCTTCACCACGTTCTGCTGCTTGATCTTCTCCAGCTGCTCCTCATTCTTGATTTGCTCTTCAATGCCATCAAGGTTGCCCTCCATGAGCGGCTTTTCACCCAATGCTACTTTTTGCTTGTCAATCTCTTCCAAAATCATGCGCGATGCCTTATTCACGTCCGACATAAGCGTTGTAATGAACTTTGGCTTTTCACGCAGCGTTTGAATCCAGCTGTCAATATAGGCGGCATTGTTATCAGAAATTCTGCTGGAAAAGCCTAGTGCATTGCCTATCACAAATGCAGTGGTCTCTGCAACAAGTTCCTCCTTGGCGTATTCTTCAGAACCAAACTTGCTTTTTGGCAGACGGTCAAGTCGCGAGGGATGACCGGTAGAGTGGGCCATTTCATGCAGGGCAGACGAATAGTATTCCTGACCATCCTTGAAAATCTCATCCTCTCCCTCATGAATCTTGAACTGGGCCTTCATCGGTACCTTAATGAAGTCACGGGTCTTATTATAGCTTGCACCAGGCACCTCCTGATCAACCTGAATAGGACACACCCACTCCTGCTTCTCAAACATTCTGTCAAGTGGTTCATTCTTATACATCCCCACATCGTCACTCAATGTGGTTGGCTTGAAACGGGAAATAATGGCATCATACTTTTTCTTATTCACTTCTTCCAAAGTGGTTTGGTCAAGATTCCACTCGTTATAGACCATCAGATAGGGACGAACCTGGCATTTAGCCTGATTCTCCTTATCCATGGCAAGGTATTTATCCTCACTGATGCGCTTTCCGTTTTCGTCTTTCACACTCAGGCCCCATTTAAACACTGGCACAGAAGCCTCTCCCTTTTTAATCAAGGCTCCATTGTCTCGTGCTTGCTTGGAGGTCATATAAACAGGAACATGGTAACCCTTGATCATGGTATGCATCTGCAGAAGGAATGCATTTCCTCCTACATAAGGTCTTCCATTGATGTTCTGAGGAAGTCCTACCAGTCTATCACCAGAAGTCCATCCTTGTTCCCAGTTCTTGTGTTTACAGGCTTCCAAGCGCTCAATCATCATATTGGCAAACTTGTCCAATGCTCTGTCAATACGAGTAGGTCCGTCTTCTTTGGACGGAGCCTTATTCAATTCTTCGAAATCCATAAATGATATATATGATCGTTATTAATCTATGTAATGTTCAGTTGTCCTATAACACTGAATCTGATGGCAAAATAAATGAAAACTTTTGGATTGAACACCCTCAACCGTATTGATTTTTATTTTTAACTTAAATCCTCCCTATTTCAAAGATTTTGCCGTGAAATGTGTTAAAATTTGCACTCCAATTTGGCATGACTTTTTCTGATATGATGTTCATATTCCTTATATTCACCATCAAGACTTTGTGAAATTGGGGCTCTATCAGGTGATAATTTCCATCAAGAAGTACCAGCAATTACCTTCTGAGATGGGTTGGCAAAATTCATGCATAGTCTCCTTTTCATTGTCTTTTCATCTTCCTTCAGTCTATTTGATGCCCAAGGAATGCGGCTGTTGAAGTTCCTGATGAATACCTCTTTCATATTCTCTTGCTGCAAAGGCATTATTCTCATCGTATTTCTTCAAAACTGCATTGGCCAATGTGGATAAGGAGAGGTTACCTCTCTCGTAAGCATCGATGGCATTGTCAGAGATTTCTATGACACATGGCTTTCCGTCAATGTCAGCAATCATACTTGTTCCGCTTATGGCCGGATTTGAGATTCTCGGATTCAGCATTTCTTCCTCATATTGCCTGTAAGAAACCCGCTGTGGTGAAGCCGGTTTGGCCAGTCCCAATGCAGCATGGCCAGCATTGTTGAGCAAATTGGCACCTCCAAAGCCAAGCAGAAGAAGTTTGAGAAGGGGACTTTTGACAAACATGCCACCAAAGATGGCTGCAAGGGGCAGCAAATTGTCATTTATCTGTAAGTTAGGATTTTTACCAGTGAACATGCCTATCATCATATCTGGCAGCATGGCCAAAACATAGCCCATGTTCTTGGTGACATCACTGAACCCAGAGAGTCCCATTTTATCTAGGGCATCAGCCCAACCTGCATTCATTTCTTGAAAAACTGGCATATTACGTGTCCTATTATATTCTGATGTATCCTGTCTTTGAATAGCCTCCCCATGACTGTAAGGTTGATAAGATGATGATTGCGAGAAATCTGTGTATGAAGTCTCTACCTGGTTGATAAAGCCATTGAGCTTATTCATATTAGAATCCCAGGTATCTTTCTTGGGAGCTTTCGCCTGACCAGACGCCTGCTTCTTTTCACAAGCAACAGCAGCCGTAGCATAATCCATGGCTCTTTGGCTTACCTCTTTAAGGGTCATTCGTTTCCCCCCAATACTCATCCATGCTTTATTCTCCCTCGACATCTCCATGGCAATGGCATAAAAACCAGAGGCACATTGTTCACAGCGTTTCTTCCCCAGTTTAATCATCCATTCCGGCGGTTGGTTATTGGCACGAAATGGAACGGCTTGCTTCGAAAAGTTTTCCTTTATCTGAGCCAGTAATTTACCTGTCTGATTTTTGTTGGAGGCATAGAAGGAGTCCATTTCTTTCTTGCTTCGTGTTGTGAATGAAGGACTATATGTTTTTATCTTTCGCTCCAACCGTCCATTCAACTGATAAATCAACTCAGAACTTCCCCTTTTGATGGAATCACTGGCTGTTTGAATCTTCTTGATGGCATCCTCATCCTGAAGCGCGAGCTTACTGTCTTCCTTGGCATATTTCTCATTTTCCCAGTTTCTGGCATGATTCAGTGCAAAGCCTGTCCTCAGACCACCATCAATAGCTACACCACTCCAGGCTGAATTCAGGAAAGCAGCGGCTTTTGGTGCCACTTTGATTCCAGCCTTGGTTGCACCTTTTACTATAAGGGAATTACCGGTGCCGTAACCTCCTGTCACTGCAGCATCAATGACCATGGAACCACCCATGGCTGCACCTTGTTCCCATATATTGGGATTATACAAGTCTTCAGCTTTCTGAGCTATGAGCGAATCTTGCTCACCCTCTTTGGGACCGATTTTCGGAAGCAGTCCCAAAAGGCTGTCATCAAAAGCCTTCCTTGCGATGTAGGTAGCACTGTTTTTGGGAACTTTCTCTCTGGCAAGTTGCTCTATGATAAGTCCCTGGAATCGATTTGCCACATAGTTTTCTGCAAAGGCTGCAAGCTTCTCAGAAGGTTTCCCACCATTTTGTCTGATGAGTTCCTTGTAGAACGAATCAAGAAATGTCTGATAATCCTTGGCGAATTTGGTGTCTTTTCCCCATCTGTCCTTACATTGTTTAATAATGTCATCTGAGGATTTTCTGTACCACTTTCCGCACACTTTCAGCTGATTGTCAGTATTTTGCAACTGTACATCCACTGGTACGAATGGAGACTCGTTTTTCTCCAATCGATTGATAAATTCCTCAGATTGCTTTTCTCTGAGATTTCTTACCTCGTTAACCAGCGTAGGCGCCACATATTTGCTGAAATATTGGCGGATACAGTAGTCAATTTGCGCCAAATTCTGATATTTGTTCTCTTTTGCCATTATAAAAATGATATTAAAAGCCCAGGAGCTGCTGTCGTGCCTGCTCAATGGCTTTATGATAAACTGTCATTTGCTTGGGATAGAACCTCGTGAGCCAGTCATCATGTGAGATCTCATCATTGATGAACTTGATGGCTTGCTGACGAGTTACTTCAATGGCATTTTCTCCCTTGTCCCTTCCATTGAACCAAGCCTTAGTCCAGGATCTTCTTCCTGAGGCATCGAAATACACATAGGCTTCATGCTTGACATCATAACTCTCAACATGTATGCTCAAATCTGACAAAGGATCCACCACTAGGCCGTCTTGGGCAACTTGATGAGAAAGTTTTTTTTTTGAGTCTCGTCCCAGGATGCCGGACACGCATCATGGCGAAGCCAGGCATAGCTCAGGAAATCTTCGATGAGAAGATTCTGGATTTTCTCAGCCAGTGGCAGACTCCTGCCTGTGAGACCAAGAGGGTTAGCCATATCAGGAAGCTTCTCAAAGAAATAGTTACGTTCAGCAGCCTCGGATATCACATGTTTGAGGGTGGTCTGCATTCTATCTGGGGGAGTATAGCTGCCCAATCTCAGTTCATTCATGTAGGCAGGGAGCCAACGCATCATCATCATCAGGATTTCATCCTGCTCCTTATCATAGAGTGTCTTGGGCTTTCTGCCACCCAGCTGCTCTGTAGTGGGAGCATTGTTGATACCCATTGCAGCCAGCTGCTGGATATTAGCCCAAATCATGGCCAGGAATTCCATGGGATCGATGGTGACACCATCAAATCTGACTTCCAAATGAAGGAATTGACCACTCTTGCCGATTTCCTGCCCGGCCTTGATACTGGTTCCATAAGGACAATACGCTTCGGTGATATGGCCGTACTTCACCTCGTATTTGCCATATTTGGCTATGATATAATCTTCATGAATACTGTCATGACCCGCACCGATGACTGTACCGGTGGCAATGGAGTAGAGAGGTTTCCTACTGGTTAGAAGATCTACACCATGGTGTTCAAACTTCTGTCCACCGGTTGGATGATGCTGCATGCCAAAGCCCAACGTGGTCTGCAGTTCCTCATTATCCCTGAGTGGGAATGGCATCATGAAGCCACTACCCGACTCAAGGAGCATATCTTTATAGTTCTTTTTCATTCAATTTTACATTTTAGTTTGTGGATTATAATTTCATACTTCTGGGACGGTTTACAACTTCTCCGTCTTCAGTAGCAATTGGATATTCCAAACTCTGATACATGTTCTCTGGCTGCTGAGCTTGCGACTCATATTGCTGAGAAGGATTTTGCTGTTGCTGTGGAACCTGCCGGTAAGGAAGCTGACGATTGTTGATATTCTTCAAGGTCATACCACCTAGAAGCAGACTGGATGCTTTTCCAAGCCATCCAAAACGTCCGAACATCATATAGGCTGACAACGCCAAAGAAAGAATATTCATCTTTGTTACAGCACCTCCGGAAACCTGATTCACAATATTGTTCATACCTCCCATCACATTATTCAATAGGCCATCCTGGTTTCCCATGTCGGGATTGCTGGCCTGGTGAAGATTGGGAGTTTGCTCTGTTGTAGGATCATAGTAGCCACCACTTCCATTGCTGACCATACCATTACCCACGTAATTCTTACCCATTTGGTAGAGGGCGGTACCTTCACCCACCACGTTGCCTAGAGTATTCTTACCGAATTGGTAAAGGTCAGCTCCTTCATTTACCACAGACTCAGCTGCACTTGTAACCTTATCATAAATATCAGGTGCTTTTTCTCCAGCAACAGCTTGTCCCACCAGACCACCGAGACCGTTTTCAGTAGCATTCTTACCTCCAATGAAGTATAGCAGAGGGTTGATGACACCATCTCCAGAATACAAACTGTATCCACCCAGGCCAAGAGCAGCATGCCAGCCAAGAACTTTTGGATTCTTAGCGTAGAACTTCGCGGCCTTTTTGAAGGTATTTTCCCCCTTGGCTGCTTCTTTTGTTGCTTTTCCAGCTTGTTCAGTAGCTTCTTTGGCTGTTTTAGCGGAAACTTTGGCATCCTTAACTATGCCTTCAACATGTTTTGCTCCTTCCACGGTTCGTTTACCGCCACGGAAGAGATTCTTTCCTTTTTCCAGGGCTGATACACCCAATTCTTTCCATAATCCCATATCATATTGCTTTTATCTGTTAATCTGGATAATTCAAGTTCACGATAGCTCTCACCTTATGCCGCATGGTCTTGGGCGTTTCAATGATTCCTCCATTCACGGAAGAGCAAAGCCAAGCCTGATAGCCAGGGTTTTCCTTCACCTCCGTGGATGTCCAGTACCAGGTTTCCTCAGATAAGTCGATAGGTTGGCCTCCCAGCCTCATGATCAAAGGATTGATAGAAGGGGCGTTTCTTATCAGGGCTCTAAGTTCGGCCACACTAGGAATGAAATCACTTTGCCCTTTGGAGTGGAAATGGAACATTTCCTGAGCAATAGGCGAGCCTTTTCCTGTATCTTGGTCGGTACTATTGAATAGGGCGATGGTATTGGTGAATCCATCATAGGACTCAATATCCATACTCGTTCCTTGGCTCACTCCCAAAGAATCAGAGAAGGCCTCCTGGAATTCATTCAGCATCACCGCCATGGCCGGATGCTCTTCCGTAGCCTCGGCGAACACCACCCCCACAGCCTTTTTGGATGTTTGGGAGAAATAGGTGGTCGTATCCATGCAACTGTGGTCGTCACAAAGGACATATCCGACATGAAGACCATAGTCCGTTGGCTCATGCTCATCACATGAGACCAACAGACCTTGGAACAAGATGGTCAACAGTCCACAAAAAATAGAAAAATATGTTTTCTTCATCGTCTTGCTGTTTTAAATATTACAGTGGAATTTTTACGCCCAGGTTAAGTCCGGTCTTGAACCTGTCCTTTCCTCTGATGGTTATGTCTTCCTTGATGGCAAAGAACAAACTCCAACCATCATAGAGATTATAGGTTTGTTCATAGCCAACATGGACAGCACCCATGGCCTTATGGAAATCGCTCCCAGCACTGGCACCAATTCTGAGACTGCCGTGGTGATTTCTGCCTCTTCCGACACAGGGTTTATAGACGGCTCCTACACCCCAGGTATTATGGTTATGCCAAAACGATTTCCTGGTAATGTGCTTTGCCTCTGGATCTTCATCATATTGGATGGAGTAGGTGGCAAAGTATTCCCATGCGTTATGATACAGCATTTCCTTCTCATAGGAGATAGTGGACTCCAGGGTTCTTGGGTAGGCTCCACCCATGGCTATCATGAGATGGCTACCCTGGTTCTGTGCCACCATGGATGATGGGATGCCCCATGCCAATGCCAGCATTCCAATGCTCTTCTTTAATATTGTCATATTGTACTTCATCTTTAATCACTTATTGTTCACGCAGAAGAAGAGAGTCAAAAGAGTCTGCAGAGAGAACGTCTTCATAGTCTAACTGCAAGGAGATGGTTCTCCCACTGATCTGCTTTTCACTGAGTTCTATAGAGAGGACCTTATCATTTGGAAAAGTCATCTTTTTCAAGACCGCGACATTTCTGTAACCTTTCTTAAATGACAGGCTTCTGTCCAGAAGCAGCGCAGGCTTCAGTTCCATGGTTTGCTGATTGGTGGCTTTCTGAAGTTTCTTATCCTGTAGTTTAAAGCGGAGTTCATCTATGTCAAACTGCAAGTTGGTATAGTTGTCCACCGAGAAATCAATGAAAACATATTCTCCCACCACATAGATATTATTGAGGCGCATCTTCATCTTGTGATGATTCGTGATGATGCCTCTATACTTGGCAGGAGAGTTCCAAACCTTCATGGCGTAGGCGACCATATCGGTGGTGGACATGCTTACTTCCGGATTATGGAAGGCATTTCTCTCCACCAGTTCAACCTCCTTGTCTGTTACTGCTTCTTCCAGTTTACTGGTATAGACCAGGGCATACTGGACTCTGTAACGCTCAGTGATGATGGTAACGATACCCATCACCTCGCCATCTTGATGATGAGAGGAGATAGGCTTGAGACGAATGACGTTATCCAGCGGCTTGTCACCCACAATGGAATCCGTAGAAATATCCACCATGCGAATCGGCTCCGAAGCCGTGATTATAGAGGATACATTCTCATTCACCGTGAGACGTTCCATATCATAAAACGTTTTCTGAGCGTTGGCTCCTATACTGGCAAGGCACATCATCATGAGTGCCACCACCTTCTTTTTAAGTCTTTTCATACCAATTATTTTGCTGATTTCAAATGATTTATGATTTTTTCTTACCATGAGCTGAAGATGAGTCGATGAGATAAACCTTCGTGCCGTATTTCAGCTTGACCTTATTCTTCTTGACATTCTTACCCAAAGCACTCATTGCCTTTTGGGTGGCATTACTCATGGCTTGTGATGCCCAGCTTTTAATGCCAGTACCTCCAGTGGAGTTCTCCGTGAGATTGTTTCCTCCTTGTGTGGCTGAGGAGGCGATGTCCTGTGTGGTTTCTCTGAAACTGCTCATAGGAACATAAAGACCTTCCTGGCCATCCGTGTCATAGAGTGAGAGATTGACCTTGAAGATTTCCTCCCCAAAGAAGATACTTTCCACCTTACCCTTCACTCTCTGTTTTCCAAAGCCGCTCATCAACGCATAGAGATAGGTACCTTTGCGTACTGTTATGCCATTGATTTCAATGTCATCCAAGAGGCGAAGACGGACTCTGCTGCCATCCACGGCCTTGATTTCCTCATCAATGATGGCGGAAATAAGATGACTCTTATTCTTGTCCAATCCCAACGTGTTGAAATAGGAAGAAACCTCTTTGGTCTTTTTGGTGACTTTCTCAGGAGTTTCACTTTCGGGTGATTTTGGAGACTGGCTACTTTTGAGGCTTCCGCTTTCCGTAGTTTCCCGTCTCTCACTCACTCGATTCGTGTCTGATAAGCGATAGTGGACAGGCTTATCCTGCTCATCCTCCATTTCATCTGGTGAGGCGAGTCCTGCAAGATTACGATTCATCTCCTCCCAGGTTTGGTTTCTGCGTTTTCTTTGAAGGCGCGCTATCTCGGAATCACTCACTGGAGCCACAAAATCATTTGAAGAGGATGTCTGGCGCTGGGTGTTTTCTCTTACACGGCTTTGCATAGCGCGCAACTTCTTAAGTTCCTCCTGTTCTGCCTCCTGCTGTCTGATAAGTTCAGCCTCTTTCTTATTGTATTGTGACTCATATTCTTCCTTTTTGTTCACTGAGTCACGGTCACTTTCCACACTGGCCAATCCGGAAAGGTCTGTAATCTTACCATACTTTCTTTCCGTATTATCCATCTTGCTTCCCAAGAGACTGTCCGTCTTGGCATCCGGCAAGGCACTGGAAAGATAATCTGTGGTTTTGAGATTACCGTTTCCTACTTCAGCAAGCTCGATATTAGAGGTATCAAAGGCGAAGTAACCTATATACAAGATTATCAGATAGAATACCGGAGGCATGTAATACTTGGGCTGCTTGAAATTAATTTTATTTGTCTTCATCTTATGGACGTTCTTTAATTTGTTGACGTTTCAGAAGGGCAGAATCCACCTTCTCCACTGCGGTAGTTCTGGTTGCCCCGTGTTTCTTATATGATCTAATCATATTCACCACATTGATGCCAAGGCAACCTATCACAATGGAAAAAACCAGGCCGATGAAGGCAATTCTATGATGGTTGGCAAAATCCTGGATCTTGGCCACCAGGAAATTGATGCCCGACTTCTCTGCGAACTTCATTCCTGCCTCTTTTTCTCTGAGGTAACGTTCCTTATACTTGGGATCATCCTTGCTTGGCATTTCCTCACCTATGATCATTTTCTTCAAACTCATATATATAATAATGTATAGTGTTAATACTCTGACTTCTTTTTCTCCTCCAGGTCCTTATTCAGAAGGGTACGCCAATTGGTAATCAGGATACCATGCGGATTGTTTTCCGTCCTTGGTACTTTCTTCAGGTTGCCTGCCGTCACAATCTGGCGCATGAGGATGTTGGTTCTTCTCTCTATTCTCTGCCTGCCATAATAGGTAAAGGTCAGCGAATCCTTATTCAGCCTGATACTGTCACAGAAGATACTGCAGATAGTGGAAGTACCTATCAGATTATTATAGAATCCCTTTTCCTTCAGTGCATTATACTGTGCCAGACCGGTCTCATCAATGAGATACATGGCCTTTTCCATGGTATAACGGATATACTTGTCATCCGGAGCCAGTGTGAAGAAGAAATGGTGAAACATCTCTATGTCACTCTTGGCTTCCACATCGAAGGTCTCCTCCATAGTGGTTTGCTTGACGAGTATAGGGATGTTTCCATCCAGCACATATACCTTTTTATGGGCATCACTCACCATACCTCTGGCAATGAAGATGCTGCCCAGGCTGATAATCACGCAGCCAACCAAAAAGAGGCTGCTGATGATCATCACCATTTTGATCTTGTTTTCCAAATTCTGTAAAACTGCCATATTCTTGTTATTTGATAGCGTTGTTAAGACTATTTCGGCATCAGACTCATGGCACTTTGCTTGGCAGAAGCTGCCACACCTTCACCGAAGTTTCTGGTACTGAAAGCCGTATCACCCTCAGGAATCATCCATGCTGCCAGGTCCGGCACCAAATTCAGGCACTTCAGCGACACAATGGAAGCCACCAGCAGGTAACCGCATGTCATGAAGGCATTTTGGATATATCCTGTTATTTCTCCGTTTCCTGCCGTGATAACAGTGAGGTTCTCAACCTGTACACTGATAACAATATCAAAGAGAAGAAGAACGTAAAAGCCTACGAAGTAAAGCATGGCTCCATAGAAATGCACCGTGAGGTAACGGGTAATCCACTTAGCCCATGCACCTTCCCACTTGGGCAATACAGAGAAAGCCCATTGGATAGGACCAAAGATTGTGAGCATACCCAGGAGAATCTGCTGGCAGAAAATGGTGCTCCACCATCCGATTCTATAGATGACAAGTGCCAGGAACATAACGATTTTGTCCAAGCCTATGATGAGACCGGCAAAAAGAGACCTGTCTGCTGCTTCCTGTGCCAGCTGCTCACCTTCCTGCTTCTGCTCGATATCTTCCACCTGCATGGAAGCATCCTGGACGATTTCACTCAGGATGATTTCCTTGGCAACCTTCTGAGTAGGGGCAATCTTGTGATACATGGAGTCTCGCTTCTGAATCAGCGGCATGAGTTCATTATACTTCTCGCTCACTTGAACCGCCTCTGCCTCATAGAGATCATGGGTATAGGAACCGATACAGTTGGGAATGAAGGCCAGTGCATCCAAAATACTTCCATTGTTGTTGGTGGATGACGGATACCAGAAGCACATGACCAGTGATATTCCCAGTACCTTCATGATCTTGACCACATCGATGGGTTCGCCCTTGACGAGCATCTTGTAGGACATGGAGCCGGCCACGATGATGGAAAACAAGGCTCCAAGTGCCATGCTCATCTGGAGAATGTACCAGAAGGGACCATCCGAACCGATAAAATCGGCACTGCATAGAAACTCGTTGGTTCTGAACACCACATTGTCTATGTCTTCCTCAAACAGGTCCACTCCGATGGTTTTTGAGAGGCCAGTGATATAACTTCCCATGCCACTTGTGACACTGCCAGTGGAGGTGTCTAAAAATAAAGATGTAAATGCCATTATATTTCTTTTCCTATTTTTTGTTTCTTGCTTTTATCAGGGTTTTGCACCAGAAAAGCCATCCACAGCCATGGCTGCCTGCCACCTTCTGTAGGCATCCGAGGCAATAACCGTGTTGGAAGTATTTCTTTCAACCCTGGTGTTATTTTCAGAAAATCTCTTTCCTTTTTTCATAGAGTTCCAATACAGGAGTTGTTTGACCAATGTCACGTTTCTCTTTACGATGTCCTGATAGATAGCCAGATACTCTCTTTTCCTCATACCCAAATCCTGGTAGGATTCATGAGTGATCTTGATGGCTGTTTCAAAACAGTTGTAGATGTTGCGCCAATTCCGGTAATCCCTGGAACTTCCGCCACAGGAAACGATATGGTTGATGTTCTTATCGAAGAGCTGCATCTTGGAGTCCAGTTTCTTCTTCTCCAGGACCCACGACAAATCTGATGCAGAGGAACGGGAAGCGATATTCAACGCCTCCACTTTAGCTCGTTCCACATAATCGGAGTCCACCCTCTCTGCTTCATTGACTTCCTTGGACGTTTTGGCCATGACTTCCGTTCGATAGGCAAGCTTGTTTCTTAGATTGGCATCTCTCTGATAATTCTTATGCAGTGAATTGTAATACCAGGCAGGAGAGAGAACACCAGCACCCGTTTCCATGGTGGTGAACTGGTTCATGATATCCCTTTCATGGATATAAGTAACCTCCTGTGCCTTTCCATATAGGCTCACCAAGCACAGAAGCATGAGCAAGAGGCCTTTCTGATGCTTTCGTTTCATACTTTATTCTATTAGTTGTACATTTTCATTTCTTCCTCCTATAAGGCTGCCACCTCCCAAGGGTTTGTGAGTGAATGACTTTTTCGCCTGTAAATGGCTGAAGACCAGGTGACCGGATTTCAGCCATCTCGAATAGGAATCCCTCACGATTTCCTTGATGGTTCTAGCCATGAAGATCTCCTTTTTCCAATACCCGAGTCGGATGGTCATATAAGTGTGTATATCCAAATAGGCATGGTATATACTGCTATCGATATGATCCATGCTTTCATTGATCTGCTTGAGAATCATCATCAGGTTGGCAGTGGAACATTCCGTTGCTCCTGTTACGATGAGCGATAATTCTCCATAGGACTTATAGAGTTCACCCACTTCATCCCTTATGTCTTCCACCGCCCTGTTGGTGGTATTCAGAATCAAAGTATCGGATGACCACACCGCGCCATGGGAGAGGATCTTGTCCTGATAGGTATCGATGAGTTTCCAATATCGGGTGATATTTTTCTTGATGCTCGTATAGGTGTTGACACCATGGAAGGCAGTTGCCGTTCCCTGAAGCACCAAGTCCATGATATCGAAACAGCGCTTGTACTTGTCAAGCTCTTCTGCCACCTTGCGATGGTCTGTGATTTTCTTACTGCTTTGCTTATGATACTCATAAACACCCAGCTGTGCGATAGCTCTCACCTCCAGCATGGTTCTCACCTTCTTATGGTTGTCAATCATGGCCTCCAGGGAAGCCGGATCTTTCTGTGCCCGGATAAAGGAGGGTAGGATACATATCACCAACAGTAAAATATACCTTTTGAAAAGATATTCCATGACGAATCTGTTCATACGCTACAATTTTATTGATCATTAGAACTGCCATTATCCTGTTGCTCAGTCTGATGAGTCAGTGACGATTTTTTCATTGCCACCAAACTGGCTCCTTCCCAGCGTCTGAGCGCATATTCTGCAATGCCGTTTCTGCCGCTTCTGCTGACCACATCAAAGATCTGCCTTTTGAGAAAGTCCAGGATGCATTCCCTCTGTGTCATCACTTTTTCGATAAGAACCAGCTGGGCAAAGATTCTGGTCAGTTCCTGTTCCACATATCTTGCAACCTGTAGGCGGTCACCAGCAAGGAGGAGGTGGATACCGTCTTCATCATCATCCTCTTCTGCCCCATTGGAAGCATAATGGTATCTCACTGTGACAGAACAATTAGGGAGGTCTTCCATCCATTGTTTAAGTCGCATGTTGACCTCCTCTGCCCTTAGTTTCTCGCTCTGGTTCATATTGAGTTTCATGACTTCGATGACATTCTCCGAACTGCTGCTGGAGGTAAGTTTGAAATCCACTGACAGAACTGCGCGGTGTATGCGTACACCCAGCGCATAGGTAGGCTTGCGACTTAACTTCAAGGAAGCAGTATATGTGACATTGGTTTTGGCATCTGCACAATAGCCATGTCTAACAAAGACATAGGCTGCACTCCCTTGCACCCATTCACCCTCATCCAACCATTGGATTTGGTACATGGAGGCCAGGCTGGCCATATTGGTGGGTATCCGATAGGGACCATCCAAATTGTCATTCATATCCTTGTAGTATTCGTCCAGCGCAAGATTGGCCTGAGTGAGTTTTCCCTCAGCTTCTTTGAGTTGTTCCTTGAGAAGTGCCGTTTCATCGGACAGGGTATCATACTCGCCCTGAAGCTTGTTTGCAAGGGGCAAATTCCTGTTCATCTTGGCCTGATTGATTCTGATAAGCAGGTTTCTCATTTTCGTGTCATTACCCTTGATTGCAGATTTTAGGGCATTGACCTCATCTGAGAATTCCTTTTGCTTCTGAAGCAATGGTTTGGAACCATCATCTGACGTTGGAGAATGGGACATGGCAAAGTCCTTGGACTTCGGCCATTCCAGCTTATTTCCCTGGCAGCCATTTTCCTTCCAATTGAACGAACCTTCTCCAAGGGTAGCTCCATCATTACATTGGGCGATAAAACTCACAGAATTACAGCCTTCCATTTTCTTCTCATCGGCCATGGTATAATATCTTGGGCTGTCACTGCTCATCTCTATTGATATGGTAGGATGTTCTCTCAGGAATTTCTCATTCTCATCAATCAAGCCCTTGAGACGAGCCTTCATCTTTTGGATGAAAGTGGTTTTGTCCAATGTCTGAGAATCAAAGGTTTCCTCATAAATCTCCTCCTTGATATCCCAAGTGTCCGTCACCTTTACCTTGTAGGAGTTAAAACAGTAACGTTCGTCATAGGAATGTTTAAAAAGTCCGCCTTCATAGTGACGCTTTCTATCCTCATGCTTTCTGGTATAGAGAATCGTACACTGATGACCAGGATGCGCCTGGTTATATTCCTCACATTTATCTGCATTCCACTCGGTGAGTTGGAAAAGCTTATCTTTCACCTCCTTATCCTCGATCGGTGTAAGGGTTTTATAGCATGGAATCTTCTCATAGGCTTCACGTTTCTTACCACTGGCATGAACGTGCCATGCTTCTTTCCATCCGGCATCATCATATTCCGCATAGCCTGTAGGATTGTATTCACATTTAACCTCAGACCCGGAATCATGCTTGTAGATATACCATCTCTCAGTGTAATACTGTCCCTGGAGTTCCTTGATGTAGGCAGAGATATAACCTGTTAGGTTATAACCACTTGTCTGAAAGAGTTTTTCCACCGCATCTTCATTGCCTTCACCCACCACGGCAAACAACAATTCCTTGATGTCACCGGCATCCTTATAGGATTTATAGTGGTTTTTGAAGGACTTATACAGCTTGGTAATCTCCTTGGGCTTAGCCTTGAATATAGCACCAATCCTGCTGGCACTTTCCAGGTTGCTGTCATAGGCGGCTTTTCCAGCCTGCGCAATTATGCTTCCCAGGTTCTTGTAATCCTCAGCTATTTCCTCTTGGGTGATGCCAGTTCCGAATTCCCCCAGTTTTCCCAGAAGCGACTTCCAGTCCACTTCTCCGAGCTGCGTCAGATCGAATATTTTCTGGAGTTCTTCATTGAGAACCAAGAACCTGATGTCCTTGAAGGAACGCTTGCCATTAGTAACCACCACCTCAAACTGCTTGCAAAGATTCTCCACATTCGTGGTAGTCTTTAATAGGTAGGGACCCCAATGAATGGCATTATCCGGCTGCTTTAACATCTTTCCTGCCACAGTAATGAACTTCGGCATGATACCGTCCTTCACCAAACGGAAGATTCTTTGGTAATAATAATTCTCCTCTGAAGCAAAGAGTCCCGGGTTACGTCTTGCGTCCCTCAACATCTTCATGCTCTGGAAGATACCGGCAGATGCCAAACCTGCAGACTGATAATGGTCAAGAATTTGTTGGATGTTACTGGCCGTATTCCCTTCCACCAATGTTTCCGTTTCATAGGCGGCAGACATGGCCGTGGCCGTCACCTTGTCTATATTTACACTGCTCCAGCTCAGTGCCCAGAGAGAAGAGCACATGAGAAAGGAGAAGATGATCGATGCTAAGATTCTTTGCATGGTTCTATCATGATGACTGTTTATAATTGAATACTTTTCTTTCCTTGAGAACCTTCTGGGAGAATTCCAGGGATTTTTGGATACCACTCAAATGCCAATCGCTCACAAAGGTCTCGATGGCGGTTCTATAGTCGGAACCCAGGCGTCTCTTATAGAACTTCAGTGCTTCTTTCTCCTGCTTCTCCGTCGTATAGGCCATATAGCACTCAGGCGGTTCCTCCACACCAAAGACATCTCCCACCAGGCCTCTCTTGATGAAGACCTCCTTGAAAGGAGATCTGCCTTCCTTGTTGTCAAGACCATTGATCGTGAAAATCTTCTGGCAGTCATTCTCCGTAAGAGCCAGGGTTGTCTTTATTTCCGAGAACTTATCCTTGAATTTGCTCTGGTCCAGCAACATGAACACGTCTGAGTTGTTGACAATGGCTTCCTTGACGATGGGGGAGGAGGTGATATCCTGGATTTCCTGGGTGACCACACCCACCATTGCCCAATGCTTGCGGGCCGTCTTATAGAGATACTTGATGTAGTTGGCCATCACGGGTGTGGCGATAGCTTTCCATGCCTCTTCTATGACCAGGCATTTTCTGCCTTTCTTGATTCTCATTTTCTGAGTAAAGACATCCATGATAATGAGGACGATAAGAGGGAAAAGGATGGGATCATCCTTAACCTTGTCGATCTCAAAGACGATGAATTTCTCGTCAAACAGGGATGCATCCAAGTCATTGTTAAGGATGTGCGCCTGCTCACCACCTCTATAGAAAGGCTTCAGAATGGCCGCAAAGTCATGGATGGCAAACTCAATGTTCTGCTGGACAATCAGCTGAGGGATTCTTTCAAGGGCAAACTCATAATAGGAGTTGAACGAAAGTTCCTGAACTTTGAGATTCTTTCTCTGTCTCTCCATCTTATCTATCTTACGCTCAATGCGAAGGAGATAATTTTTCTCTATCAGCTCTGGAGTAAGGCGCTGAAGCTGATGGAGGGCAGCTTTCTTTTCTCCCTCAGTGGCAGCGGTATCATCCAAAACTGCCTGGAGCTTATCAATGAGTCGTGCATTTCTGGAAGATGTCTCCTTTTCCTCCATGATACGCTCATAGCGTTCCTCGAGTTCCTGCTCATACTGGTCATACTTGCCATTCTTCTTATCTTCAAGAAGCAGCATCTCCTTTAGCTGGCTTCTTTCCTTGGCACTGAACTTTTCAAAGGGATGAAAATAGGCCTCATAATATTCCGTAATGGTTTGATTGATAATGGTATCTTCAATCTTGGAGGGATAATCTGTTCCCTTGAAAAGCTGAAAGACAAGACTTTTCAGGAAGTTCTTCTTCTCGCCAAAATTCTCCTCATACTCAAGCTTTGTTATCTTGAAGGGATTCATAGAGATGGGCTTTTCCTTGCTGTAGGAAATATAGGTTCCCTCGAAATAGTTGCAGATTCCCTCATAGCTGTCGCCGGTATCCACAATGACCACATCCGTATCCTGTTCATAATACTGTCGCATCACGGAATTCATGAAAAAGCTCTTGCCGCTTCCACTTGGTCCCAGAACAAAGAAATTGGAATTGTTGGTATATTTCACCTTACCTTCCTTTCCTGTCATGTCAATGGGAAGAGGCAGCCCCTGTCGGTCTGTATAGTAACACTTCAGAGGCGAATTGTCACCCTGCTGCTGATGCTCCTTATACATCAGGCAAAGAGCCGGCTCCGAAAGAGTGAGAAATCTATCATAGTCCTCATTGAATTTGAAACAGTTTCCAGGGAAACTGGCTACAAAGAGTTCCAACTGGTTATAGGCTCTCTTCGATATATGAATACTATGCCTGGAGAACATATTCTCCAGGGAATTCGTAATCTTCTGGAAGTCTTTGTCACCATCTATCTTGACCACCATATTATAATGGGCATAAACAAGCATCTTGCCGTTTCGGGCGATTTCCGACTGAACCTTTTCTATGTCCTCAACGGCAATCTGGTTGTTGGGATTGGGAATGGAAGCATGGCGGTTCTTTTTCTTGTCGAGCTTCATGACTTCCTTCTTTTGATTAGGCATGAAGATAACCTGATTATAAACCAGTGTATCAACATCCGGAAGAGAATCCAATGCTGAGAGCAAGTCCTCTGAAAAGATGCTGTTACCTACCTGATTCTCTGAATAAGGACGAATCATGCCTGGTAGGCCAACCTGATCCACATCCAGGAGACTGTAAATCTTAAGATGGCTGTTTCCCATGCCTATTTCTTCACCGCTGACCTTGAAGTTGCTCATGGATACACGAGAATTCTTGAAATCCATGGCAAAGAAACGGTCTGCAAAGATTCTGCAATCCTCAGATCCAAGGAATGAGCTTTCCACGTCACAGCCATTCAAACGGTCATGAACCTTTTGGAGCTTCACTAGAAAATCCTTCCACTTGGCAGTGTCATAACTATGTATTGTTCCACTTTTACCCTTCTGTGTAATAATCAGATAGGTTTCATGTGCCACATAGGTGCGGCCATTGAAAAAACGGAAGTAGGAATCGGACAGAAAACGTTTGACGGCAGTTTTGTCCTCATGAGATGCAATCTTGGTCATGTCAAACTGCTTGCGTACGAAAACATCCTGTTTATGCAAGGCATATCCTTCACCCAACAATTGCAGCAGGGAAGTGAAGAGATCAGTGAATTCATAATAGCTGGCCTTGGAAGCAGAATACTTTCTGATAGGGTTCTTGATTTTGAGGACAGCAGAATAATCACCACCCTTGGTATAAACTATTCCCATACCATTTACATCTTCCACACTGAAATAAATGTCTTCGAAGACCTTGGGTCTCTTTCCTCCAGTGCCAAAGGCACAAACGGATATGCCCATGCCTGCCAGTATGGCGACAAAGAGTATTACCACTGCGATTGCTACCATGTTATTGAATCAATTTATTTTGTTATTATACCTAATAGCTTTTAGAACGGGCATAAATAAAGATACCCTTGGGAGATTTCTTGCTATGCAGGCCCTTATGCTGCTTGATGAAAACCATCCCTCCACCCACACATAAGAAAGTAGTAAGCAGGATGAGTCCAACAATGAATCCGAATATGATATAGCCAATGAGAAAGCCCAATAGCCCCCCACCGACAGCACCTGCGGCCCAATAGATATATCTTCCCTTCAAACCCATGAATTCAAGGGGCTTTTGAAGCCCCTTGAAAACTGGATAATCCTTGAATCTTTCCTGGTCTATGTTACTCATATCCAAGGATTAGAGACCAAAGAACAAAGGCAGGCACTGAGCTGCTGCGATGAGGAAGATACAAGCACCCACAATCATCATGATGCTCTTCTTGACATCCTGCTCCTCATTGTTCATCTTCACATACACACTGATGGCACCAATCATGGCCACGATACCTGCAATGGCATAGCACAAGTTGGTCACAACAGGTACATATCGTCTCAAGCTCTCAGTGGAGGTTTCGATAGCAGCGAGACCTGCATCCACATCCTGAGCAAAAGTTGACACGCTCACAAAAAGGAGCATCATTGAAAGCATACCCATACGAGGGTTAACTACGAAAGCCTTGGCTTTCTTAACTGTGGCTGCGGCGCCCTTTTTTGCGCCGCTAACCAAATTACTGATTACTTTGTTCATTATTTGTCTTAGAATAATTAAATGAATATATATTTTTTTTAAAACTTTCCTACCATAAATGGTCTGTTACTCCATATCGGAAACCGAAAAACGCAGGGAATACAAATGTTGCCGAAGCCAGGAATATCAGGCTTCCGATGAGTATCAGAACACTCTTGGCAAATCCATCCTCACCTGTTTGCAGTTTGATGTAGATGTTGATAGCGCAGTAGAAGCTCAAAAGAGTGGCTATGACATACGTAAGCTGTGCCACGTAGGAACACATGGTGAGTACATAAGTCACCATATCGTAAAGCCTGCCGGTGTTTCCGCTATAATCGGTTGTTCCGCAATTGGCCATCGCCAGTTGGGAAATGGACAGCAACAGGAGAAACATGGCTAGAATCTTGACATGATCCTTCATACGAAATGATATTTATAGCGACATGTTTGCAAGACTCTCAGACATCTGATCCAAGAGCATTTCACCCTCTATCATGTGTTGACGGAATTCCTCGGATGCCATTTCATGCTCAGCATCGGCACGATAGGTAATCATCTCGTTCTTGGCATTGCGAATTCTTTCATACACCTCACTCGTCTCCATGTTCTTGACATCTTCTACAGTCATAGAGGTGCCTTCATTATGAGGTTGGCCAGATGCCGGCTGAGAGTCACCTTCTTCATGTGATATAGGATGAAGGATATTATCCTCGTCCACATCCACAGGTTGTTCCTCTTCTTCATGCTGAGTTTCTTGCTCCTCAGCTGTTTTGATAAACTCTACATCGTCCTTCTTGGTCTCTGGATTGATTTTCCTCAGATCCAACAAAATGACCACGGCATAATAAAACACCAGAATGAAGGTCAATACTAAAGCAAATATGCTAAATGTTCCCATTTTTATTTTATTGTTAAATTCCTGAATCGGCTGCAAAGGAACAGATTTTTTTTGAGATAGAGGGGATAAAATAAATTAAACTTATTTTTTTAACTAAAATACGCTCATTTTTGTGAAAAACGGGCTATAAAGTGTTAAAATGAAGGTGTTTATTTAGCAGCTATTTTGGCATAGGGATGGGATTTTAGACAACCGGAATAGCTGATTTGAGTGTTTTCTATCTAACTACTTCGTTTGTGTCATGCGGGAAAACCTCAATTTTTCAATACCATCTCCTGGCTGTCCTTCACCACAGGCTTTTTTCTTTGCAAAGGTATGGTTGTCCTGGCAGACTCCAAGCACCACCTAAAGGATTAGAAGCATAAAACTTGTTTCGGCAGCCTTCCGCAATCAGAGATTGGGTATTCCGAAAAAGTTTGATGTTTCTTGCTTGGCTTTCTGCCTTGGGTGGACAAACCATCTTTTATGCACGAAAAAAGGCATAGTGGTAAAGGTTACGCTGGAATGTAATTTTAAAAAAAATCTCGGATTCTCCCAAAACAAAAGTCCTAAAAAGGCTGGGTTTCAGGAAATCTAGAATATATTTTTAATGTTGAACTTTTAAATTTTTGAAATCATGGGAAAAGTAATTTCACCAAATGACAAGGAGTTTGCAGACGTGTTCTCACGTTTCGTTAATGGCAAGATGGGTAGTGCTCAGCTCACAGGAGAAGAGTTGGCGAATGACCATCGTTACTTAGTGAATGAGAAATTCAAGGTGGCAATGGCATTCATTGACAAGCTCGCACAATGCCACGAGCACGGATGGTATGACCCACGTGATGAGTGGGCTTGCACATTGGCGGCATCCATCATGGCGCATTTGAAGGAGAAGCAGCTTTATTATTCACAAATTGAAAATCAGTAGAACTATGGCAAATTGGGCAAGTGTCAGCTACCGAATTGAGGGTAAGCAAAAGGACCTCCAGGAGATATATGAGCTTTTCGGAGAGTTTGATAAGGGTGAAAGAAAGCCATTTGATGAGCTTTCTGCCAAGAATTGGGTAGGTAACATCGCATGGGCTTTGGGAGAAGACACCAAGGATTTCTATCTCAGAGGTTTCATCCAAAGTTGTGAAATAGGGAAGGGGTTACTCACCATCGAGGCAGAGGAGGCATGGGGAGCATCGGATTTCCGTCATGTTCTTGAAAAGCACTATGAGGACATGAAGGTCTATTTCATGGTGGAAGAGGAAGGAGGGGAAGTTTATGCCACGAATGACTCAGAGGGTAAGTATTTCAGTTGCCGTTTCGTGGTGAACTCCTGCCTTGACGGGTCATATGAGTGGGAGTATTTCAATACGGAACAGGAAGCACTCCAGTACATCGCAGAACGTCTGGAACTTGATTCCATCACCATCGAGCAGCTGGAAACATGGCAGGAATGCCACGTGAATGGGGATGATTTCATGAATTTCAATCAATACAAGATTGTAGCATAAAAAAGGTAACGGAGAGGCTAACCACCTCTCCACTATATATAATAAGGTATGGAATATATCGATTTTACGAAAAAGAAGGTAGAACTTCACAAAGAAATTGAAAATGCCATCAAGAACATGATGACGGAAAAGGGTATAGCGGAAATTGACCTCACCCAGGATGAGGAGCACTATGACGCAGGATGGGTGATTAGAAGTGTCGATAATTCCAGTGAACTTGAAGAAGTACAGGTGGCATACATCAAGCTCGATGGCAATAGCCTTTTCTATAAAGGCGAGAGTGCTTGGGAGATAGATGAAGAATGGATTCCATTCGATGTCACGGACAATATATTAGCCGGTTGCATTGACTCGGTTTATGATGCTATCTATCAGAGAATCTGATATTCAGAAATAGGGGCAGGGGTGAGAAGCTCTTGCCCCATTTTTATGGGCGGTGCTGCCTATATACGTTCATGTGGTATATAGGCAGCACGGTTTTTGTATCTACGACGGAGAGAAAAGGCATGGCAGCATAGGTGAATATTATGCGAGCATTAGAAATGCCTTTTTAATTTGTACATGAGGTGTATGATTCACAATTCTCTGACTGTGGAGGTAAGTCAGAAATATGACATCTAGATAGGGCATCAAGGTTATGATGATATGGAGGAAATTAAATTTAATTTAAATCTTACCCTATTTTACTCTTTTCTATCTGATATTTTGTATCTTTGCAGACAGGTGGCATCTTGCCATCTGAATCATCATCTTGAGTTATGAGAAAAATCATATTCATCGTATTAATAACAGTAAGTATTATGATGGAAGCTAAGATTCGCAAACCTGCTGTAGCAGGAAGTTTTTATGCTGGCGATGCCAAAGAACTCCGCCAGGATGTACAGAATTGTTTCTCTAGGTGCAAGAACCCTTTGATGGAGAATGTGCAGGCTGTAATCGTACCTCATGCCGGATACGTGTTCTCTGGAGTGACTGCTGCATCGGCATTTGCAGCCATCAATCCAGATGCTAAATATGAGCACATCTTTCTCCTGGGGCCTAGCCATCATGTGTATTTGGGTAAGGCATCAGTAAATATAGGTGTTTCTGCCTATGCCACTCCTCTGGGAAATGTTCCTGTAGATACCGCTCTCTGTAAAGACCTTATGGAAAAGAGTGATGCTATTACCTATGCTCCAGAAGCACATGAGAGCGAGCATTGCCTGGAGGTGGAACTGCCATTCCTGCAATATCACATGAAAAAGATACCATCCATTGTTCCTATCGTCATTGCCACCCAGGAATTGACGACTCTGAAGAAGATTGCTGATACCCTGAAGCCCTATTTGAATGAGAACAATCTTTTTGTTATCAGCAGCGACTTCTCTCACTATCCAGCATACAAGGATGCCAAGATTGTAGATGGTCTTACCAAAGATAGCATCATGACAGGAAAGGTAGAAGCATTTGTGAACGCCACCCTTCACAACCAGGAACTTGGCATTGGCCATCTGGCAACGAGTGCATGTGGCATGGCTCCTATTGCCACATTGTTGATGATGACAGAAAAGGAAGCAAAGATCAAGCCACATCATGTCATGTACTGCAACTCCGGTGATTCCTCATATGGCGGAAAAGACAAGGTTGTGGGGTATCATTCTTTTGTCTTTACTACTGAAACCTGTGGTTTTGATTTAACTTCTGAAGACCGAAAGATGCTCAAGTCTATCGCTTATCATACCATCAAGGCTACTCTTGAAGGTAAGAAGTATGAGCCAGGCAAGCTATCTGATGTTCTTCTTACAAAGTGTGGAGCCTTCGTCTCTCTGCACAAAAAGGGAAGGCTCAGAGGTTGCATCGGCCATTTTGGTGAAGACATGCCACTATATCAGGTAGTTGGGCACATGGCAAAGGCTGCCGCCTTTGAGGATCCACGCTTTTCTGGTGTGACCATGGAGGAACTGGATGATATTGATATCGAAATCTCTGTACTCACGCCGATGAAACGCATCCACAGTATAGATGAGTTTAAACTGGGTAAGCAGGGAATTTTCATGCGCAAGGGCTATCATACGGGTACTTTCCTTCCTCAGGTGGCTGATGAAGTATCATGGACCAAGGAAGAATTCCTGGGACATTGCGCACAGGATAAGGCTGGAATAGGTTGGGATGGCTGGAAGACGGCTGAACTTTTTACTTATGAGGCCATTGTGTTTTAGTAGCCGATATTCAGAAGATTGTGTAATCATTAAATGGTTTGGGTATGAATGAATGTCGTTTTTATCAGAAAGTTGATGGGGAAGGAGAGTATGCACCTAATACAGTAAGGTGCGAATTATGTCCCCACTGTTGTGTTATCTTGGAAGGCAAGCATGGAAAATGTGGCAGCAGATGGAATTTTGAAGGAAAACTTTTCTCAGTGGTTTATGGTAAACCATGTGCTTTGGCAGATGACCCTATCGAGAAGAAACCGCTGAATGAATTCCACCCCGGAACCCGTTGTCTGTCATTGTCCTGTACAGGTTGTAACTTCCGTTGTCTCAACTGTCAGAACCACGACATCTCACAGGTACTTCCATCTGCTGTAGATTTCTATGAGTTGTCTCCATCTGATATTGTAGATATTGCAGTCAAGCATCATTTGCCGGGCATAGCTTATACCTACACGGAGCCTCTTACTTATTATGAGTACATCTATGACATCGCAAAGGAGGCTCATTCCAGGGGACTTTGGAACATCCTGGTATCTGCAGGTTACATCAACCCGGAGCCTCTAAAAGAGATAGTTTCTCTCTTAGATGCTGCCAATATCGACCTCAAGGCATTCTCTGAAGATGTATATCAGAAGCAATGTGGCGGTCATTTACAGCCTGTTCTGGATACGCTTCTCACAATGAAGAAAGCAGGAGTGCATCTGGAGATAACAAACCTGCTGATTCCTGGGGTTAATGACGGCGAGAGCATGATAAGAGATATGTGCAGATGGCTTAAAGATAATGGCTTTGCCGATTGTCCTCTTCATTTTAGCAGGTTTTTCCCAAAGTACAAGATGCAAGATGCATTACCTACCCCAAAGGAAACTCTGTTTGCTGCCCGAAGGATTGCACAGGAAGAAGGGATTAAGAAAATATATTTAGGAAATATTTAACAAAAAAATATAGATTGAAATGAACAAAACAGCATTAATTACAGGAGCCAATAAAGGTATTGGCTTGGGAATCAGCAAGTATCTAGGACTGAGTGGCTGGGATATCATTATCGGTGCCCGCAATGAAGCAAGAGCCTTGGAGGCTATGAACAAGTTGAAAGATACAGGATGTACAGTCCTTGGTTGGGTGAAAATTGAACTCTGTGATCTCGACGGCATCAGTTTGGCGGCAAAGGAGATCAATGATAAATATCCTTCGCTCAATCTTCTTGTGAACAATGCCGGTATTCCTGGTGATATGTCGAAGACCAGCTGGGAAACAGACATGAAGGATATCAAGGAGACTGCTGACGTAAACTACTTTGGCACCTTGGCCGTGACTCAGGCCCTTCTTCCGCTCATCAAAGCCAACAAGGGTAGAATCGTCAACATCACCGTTCCTAGTGAAATCAGTCCGTATTGGCATCCCCTGGCTTACGTGGCAAGCAAGGCTGCCCAGAATGCCATGATGGGTGTGATGGCGATGGAGTTTGAGCAGAACAACATACCTGTTGAAATTTTCAGCGTACACCCTGGTCCAACTACAACAGATCTGAATGGCAACATGGCTTTGCCTGGTTTCCATACAATTGATACAGTAGGCGAGAAGTTTGCAAAGCTCATCAATGATGGACAGTCTCATAATGGCGAATTCATAGAATTGTATCCTATCGTGAAGGAAGATTAAGGAAGGATTATCGTTTCTATAAGAACTATTAGCGATGTGAAAAAATTACAGACAAAGTTAACATTTGAAAGAGAATTAATGTATGGGATGGATAGATAATAGAATAGCAGAATACTACCAATGGCTGAAAGATAACACAGCTATTAGAGAGGATAATGGTACAGGATGGTTTTCTGTATCTACACCTTTTGTGGGGTTATTTAATGACAATATAGAAATTTTTGTCAAGAAAGAATCCGAGACCAAAATTTTACTTTCGGATGATGGTGAGACCATTGAAAAATTATTTCTCTCAAGAGTAGATGTGTTACATTCACAAAAACGTAAAGATTACATGCAAAAGGTTGCCAATAACTTTGGCATAAAGATAACACCAGAAGGAGAAATTGTCACAGAATCCAATGGTGCTGATTTTGCAAGAAAAATGCACAATTTTATGTCTGCTATATCGTCAATATCAGATATGTCAAGGCTTTCAAATGATAAATAATAGAGGAGCGGTGCATAGCATTGCTCCTTTCTTTGTCTCTGAGGTATGTGCTCATATTGCTTTTTAATCCATTGAGCTTAGTTATGAAGAGATTCTCTTGGCTTCTCTGGAAGGTCAGTAGGCGGTATTGAGTTCCTTCGCCTATCTACTGAGGAAATGATGGATGCCTTGACTTTGCTTTATCAGAGTGGTTACCTGACCATCAAGAAATATGAACCGATGTTTCGAGAATATACGACGGGCATTCCAAATAAGGGGTATGCGATGGACTGCTCAATTCATTAGAGCACAATCGTCAGGGCTGATGCCGTGATGCACATGCCTGATACGATATACGTCTTCGAACTGAAGGTAGATAAGAATACCGATGAAGCATTGGCTCAGATAGATAGAAAAAGGCTACATGCTACCTTATCATTCTGAGGGCAAGCGACTGGTAAAAGTGGGTATCAGCTCTGACAGCTTCCAGCGAACCATCAGCGAATGGAAGAATAAGAAATAAAAGAATACGAAATGATAATCCGAACAGAAACATTGTCAGCTATATGTTTCGGATTTTTTTCAATGATTAATTTTCTGCGCAGTTTTTCCTCAACCACATCCCGAAGAAGCGGTCGTAGATGATATAACTGCCATTGTACTTGTAGATGAATTCTCTATTGAGAAGGGTCTTGAGAGCAAGACTCACGCTGCTGGCAGCAGGCAAGTTGTGGCGACTGA
>ERZ1026856.270-NODE-270-length-35988-cov-4.572399_pt1 | contig 35988 bp, 38 predicted proteins | sample MGYA00380158_ERZ1026856 | MGnify/ENA primary metagenome ERZ1026856 (study PRJEB33269, sample SAMEA4719794) | human gut metagenome | biome: human-associated habitat; feature: organic feature; material: feces | place: Cameroon | collected 2013-10 ...
GTAATAGTCATGGGGAGCGAGGCGTGGAACGTCGGCGAGGCTGAGGCGATGGAGCATGTGTTCGGCTACACCTGCGGCAACGATCTGAGCTGCCGCGACGCCCAGAAGCGCACCTCGCAGTGGCTCGTGGGCAAGGCCATGCCGGGCTTCGGCCCATGCGGCCCGTTCATCGTCACGGCGGACGCCCTCGATGTGGACGGCGGGGTCGGCGTGAGGAGCTATGTCAACGGCGAGCTTCGCCAGAACGGCAATACCCGCGACATGATCTTCAGCTGCGCCCGGATCATCTCCTACGCCTCCAAATACATAAGGCTCTGCCCCGGCGACCTCATCTTTACCGGCACGCCCAGCGGCGTCGCTCTCGAGCAGCGGGAGGACAAGCGCGTCTGGATCGAGCCGGGAGACAGGATAGACGTGGAGATCGACGGTATCGGCGTCCTCACGAACACCATGGTCTGACCCTCTCGGCGCGCCTTGCCGGAGGAATATCAGTAAAAACTTGATATAGTTCAGGAAAACGCTCACTTTAGGAGTTTGCAAAACGCCTAAAGTGAGCGTTTCTTGCTTACAATAAGTGTTGGGGGTGTTCACAATGATTAACGGTCTGCCTGCGCGCCTGCGTGAAATGCGTGAGCGCAGCTCGCTCTCCCAGCGCGAGGTCGCGCGGAGGATAAATGTTTCCGCGTCGCTCATATCCGGCTACGAGACGGGAGAGCGCACTCCGAGCCTTGAGGTGCTGCTGAGCCTTTCGGCGCTGTACGGGTGCAGCACCGACTACCTGCTGGGCATAAAGGCTCTGGCCTCCGCCGACGATTCGCTTTTCAGCGGGCTGAGCGCCGCGCAGATACACCTGCTGCGCGCCGTAGCCAATGAATTCAAAAACGGCAAAGTATAGCCGGGGGATCACTGCCATGCACTATCTGTATGATATTTTCATTTACCCCATAGAGCTGATCGTGGAGTTCATCTACGCCCGGGCGAACCGTGTTTTCGCGAACCCCGGGCTTTCGATCATTGCCGTCAGCCTGCTGGTGAATATACTCGTCCTGCCGCTCTACAACAGGTCGGACGCCATGCAGGAGGAGGAGCGCCGCCGTCAGGCCGCGATGACGCACTGGAGCGACCACATCAAAAAGACCTTTAAGGGCGACGAGCGCTTTATGATACAGTCCGCCTACTACCGGCAGCAGAACTATAAGCCGGTGTACGCCCTGCGCGGCTCGTTCTCGCTGCTGCTGCAGATACCGTTTTTCATCGCGGCGTATCATTTTCTCTCGAACCTCGGCGACCTGCAGGGTACGTCCTTCCTCATGCTGCGCGACCTCGGGCAGCAGGACGGACTTATCAGAATAGGGGACGTGTCGATAAACCTCCTGCCGGTACTCATGACCGGCATAAACATCGTCTCCGGCGCGCTGTACACAAAGGGCTTTTCGGTGAAGGAAAAGCTCCAGCTCTACGGCATGGCGCTCATTTTCCTTGTGCTTTTGTACACGAGCCCCTCGGGACTCGTGTTCTACTGGACGCTCAACAACCTCTTCTCGCTGGGCAAGAATATCTTCCTCAAGCTCATCCCGCCGACGAGAAAGGCCCGCGCTGCCTGCCTTTCGGCGGTGGGGATAGCGGGGGCGCTGCTGCTTTTGAAAATGACGTCCGTCATGACGAAGCTCCGCCTTGCGCTGCTCATCGGCTTTGTGATCGTCACCCAGCTGCCGCTGCTGTTTGCGTTCCTCCCGGAGAGAAAGCCGGGACGCTCCCTCGCCCTTCCCGAAAACGGCGGTCTTATGGTGCTCAGCTCCCTGTTCCTCACGGTGCTGATGGGCGGGGTCATCTCCTCCGCCGTGGTCGCCTCCTCGCCCGCGGAGTTCATGTCCGGCGGCGGGCCGGTAAAGCTCGTTATAAACAATCTCCTCATCTATGCCGGGTTCTTCATGGTGTGGCTGCTCATATTCTATTATCTGGCCGGGGAAAAGGGCAGAGGAGCCTTCGCCGCGGGGACGTTCGCGCTGGGGCTTACGGTCGTGGTGAATTTCATGTTCTTCGGCCGGGACCTCGGAATAATGTCCTCGGTGTTCAAGTTTGACAACGCTCCCTCCTATTCGCGCGCGGAAATGCTGCTCAGCCCGGCGGTAACGCTTCTGCTCATCGCGCTCGCGGCGGCGCTCGCCGCGAAAAAGCCTGTGCTTGCCCGCCGTGTGAGCCTTGTAATGCTCATCAGCGCCGTCTGCCTCACGGCGGTGAACGGCGTCTCCATCGCCGGGAAGGTGAAGGAGATAGAGGCAAATTCCGCCACCGGCTCCGAGGAGGAGTGCCGCATACGTCTCAGCCGCGACGGCGAGAATGTTGTGGTGCTTATGCTCGACCGCGCCATCAGCGGCTATGTCCCCTACATATTCGAGGAAAAACCGGAGCTTCGGGAGCAGTTCTCCGGCTTCACCTACTATAGAAATACCCTCTCCTTCGGCAGCTTCACCAACATCGCGACACCGGCGCTGTTCGGCGGCTATGAGTACACCCCGGCGGAGATCAACGCGCGCCCGGACGAGACGCTGCGCGACAAGCACGACGAGGCGCTCCTCCTCATGCCGACGCTCTTTTCCGAGAACGGCTACGCCGTCAGCATTTTTGACCCGCCCTACGCGGGCTACGCGGTGCCGTCAGACCTGAGCATATTCGACGGCCTCGAAAATACGGACGCCTACGGCTATACCGATCGCTACAGCGCCATGGCGCAGGACGGAGAGTTCAACGAGCGCTTCGAGCAGTACCAGAAGAGGACGCTCGTGTGGTACTGCGTGTTCAAGTCCGTCCCCGTCCCGCTGCAGAGCCGCGTGTACGCCGACGGCGGCTACAGCTCGACCGGGGAGCCGTTCTCCGGTACGGCGGCGTTCAAGGCGAGCTATTACGCAATGGACGCGCTCTCGTCCATCACCTCCGTTGAGGACGGCATTGACGGCGGCTTCGTCATGATGGACAACGAGATCACCCACAACCCCGCCATACTCTCCGTCCCGGACTATACGCCCGCCATGAGCGTCAGCTCCGACCCTTACGGCGACCGCGGGAGATTTTCCGGCATAAGGATGGAGAGCGAGGAGCAGATAAGCCACTACCATGTGAACATGGCGGCGTTCCTCAAGCTGGGCGAGTGGTTCGACTATCTCCGGGAGCAGGGCGTGTACGACAACACGAGGATCATCATCGTCTCCGACCACGGCTGGTTCATGCACTCCTTTGACGAGTATGTGTTCGGCGGCGGGGATATCGAGGTGCAGGCATACTGGGCGCTGCTGATGGTCAAGGACTTCGGCGCGGACGCCGGCGGCGTTTCGGACGAGTTCATGACGATAGCGGACGTGCCGACGCTCGCCCTTGACGGCGTGATCGCGGACGCGGTGAACCCGGCCACGGGCAGGCGGATAAGCAGCGATGAAAAGACCGCACATCCCCAGCTCGTGACGACCTCGCTCAATTTCGAGCCGTTTGCGAATAACGGCTACGTCATGGATCTGAGCGACGGCGACTGGTGGTCCGTTCACGACGACATCTTCCGCGAGGACAACTGGAGATATGTGAGCGCGGGCTGAGGACCCGGCTCTGTACGGCAAAGACGCCGCGGCGGACACAGAGTCTTTCGCGGCGTTTCGGCGCGCTGTGATGTAAAAAGTTTTCGGCCCGTGATATGTAACATTCGGTTGACTTTGAAGTTAGGTTGTTATATCCTGATATATGTAGGAAGTTGGCCTTACCTTTAACGGAGGAGGACTGCGTTTTGAAGAAAGAGATATTTACTCCCGGCAGAACGGAGCTTGCCGGCAACCATACAGATCATCAGCGCGGCCGCATACTGGCCTCGGCGGTGGACCGCGGGCTTTACGCGCACTGCGCGGTGAACGGGAGCCGCGTCATACATGTCAAGTCCGAGGGCTTCGACGCGTTCGACGTGCGCACCTATCATACGAGCGTACACACCGCCGAATTCGGCACCCCCAAGGCGCTGGTGCGCGGCGTGACGGCGTCGTTTCTGGAGCTGGGGCTGAACGTGGGCGGCTTTGACGCAGAGATAAGAAGCACGCTCCCCTCCGGCTCGGGACTCAGCTCGTCGGCGGCCTTCGCGGTGCTTATCGGGCGCATACTCAACGAGCTTTTCAACGACGGTCAGGTCGACCCGCTGGTGATAGCCCGCGCCGCGCAGCAGGCCGAGAACACCTTCTTCGGCAAGCCCTGCGGCCTGATGGATCAGCTGACCTGCTCGCTGGGGCATACCGTTTATGTGGATTTCAGCACCAACGAGATCGAGCCGATACACGCGGACTTCTCCACCATGGGGCTCACCCTCTGCCTCACCGACACCGGCGGCAGCCACGCGGGGCTTGACAGCTCCTACGCCCGTATCCCCTCGGACATGGTGCTCATCGCGAACCTCTTCGATAAGGGCGTGCTGGGCGACGTGGACCCGGCGGAGTTTCGCGCAAAGGGCTGGGACCCCTCCAACAGGCCCGTCCGCCGCGCAATGCATTTCTTTGACGAGAACGAGCGTGTGCCGAAAATGCGAGACGCGCTGAAAAACGGCGACAGCGCCGAATATCTCCGTCTAATGAACGAGTCGGGGCGCTCCTCGGAGCGGCTGCTGAACAACATCATCACCAGCGCCACCGGCGACACGAAGCTCGCCCAGGGGCTTGAGCTGAGCGAAAAGCTGCTGAGCGGAAAGGGCGCGTGGCGCGTTCACGGCGGCGGCTTTGCCGGGTGCGTGCAGGCGCTCATGCCCACGGAATATTTCCCCGAGTACAAGACGCGCATGGAGGAAAAGTTCGGCGCGGACTCCTGCCGCGAGATAAAATTGGTATAAGCGTACCCCAGCCGGCGGAGACCTGCGTCTCCGCCGGTTTTTTATGCCTTGTGCCATGAAAAAGTGGCCTGATTTCAAATTGATTCACACCTGCGCCGGCCTTATAATATACCCAGACCTGCAGGAACGATCTGAAAGGAGCCACACATGGAAAACACCGAAAAATACTATCTCATAAACCATCTCGTAATGATCACCGGCCTCACCGACCGGACGATACGCAGCTATATTGCCTCCGGCATACTTCAGGGGGAGAAGATAAACGGCCTCTGGCACTTCACTCCGGAGCAGACGGAGAGCTTCATCGCCCACCCCGCAGTGCGCCCGAGCATACAGGCAAAGCAGCACGCCGCCATATACGACTTCCTCCTCGACGACGCGAAGGCCGGGCGCGAGGCGTGCGTGATACTCGATTTTCCCGGGGAGGACGAAAAGAAGCTCGCGGAGTATTTCTGCTATAACATAAACGGCGGAAGCTTCGGGAAGATACGCTTTTCCTTCAGCGGCATGGGCAAGTCGCCGAGAGTCATCCTGACGGGCGACACCGCCGGCGTTATGCGTCTGGTCAACGGCTATATGCGCGAGCATCACCCGGACGAGGCCTGACGGCACCTCGATTACGCTGCGGGAGGGGACAGCCCTTCCCGCACATATACGGATATTTTTACGGGGGTGGCCGAGGCCGCCCTCTTTTTTTGTTATAATTCTCACGATTAACTCTTGCGGAATGTTGAATATTCTGTTAAAATCAAAGCTGTGGTACAACCACAAAAACGTGCATTAATTTTTGATATAGAAACGGAGGAATAAAACCATGCCCAAGTATGACGTAGTGGTCGTCGGCGCCGGAAACGGCGGTCTGTCCGCCGCCTGCTATCTTGCCACGGAAGGCAAGAAGGTCCTGGTGCTGGAAAAGCACAATCTCCCCGGCGGCTGTGCCACAAGCTTCAAGCGCGGCGAGTACGAGTTTGAGGCGACCCTTCACGAGCTGTGCCAGATGGGAGACGGCAAGGAGGGCCGCCCCCTCGGCGCGGTGAGAAAGCTGCTCGACGGCAGATACAAGCTCGACGTCGAGTGGATGTCCGCAAACGAATCCTTCGCGTCCGTCGCCACCGACCCTGACGGCTTCAATGTCGCCATGCCGGCCGGGGTGCAGAACTTCATTGACGAGATGGAGCGGCAGGTCCCCGGCTCGCGCGAGTCCATGACCACGGTGATGGAGCTGGGCCGCATGCTGCACGACGGCGTCGACTGGCTCGCGGAGCGCCACAACGAGCCGAACCCACCCCAGAAGGTCGAAATGCTGCTCAAGTATTACGACCTCATGCGCGTCGTCCCCGTCCCCTGCGAGGAAATGCTCGACCGTATCGGCGTCCCCGAAAAGGCGAAGCGGATATTCGAGTCCTACTGGACGTATGTGGCCTCGGACTCCACGGAGATGAGCTTCGCGGTCTACACCTACATGACATATGTCTACCTTACCCAGCTGCCGTGGTTCGCCAAGAACCGCAGCCACGAGATATCCCTCGCCTTTGACAAGCGCATACGCGAGCTGGGCGGCGACATCTGGTACAATACCGAGGTAAAGCGTATCGACGTCAGAAATAACGAGGTCAGGGGCGTGGAGCTTGCCTCCGGCGAGTACATAGAGTGCGGCCGCGTTATCTCCAACCTCATGCCCCATGTGGTGTTCGACCGCATGGTGGACCACAGCGAGATACCCGAGCGCGACCTGAGAGCCATGAACGCGAGACGCCTCGCGCAGGCCGCCTTTACCGTGTATCTCGGGCTTGACGCCTCCGTGGAGGAGATCGGGCTTAAAAATTACGACACCTTCATGCGCCATAATCCCGATAACCGCGCGCAGTGGCTCTCCTCCAACAGTATCGAGACCCACAGGGACATCACCGTCACCAACCTCTGCGCCGCCTACCCCGAGGCCGCGGGCGAGGGACGCGCGTTCCTCCAGTTCTCCAAGTTCTACGACGGCGACGCCTTCGAGAACATCACCGAGGAGGAGTATTTCAAGGTCAAGGACCGCATAGCCCGCGAGTGCGTCGAGCGCTATGAGGAGGTCACCGGCTGCGACCTGCAGAGTCACATCGAGGAGATAGTCGTCGCCTCCCCCATGACATGGGCGCGCTATCTCGGCACTCCCAGGGGCGACGTGTACGGCTACTATCCCAGCACATGGGACGGCATGTTCCCGCGCGTTCAGTCCGGCCACCACGAGGACTACACCATAAAGGGCCTGCGCTTCGTCGGCGGACACGGCACCCAGATGGACGGCTATTCTCAGGCATATCTCTCCGGCGCCGAGCAGGCGAGATATATGCTTCTCGACATGAAGGAGGGCAAGTAAATGGCCAAGTATAATTACGATAAAAAGGTCCTCAAGGGCCTGACTCCGTTCCCGTTCCTCGGTGAGGTCGCGACGCGTACCAAGGCCATCGAGGCCGCGCCTGCCGACCTGCCCAAGTCCATATATAACCCCAACATCCTCGCGAAGCGCCTGCACCCCGCCGTGCAGCACTGTGTTATCGCGAAGGTCGTCGATCACGGCGGCGCAAAGAGCTTCACTCTCGTCCCCAACGCCGCGAAGGGTACGACGGAGATGGCGTATTTCCGCGCGAGCCAGTATGTGTCCGTCGCACTCGATATCGACGGCGCTCCGGTGAACAAGCCCTATACCATCCGCTCGAACCCCAAGGACGCTCTCGGCACCGAGAATACCAGCTACACCCTCACCATCAAGCTCACCGAGCCCTCCTATGCCTCAAAGCACATTCTCACCACATGGAAGGAGGGCGACGAGGTCGACATCTCCGGACCTCTCGGCGACTTCTACTATCAGGATCTCCGCGACGCGAAGAGCGTCATAGCCATCGCGGGCGGCTCGGGCATCACGCCGTTCTACTCCATGGCGGCCGCCATCGCCGACGGTATCGAGGACTTTGACATGACCATCCTCTACGGCAGCCGCACCGCGGACGCCATACTCCTCAAGGACGAGATCGAGGATCTGGCCGCGCGCTCGAACGGCCGCGTGAAGGTCGTCCATGTCCTCTCCCACGAGGAGCGCGAGGGCTATGAGCATGGCTTCATCACCGCGGAGCTTATAAAGAAATACGCGCCCGAGGGCGACTACTCCGTCCTCATGTGCGGCCCCAAGGCCATGTATGTATTCGGCGAGGGCGAGTGCAAAAAGCTCGGCCTCCCCAAGCGCCGCTACCGCATGGAGATGTCCGGCGACTATATGGGCGCGGTGAACAACGCCGACTTCCCCAAGGACAAGGCCGGCAAGGAATTCAGCCTCACCGTGGATATCCGCGGCAGCAAGCAGACCGTCCCCTGCAGGGCGGACGAGACGCTGCTGTGGGCGATGGAAAAGGCCGGGATCAAGGCTCCCTCCCACTGCCGCAGCGGCGAGTGCGGCTGGTGCCACTCCCGTCTCGTCTCCGGCGAGTTCTACTGCCCCAAGGACGCGGACGGCCGCAGGCTTGCCGACAAGAAATTCGGCTGGATACACCCCTGCTGCACCTACCCCATGAGCGACATGGAGATACAGGTCTACCCCACCGAACAGTAATAAAAACCCGGTATCCCCTCAGCCTCGGCTGAGGGGATACCGAACGGAGGATACATATGAAAACAAAAACCGCATCCGTACTGCTGGCGGTGCTTATTGCGGCGGTATTCGTGTGCATGATATTCGCAAACTCCATCCAGACCGCGAACGGCAGCGTCGCCGTCACCGAGGGCTTTATCGAGTCGAACGCCGGCGACCTTGCCTATAAGCTCTATACCCCCAAGACCGCCATGGCCGACAGCCCCGCGCCCGGCGTGCTGCTGCTCCACGGCTATCAGAACGACCACGAGACCTGTGCGGCCTATGCCATCGAGCTTGCCCGCCGGGGCGTGGTGGTGCTTGCCATCGACGAATACGGCCACGGCTCGACCCGTACCGGGCTTCTCAGCCGCGGCTATGTGAACCACAAGGTCACTGTGAACTACGGCGAGGACAGCGAGGCCGACGGCACCTTCGTCACCATCGGCGGCCAGATCCGCTACAGGGTCATGATGAACTTCTCGAACCTCTCCTTCTTTGACGAACACTACGTCACCGACTCGGACGGCAACCGTCTCACGGACAGCTCCTGCGGCGGAATCAGCGCCTACGCCGTGCTGGCGAGCATGCCCAATGTCGACTCCTCCCGCCTGGGCGTGAGCGGACACTCCATGGGTACATGGTCGAGCTGGACCGTGGCCGCGGCCTACTCCGGCACTGAGATAGAGCCGAAGGCGACCGTCCTCCAGTGCGGCGAGCTGTTCACCGACGACGCCTACGACACCGAAAAGTACCACTTCAACAACGTGCTGCTCCTTCAGGCAAAGTACGACGAATTCAGCTACTTCCGCGACTACGGCATGGTGGTGGACGATGAGCTGCTCAAGTCAGACCTGCGCACCGGCTTCCTCGGCACCGACGCCGCCAACGCCGCGTGGAACACCACCTTCGGCTCCTTCGAGGACGGCACCGCCCGCCGCATGGAGCTGCTCAATACCAACCACCGCCTCACCACCCATAACGCTCACGGCCTCGCCGCGGCGCTCGAGTGGTTCGACACCGCGCTCGATATGGACACGGCGCTCGCGCCCACGGACCAGGTCGCGATGGTCAAGGAGCGGCTCGTGCTGCTCGCCATGCTCTGCGCCATCGCGGCGATGATACCGCTGATGGAGCTGCTGCTGAAGCTGCCCTTCTTCGCGAAGGCCGCGCAGCCCCTGCCGCCCGAGAGCGGGATAAAGACCCATGCAAAGTGGTGGCGCGGCGCGGTCATCACGGTGCTGCTCGCCTTTGCAAGCTATCCGTTCATGACTCAGCTCGGCCACGGTCTGCTGCCCCTGCCGGAGAAGATATTCCGCATGACGGTGGGCAACGGCTTTGTGGCGTGGTACGGCCTGCTCATCATCATTATGGTCGTGACCTCCGTTATCGGCTATAAGAAGGCGAAGAAGGCCGACGCGGACGACGGCTGGTACAGCATGGGTCTCGGCTCCGCCGGGGCGCCGGACAGGATGAGCTGGGGTCTCCTCGGCCGCGGCGCGCTGCTGGCGCTGTGCATGCTGCTGCTCATGTATGTGCTGGTCAGCATATGCGAGGCGGCGTTCAAGCTGGACTTCCGCTTCATATGGCCGTTCTTCAAGGGCTTCGATCTCACCCGCCTGGGCCAGTTCTGCGTGTATATCCCCATATTCGCGTTCTTCTTCATCATGAACAACAGCAAGATCATGGCGCTCGGCCGCAGCGAGGCCACCTACAGGCCCGGTCTGCGCGGCTTCCTCGGCTGCTGGTGGAGAAACGCGCTGATGATGGTGGGCGGCATACTGCTGCTGTGCCTGCTTGAGTACATCCCGTTCTTCATGAACATCGGCCCCGGCGCGGACCTGCTGTTCGGCTTCACCTTCGGCGGCCCGTTCATGTCGCTGATGATACTCTTCGTGCCGCAGGTCATCGTGTTCAGCGTCCTGTGTACCTACATCTACCGCCGCACAGGCAGCGTCTACACCGGCGCGCTGCTCGTCTCCTCCATGGCCTGCTGGATAGTCACCGGCGGCTCGTCCATGATCTGATCCGATATACACTTATCCGGGAGGTGCTTGCACCTCCCGGATTTATGCTGTATAATACTGAGCTGCAAAAATGCGTTACAGGAGCGTCTTATGAAAGAAAACGTCGGAAAATTTTTTGAGCTTCTGGACTCCGACCCCGGCGTCCGGCAGCGTCTTGACGAGGCTATAGCCAATTACCCCGGCTGTATCGACATCCGCGACGCCATGCTCAGCGAGACCATGCTGCCTCTGGCGCAGTCGCTGGGGCTTGAGTTCACGCTTGCGGAGCTTCGCGCCTACGAGACGCGCAAAAAGCTCTACTTTGAAGGCCCGGAAATGAAGGACCTGCCCGAGGGCGTGGATCAGTACGAAGCGCCCGAGTACTGGCTCATCAGCCACGGCTGGGACTATGATACCGAGGGCATGAACAAAAAGTGATCACGCCGCGCCGTCCTCGCCCTCCATCATGTCGTAATACTCGCTCTCCGAGGCGAAGAGACGGTAGCTCCCGTTTACCAGTCCGTAATATCCGTTTGCAGTGAAGTAGCCGCGCATAGCTGTGTTCTCCTTTCGGCTGTCCTTTATTCTGTATGTATGATATCACGGACGATGTACCATAAAACGGACTTTGAACGCCGCGCGGGACGCGGCGGAGCGGAGACTGCGGAAAGGGGAATGCTTCTATGGACAGAATGTTGGCCGGAAATATCCTGGGGCTGCTCGGCTCCACTATGATGTCCCTCGCCGGGATAGTAAAGGACAAAAGGCGCCTGCTGCTGGTGATGTGCGTACAGTATGTGTTTCTCGGCAGCGCGAATTTCTGCCTCGGCGCGTATGCCGCGGTGGTCACATGCTTCTTCGGCATAGCGATGACCTTCCTCACGATGAACCAGCGCTTCGGCACCGTGATGAAGATACTGTTTTCCGCGGCGAATACGGTGGTTATCCTTGCCGTGAACAAGGCGGGACTCGTCGGGCTGCTGCCGCTGGTGTCGATGCTGATGTTCATCTGGGCGCTGGACGCGAAAAACACCGTGATACTCAAAACTGCCGTCGCCGCAGGTATGGTGATCTGGGCCGTGCATGACTTTTACTTCGGGAATTACACCACGTTCTGCTTTGATATAGTGACCTTTGTCACGAATATGATCGGCATTTGGCGTATCCGGCGCGGCGGAGAGGAGAGCGGCGCATGAGAAACACGAGCCTCTGCTACATCGAGCGTGACGGGCGCTATCTCATGCTCCACCGCGTAAAGAAGGAGCTTGACGAGAACCGGGACAAATGGATAGGCGTCGGCGGCAAGCTTGAGGAGGGTGAAAGCCCGGAGGACTGCGCGAGGTCCGCGAGGAAACGGGGCTGACGCTGCTCTCGTGGCGATACCGGGGAATAGTGACCTTCGTCTCCGACGAGTGGGGGACGGAGTATATGCACCTTTTCACCTCGGAGGATTTCAGCGGGACGCTCCGGGACGACTGCGCCGAGGGGACGCTCGAGTGGATAGAAAAGCCGCGGCTCCTCTCGCTCCCGATATGGGAGGGGGACAGGATATTTCTCCGGCTGCTCGACACCGACGAGCCGTTTTTCTCGCTGAAGCTCTGCTACGCCGGCGACCGTCTCGTCGAGGCGGTGCTGAACGGAAAGCCGCTCCCGCCGCAGGAAAGCAAAATATGAGCCTGAATGACCGGCTGAAGAAAGCCACCCGCATACTTCAAGTATGCGGGTGGCTTCTTCTGTTTTACGAGACGGTGACGGTGCCGTCCTCGGAGACCTCTACGGTCATTCCGTCCCGGACGTAGGCGAGGAACTCGTCGCCCAGACGGTCTACGACGGGCATTTTTGCGTCCGTCCAGAACGCTGCGAGTATCGCGCCCGAGGCCGCCAGAGTGTCGATGGACTTTGAAAACAGCATGCAGGCGGGCTGCTTCCCGGTGGCGCAGACGGTGTAGAGCGCCATGCCGCCGGTGGTCGAGCCGATGGTCTCAGGCAGGCACAGAGCCTTGCCGCGCATGGGCTTTTTGTAGAGATCGGGGTTGTTCTGGTCGGAGCATTTGACCTGCCGGTCGCCCAAGAGCATGGGAGTCTGGAAGCTCGCGAGAGTATTGAAGCCGCCGTGAGATACGAGCGCCTCCGCCCTTGCGGAGCCGGCGGCGATGACGCGGCCCTTGAACTGTTTACTCATTTTTTGCCCTCCTTATTGCCGGTGAGCATGCCCAGCAGCTCCGCCTCCGGGTAAAAGCGCGCGCTGGAATAGGTGCGCAGCTTGTTGGAGGAGGTTATGACCGGCTGGGATTTCACCAGAGGATTGTTCATGAACATCAGCGGGCAGAGAGAGGCGGTGTGGACGCCGGCGGCCCTGAGACGCGCGGCGTACTCCGTCCCCTCGAAGCGGCGGAGAACGGCGGGAGCGGCGGTAAAAACGGTGGGGATGAGGACCTTTTTGTTCCCGGCCTTTTTAAGTCCCTCCTCCACGCGCACGGTCCAGTCGATGAGCTGCTGATAGGTCATGTGCGGGCAGCCCATGAAGCAGAGCTTGGGCTTGGCGTCAAGGTCTTTCCAGATACAGGGGTAGCTGTTCCTCACGCGCTCTATCTCGGCGTCGTCCACAACATATACCGGCGCTCCCTCGCGGATAAGGCTCTCGCCCTGCTCGGCCGCCTCCGGGGTGAGGTTCTCGATATGGTAGAGACCCACGGAGCCGTTCGAGGCCGTCGCCGCGCCGAAGTCCTTGAGATAGGTGCAGGCGGCGTCGTTCAGCTCGCGTCCGAGATACTTGTCGAGACCCTTTATGTACGGCACCTTTTCCAGCACCTTCATTCCCACGGCGGAGCCGAAGAGCTGCGCGTCCGGGAGCGTCGAGGTGCGAAGCTCCACTATCCAGTCGGCCCGTCTGCCCTCGTCGGTGAGAAAGCCGAACTCCGGGACGAAGCCCGCGATGGAACACATCATCTCGATAATGCCGGAGTTACGGTTGCAGCGCGCGCCGAGGACGGAGTTTGCGTACACGACGGCGGAGGACTCCGCCCACGCCAGCACCTCGCCGCGCCTGGGGGCGTTGCCGACCTCGGGGAGGTAGCAGGTGCAGGTGTACGCGTCGTCGCTCATAATGCCGAATTTTTTCAGCTGCTCCTCGAGCCGCCCCTGCTGTGAGTACATCACGTCGCAGACGATGTTCTGCAGGAGGCTCGCGGGGACGTTTTCTTTTTCCGTGGGGCGGGGGTCTGCGCTGAATTTCTGGGAGCTGACCTCCCCGGCGGAGAGTATCTGGTCGTAAAGCTCATAGACCGGCTTCATAAGACCGAGACCGAAGCTGATGACCGTATGACCGTATTTGCCGGTGATGGGGATCATCCGCTGCGCGTCAAAGGCGTCGCCGAAGGCCACGAGAGTCCTCATGACCTTGGCCATGGTCTCGCCCTTCGCGCCGTCAAGAAGAGCCTGCTGCTCGCGTGTCAGTATCATTTGGTCACTTCCTTTTAAGAGTGTGTGAGAAAAGGGAAGAGGAGGCTGTTCCTCTTCCCTGAGCCTTTTACATGGTGGGGCCGGAGATCTCTATGACGCAGTCGCCTGTGGGGAAGGAGGAACAGGGGTGGATGTAGCCGAAGTCGAGGTCGGCTTTCCGGCGGCCGTCGGTCTTTTCGGGGATAAAGACATTGCCGGAGATGAGCTTGCTGCGGCACCAGCCGCACTCGCCGCTGCGGCAGCGCGAGGGGGCGGTAATGCCCGCGCGCTCGATGGCGGTGAGCAGAGGCTCGTCGGCGGAGGCAGTGATGTCGAACTCCTCGCCGTACTTTATGACCTTCAGCCTGAAGCTCCTGCCGCGCATTTCCGCGGGGTAGCCGGGCTGGTTCCAGGGGTCCTTGATCGCGCCGAACAGCTCGCGGCGGACGAACTTGCGGCGCAGCGAGAGCTTCGCTATCTCGCCGTCAAGGAAGTTGTACATCGCCTGCGGGCCGCACATGAAAATGCTGTACTCGCCGTCGCCGCCGTACTTTTTGATGAGGTCGGCGGTGATGAAGCCATGCTCGTAGCCCTCGCGCTCCTCGTCGGAGAGGACGTGGACGACGTGGACCTTGCTGCACGCGGCGCAGACCTCGTCCAGCTCCTTCTTATAGACTATCCCCTCCGCGGTGCGTGAGCCGAAGAGAATGGTCAGGTCGAAGTCCTCGAGACCGTCGCGTATGGCGTAGGCCATGCCCATGAACGGGGTGATACCGGAGCCGCCGGCCAGAGCCACGACCTTCTTCGCGTCGCGCAGGCCCTCGTAATAAAGATGACCCTGCGGACCGGAGATGGTGACTTTCTGCCCGACCTTCCAGTTATCCTGAATGTAGGGGGAGACGAAGCCCGCGTCGTCGCGCTTGACGGTGATGTTGTACTCGCCGCGCTTCGCCCACGCGGGGGAGGAGCAGAGAGAGTAGGAGCGGGTGGTCACGGTGCCGCCGATGGGGACGGAGACGGAGATGTACTGCCCGGCCCGGTAGTAGGCGAGGGGACTGCCGTCCGGGGTCTTGAGGACGATGGTCTTTGCGTCCGCGCCGTTCCGGCGGATCTCGGAGATGACGACCTCCTGCTTCGCGGGATGGCGTATCTTCGCCTTTTCGTTGGTGGTGAGGGTCTTGGGCAGGGGAGTGGCGGGAGCGGCCTGAATGGCCTGCTCGCGGACCTTGGGCATGTTCTTGAATCTGAGCATATCCAGCTTGCCGATAAGACCTACCTTATAATTCAGTTCTGACATTTTCTCAGCCCTCCTCGTCTGCTTTCATTTCCGCAAGGGTCTTCTTCGCAAGGGTGTCTCCGCTGAAGATGGCGGAGTTGTAGCCGTCGCCGCGGATACTGGCCGCGCCGACGAACTTGAGTCCCTTTACGGGGAACTCGGTACCCATCATCATCATTCTGGGCATCATATTGTCCCAGTCCTTCAGCTCGTAGCCGTAGGCCGCGCCCTGGGGGACGTTGACGTAGTTGCACATCGTCCACGGCGTGGCGATCTCTATCTCCTCAATGTAGGGCGTGACGACGAAGCCGGTGCGTTCCTCAAAGAGGCGGATGAGCTTCGCGGCGAACTCCTGCTTGGTCTTTACATAGTCCTCCTGAGAGACGTTGGCCCAGTCGTCATCCATAAAGGTGCTGGTGAGGGAGATGACGCAGGTGCCTTCGGGGGAGAAGTCGGGGTTGACGACGTTGTAGCACACGGAGACCTGGTTGCAGTTTTCCGCGATGGTCCTGCCGGAGTTATATTCCTTCACGGTGTCGGCGGAGGTGGGGAGGAAGATGGTGTAGTCGTGTATGCCCAGCTCCTCGGCGCTCTTGTCGAGTCCCATATACACCACGAACATGCGCGCGGAGTAGGTGCGGGCGTTGGCAAGCTTGACCATGCGCTCGGGGACGACCTCGGGCGGACACATCGTCGCGTAGACCATGGAGGGGTTGGCGTTGCAGAGTATGTACTTCGTCTCTATTACGCCGCGGTCGGTCTGCACGCCGCGGACGGCGTTGTTCTCGTCAAAGAGTATCTTTTCCGCGGTGCAGTTGAACCATGACTCGCCGCCCATCGCGCGGAAGCGCTCCAGCATGCCGGTGGTGAGCTGGTGGCTGGTCTTGGCGGGGATCCACGCGCCGTGGTTGACGTACAGCCACAGCATGTTGACGTACTGGAGGAAGGAGAGACGGTCGGCGTCGACGCCGAGATAGCCCCAGTAGGTGTTCATGATGTCCTGGGCGAGCTTGGGCATCTTCATGGCGTTGAAGACCCGGTTCACGGGGTAGCTGCCCAGACGCAGGAAGTTGGGGAAATGCTCCTGCATGTACTTGGGGTCGGTCTTGCCGTTGACGGAGAGGGAGTAGTCGCCGGCCTCGTGGAACTCGGTACCCAGATCGAAAATGTCCTGAATGGACTTGCGGCAGCCGGGGACGTACCTTTCCATCGCGTCCACGAACGCCTCGACGGAGCAGGGGAGCGTGGCGTCGATGTGGGTCTTGCCGTCGCTCGCGGTGGTTATGACGCGGAAGTTGTCCGGCACCATCAGCCACTCGCCCTCGGTGCCGAAGGTGTCCACGACCGTCTTGCGGCAGCCGCCGGGATTCTCGGCGGTACCCCATTCGCATATCTCGTGCAGGGCGGTCTCAAACTCGAAGCGGCCCCTGCGGAAGCTGGAGGCGCAGCCTCCGGGAAGATTGTGGCGCTCAATAAGGAGCGTTTTCTTGCCGGCGTAGGCCATTCTGCAGGCCGCTGCCAGACCGCCGTTACCTGCGCCGATAACAACGGCGTCGTATTTGGGCATAGTGTATTCCTCCTTAAAAATTGTGATGTTACCACGGCTTTACGGGTACAATAGTAAGACGGCTCCCGTCGGCTGTCAAGAAACTACGCCCGGAAACCGTTAATTTCAGCATTTTTTGTAATTAAATGCCTTGACAATTATGCGATTTGTCAATATAATAACATTAACTTCATTTGGTATTACCACATTCATTTGCGGCAAAACGGAGGCATTGACATGGGCTTTACGAAGATCACGACGCTCTCGCTCACGGACCTTTTCGTGCAGCAGATCGAGAATATGATACTCTCCGGCGAGCTTGCCATCGGCGAGCAGCTGCCGCCCGCGCGGGAGCTGTCCACAAAGATGGGCGTGTCCCGCCCGGTCATCTCGGCGGGGATAGTGGAGCTTGAAAAGCTGGGCTTTGTCGAGGTGCGGCCGCGTCAGGGCGTGTTCGTGTGCGACTACCGCCGGCGCGGCACCATGGAGACGCTGGTCGCCATCATGCGCTATAACGGCGGAGCTCTGCGGCAAAACGAGGTGCGCTCGCTCTTCGAGACGCGCGACGCCATGGAGTGCCTGTGCATGCGTCTCGTCATCGAGAAGGCGGGTATCGCGGAGCTTGAGGCGCTCTCGCCCATACTCGACGAGCTGCGCGAGTGTACCGACTGCGACGAGGCGGCGGAGCTGGTGTTCCGTTTCCATCACGAGCTGGCGGTGCTGAGCGGGAACGTACTCATGCCGCTCCTTTACTACTCGTTCCACCCGCAGGGAGTGTACTTGTGGAGCATGTACTGCAAGCGCAGCGGCATACAGAAAATGTATGAGCTCAAGCTTGGGCTTTATTCCGCGCTGCTGAACCGCGACGTGGACAAGGCCATAGAAATGACGCACTTCATCATGGACAGAGCCATAGACGAGCTGAGCTTCTACGGCGCGTGACATACGGAAAATGTGAAAGGCCCGCGCACAGGATCGTACCGTCCTGCACGCGGGCCTTTATGCTGTCCGGATATCTCCCTCCAGCTCCCGGCGGAGTATAGGCGCTGAAAATAAAAACCGGCGTCTGCACGGGGCAGACGCCGGTCACGTTGTTTTATGCCGTTTTATGATACTGTCGGATACCTTGCCTTATCGGCTCAGTACATGCCGCCCATGTCGGGGGGGGCGGGCATGGGAGGATTCTTCTCGGGGATGTCGGCCACGAGGCTCTCGGTGGTGAGGACCATGGAGGCGACGGAGGCCGCGTTCTCCAGCGCGCTGCGGCAGACCTTGGTCGGGTCGACGATACCCAGCTCCAGCATGTTGCCGTACTGGTCGTTCGCCGCGTCGAAGCCGTAGTTCACGTCGCTGCTGCCGCAGACATTGTTGAGGATGACCGCTCCCTCGAGACCCGCGTTCGCCGCGATCTGCATGATGGGGGTCTTCAGAGCCTTTGCGACGATCTGCGCGCCGGTCTTTTCATCGCCGGTCAGCTCGGCGACCAGCTTGTCGGCCGCCTTGGAGGCGTTGACATACGCGGTGCCGCCGCCGGGGACGATACCCTCTGCGACTGCCGCGCGGGTGGCGTTGAGAGCGTCCTCAATACGGAGCTTCTGCTCCTTCATCTCGGTCTCGGTGGCTGCGCCGACCTTGATGACCGCGACGCCGCCGCTGAGCTTTGCGAGACGCTCCTGCAGCTTCTCACGGTCGTACTCGGAGGTGGTGGTCTCGATCTGGTGGGCTATCTGAGCCGCGCGCGCCTTGATCTCCTCGCTGTAGCCTGCACCGTCGACGATGACGGTGTTCTCCTTGGAGACCTTGACCTGGTGCGCCTGACCGAGCATGTTTATGCTCGCGTCCTTGAGCTCCATGCCAAGCTCGCTGGAGATGACCTGGCCGCCGGTGAGGACCGCGATATCCTGAAGCATTTCCTTACGTCTGTCGCCGAAGCCGGGGGCCTTGACGCACACGCAGGTGAAGGTGCCGCGCAGCTTGTTGAGAACGATGGTGGAGAGCGCTTCGCCCTCGACGTCCTCGGCGACGATGAGGAGCTTGCGGCCGGCCTTTACGATCTCCTCGAGGAGAGGCAGGATCTCCTGGATGTTGGAGATCTTCTTGTCGGTGATGAGGATGAGGGCGTCGTCAAGGACGGCCTCCATCTTGTCGGTGTCGGTGACCATGTAGGGGCTGAGGTAGCCGCGGTCGAACTGCATGCCCTCGACCACGTCGCTGTAGGTCTCGGCGGTCTTGGATTCCTCGATGGTGATGACGCCGTTCTTGCTGACCTTTTCCATGGCCTCGGCGATGAGAGTGCCGATGACCTCGTCGCCGGAGGAGATGGCGCCAACGCGGGCGACGTCCTTGGAGCCGGAAACGGGCTGGGATATCTCCTTGATGGACTCGACGGCAGCCGCGGCGGCCTTCTTTATGCCCTTCTTCATGACCATGGGGTTCGCGCCCGCGGCCAGATTCTTGAGACCCTCGCGGATCATAGCCTGCGCGAGGACGGTGGCGGTGGTGGTACCGTCGCCGGCGACGTCGTTGGTCTTGGTGGAAACTTCCTTGATGAGCTGAGCGCCCATATTCTCGAACGCGTCCTCAAGCTCGATCTCCTTGGCGATGGTCACGCCGTCGTTGGTGATGAGGGGAGCGCCGAACTTCTTGTCGAGGACGACGTTTCTGCCCTTGGGGCCGAGGGTGATCTTAACGGTATCGGCCAGCTGGTTCACGCCGCGCTCGATAGCCTTTCTTGCTTCTTCACCGAAAATTATCTGCTTTGCCATGATATTACCTCCTGATTATTCGATAACGGCCAGAATGTCGGACTGACGGACGATGGTGTACTCCACGTCCTCGAGCTTTACCTTGCTGCCGCTGTATTTGCCGACGAGGACCTTCTGGCCGGCGGAAACTATCATCTTGACCTCGTTGCCGTCGACCAGTCCTCCGGGACCGACCTCGACGACCTCGTACACCTCGGGCTTCTCCTGCGCGGAAGCGGCGAGGAAAATGCCGGAGGAGGTGCGCTCCTCGGCTGCGTCCTGCTTGAGGACGACTCTGTCAGATAAAGGTCTGAGCTTCATTATATATACCTCCAAAATTTTTTTACAAAATTCAACATCGTTAGCACTCATTTGCCCTGAGTGCTAACGATGATTATAATACCACATATTTTTGATTTTGCAAGTCCTTACAGGAAAAAATGTGGAGAAATTTATTAACTTTTTATTACATATTCAGGTACATGAACAGGTCGCACTTTATCATGCCGTTGTAGAGCTTGCGCTTTTTGTCGGCGCTGCGGCCGAAGCAGCGCTCAAACTCCGTGTGGGACGAGAGGAGGTAGAGCTGCCAGTTCTCGCTCACGAGATAGGCCTTTCCGAAGGCACGGTAGAGAGCCTCGGCCTCCTGCTTTTCCATTATGCGCTCGCCGTAGGGCGGGTTGGTGACGATAACGCCGCGCTCGGTCTTCCTGTCAAAGCGTGCGGCGTCGGCAAGCTCAAAGCGCACGACATCGTCCACGCCGGCACGCTTCGCGTTCTCCCGCGCAAGCTCGAGCGCCCTCGGGTCGATATCGGAGCCGACGATACGGTAGTCGCCGCTGAACTCCCTCGCCCTCGCCTCGGCCCTCGCGTCGTCCCATATGCGGCGGTCGAACGCGCGCCAGCTCATGGCGGAAAAGCTGCGGTAAAGGCCCGGCGCGCGGTTCTTGGCGATGAGAGCGGCCTCGATGGGGATGGTGCCGCTGCCGCAGAACGGGTCGCAGAAGTCGTCGCGCCCGCGGTAGCGCGAGAGCTTAACCATCGCCGCCGCCATGGTCTCCTTGAGCGGAGCCGCGTTGTGCGCGGGCCGATAGCCGCGCTTGTGCAGCCCCTCGCCGGAGGTGTCGAGGCACAGCGACACGCAGTCCTTCATTATAGAAAACTGTATCTGGTACGTCGCGCCCGTTTCCGGGAACCATTCGAGACCGTAGACGCGCTTGAGGCGCTCCACGACGGCCTTCTTTATTATCTTCTGGCAGTCGGAGACCGAGAAGAGCTTTGAGTTGAGGCTGTAGCCCTTGACGGGGAACGCGCCGTCGCGCGGTATGAGCGTCTCCCACGGCAGAGCCTTCGTCCCCTCGAACAGCTCGTCGAAGCTGAGCGCGGTGAAGCGCCCCAGCTCTATAAGCACGCGCTCGCCAATGCGGAGGTTTATGTTCGCGGCGGCGACGGCCGTCTCGTCGCCGGTGAAGTATACGCGGCCGTTCTCGCTGGCGACGTTTTTCATGCCGAGGCGCCTGAGTTCGTCGGCGATAGGCCCCTCGAGACCCAGAAGGCAGGGGACGCAGAGCTTGTATTCCATATTTATTTCTCCTTATAACTGGTAAAGGTATTCGGGCAGGGGACACTACCCAAGGCATATAATACGTCAAAAAATCACCAATGCAAACCTATGCACAAAATATTAACATAAATTTTATATATTTTTCACATGCAGAAATCGTGAGAAAACAGGAGAAAAGCCGAAAACAGGAAAATCCTGTCAGAAATGGGGGAGCGTTTGTACATATTACCATAAATTTTTTAACACGGTAAGACACATTAAGGTGAAATGTAATAAAATTCCCTATTGAAATTTTACAGGAAAAGCGTTATATTAGACTTACTTAATATTCTGTTCATTTTTTCGGGGAGGACAGCCATGACCGTCGAGCGCCTGCCGTTTCTGGAGACTCTGAAGGATTCATACAGCGCCTACTACAATATTAATCCAAATGAGGATATGACGGAGCTGCCCCTCGTGTTCAGAGCGGACTTTTTTTCACGCGGAGAGCATTATTTCCTGACGAAATCCGCCGTCGTGTGGGCGAACGAGACGAACGAGCATGTGTACCTCTTCTCCGCCCCGTCCTTTGACGCGGAAACGGTGGAGAAATGCATGGATTTCGCCATCGAGGACGCCCAGCCGCGCGTGAAGCCGCACAAGGAACACAACTATACGAATTTTATCACTATCTTCGTGACGGACTCCTTTGACGCCGGCACTCTCAGCGCGATAAAAAAGCGCAGATACAACAAGAGCTACAATCATTCGCTCTGGGGCTTCTCCATGCTCAAGAGCGCGGCCGTGGAGCTGGATACGAAAAAGATCCACACCAACCCTGCCGGACACGATCTGGCGAAGTTCTACCGTAAGCTGTTCGCTGCTCAGGAGAAGAAGGCCTGAGACGCGGGTGGTAATAAAAACACATTTTTATTATAAGGAGTGAAAAGTGTGAGCGCAATAGTTATCCTTCTCATCGCACTTGCTCTGCTGGCAGCCGGTTACATATTCTACGGCAGCTGGCTGGCAAAGGAATGGGGCGTTGACCCCAATCACGAGACCCCTGCACACACCAGCTACGACGGCACGGACTTCGTTCCTGCCAACCCCGCAGTCCTCATGGGCCACCACTTCTCGTCCATCGCGGGCGCCGGCCCCATCAACGGACCTATCCAGGCCGCAGTCTTCGGCTGGGTCCCCGTTTTCCTGTGGGTCGTCATCGGCGGCATCTTCTTCGGCGCAATGCATGACTTCGGTGCTCTCTTCGCCTCCATCCGTCACAACGGCGGCTCCATCGGCGAGGTCATCAAGGAGAACATGGGCCGCAAGGCACAGACCCTGTTCACCATCTTCGCACTGCTGGTCCTGATCCTTGTCATCGCCTCCTTCACCGCAGTCGTTGCAGGAACCTTCGTTTCCGACGGCCCCATCTTCACCGTTGGCCGTGAAAACGTCAGCGGCAACGCCTCCACCGCAATGACCTCCCTTCTCTTCATCGTTATCGCATTCATCTTCGGCTACTTCGTGTACCGCAAGAACGCCAAGGTCGGCCCTGCGACCGTCGTCGGCATCATCGGCATCATCCTCATCGTCATTGTCGGCCTGAACGTCGGCATCAACTGCAGCCGTACCTTCTGGGTGCTCTTTATCGCCGTGTACATCGTCGTGGCTTCTCTGCTCCCCGTCTGGATGCTCCTCCAGCCCCGTGACTATCTGAGCTCCTTCCTGCTCTACGGCATGATGCTCATCGCCATTGTCGGCATCCTCTTCTCCGGCGCAACCGTTGACCTGCCTGCCTTCACCGGCTGGAAGGGCCTCAACGGCAACTCCAACCTCTTCCCGGTCCTGTTCATCACCGTCGCCTGCGGCGCGGTCTCCGGCTTCCACTCCCTGATCGGCTCCGGCACGACCTCCAAGCAGCTCGACTCTGAGAAGGACGCCAAGATCATCGGCTACGGCGCAATGATCGTTGAGTCCGCTTTGGCCATCATCTCCATCATCGCCATCGGCGTTGTCTTCAAGGAGACCAACATCGGCGGCGGCGATAAGTTCCTCCTCTCCGCTCCTCCCACGATCTTTGCCGGTGGTATTTCCACCATGATCGCGAAAATGACCGGCGGTGTTGCGGACTTCTCCAACCCCATTTACGACACCACATACACCCTGCTGACTCTGGCAGTCTCCGTCTTTGCTCTTACCTCTCTTGACTCCGGAACTCGTCTTTCCCGCTACATGTTTGCCGAGCTGTTCATTCCGGAAGGCAAGACCCGCGACGAGCTGACCGGCGTTCGCAAGTTCTTCTCCAACCCGCTCGTCTCCACCCTCATCATGGTCGTCATCGGCTGCGGCATGGGCTTCATGGGCCTGAACCAGATCTGGGGCGTGTTCGGCGCCGCCAACCAGTTGCTCGCCGGTATCGCAATGCTGGCTGTCGCTGCATGGCTCTCCAACATCGGCAAGAACAACAAGATGTTCATATTCCCGATGTGCTTCATGCTCGCCGCTACCATCACCTCCCTCGTTCTGACCATCATCGCCAAGATCAAGATGATCGCCGGCGCTTCCGCTGCATGGGGCGACTGGTTCCAGATGATCTGGAGCATTGCTCTTGTCGTTCTGGCCGTTATTCTGGTCGTACAGGGCGTTCAGGTCCTCACCAAGAAAAAGGATTCTGCAAAGGCCTGATCCTTGATCTGAGAGTCTGAACAGGCAGACAAATAAAACGATCCTCCGCTCGAAAGAGCGGAGGATTTTTTCATGCAGAACCGCACCGTAAAGATCACGGTGCGGTCAAGCGCCTTATTTTTTCCCCAGCATATCCGCCATGCCGCCGAGATCGACTCCGTCAAGCTCGCCGAGAATACCGCCGATCAGCCCCGCGACGCCGGTCTGTTCGCCCTTGAGGACGGAGACGGCCTTCTTGCGGGTGTCGGAGTCCGCCTCCCGGTAAAGCTCCACGGGCTTTTTCTCGCCCTCCTGTGGGTGGTGCCTGCGCCGGTGCGCGCCTCTTTTATAAGGGGGCCTATCTTGTTTGCCACGGCATGTTCCTCCGTTCCTGTTATCAAAATTCGGTGCTTTCCACGCCGAAATACTTCTCAGCGAAGTCCACCCTGTCCACCCGGAAGGTCCTGCCGCGCAGGTAGTTGAGTATCCCGGCGTCGGTGGGGAAGTCAAAATAGAGCTTATAGGAATAGAGAGCCTGACCCTTTTCATCGAAGCCCTTGTTGAAGCGCTCGCTGCCGTATTTCCCGTCACCCAGAAGCGGCCAGCCCGCGTGGGACATCTGCACGCGTATCTGGTGGGTGCGGCCGGTGAGCAGCCGGCACTCCACGAGCGACAGCGCCCCCTTTGAACACAGCACGCGGTACTCGGTCACGGCGGTCTTTGCGCCCGGTTCCGGGCGGGACTTCACATAGACCTGATTTTTGCCCGCGTCCTTGAAAAGGTAATTCTCCAGTCTGCCGCTGCGGGGACTGGGGCGGCCCTGCACGGCGCAGAGATAGTATTTCTCGATCTCCCTGTCGCGTATCTTGTCGTTGAGGATACGCAGAGCCTCGGCATTTTTCGCGGCGATGACTATGCCGCCGGTGTTGCGGTCGATACGGTTGCACAGCGCCGGGGCGAAGGAATTTTCCTCCTTCGGCCGCCACTCGCCCTTTTGCGCCATATAGGCTTGTATGTTGGCGATGAGCGTGTTATAATCCCATACGCCCGCGCTGTGGCAGAGAACGCCGGGCTTTTTGTCGGCGAGGAGGATGTTCTCGTCCTCGTAGACGATGTCCAGCCGGGGCGTGCCGACCTTGAGATAGGAATTTTCTTCCCGGGGCTTTTCAAAGAACTCGTCGTTGATGTATAATTGCAGCGTGTCTCCGAGTGCGAGCCGCGTGTCGCGCTTCGCGCCCTTGCCGTTGAGCTTGATACGCTTGAGACGGATGTACTTCTGCAGCAGAGACTCCGGCAGCAGCGGTACGGCCTTTCCCACAAAGCGGTCAAGACGCTGACCGGCGTCATTCTGTTTTACTGTAAGCTCCTTCATGGCCTCGCCGCCGCCTTCTATACTATTTATAGTGAAAAATCTCTCTTTTCGGATTATACTATATAAAATTAGTGTTGACAAGACTTGACAAGTCAACTATAATACTAAGGCTGATATTCTGTGCTAACAGCGCTTTGGCATTGCGGCAAGGAGCTTTTTATGCGGCTGAACTTACGAGAAATTATCGAGATACCCGGCGGTCAGGTCCCGTTTTCGTGCGAGCTTGATACGGACGGGCTTGATTTTCCGGCGGTCGCCGCGTATATCACAAAGCCCCACGCCGAGGGACGCATTTATAACGAGGCCGGTGTTCTCCGCATGAAGGGCGAGATCACGGCAAGGCTGAGATGTATCTGCGACCGCTGCGGCGACGAATTTGAAAGCGTCAAGGCCACCGGAATAGACGCCACCATAGTCGAGGAGGACCCCGGCGATAACCCTGAGCTGTTCCTGCTCGACGGCGACGAGGCAGATCTGGACGAGATCGTCTATACCTGCTTCGTTCTGGATATGGAAAGCAAGTTCCTCTGCAAGGAGGACTGCAAGGGGCTTTGCCCCACCTGCGGCAAAAACCTCAACCTCGGCCCGTGCGCGTGCCGAAAACAATTGGATCCAAGATTTGCTGTGCTTGAGCAGCTTTTGGATAAATAAAATTTTTTAATTTATAGCTGCTCATAAACAGCTGTTATCAGGAGGTGTCAACATGGCAGTCCCGAAGGGAAAAGTATCACGCCAGAGACGTGACAAGAGACGTTCTTCCACTTGGAAGCTCGAAGCTCCCGGCATCATCAAGTGCCCCAACTGCGGTGCATTCTGCATGCCCCACCGCGCTTGCAAGGCTTGCGGACAGTACAAGGGCCGCGTAGTCATCAATGTTGATGAGAGCAAGTAAAACAGCTTGAGGAGGAGAGGCCGTCACAGCCTGTCCTCCTTTTGCTATACGCCCTTCCCGGCGTGAAAAAAAGAAAAGGCAGCTTTTTATATGTATAATCTTATCAGCTCCGTTGACGGCGACAGCCCGCTTCGCGGCAGAGTGCGGCTCGGCGACGCGCTGGTGTCCATCAACGGCAACAGAATATTGGACGTTCTGGACTATAAATTCTTTGCCTACGACAGGAAGCTCGACGTGGTGCTTCGCCGCGGCGACGGCAGCGAGTACGAGCTGACCATACACAAAAACGAGGGCGGGGACCTTGGTCTTGATTTCGAGAGCTATCTTATGGACCGGCCGCGTTCATGCGCGAACAACTGCGTGTTCTGCTTCATCGACCAGCTGCCGAAGGGCATGCGCAGGACGATGTACTTCAAGGACGACGACGCGCGTCTGAGCTTCCTTATGGGAAACTACATCACGCTCACGAATCTCTCAAAGCGCGAGATAGAGCGCATTATCGCCCTGAGGATAAGCCCCATCAACGTCTCCGTACAGACCACCGACCCGGAGCTTCGCTGTCTCATGCTCGGCAACCCGAGAGCGGGGGAGAGCATTGACGTCATGCGCCGCTTCGCGGAGGCGGGTATCGAGATGAACTGCCAGATCGTCTGCTGCCCGGGGCTGAACGACGGCGAGGCGCTCGAGCGCACCATGCGCGACCTCGCGGACATGTATCCCGGCGTACACAGCGTTTCCGTGGTGCCGGTGGGACTTACGAAGTTTCGCGAGGGGCTGCACGAGCTCACGCCCTTCACGCCGGAGCATGCCGCCGAGACGCTCGACCTCGTCACCGCCTTCGGCGACGAGTGCGTCAGAAAATACGGCACGCGCATTTTCTTCTGCGGCGACGAGATGTACCTCAAGGCCGGGCGCGAGCTGCCGGAGGACGAGTTTTACGAGGAATATACCCAGCTCGACAACGGCGTGGGCATGCTGCGGCTGCTCATCACGGAGTATACCTCCGCGCTCAGGCTCTCCGACGAGCCGGACGGCGTGCCGTTCTCCATCGCGACCGGGGTCTCCGCCGCGCCGTTTTTTGAAAAGCTCGTCTCAATGGCGAAGGAGAAGTACCCGAAGCTCGACGGCCGGGTGTACGCCATCGAGAACGACTTTTTCGGTCACAGCATAAACGTCACCGGTCTTATCACCGGGCAGGACCTCATCGCCCAGCTCAAGGGACGCGAGCTGGGACAGCGGCTTTTGATCTCGCAGTCCATGCTGCGCCGCGAGGAGATGGACTTCCTCGACGACATTACGCTCGAGCAGGCGGTGAGCGCCCTCGGCGTGCCGATCTACCCGGTGGAACAGGACGGCTTTGCGCTCTGGGACGCCATTTCCGGCGAGCTGCCCGAGGTAAAGCTCCCCACGCGCGGCGAGGATACGGAGTATTACCGCTATAACTGATGGAGCCGCCCAATAACACAGAAAACTATCAGGGAGGGAAAACCTATGGCAAGACCTCTTGTTGCTATCGTCGGACGGCCCAATGTGGGCAAGTCCATGCTCTTCAACCGGCTGGTGGGACAGCGTCTCTCCATCGTTGAGGATACCCCCGGCGTCACCCGCGACAGGCTTTATGCCGAGTGCGAGTGGTGCGGGAGAAAATTTGATGTGGTGGATACCGGCGGTATCGAGCCGACCACCGACAGCGAAATATTGATGTTCATGCGCGAGCAGGCGCAGATAGCCATCAACTCCGCGACGGTCATCATCTTCGTCACCGACCTGCGCACCGGCGTCACTGCCGCCGACGAGGAGGTGGCGGGCATGCTGCTGCGCTCGAAAAAGCCTGTAGTGCTGGCCGTGAACAAGGCCGACTCCACCGGCGCCGTCGATCCCGGAGTGTATGAGTTCTACTCGCTGGGTCTCGGCGACCCGATACCCACCTCCGCCGTCCACGGCCACGGAACCGGCGACCTGCTCGACGAATGTCTCAGGTATTTCCCCGAGGAGGACGAGGAGGAGGCCGACGACGACCTTATCAAGGTCGCCATCATCGGCAAGCCCAACGTGGGCAAATCCTCGCTCGTGAACCATATCCTCGGCGAAAAGCGCGTCATCGTCAGCGACATGGCAGGGACCACCCGCGACGCGGTCGACACGGTGTACGAAAATCAGTACGGCCGCTACATGTTCATCGACACCGCCGGGATACGACGCAAGTCCAAGGTGGACGAGCGCGTGGAGAAGTTCTCCGTCATGCGCGCACAGCTCGCAATCGAGCGCGCGGACGTGTGCATAATCATGCTCGACGCCCGCGACGGCGTCACCGAGCAGGACACCAAGATCGCCGGTATCGCCCACGAGTCGGGCAAGGCGTGCATAGTCATCGCCAACAAGTGGGACCTGGTCGAAAAGGAGACCGGCACCATGGAGAAAATGCGCAAGGATATCATGCGCGACCTGAGCTTCATGAGCTACGCGCCGATACTCTTCATCTCCGCCCTCACCGGGCAGCGCACCGACAGGATATTCGAGCTTATAAACTACGTCAACGAGCAGAGTACCATGCGCATTTCCACCGGCATGCTCAATAACGTCCTTGCCGACGCGCAGGCGAGAGTCCAGCCGCCCACGGATAAGGGCCGCCGTCTCAAGATATACTACATGACCCAGACCGGCGTGAAGCCCCCCAACTTCGTCATTTTCTGCAACTCCCGCGAGCTGTTCCACTTCTCCTACCAGCGCTATCTCGAAAACCAGATACGCGCCGTGTTCGGCCTTGAGGGGACGCCCATACGCATCGTTATAAGACAGAAAGGTGATAAGGAAGAATGATAGTATATATACTGCTGCTGCTCATCGCCGCCGCCGTCGCGTATTTCTTCGGCAGCATGAGTTCGGTCGTTATCGCGTCAAATTTCGTTTTTCACCGTAATCTGTACAGGCTGGGGCGCGGCAACGCGCTCATCTCGAACTTCCGGCGCGTCTATGGCTGGAAGGGCGCCGTGAAGCTCCTGCTGGTCGAGCTGGTGCGCGACATCGTCCCCATACTCATCGGCGGCGTGCTGCTCGGCTTCAAGGGCCACACGGAGGTGGGGCGCGTATTTGCCGGCTTCTGCCTTGTGGTCGGGCGGCTCTATTCCGTGTTCTATGACATGAAGGGCAGCAGCGCGACGCTCTGCCTCGTGGTGATGGGCATGTTCGCGGATACCTCGGCCGGCATTGCCGCCGGCGTGATGGCCGCCGCGGTCACGCTGCTCTCAAGGTATGTTTCGCTGGGCGCCGTGGCGGGTGCGGTCACTCTCGCGATCACGACCGCGCTGGTCGTGGACGACGGTATCATCGTAAAGCTCACCATCTATACCGCGCTCATGGTCGCGCTCAAGCACATCCCCGCGATATTCCGTATCCTAAACGGCAAGGAGGAGCGGCTGAGCTTCAAGGAGGATCTCACATATAAGCTCGACCAGCCATTCTGAATATCCCTGCGCCGCCGCGCCGTGTTTTTTGGTGCGGCGGAGTTTATTTTGCGCGCACAAACTGTTGACGATATAAGCCGCATATGATATAATGCGGCTTAATTTGTATAAAGGAGTTGTATGTCCAAAAATGGATGATGGCAGTCGATTGCCTTGGATAATGGCCGTTGTGCTTCTTTTGTGCGCGGTGTATTTCGCGGTCACGGAGACCTCTATAGCCTCCGTCTCACGCAACAGGATGAGATCCGCCGCAGAGCATGGCGACGACCGGGCAAAAAAAGTCATATATGTCCTTGATAATTTTGATAACGCGATCAGCACGATCCTTATCGGTACGAACATCGTACATATCTCCATCGCGTCCATCGTCACCGTCGCCGTGACTAAGAGATGGGGACTCAGTGCGGTGTCCGTCAGCACCGTGATAACGACCATCGCGGTCTTTTTCGCGGGCGAAATGCTCCCGAAGAGCGTTGCAAAGAAATACTGCGAGAAGTGCGCGCTGGCCTGCGCCGGACCGCTGTGCTTTTTCATGAAGGTGTTCGCGCCGCTCTCAAAGCTGCTGACGGTCATCGGCAGCGCGGCCTCGAAGCTCACCAAGGGCGAGGCGGAGAAGTCCGTGACCGAGGATGAGCTGTACGACATCATAGAGGACATGACCGAGGAAGGCTCCCTCAACGAGGAGCAGGGCGAGCTCATCTCCTCCGCGCTGCAGTTCGGCGATGTGACGGTCGAGAGCATACTCACCCCCCGCGTCGATCTCGCGGCCATTGATATAAAGAGCAGCGTGGACGAGGTCCTCTCTCAGGTGAAGGCCTGCTCCCACAGCCGCCTGCCGGTCTATGACGGCAGCATTGACAATATAATCGGCGTGCTGCAGATACGGCGCTTTATCAAGGCGTATCTGCACCTCGGGAAAAATCTCGACCTGCGCACGATACTCGATAAGGTGGTCTTTGTTCACCAAAGCACCAATATCGACGAGCTGCTGCCCATCATGAGCAAGCAGAAGATAAACATTGCCGTGGTCACGGATAACTACGGCGGCACCGTCGGTATCGTCACCGTTGAGGATATCCTCGAGGAGCTTGTCGGCGAGATATGGGATGAGGACGACGTGGTCGAGGAGCCTATAGTCGAGCTGGAGGACGGCGTTTTCCAGATAAACGCCGACGAATCCGTAAGCGACGCCTTTGACCGCATGGGCTTCGAGGACCCGGAGGAGGACGAGGAGCTTGTCAATACGCTCATGGGCGAATGGGCGTTCCACCAGTTCACCGCCATCCCGAAGGTCGGGGACAGCTTCGACTACCACGGCCTCACCGTTACGGTCTCCGCCATGGAGCATAACCGTATCCTGACTCTCAAGGTCACTGTGCCTTCCAAGACCGGGGAAGGAGGCGAGGACGAATGAGCGTTTACCTTGTGGCAGCGGGAATAGTGGTATGTATCTGCTTTTCCGCGTTCTTTTCCGCCTCTGAAATGGCGTATTCCTCCTGCAACCTCCTGCGTCTTGAAAACGCGCGCGACGACGGCTCGAAGAGGGCCGGCCTCGCGGTGAAGATCGTCGAGCATTTCGACGACGCGCTCAGCGCCATACTCATCGGCAATAACCTTGCCAATATAGCCAGCTCGTCTCTCGGGTCGGTGCTGGTGATACTGCTGCTGGGCGACGGATACGCGTGGCTCGCCACGGTGATCGTCACGCTGCTGGTCATCATTTTCGGCGAGACCATACCCAAGATCAGCGCGAAGAAGAACGCAAACTCTCTCGCGATGGGCTGCGCCTATTTCGTGAATTTCCTCATGATAATCCTCAAGCCGCTCATATGGCTGGTGGTGACGCTCATCCGCCTTTTCACCGGCTGGATGAAGGGCGACGCCGCCGGGCAGAGCGCCGACGAGGCCGTCGTGGAGCTTCAGTCGATCATCGAGACCGCCGAGGACGAGAAGGTCCTGGACGAGGACCAGTCCGAGCTTATCCAGGCCGCCATCGACTTTTCGGAGATATCCGCGTATGAGGCCATGACCGCACGCGTGGATGTGGTCGCCATCGACGCGGACGACGACTGGGAGGATATCCTCACCGTCATCGAGGAAAGCTCCTATTCCCGTATCCCCGTATATGAGGGCAGCATTGACAATGTAATAGGAGTCCTCTATCAGAACCATATACTCAAGGCGCTGACCGAGGGCGGGCCTGTCGACCTGCGCACGCTCATCATGCCGCCCTGCTTCGTGTATAAGACCATGAAGCTGCCCGCAGTACTCAACCAGCTCAGAAAAGCCAAGCAGCACCTGGCCATCGTCTCCGACGAGTACGGCGGGACGCTGGGCGTGCTGACCATGGAGGATGTGCTGGAGCAGATCGTAGGCGACATCTGGGACGACAGCGACGTCGTGGAGCAGGAGGTCGTCGAGCGCGCCGAGGGCGAGTATGAGGTCGACGGCGACATGGTCATCAGCGACTTCTGCGAGCTGGTCGGCATAGACGAGGACAGCTTCGAGGCCGACAGCGAGACCGTCGGCGGCTGGACCGTCGAGATGTTCGGCGCGTATCCCAAGGTCGCGGACAGCTTCGTGTACGGCCGCTTCACCGTCACAGTCCTCGCAATGGACGGGCGGCGTGTGGAGAAGGTGCTGGTGAAGGCCGCGCCTGAGACCGAGGACGAACAGACGAATAACAAATAAAAAATGACCCGCCGGGGAAGTCCCCGGCGGGTCGTGAGCTTTCGTGTCGAAAGAAATTTGCATTCCGCACTTGACTTATACTGCGGACTGTGGTATTATATCCAAGCTGAAAGGCAAATTGAATATCGCGGGGTAGAGCAGCTGGTAGCTCGTCGGGCTCATAACCCGGAGGTCGTTGGTTCAAATCCTTCCCCCGCAACCATATCGAGCGGATGTAACTGATTTCAGTTACATCCACTTTTTTATTTTCATGTACGGAGCGGGTTTACGCCTGCTCCATTTCTGCTTTCTCAAAAGAATCATCCTCCGCGTTGCATCCCTCCGAGAACAACTCTTTCAGACTGTCCGACGGCTCGCAGGAAACATACTCAATGGCGACGCCCTCATGGATGTCGGCAGTGTAGTTCGGATGGCACTGCGTGGGATCAATGTCCAGATACCCGACGAACTTGTAGTAGATGACAAGGCGTTGGGTTTTGTTTTTGCCCGTCCCCTGCGTTTCGTACACATCGATGTGGTCAATCAGCTCGTTCAACACCTGTTTGGTCAGCGTCCGCATTTCCATGAACTTGCGTATCGCATGGATGAACTCCTCCCGCTCGTTTTCCTTTTCGCCCATTTCGGTCAGCTTCCTGCGCAGCTTCAGAATCTTCTTTTGCAGCTGCTCACGCTCATCGGAATATTCCTGCGAAAGAACACAGTAGTTATCCTCCGAGGTCTTGCCGCTGAGCTTGTCCTCATAAAGCGTTTTCAGTAGCTTGGGAATCATTTCAATTGTCGACGAGTGTGCCAATGATGGCCATTCCGTCTGCACCCTTGATGCAAAAAGGACAGAACCGGGTCAGCAGTGGCGATGCTGACCCGGTTCTGCCCTATTGCTATATTTCATAGCCTCGTTGTGATTTCCTTCCCATCCTTGAAGCGGAATACGACCCGCTCGTCGGCGTGAACAGTGACATGGGCGATGGTGCCGTTCCAGAGTTTTTAGTCAAAGTCAACGGGCAGGGCATCCAGTTCGCCCAGTTCAAACATCATGCCGCCGATGGCAATGGCGTCCGCTTTCATCTTTTCCCGCCGCCGTTGCAGCGCTGCCAGCTTGGCTTCGGTTTCTTCAAAGCGGTGACACAGGTCGGCGTGTGTGGTGCGGTAGGGTTCTTCGGTCATGGTATTAGTTGCGTTTTCTTCAATGCAGAGGCGCAGCATTTCGGTAACGGCAGTCAATTCCTCTTCCAAAGTCCGAATGTCCTCGTCGATAAAATCCGTATCCGTAAGCACCCGCTGGGTATCGCGCAGTCGCCACAGAGGATCTTCCCGGAGAAGGGGCTGGTCTGACGGTGCCGATTGCGGCTGTTTTTACGTCGCTCCAACTCCGCTTGCACCTGTTCCCATTCCCAAGGCTCGATGATGGCAGGATGGCTGTCCTCCACATAATACTGAGGAACCTCCCCTTCGTTGACCTTGGTTTTCTTGGTGAGGAAATCCACCGTAAAGGATTTTTGAAGCAATGCTGAGCCTTTGTATTTCTCGTTCCGCAGGATGCTCTCCACGGTAGCTCTCTGCCAGACGGTCCTCTTGCCGGGAGTGAGGATCCCCTCCTCCGTCAGCATGGCGGCAATGGCGTTGGTGGATTTCCCCTGAAGAAATTCACGGTAGATATACTATACCCTGGATTTCCATGTGACGCCGCATCTTCTCAGGCACACCTATATCACGAATCTGATTCATGAAGGCGTCGATCCAAAGACTGTTCAGTATTTGGCTGGGCACGAGAACAGCAAGGTGACTATGGACATTTACGCCAAGGTGAAGTACAGTAAGCCTTGGGAACTGGCACCGGTGATAAACCAAGCTTTCAGCACAAATAGTGAAAAAGAATCGGCTTAATTGATGGGTTAACTCGTAGGGGAAACAGCAAGACAGAACGCAGAAACCCTTGAAAATACAGGGAAAAGGCGAAAAAACTGATTCAGTACGGGCTAAGAGCCGGGAGGATAAAGAGAATGGATGAGAATATGGCGCTTACTCCATACGAGACAAGAGAAATTTTGTTTTATAAGACCGATAACGGCGACGTTAAGGTTGAGATTCTGCTATATCAGGAAAATTTGTGGCTGACGCAGGCAAAGATGGCGGAGCTGTTTGAGGTGCAGAAAGCGGCCATCTCAAAACACCTGAAGAGTATCTTTGCCTCCGGCGAATTGATGGAGGATTCAGTTGTTTCCGTTTTGGAAACAACTGCGGCAGACGGGAAAAACTATCCCACACGGTACTATAATCTGGACGCGATCATTGCGGTCGGCTATCGGGTGAACTCCCAAAAGGCGACCATGTTCCGCAACTGGGCGAACAGGATACTGAAGGAATACATCATCAAGGGCTATGTCATGGACGATGAGCGCCTGAAGGAGCCGGAGAGCTTCTTTGGGAAGGATTATTTTGAAGAGCAGATGGAGCGCATCCGTGACATTCGTGCCAGTGAACGGCGCTTTTATCAGAAAATCACGGACATATACTCCCAGTGCAGCGCAGACTATGATGTGGACAGTCCTGTTACAAAAGAGTTTTTCGCCACCGTGCAAAACAAGCTGCATTACGCAATTACAAAGCATACCGCAGCGGAGATCATCTATGACCGGGCGGACAGCGCAAAGCCGAACATGGGCCTGACAACATGGAAAAATGCACCAAGCGGCAGAATCCGAAAATCCGATGTTGTGATAGCGAAGAACTAATTGGACGAAACCGAGATGGGGAGCCTCAACGAGATCGTCACGATGTATCTTGATTACGCCGAGCGTCAGGCGCGTCGTGGAAACATCATGTATGGCCATGCAGGACGCGAACTATCAGCTTTTCGCCGAGAGCGTGGAGGCCGAATGCACGTTCGGCATCAAGCGCCCGGACACGGAGCTTGCGGCGAAAACGCTTGAGGATCTGGGGCTTGCACCGATCCGTGAGCGTCACCCGAACACGCTGTCCGGCGGGCAGAAGCAGCGACTTGCGGCTGCGCCCGCCATGGTCTGCGGCAAAGAGCTTCTGGTGTTCGACGAGCCGACCAGCGGGCTGGACCATGACAGTATGGCGCGGCGTTTCAGAGTCTACCGTTTTTTGTGATGACAAGGGTCATCGGCAAGCTGCTGGCCGGGAATAAAGAATTCGCCGGTTATTTGACCGGCTGCGCGGTGATGGCGGCGTTCTGGCTGATGCGGGTGCTGTTTCACTCACTGTCCACGGTGCAGTCGCACAAGGTGACGTTTGCCGTGCTTGGCAGCATGCAAACAGGGACTTCAGAAGCTTGCGCGGATGCCGCTGGGCGACGTGCAGGACAAAGGCTCCGTGGAGCTGAAAAACATCCTCGTCGAGCGGGTGGACAGCATCGAACCGACGCTCGCCCACGCCATCCCCGAAATGAGCAGCAACGTGGCCGTCGTGCTGGCGACGCTTGCGTATCTCTTCGTTCTCGACTGGCGTATGACGCTTGCGGCGCTCATCACGCTGCCGCTCGGCATGGTATTTTTTATGCTGATGATGGCGGGTTATGAGAAGAATTATGCCTGCACAGTTGCGGCAACGAATGCGCTCAACGACACGGCGGTGGAGTATATCGGCGGCATCGAGGTCATCAAGGCCTTCGGCAAGGCGAAGAGCAGCTATGAAAAGTTTGTGGCTGCGGCTAAGGAGTGCGCCTGCAGCTATATCGACTGGATGAACAAGAGGAACTTCTATTTCACCTTCGCTATGAACATCATGCCCGCGACGCTGCTTTCGATGCTGCCGATCGGCGGACTGCTGATGAAAAACGGGACGCTGGCGTCGGGAAAATTTGTCATCGTCGTTATTCTGGCCATGGGTTTGGTGACACCGATCATCGGCTGCATGAAGTTTACCGA
>ERZ1026856.271-NODE-271-length-35942-cov-15.709533_pt1 | contig 35942 bp, 51 predicted proteins | sample MGYA00380158_ERZ1026856 | MGnify/ENA primary metagenome ERZ1026856 (study PRJEB33269, sample SAMEA4719794) | human gut metagenome | biome: human-associated habitat; feature: organic feature; material: feces | place: Cameroon | collected 2013-10 ...
CCTGATCGCCCGTGGCGGAGGCCGCGCCCTGATAGCCCGTGGCGGAGGCCGCGCCACAATTGCCCGTGGCGGAGGCTGCGCCACAATTGCCCGTGGCATGATTCTCTTTTTCGGCGTTTGCGCGCTTGATCGCGCCCTCAAATCCGATTTGATTCTTGACATATTCGATCTGCGCTTTCACGAGGCCGGGAACGCCAATCTCAGCTTTCAACGTCATTTTTTTCGCGACGATTTTGCTATCATCCGATTCACGCGCGTCAGTTACTTCTTCGGCATCTGCCTCGAAATATCGGCTTTCGTTCGGTGCATAGTGGTTCAGCACATCAATCGGTTGTTCGCACGCATGCAGGCCAGCTTCGCAGAGCTTCGGCTCGCCGTCAAAGACAGCAGTCTCTCCCAGCTTGTACTGCATGCCGCGGCATTTCATGTTTTTGTCGGTCCCCTTGTAAGCTCTCATGTTTCCTCCTTATGCTGTTTTCTTCTCGAAGCCAAGTGCACTGGCAAGCTCCGTTTCGCTGTATTCATCCTGTACATAATCCTCGAAGCACTCCGCATGCACCATGACGCTGCCGCAGCAAAAGCACTCGCTGCCCTCCCAGATGTCTTCCCGGCAGTACGCGCACTGGCCGACGGTCTTCGGCTCCGGCTCGTTGATGCCGAGATAGAGGTTCTCACCATCGTATCCCACGGCGTTTCGCCTCCTTTTCCAAGAGCTTTTCGCACAGGCTCTGCACGCTTACACAGTGCATAGCCTCGCAGAGCTGCTGCAGAACTTCCGCGCCGCCGTCCGTCAAGCGGAAGTAATACCGGTTTGTCTTCTTCCGCCGGTCGGCGCGGTTCTTGGGCGCGTCCAGTGCCTTGATCGCCGCCGCTGCGTCCGGTTCTAGCCTGACACCGTACTTCTCCGGGTGTTCACATTGCGAGAGCAGCACCTTATTAAACTTCGGGTAGTCGGCCCGATGAACTGCGTCGACACAGGCTTTCGCCCCATGCCGGACGCGGGAATCCGTTAAACTTGACATAGTTCCCTTTCTGCCCTATAATGAGGGCGACATAGTTTTTCTTTCGGCCTCTGTCGCGTTGCAGCGCGGCAGGGGCCATTTCTTTTTACCTGTGCGCTCGCGGATGAGCTTGCACGTCGCGTTCCACTGTGCGCAGATGATCTCGGCATAAATGCCGCAGCCATAAGCGTCCTCAGTCGGGCGGTAACAGCGCTGCTCGTCGAGCATTGCGCAGATCTCACAGGGCGTCATGGTCAGCGCTGCTTTGCTGATCTCATCCATCACAGAAACACCCCCGTCGCGCCGCAGATCAGGCACATGCCAGATGCCACAACCGCCGCGTCGGTCATTCGCGCATATCCGGCGAGGATCGCAAGCACAAATGACGCTCCGCAGATGAACGAGCAGCAGAACCGCGCCCTACGGCGCATTGCCTTGCGGTACTGCAGCTCGTCCAACAGCCGTTCCTGCCGTTCTTCTGTCGTTTCTGTGATTTCCAGTTCGTTTCTCATGGTCTTCTCCTTCAATAATCGATTGCCGCAAGATATTCTTCCCGCGTAATGCCCAGACGCTTGCAGATCTCCTTCACGGCCTTTGCCTGCTTGTCCTGCGGCTCGCGCATCCATTTGGTCAGCGTGGTCTTGCTGGATACGCCTGCAGGTTTCAGCAGATCGTCCAGCTTTACGCCGCGCTCCTTCACGCGTCCGTAAATCAAGCGGGACAGATTCCGGGACGTGTTATCCCGCCCCATCTTCACGGCTGGCATGGTCAGTTCTCCTGCTGCTCAAGCGGTGCCCGAACGAGATACAGGTTTCCTTGCCTGCTTACACAGCGCACGTCGCCGATTCTCCTGCAAATCGAGTTCAGTGCAGCATACGTTGCTGATACGCTTGTATCAATATCGGTAATTTCCGCACATTCTGCGCCGCTTGCGCAAAAGCTCTCAATGAACGCCGCGTTCGCGCTCTGTCTTTTTGGCTGCTTGATTTCATCAATGCTACACGGTTTGAAATTCATAATTTCCTCCTTATACCTCATAAACATGAGTTTTCTTGTTGACAGGCCGGGGGAAGAAGTGCTAAGATGAAAGTGCTACATAAACAAGTAAATTACGGTTTACCGTCTATCTTTCACCATTACAACGCCGCCCCTCGGCGCTGTCGTTTTGCTGTACCTCTCGGGTACATGTATATAATACCTCATGTTATTTAGTTTTTCAATATCTAAATCTAAATTTATTTAGATTTATCGGAATGCACAATTTGGAGTTCGTATTTATGGACATTACGCTAACAAGGATTCTGTCTTTAATCCCTAAAAAGGAAGATGGCGCGTTTAGGCACGGCGCAAAAGCTGAATTTGCTCGAAATATCGGCTATGATGGCGGCGAGATCATCAATATGTGGGAAAAGGGAAGCAGTGCGTCGTATATGAAGAAACTTCATGAAATTTCCGCAAAGTACAACGTTTCCCTCGAATGGCTACGCGGCGAGACAGGCGAAAAAAGCCCCCTCGTCCATACGGACGAGAGAGCTTTAGACGATGAGCTTGTATCGAAGCTTACTTCTTTGACGCCTGAGGAACGGCAGAAGGTTGACGCCTTTGTGCAAGGGCTGTTAGCAAATCGTTAAGCTTCTTCTTTTCCTCGTAGGTCAGCTGTGCTATGTACTTCTGCGCTTCCTCACGTGTCATGCGGCTGGCTCCTTTCTTTTCGGCGTGTTTTTATTTTAGAACATTCATTCGATTCCTTCAATAGGCAAGATTCAACAAATTCCGTATTCAGATTTCTACACAGGAATTTTGAATAAATACAATTTATTGGACAGGAGAAGTGATAGGATGAAACGAAAACGGGCATTTGCCGTGCCACTTGTTATTTTAGCGCTGCTTGCTTGCCTGTCTGGCTGTTCTGATTACGCCCTATCGCAATCGCAGCTGGACGAGCGGCTTGCCGAAGCACGGGAAGATGGATACAGCGAAGGATACGACGCTGGGCGAAACGAAGCAGAAGACGAACACTATAATGACTACGACAACGGATATAGCGACGGCTATGACCGCGGGCGTGCTGATACCGAAGACGAATATAAGCGCCTTGCAGAAGATTCCTACGAGCAGGGATATGAAGAGGGTGTTTCGGATGGCGCATCATTTGATGTTGATTCCGTGTGGCAGGAAGGATATCAATATGGCTACAACCGTGGGGTTTCCGAATCAGGCGCGTCCGGAACGTCATCCAGTTATGCGCAAAGCCCGAATGAGCCAACGGCTGCAATCGCAATGCCGCAGCCAGAAGTTCAGCAGGAGCCTCAGACAAGTGCAGCATCATACGACTATATCATAAATACAAACACCGGGAAGTTCCATTATACATGGTGTAACAGCGTTTCTAAAATGAATGAGAGCAACAAATGGTACTATACCGGCACGCGTGACAGCGTTATCAATATGGGATACGTTCCGTGCAAAAACTGTAATCCTTAAATCCACCCCGCCGCCCGCTGGAAGAACGGCGGGGCTTCCCTCGCAGCGAGTGGGAACACCGCTTGAGTACGTTTCCAGCGTAGCAGATAATATTTGTAAAAGTCTACACCCCAGATTGCAAATCGCTGTTCAAAATTAAGAAAACGTGTATTCAAAATTGCGGATTTTAACCTATTTTCGGAATTTTGCTGTTGGAGGCGTTTGTTTTGACATCAATGGAGAAGCTTGCACCGTTTTTTGAAGCCTATTCAGAAAAAGTCAAACGGAGAAGAAACGAAGTCGGAATGACGATCAGTGCGCTTTCGGAAAGGTCTGGTGTCCCATACTCAAATGTAAGCCGCGTCAACTCTGGCGTGCAGGCAAACCCGCTGTTGTTCAACGAAGCTGCAATCGCTGATACGCTTGGGCTATCGCTTGATGCTCTCTTCGGGCTGGAACAGCCTGCCGACAGCCCAAGCAAGCTGCAGGAACGCAACCACCAGCTCGAACTCGAAAATGCCAAGCTCGTCACAACCAACGAGGCGCAGAAAGCACAGATCAGCTCCACGCACACGATCTGCTATGTGCTTGTCTTCTTCTGCATCCTTCTGGCGCTGTCGCTCGTCGTCTATCTCATGATCGACTCGCAGATCACCGACGCCGGTATCATCCGCGGCGGCAGACTGTCCGGCGCAGCATGGGCCTTCATCGGCCTGATCGCCGCCTCCGTCGTTGCTGCCGGTGTCACCATCCTCCGTATCATTCGCAAGGAGAACCAGCATGAAGAAAGTCAAAGTCCCAGAAGCTGAACGACTGCCGTCCGGATCCTACCGCTGCCGGGTGATGGTAAACGGGAAATCAAAATCATTTACCGCAGATACAAAGCGGGAAGCGGAGCAGGCAGCTTTGGAGTACAAGATTTCCGTTGAGCAGGAGCAGAACGAGGTACGGGCTTGCGGGCTGCCGCTGACGAAAGCAATCGACGAATACATAAGCGCGAAGGACGCGCTTCTTTCCCCGGCCACGATCCGCGGGTATCGCGTCGTGCAAAACAACCGCTTCCAGGCGCTCATGCAAACGCGGATCAGCAATCTATCATTTGTTGCGCTGCAAAAGGCCGTCAACGAGGAGGCGAAGACATGCAGCCCCAAAACCATACGAAACGCTGTAGGGCTGCTTTATGCCGTGCTGAAATTCCACGGCGTAGAAATGCAGCCTGTCGCGCTGCCGCAAAAGGTCGACAAGGAGAAGCCGATCTACACGGAAGAAGAGCTGCGAAAGCTATTTGAAGTCGTGCGCGGTACAGAACTGGAGATTGTTGTTCTGCTGGCCTGCTGGCTTGGTATGCGCCGCTCCGAGATCATCGGGCTAAAATGGGAAGGCATCGACCTCGAAGCAAAAACACTGCGCGTCACCTCCGCGCGCGTGCTCAACGAACACAATGAGTACGTTGAGAAGGGCACGAAAACCGAGAAATCCCGCAGGCGGTTTGATCTCCCGGACTACATTGTCGGCGTCCTGGCAAATGCGCCGCATGATAGCGAGTATGTTGTGCCAACCAGCCCGCAAACAATCCGGAACCGGCTGGTTGCCGCAACGGAAAAAGCCGGGATTCCATTCTACGGGCTGCACACAATGCGGCACACAAACGCGTCAATTATGCTGGCGCTCAATACCCCAGACAAGTATGCAATGGAGCGCGGCGGCTGGTCGTCCGAGAAAACCATGAAGCAGATCTATCAGCACACGATGGACGATAAGCGCAAGAAAGTCGACGCCAGTATCGACGCCTATTTTAACGCGTTCACGCAGCCCAAAAAGCAACAGCGCTGGCGCATCGCAAAAGCCAATTTTGCCACGATTTTGTCACGAAGTCAAAAAGCGTAGTGTTTTCAGTCGCTTTGCTCGTTTTCGCAAGGGTTCGAATCCCTCATCCCCTGCCAAGAGAAAAACCTGTAATCCCAATGGATTGCAGGTTTTTTCTTTGTGTACCAACGGTTTCAGCCGTTTTGAGCTAGACATTTTACTGTTTCGCGCATCAGATTTCTGGCCTTCAAAACATCACTTTGACACGAATTTTTGCCACGGAATTTGCCACGAAATCAGGATGCTACGCAATGATAATACGCGCTGATCTTCTCTTCCGGGGTCCCGGCGTCTTTGTCGTCGAGGAACGCATCGGTCATATCCGCGAAAAATTCAACGGTGTTGACGCCGTGCTTCTTCGCGGTCTTGAAGTAGTCGCTGTAGATCATATTCATTGCCGCGTACCAGACAGCAGGATCATAGTGCAGGCCGCGCGACCGCATGACTGCTGTGGTTTGCTCCATCGGCCAATGCTGGCCGGTCGTGTCGTCTGTGTTCTCCATATGGAACGTCCACTCATGCGCGTCTGCTTCCGTAAAGCCGTATTTGCGGTCGATCTTCTTCAACATGCAAATCAGTTCTGCAATTCCTGTCGCGTCCTCTACGCTGCCCCTGCAAACTGGATGCGTCGATAACTCATGTAATTCTCCGTAAAGTTTTTCAATGTATGTTTTCATAACAGGTCACGCCTCCTGAATATACTTATAAAGCTTGTCAACGTCGTTCTGGTCGAACTTTAATTCTCCGATGAACGGCACGGACACAGATAGCTTGTTCTCGAACTTTGGCCTTGCTGCGTTGTACAGGCGGTCAAGGTCGATATTCCCTTGCTCATCCATGATCTGCATGAGCTTCACAGCCGGATGCTCGCGCAGCGCAAGGAGCTTTTCGCGGCTGCCCTCCATGATAAGCGCAAGCGCAATGCCAGCGCCAATTCCCTTTCCGCCCGGCAAGTGCGGGATGATTTCATTGTTGGCAAACCGAACAGCCCCGCGCATAGCTTGATCTATTGTAACTGTCATACAGACAACCTCCGTTTGAAGATAGGGGCGGCTATTGCCGCCCCTTGCATTTAGCCCTCGCTGGTCGTCGCTGTGCCGGTCGGAGCCGTCCAGCTGTTATACCGCTGCATCGGTTCCGGGCAGATGTTCCCGATGGGGATCACCGTCTTGGTCATGCCAGAGAGCGCAGCGATCTCGTTCTGCATGCAGGACAGATTCGCCGTAGTCTGCGCGTTGATAACGCGCTGCTGGCAAAGCTGCTCTTCGATCGAGCGCATTCTGCCGTCCGTATACTGGTACAGTTCGAGCATTTTCTTGTCGGTGTAAGCGTTCGCGTCGCGCAGCTTCACTTCTGTCTCCAGCTCTGCGATCCGCGCGGACTGACCGGCCTCATAGCGGCTGACATAGTGGTTGTCGCTGTCACTGGCAGCCATAGCCGCAGCTGCAGCAGGATTCGCGCCGAATCCGCCGAGGATGCCGCCGAGACCGCCGTTCAGCACGCCAAGACCGGTTCCGATTGCGCCAAGCGTCACACCAAGATTGCCCTTGCCATTGCTTGCATATTCCATAAAAATACCTCCGAAGATGTAGTAAGCTGGCCAGCTCCTATCATCATTCTGAGGGAAAACGCCATCACAAAAAACCAAGCCCACGGCCATATAAAGCACAAAAAGAGGCAAGCACGGATCACTCCGCGCCTGCCTCTAATAAGATTGCTGTACACCGTTTTATAACGCCCTTCATGCCGTTTACAGAAAACCCGTATCGTTCTGCCAGCTGTTCCGCTGTTTCCCCGTCACAGATGTTCCTGCGCATGATATCGCGGTATTTGGCATTCAAAATCCATTCAGAAATCAAGTGTTCCCACTCGCTGCGCGGCCTTGTTGGAAGACCGCGCTGCATATCTTAATCCCCGAATACGCCCGTGCGGTCAAGAATGACCAGCATACGAACATTGTCCTCGGCAAGATCGAGCAGTAGGTCTTCGCCCTCGCCGCCCTTGCCCTTGAGCAGCCCCTTTTCTACCAGTTTGTCCAGCGTTGCGCGGTACGTCTTGTTGTCAACGTCCCGCAGTCTTTCGTATCTCACTTCGCACGCCTCCTCTAAAAGCGTTTTGAATTTTGCCCATGCAGTTTCGTCGATCATCGGCGCAGGGCATTTTTTCAGACTGATGTCGTAGTGCCGCACGACGTACTTGACGTTCGGCAGCTGCTTTTTCAGCTGCGCGTACAGCTCCGCCGCGTGCCGCTGCGTCTCGATTGGGATGTAATACCGCCCGGCTGCGTCGGTGTAGCTGACCATCTCGATCGATACCGAGTTGTAATTGTTGACGAGCTTGCCATACGGCCCCTTGCTGCCGTCGCCGACGGACCACGCAACGGTATCCAGCGGCACGCATTCATAGGCCGTCTCGCCCTCGTCGACGACGTAGTGGGCCGAGGCCTTGCGGCCCTCGGAGCCGCCCTCAAAATAGCGGGCGTTCCCTTTGGCCGTCGCCATCTGGCCGGTGTTGGCCGTGTAGTGCATGACAATGGCGGTGATGGCGGAGAGCTTGCGCTTTCCGCCGTGCCACTTCGCCCGGATGGATCTATCGATCTCCATCATTCTTCCTTGACCTCCGGCAGGCCTGCTACGCTCGTCAGCAGGGACAGGATGCCCGCCAGGGCAGAGGCCGAGGCGACGGCGATCCAGTTTACTTCGGACAGGATCGCGCTCGTGCCGATGGTTGCGACTGCCGTCTGGGCGACTGTCTTGATCGCGCGGATGCCCGCGGCTTTCCACCATTTTACGTTCATATGTAGTTCTCCTTTCAGGTTTTACGCCTCCCGGCGAAGATTATAAGATTTTGCCCAGCACCCAGCCGACAATACCGGTGACGAGTGCCGTCACGGCGATTTTGACCAGCGTGTCCCAATGCTTTCCCGGTCGCGCGGTCAGCGTGTCCACGCTCTGCTGCATGCCGTCGATCTTGTCGTCGAGCGTCTTCATGTGTTCTGCCATTACGGCTACAGCCTCCGCAAGCTTGGTCACAGCGTCTGTTTTCTCTTCCAGCGCCTTGATCCGCCCGGTGTTTCGTTTGACGTCGCCCTTGATCTCCGCGACAGCGATATTCAAATCCTGCAAATCCATACCGTTCTCCTTTATTCGTATTGCCACGCAATAGCGCCGTTTACGGCAGGCGTGGTCTCCGCAGAATTTAACGACGATCCGCGCGCCATCAGTGTCGTGTAATTGGTGTCGGCGGCGTTGAGCGCCGTCTGCCGGTTCAAGAAGGTCTTCATGTTTGCCGGGCTGATATAGTCGGTATTTGGTACCGCACGCGCCACCTTCCCGCCGCTGCCCTTGAGCAGGCCGGTGATGTCGCTCGTCGTGGTGGTCGATACGGCGTTCGGGCCGGTCTCGCCCTGCGCTCCCGTCTCGCCCTTTTGGCCGGTCGGCCCCTGTGGGCCGGTTGGACCCTGCGGGCCTGTCTGCCCCTGTGCGCCGGTGTCGCCTTTATCTCCCTTGTCGCCTTTGTCGCCCTTGTCGCCCTTCGCGCCCTGTAATGGGCCATTGTTGATCCAAGACGCAGTTACAGAATCCCAGACATAAATGTCATATGGGGCTGCGCTTCCGATGCCGTATGCATCCCCGCCTTCCGGGTTCGTGACTGCAGAAGAAAGCGCGGAAAGGGAATCATAATAGCCTTTGATCACGAAACCGTTTCCCGGCTCGCCCTGCGCTCCCGTCGCTCCGGTCGCGCCGGTGTCGCCTTTGTCACCCTTGTCGCCCTTGTCTCCTTTGTCGCCTTTGTCTCCTGTCATGCCGGTCGCGCCGCGCGGGATCACGAAGTCAAGTATGGCTTCCTTCTTTGTGCCGGAGTTCGTGACGCTGGCGTCCGTCCCCGGCTCGCCGGTCGTGACCGTACCGACTTCAATGGTTGCCACGACCGGGACACTTGCAACTTCCTGCACACGCATCATGGCCGTGTTCGGTTTCACGGCCATATTCAGCCGCTGTTCATGTACTGCGTCTGCCATATCAGGCCTCCTTTACAGCAGCTCTTCCACGTCGACAACCGCAATCTCGGTTGCGCGCGAATTGCCGTTCTCGTCTGTATACGTCAGCTGGCAGCGTGCCGGGCGAACGGTCAGGCTGTCTGCGTCGGTCTTTGGGATTTCGACCGTAAAATGCGTCGCGTCAGATACTGTCGGCGTATACGACTTGGAAAAACTGTCGCCCTGCACGATTTTGAAACTCAGGTTCGTACACGCTTCCAGATTAACGCCGCGCAGCGTGATGTACAGGACGTTTCTGATTTTCTGTACCATTCCTACCTCCTATCTGAGCGCAGCCCAGATTTTTTCTTTGGTCTTGTCGGCATAGTCGCCCATGCTGATTGCGATTGCAAACTTCTGCTCCTGCGTCAGATCCGTAGTATTGAGGTAATCGCAGAACCATGTCCACTTGTTCTTGTACCCGGCGGCTTTGCGCTCACTGTCGCTCGGAGCCTGCTCAAACTCCACGATAGCTTCTATGTAGTCCGCCATTTTCGCGCCGGTGTCCTTGACGTTGTGAGACCAGCCAGCCTGATAGGACGTTGTCAGCTCGCTTTTTGCGTCAGCCGTCTTGACATTGCCCTTGCGCAGCTGATCCGCAAGATACCCATAGGTTTTTACGCTGTCGGAGTAGAAGCCCATGCGGATCGCAGATTTCTGGTCATCTGTCCACTTCTGCTTGTCCAGCCATGCGTCAAACTGGTCTTCGGCACTGCTGGTGACTTTGCCGTCTTCGTCCTTTGCGTCTTTCATACCGGCATGCGCATTCGCAGCCTGCAGCGCCATTTCCGGCGTGACCTTTGCGCTCTTACCGAACCTGTCGTAAGCCTTGACTTCCTTGTCGCTCAGAACCGCAAGTGCTATGGCGTCGTTAATCTCGCCCTGCCGGTACGCTTTCAAATACTCGTCGGCTTTCGTGCCGCTCTTGTTTGCGTCTGTATAGCGGGATTCAATGGTCTTATCCATGAAATACTTTGCAAGTTCTTTGCTGCTCTTGTCGGCAAGATCCTTGTCCGTCTGAGACAGCTCGCCGCCGTACTTTGCCGCTTCGACCTTGCTGTAATAGTCGCTGACCTTCTCTTTCGCAGAATTGATCAGTTCATCCGACAGGCCGATATAATCAGCCCCGCCGAACTGCTGTTCAACTTTAGCCAGCTGCGCTTGTGTCTCAGGGGAAATATACCCGGAAGATTCGACTGCACGCAGAAGCACGGCGTTCAGAACTTCATCCTGCGACTTCTCTGCCAAATCGTTAACCCATTTCTCAGAAGACTGGTATCCGACGCCTGCCGCCTCCTTGCCAATTTCAGTGGCATACGTCTGCGACATTTCCATAGCCTTAGATTTCACCTGATCCGGAAGCGACTTATACAGGTCGTTTCCCAGCATTGCGCTTCGTAGGTTGTAGTCTGTCTGCCCGCGCGCAACGACGTAGCTTCCGTACTGCTCCGACGTGAGCTTGACGCTCTTCCCGTCGACCGAGATTGTTTTCGAAGGGCGCTTGTAGAAGTTCGCATACGCAGAATCCGCGTCATGCAACCGCGCAATCTCTTCTTCTACCGGGTCTGTTTTCTTCTGTGAAGGAAAGATTGATGTGACAGCCTTGCCAATTGCGCTTGCCGTGCTGCCGGCACCGTTGCCCTCGACCGGGACGCCCCAGTTGCCGTAGGTGATCGCCATCTGCTGCCGCCAGCCGGGGACCTTCTTCTGCACGCCCTGAATTGCAGACTGGATGGGATCCCACGGACCACCAGGCTCAATATACGTGCTGCGCTGATTTTTGTCTGTGCTGGACGCGATACGCCCAAGAAGCGTTGGGACATACTGCCCGATATAGTTGCCAACGATTTGAATACCGAGCTTTGCTAGCATTTCGCCCGTCCCTACGTCGCTTCCGGAATTTTTGATTGTGCTGATCACGCTGTCAAGGCCGGTCAGCATGGACTGCTCAAAAACCGGATCCGTGATTTTGCTCAGTGCGTCCAGAATGTCTTCCAGAGAAACCGGCTCGTCGCCGTTTTTCGCATTCTGCACCGCCTCCCAGATCTGCGCGCCGGTCAGTAGTCCTGTGCCGGTGAGCGTAAAACTGTCAATGGGGAGAAAGATATCTCCGGCGATTAGTGAGAAGTCCTTCGCGCCGAACGCGTTTTTCTGCTGCTCCTTCTCCTCGTCATCGCCGATGCCGGTCGCTCGAAGAAGCCCATGCTTCGCAAGCATGGCACCAAGGCCAAGTAGTGCCGTTCCTGTAACGCCTGCTGCAAAGTCATCGATAGCCTTTGCCGCTGTATAGTCGGTATTTCCCTTGCCCATTTGGATAAGGTCGTACACGCCTTTTGCAAACCCAAGCGGGCTGTATTCGACCGTCCGGACCATGACGTTCGCCGGGACCTTCTTGAACGGGTAGATCGTACCCGCGAGGAACCGGCCGAGCTTGCTGTCGTTTCCGATCTGCGACGCCCATTTTGAAACGGCGTTCAGGTCGTTAAAAGTGCCACGCTTGGCTTCCGACATGGCATAGGTTCTGGCCGCATCTGTGATCTCCGTCATGTGGTTTGCTTTCATGTAGCTGGCAAGCGCCGTCGCGTACATAGGCTTGGAGAACCAGATATCTTCTACTTCCAGAGCCTTTGTGTTGAAATCGGCTACCTTCTCGGCAGCGCCGAGCGCCTTGTCGATCCCCTTTGTCACGGCGCTCTGCGGGTCGTTGATCTTCCAATACCGCCGCCTGTCGTTGATCTCGCCGGAAGCCTGACTGTATTTCCCGACGCTGTCTTCGAAAAGTTCAGACGCCGTGTCATAGTCGGCCCACGCCATGTTCAAAAGATTTCGGTCTGCTTCGCTGGTAATATTCAAGAACCCCTTTGTCCGCTGCCCTGGCTTGTCGCCAATGAAAATGGTTTCCAGCAGAGCCCCGAGATTGTCCTTGCCGATCTTCGCAGCTGCGCCGGACACGTTGCCCATGATGTTTTTCGCATGGGTGGACGGGTTTGCCAGCATGGAGAAATACCGCCACTGCTGCAAGCCCTCGCGCAGCGTCGTCGGGACCTGATCTGCGATATTCTGATAGATATTATCCAGTGCGGTCTGCTGCGCCGTTTCCGTTGTGGCGTTCTGATACGCGTTCAGCAGCGCATCCGGAACATTGATCTCGATCTGCTTGTTTGCGGACCTCCGCTGGTTGATCTGCGCTTCCAGATTGGAGACCATCTGCTGCACGGTGAAGACTCTGCCCTCCGGAGACATGGATTTCAGCAGCCGTGCCGCCTGTACGGTCTGGCCCGCGTTCGTCTCGACCGCCGCCAGCGCAACGAGGATATCAGAAGCCGTCTGATAGTCTCCCGCCGCAATGGCGTCGGCATAAAGCATCGTACCCTGAGAAACGAACTTCGCGCCGCCCTTGCCGTTATTCGCATCGCGGATGAAATCACTGCGGATCTGCTCGATGGTCTTTCCTCTGGTGTACTGCTTTTCGATCAGCTCTTTGCCGTCCTGCAGTGCCTGTTTGTTGCCGTAGACCTCATAATCGAGCTTCCCGTCTGCAACAAGATTCTCGATCCGGTTCACCATCTCGTCCGTCGTGACCTGCGCTTCCGCCGCCGTCCGGGTGAAGCGCCGCACCTTCGTCTCCCCGTCCATGCTGGCCGGGATATCGACGACGCGGGAAGCCTTCTCGCCGGGTGAGATCGCGCCGTACTGGTTGCTGGCATGACTCAGTGGGTCAAACCCGGCCGGAGCCGCGCCCGTAGAATCCGTTGCCGAAACATTCTGATTGACAGGATTCCCCGATTGTGCTACCGTCTCCGGCGTTTTCCTTGCGCTCTCGTTGTTGTCCATTTCTTCAAAAAGAAGGTCCATGGCAAAATCCTGTTTGTATTGCTTTGACGCACCCGGAATAGCTGATTTTGCAGCGATATATGCTTCGTTCGGTGGAATGGAATAACTATGAAATTCATTCTGATTACTAAGCGAACGGTACCCATGCGTCAGCATATCATCGAGAAGCATCTCGACACGGTTTGCGTCTGCATAGTTCTCTGCCCCTTCATCTTTGATGATGTTTTCAGCTGCTCTTGCAAGATTATCCCATGAGATTCCGAAGTTATCTTTCAGATATGCGATTCCTTCCGTTGTATGTCTTTTAACGCCTGTCCATGAGAAGCCACCTACGCTATTCCAGTCGTAACCGCCTGCGCTGCCACCCACCATATTTTCCACGGGAGTTGCAAATCGTTCTCCTCTCGTTGAATTATTGATTTCCTCAAGCAACATTTCTGCTGCCTGTTTCATATACTCGTGAACTTCAGGGTTATCATACTGAAACGAGTGCTGCCCGCGCTTCATTCTCATTGACATGTCTCGCTTGTCAATGTGGGTGCCGGGATCAACTTGGTGAATGCCACCAGCTGCGTCGTATTTATAAGAAGTCCGTCCACTCTCGATGTCATCCATAAAGGATATGAGGGATTGCGCATCAGCTTTGCTAAGAGAATTTCCATAGTCAACCAACTGATTAAATGAAAGATATCCTTTATTTTTTTCAATCAGTTTTTTGAACTCGCTCTTGATTTTCTCGGCACCATAATTTATATTGATGGTGCCGGCTTCCGCTGCATCAGACCTTACAGGCCCGTTTATCGGCGACACTGTTGTTTGTTCTGGTGCGGCGGAATTTTTGTTTATTTCTCCAGCTGTTATAACGTCCCCTGCGCCGCGTTCCTGCGTTGCCTGCGTCGTTTGCTGGGTAGTCTGGTTCGCGGCCTGTAGTGGCTCTGTAAGCGCCTCGCCGCGCATAGCTGCCTGAATGGATGCATCAAGGATTTCATCCTGTGAAAGCTGCGTGTTCTGCGTCTGGCTCTGGCTGCGGGAATTGAGTGCGCGGCTCAGCGCAAAGTTCCCTGCGCCGAGGATCCCGCCGACTGCTGCGCCGGTCGCAAACTCTTCTGCGGACTGATACGGGTTGAAAACCGCGTCCCGTCCTTCCGCTGTATTGTCAATCGACAGCCACTGGCGGTCGCTGTCGTAGACCAGCTTCTGCATTGCACGGCTGATCGGGTTCTGGATGAGTTCTTCGCCGCCCTCTTCAACAGCGCCCTTGATCAGGTTCTTGGCCTTGCTGAGCTTGGAAAGCGTGCTGTCGTTCATCCATCCGTTGTTTTCCAAGCCGCCGCCGACCTCGATTGCGGCGTTCGCAAGACCGGCAATCGTAGCAGACAAAATGGCCTGCTCGTCCGTCGCGCCCGCGCTCTTCGCCTCCGCAAAGTTTCCGCCGGTCTCCTGCATGAAGGACAGCCAGAAGGACGGATCGTTGGAGATACGCTGAATTGCCGTTTCGATGCTTCCGGCAAGGCCTGCGCTTGTCTGCGTCAGAGTTCCGGCGCTCGACGTGCCGAGTGTCATAAGCGCAAGCGCCGCCTGCGGCAGTGCCGCGATGACGCCCGTGCCGATGGTGTTTGCAACGCTGCCTGCAGCTGTCTGATCCCAGTTCCGCGCGGATTGCTCATTCAGGGCATTCGACGTATTGCGCGTATAGTTCGCCCAATCATGGATCGGCTGCAGCAGGGACTTCGTAAAGGCGGAATCGCCCTTGACGTATTTCCCGTCCTTCGTGAAGCCGCCGGTCAGATAGCCTTCGACGGTCTCAACCGCCGTTGCCGCCGTGTCGGCAAAGCTGGCAACGGAGGAGTTGAACTGTCCGAGGCCTGCGCTAAGCATCGTGAACAGCTTGCCGCCGAGACTGCTGTCGCGCTTCGGCTCTACCGTTGCAGCCTGATTCTGCCGGGCGGCTTTCAGGTAATTCTGATATGTACCGTACTGCTGCACCATTGCCGGGGAGCGGCTGAACTCCTGTTCGGAGACCCTGCCGTCCGCGGGCTGTGCGCTTGTCTCGTTCTGCGCGGCCTTGTTGTACGCCCGCGCAGCTTCCAGCCCTTCCAGATAGACATTCAGGCCGTTATACTGCGCTTCGAGTGCAGACGTGTCCACACCACGCGCCTTTCCAACCTTGATCTGGTTCGACAGATCCAGCAGCTCCTTGCGCGTCGTGGCGATCTTCTTTGGCTCCGCGCGTTCTTCCTGTTTCCGCGCATTCTCCGCGATCTGCTGCTCGACGCGCTGCGACACCTTTTCTTCACGTGCCGTTTCGGTCGAAAGATCATTCCGGATGCTTTCCGCTTCGTATACAGCCGATGCATTTTTGTGCGCGGCTGCATTTTTCTCGGCTGCCGCCTCTTTTCTGGCGGCAGTCGTTGTCAGCTGCTGCGGGGCATTGATCTGCGTTGTCGCGGAATCGTACCGGGCTTTCGCCGCGTTGTACTGTGCCTGCAGGTCGGACGTGTCCTTGCCGCGGATCTTCGCAACAGAGATCTGCCGGGCGAGGTCGCCCATTTCCTTCTGTGCGGTCGCGGCCTGCTTGCGGAGCGTCGCCCGGTCTGCGGTCGCGGCCTGCTGTACTGTGGTTTCTTCCGTCGCTGTCTGCGGTACAGTGGCATAATAATTCCCGCCGCCTGAGGAAGAACCGGACGTAGAGGCCGTGGACTTCTTCTTGTTCTTCTTGCCGCTCGTGTCGTCGGTCGTATCTTCTGGCGGAGCAGTCAGGACTGCCCACTGCGGATCCTGCTTCGCTGCAGCACGGTCGACATTGGCCGTGTAGGTCTTGCCGTCCTTCGTGACAGTAATACTGCCGTCCTCGTTGCGCTTCCAAAGCGAGCCGTCCGCAGCTTCTGCCATGTCTCCGGCCTTCTGCATCTTCTCAGTCATGAGGACGCCCTTTGCAGAACCGATGGTATAAGTTTCCGGTTTCATGGCCTGCTGGATCGCCTGATTCAGCAGGTCGTCGCTCATGCTCTGTCCCAGGCCGGCAGTGACATTGGACGTCGCTTCCTTTGCCTTTTCAGAAGCGCTCAATTCCTCTGTCTTCTGCGCGGGCTGCTGGCCCTGTGCCTTTTCAAGCTCCGTGGTCTGCAGCTGCGTTTCGGTCTGCAATGGGCTGCTCTGCTGGCTCTGCGATTCTTCCAAAACCGGCGTGCTGACAGAAGTCGAACCGGAAGACGCCGTTTCCGACACGGCGGGCGCGGATACGCCCACTCTGCCGGTCATGGTCTGGCCGTTCTTCGTAACGGTAATACTGCCGTCGGCTTCCTTCCGCCATGTCGAGCCGTCGGAAGCCTCCGCCATGTCGCCTGCGCGCAGACTGTTTGCAAGCTCTTTGCCCTTATCGGAATTGATATAATAATCTGCCATTCGCAAATGCTCCTGTTATGTGATCTGCGCTTCCATTTCTACGCCGTCTTTCGTGACGTAAATCTTGCCGTTCGACGATTTCCGCCATACGGAGCCGTCGGACGCCTGATAGGTATTGCCTGTGCCAAGACTGCTTGCAATATCCTTGCCCTTCTGGCTGCCGATGGTGTACTTGTTCGTCGAATACCCTTTCGCCTTTTCTGCCATACTGGAAGTGGTTCTGCTGACGGACTGGTACGGAATGCCGTAACTCTTGTAGTTTGTTGCAAGATAGTCCTGCACGTTGTCAATTCCGCCAGCTCTGTTGATGATATTGATGTAATACTCCGCCCACTCAATTTCATCGCTGGTTGCCTTCTTGAACGTAGAGCCGCCAGAACTGCCACCACCGCCGCCACCGCTGCTGGTGTGGTATCCGCCGGAGGAAAGAATGCTCTGTGCTTTGTTGTACAGATCCGTAAGTTCAGCGGAGCTGCTGCCGCCGCCGCCGAGAAGCTTAGCGTACAAAGACAGATCTGGTTCAGTCTGCGATGCATACGCACCCGCTGCGGAAAGTGCTGTGTTGTTGAGAATATTGAACATCTGCAGCGCACGGTCTGCGTCAGCCTTCGCCGCCGAGGAAATGCTTTCGTCAACACGGACAGCCTCTTCGTACAGAGCTTTCGCCTTTGCAAGGTCGTTATCCGCCTGCGCTTTCTGAATGGCACTCTGATACTGCTGCCCAAGCAAAACACGCTGCCGCTCGACTTCTGCGCGTTTTTCCGCTTCGGACTGGCGTAGAGAATTGAGGTTTGCAGAAAGCTGATTGTTCCGCGCAAGCTCCGCCTGCCCGCCAGTGCCGGAGTTCAGGCCGCGCGCATTCGCGTACTCCTGAAACGCCTGACGGTTGCGGTCAGATTCCGCCTGTGCCTGCCGCTGCTGCTCATAGTAGGTGCTGCCGATCTTCGAGGCTTCGGATTCCAGATCTGACAGATTCTGATTGTAGTCACTTTCCAGTTGTGACTTGTTCGCGGCAAGGTTCTCCTCGTACATTTCCCGTACAAGATCGGACTGGTCTTTCGCGGATGGCGTCTCATAGCCGCCGAGTTTGTTCAGGTAGTCGCGGTACCATTCAAGGACACTCTTGGTTCCGGTCGTGCCGGTGCTTTCGGTGCCTCCGGTGGTTCCGGTGGTTCCGGTCGTACCGGTATCGGCTGCCGCGCCGCCTGTCTCACCGGTTCCCGCATCCGCCCCCGGCGTTGTACTTTCTGTCCCGGCAGCGTTGCCGGGTTTCTGTACACCGCCGGTTCCCGGGATCTGCCCGGGATTTTCCGGCCTGCCCGGGCGCACGCCGCCCTGATTGCCGCCTTGATCTCCCCATGGGCCGGGCCTGCCCCTAAACGGCTCATGTTCGGTTCCGCTGTTCGGGCGGTTCTGACCGATTGGACGCTGTCCATTATAATCCGGGTAATCCTGCGGCCTGTTTTCCGGCCTTGTCGGCATATCTGCCGGACCATTCGCCTGTGCAAACGGATCCCGCCGCATTTTATTGTATTGATACACGCCGCCGGAAGTATCCTGCTGCGCGCCGTTTGCCGCTGCGTTATACGATCTGCGCAGCAGTTCTTCGTTTGTCGGCATATGTCCACCTCACATGGTTTAGGTCGTCACGAAATTGTTGTCTGTCCAGTCGGCCGTCGCGCCTGCCTCGCCCATCCAGACCTTTGTTTCGCCGTTGTTGGTGTAATAAGCATTCTGGATCAGCGACATGCCGGCCTTCCACACGATTGGATTGTCCGCCGTGCCTGCTTTCACGGCCTGCTCGATGTACTCTCGGCGCACGGGGATGTCGTTGACGAAGAAGTTCTTCCAGTCATAGCCCAGCTTATCCGACTGGGATACGGTCGTGGTGATGCCGCCTGCGGCCTGCACGAGCTTGCCGTCCTTGATCGCGGATTTGATCTGCGTAAGCTTAGTTTCCGTCATAGGTAGCCTCCAGTTCTGCCAGCACGTCGCTGGCCGTTTTTTTACCCATCTTGCAGGTACAAGTGCCGTCGCGGTTGTCGGTGATGGGACCGGCGACGCAGTAGTCGGCGTTGTCCCATTCCTGGACCTGCTCCTCGGTCTCGCCGGTGGGGTTGCCGTCGGTGTCGTAGACGGGGACAGTATCACGTTGGACGATGGACCAGCTCAGTCCGTCCACGAACAGCTGCACGGCGGCAGCGTGGGTCATTTCGAGCATAATCGCTTTGGATTCGCGGTTGTCCCAGTCCCGATCTGTCATTTTACCGGCGATGCTTGCCAGATATTCTGTATTGTTTGTTTTGAAATAGGTCATTTTTGCCTCCCGTATTACGTTGTGATATAGGCTATATTGTATTTTGTTCCGTTTCTGGTTTGCGATTTGAAGTCTATTGTTGCATCTGCGTTTAGTTCAAATTCGTATTTGGCCCCGATTCCAACACTGGAAGTATCCTGTCCCCTCGCGACGATACTCCCATTCAAATAAACATACGCATATATTGAATATGACCCGTAAACACTTGCGGAACCAGCTTGAACAACTATTTTTGTTCCTTGCACCGCCTCGACTGTCACAGGAGTTGTATATTTATCGTTCCCGACTTTACAATAGCTTCCAAGACCGTCGTTTTTCTCCGGATATCCTACATGGATTGTGCCTGTGATTGTAACTGTATATGTTTTTTTCAAGACGATATCGTACCCGGTTCCACCGACTAGTGTTCTGCCTCCGCTGATACCATATCCTGTACCCCCGATTAGCGTCTTTCCTCCAGATAACTCGTAGCTGGTTCCGCTGACCAATACTTTCTGTGCCATCTGCGCACCTCACTTGTACTGCCATGCAATGCAGCCGTCTACAGTTGGAGTGGTTTCGGCATGAAACAATGCTTCTCCGCGCGCCATGTACGTAGTGTAATTTGCGTCTGCCTCGTTGACGTTCGTGGTGCGGTTCAGGCGGGCGTTCAATGCCTCTTCGTCTGTTCCTGTTTTTCTCGGGAATAAGTCAAGCATCCGTTCCCCTCCTTACATCAAAATGCACGCGCCCGGCAGATCGAGCGACGGAACCGTATCACAGGACAGCGTAATACTGGTCTCGTTGCTGCTGTAAAGCCGGACATTGCAATCCGCAGATTCTTTGCACTGCTCGTCTGTCGCGGAGCTGTCCAGCCCGACTGCGGCGTTGCGCTTGCCGACCGCAAGCGTGATCGTCTGCCTTTTGTCCGTCCAGCCGTCTTTTGAGATCGTGAACGAACTCGAAGTAGACAGGTCGGCCTTGCCCGCGATATCCTGCGCATTTTTCGCAATCGCAGCAGACTGCGACGCATCCACCGCCTGTATGCTTGCAATCGCGGCGGTCGCTTCTGCGACAGACGCATCAATGCGGTTCACTTTCGGAACAAGGTCTGTCACTATCGTGCCGGCCTTGCCGCCTGAGTTGATCGCGTCCTGCACCGTCTTCGAAAGCTTTTCCATGCCGACGGAGTTATTCGGCAGTGAACCGGCAGATACATTCGCAAGCTGCGACTGCACATTTTCGATTGCTGCCTGCACGGTCTCCGCCGGTATCGCCGTAGACGTTGTGAACGGGAGGTTCCCGGCAATCAGCGCCGGTATCAGGATTTCGTTGATATATTTCTGTAAAGCCAGCCCGGCTTCATCAAACTTGGCCTTCAAGTCTGCAGCAGACAGCCCGCCTACGTCATTTGGGTAATCGTCCAGTTTCTGAATGATACTGAGGTCAGTATCCAGTGTCGGAATGCTCACTTATGCCACCCCCGTTTCGTTGAGCGCTCGTTGCAGCTCGCCGTACCCGCTGCCGCCGTTGACCGGAATCTGCCCGGCCTGCGGCGTCTGCGGCACAATATTGCTGCTCGTCGCGCCCTGATTCATCTGCGCCATCGCCTGATTGCCCTTGAGCTTGTCGATCAGCTCCTGCCGCTTGGATACGTAGCCTTCCGGGATACGTTCCAGATAGTCTACCAGCTCGATCTTGCCCTGCACCAGCAGATTGTCTAGCGTCTGCACAGTCGTGATCTCCGACCAGTACGCCGACGCGCCGACATCCAGCTTCAAAGACAGCGGAATTTTATTCAGGATCTCAAAGTCAAACGGTGCGTTAAAATCCTGCTCCGGAAGCGTCATGCCAAGCGGCTGCGCGTTCAGCTGGTCTTTTGTCAGCATCTTCACCTGCACATACCGCGTGCCGTAGTACACGCGCATATGGTCAAGGTAGATTCTGCCGAGGTCTTCAATGGATTCGTACATGTTGAGCTTGACCAGCTCCAATGGTGCATTCGAGGCACGCTGCAGGGCTACAATTGCAGACGTGTTATCCGGGCGTGTATCACCCAGAGCTGCGTCGGATGCGCCCATAAAGTTCTGCGTGTAATTGATTGCGGAATCAATGAACTGCGAGACCTGCGGGCTGATCGTTGCCGGGTCAAGGATCTTCGCGACGTTGTTGACGTCGCCGCCGTTGATACCGATTGCCGCACCGACGCGGCTGTCCCAGCGCGGGACGCGCGTTTTGTCGTAGACGATCTTCGGGAATGCCGTTGTCATGAGGGACAGCATCGACATGGCAAACAGCTTGTTGACAAAGATCTGGTTCGGGATCAACTCCGCGATCAGCGCCTGTCCGTGGTAGCAGTCCTGCACATAGTCCCACGGCATCCACGTGATAGGGTAGAGCTTCAGCTCTGTGTCTTTTTCCTTTTCGATCTCAACATCCTTCGTACACTGATAGCTGTGGACGGTTCCCGTCTCTTCGTCTTTCCAAAGATACACAATGAGCGTACAAAGCTTGTCCTGCAGCGTGTCCATCTGGTTGTTGAAGTCTTCCGCGTCCGGGCGGATCCGCTCAATATCTTCCTTCTTTACGCCGTTTCTCTTTGCGATCCGGCGTACTTCATCCACCATGAGGCGGCGCGGAATAATGATATATGGCTGCGTCTGCACGCGCCGGTCATTCGGATTGCCGAACAGAACGCGCGTATTCTCGATGATCTCCGTGACGATATCGCCCTTTGCCTCCTGACCGGTCTCAATATCCGGGTCAAAGTAGGTGTAAGTCGCCCCGTCCCCGTCGACTGCCGCATTGCGCATGAACTGGCGCGTCAGCGTGACAATCTTGTTCCGCTCAAAAATGGCTGCGAACTGCTTGTTCATAACATCCGCAACCTTTTCAAGGTCGCCGAGGGAATACATGCTGGTAGAGCCGAGCGGCGAGGCCTGCATGGACAGGTTATCGCTGGAAATCGTCGCAATCTGGAACAGCGCAACACGTTTCAGGAAATTGAAGACCGGCGTCGGCAGGCCGTTGGATTCAACACCTTCCCACTGCTTGCCGATAAAGAAGTTTTCATTTTTCTGTACGGTATCGTACAGGTTCAGCTGCGTGTTGACCTGTACGCCCTTGTCGTATCTTCGGTACGCCTTTTCCGGCGTCATTTTGTCTTTCATTGCTTGTCACCCTGCGGCGTGCCGTTATATCCGAGGATATTGTTCATGCCGTCCATCATTTTCTGCATCTGCTCCTGCATGCGCCGCTCCTCTTCGGATAAAGCCGCCTCTGTCGCATCCGGCCCCTGCTGCGGCCCCTTCGGCGTCTGCTGCTGCGCAGCGCCGCGCGTGACGAGAACGTAGCCGAGAATGCAGACAGCGATCTGACAGCCCAAAATCAGCAGCTGCAGAATCAGTCCAAGAATTGTTTCCATAGCACCCTCCTATTTCACATTGCCGGTGTACCTGACCTTCTGGTCAATTCCAAGCACGGTCACGTCTCCGTGAGAAGATCCGCTTGTGATCACGAGCTTGTAATATACGAATTTCTTGACCTTGAGCTTCACCCGCTCCATCTGCGGTGCGCGGTTCGTCAGGAATGAGAAGTGCCAGAAGTTCACATGATCGAAGCCGGACAGGTTCGAAACGACTTCCTTTTCCGCGTAATCGCTCTTCTTATCCGATCTGGCGGAGATCAGGATCCGCGCGTTTACCGCCGGTTTCATGGATACCCAGATGATAGAGCTGGTTTTACGCTTGAAATCCGCATCAAACGCCATATTCCCGGATTCATAGCGCGAGTTGATAACCTCGCCGTCGTCCGTCGTGTAAATATGGTCAAAGTCTACGACCCTGCCGTCCGAGAAGCCAAGGTACATCGTTGTTCCGTCGCAGCATGCGCATGCTGCAGGAAGACCGGTGTACATGTACCACACGCCGATTTCGTAGTTGTTAACCAGAACCGTTCCGGCTTCGTCTCCCAAGAAGACGAAATATTCGTGCGTCATGTCGTTGTCAAAGGTGTGGATCTTCGACACATCCGCATTGTTCATGCTGCGCTGCACGCGGTCGGAAATATTCTTCGCATTCCGCTCGTCTGCATAGAGCGTTGTCGCAAGCCGCCATTCGTAAATGTTACCTGCGCAAAACGAACGGGGATAGTTGTTGACAAGCTGCACCTGTCCGGGCGCTTCGTTGCCGATTGCACGGTGAATCGGGACAGTATAGAATCCCGCAGTCGTGCTGCCGTCTTCCAGTGTGATTGCAGAATAGCTGGTCGCATAAACCGCCTCCGGTTTGAATACAAGCAGCTTGGAGTAGTGACGCGCCATCGCCGTAATCGGCGTGTTTGCCGTGCCGATCTGCGCCTCGTACAGGTCCGGGAAATACTCAGCGCTGGCCTCGCCCGTCTCGGTCACGCCGCAGTAGTACGCCTTGTTGCTGCCGTCGCCGTAAAGGAACACGCGCGTATCCGATGCGCCGTTGAAGAACTCGCTGAATCGCATCTTCTCGATCTTCGCGCGCAGCGTGTTCGCCACGTTATAGAAGACCTCGACGTTGTTGCTGCCCTGCGCCGGGGCCTCGGTGAAGGTGACGGTCCCGGCGGCTTTATCGACCGTGAAGCCCGTCGTCACCTCGGCTTTCTCCACGAACACAAAATCAATGCTCGTGACGTTCTTCTCCGGCAGCTGGTAGACCTTCGCCGTGCCGTCGGCGGAGAACCGCACGCGGCGCTTGCCGGTCAGCATATTGACCGGTTCCAGCGTCGTACCGCCTCCGCCCGGCGCAGACGCCGTCACGATGACGGGCACATAGCCGCCGACGGTCTCGACATACCCGATGCCGTCCCAGACCAGATACTCGGAGCCGTTCAGCATGTAGAGTTTGTCGCCGAAGCCAAAAAAAGTCGTCGGTGCGTCGAGGATATCTCCGATGTTCTCTGCACCATTTTCTGTAATATTCCAAACCGCGCCGTCAGCCGCGCAGACGGTCGCCTCGCCGCCTGCTACGTAACCATGCCACATGCCGCGGACAGGGCCGTTGAAGCTGTGCAGGACGTTATAACCCGGCCTGACGCGCAGATGATATTCGTTTGTTATTTCAAAGTTATCGAGGACGGACGCTTCACCCATTTTCAGCTGCGTGTCGCCGTCCTCGGATTCGTTCAGCCCCAGAAACTTCTTGATTGTGTATACCTTGCTGTCGTCTCTGGTGGAAATTGTCGCCATAAAGTTAATACCTCCAAGAAAAGGGGTGCGTTGCCGCACCCCTTATTTTGTGGTCGCTCAGTTCTTCGCTTCCGCGAGGTCGGACCAGAAGGAACCGGTCTTCGTAGCCGCCGCGCGGACAGTGTCGCCCGCCGTAAGCGTCGGCTTCGCAGAAGAGCTGTAGGTTGCCGCGGTCTCGGAGAAACGCGGGTCGGAACCGTCGGTCGTGTAGATCAGCGTTTCGTTGTCACCGCCGGTCAGCGTGAGCGTATTGGACGAAATCGCGATAGTCGGCGTGGTAGCGACCTTGCCGGACGCAGCCGCGACGTAAATGCCGTTTGCCATCGTCGGCTTGACGAATGCGTCGTACATGACGCGGCCTTCGACGAGGTTGCCGCTGATGCCGGGAACGTCGGAATGGATCTTGTAGTCTTTCAGCTTCATCGGGGAGATCGCCGAGTTCTTATAGATCAGCATGAAGTAGACGTTCGCGGGCATTGTAGCCAGCGCCTTGACGGGGACGCCGTCGAAAGTGCCGATAACGCCCTGCTCGAGGGATTTTCTGCCGAGAACATCAATGCCGATCCACTCGGACGCAAGTTTCAGGTACTTGTAGTAGCTGATATCGATGTAGAACGTGCGATTCTTCTTCGGCACATGCTTCTTGTCAAGCGCAACATTCGCGTCCATGAGCGCTTCCACGATTGTGGTCTTGCTCGGCGCGGCAGTCAGCGCGGTGTGCTGACCGGCCTGCTCGGCCCAAACCTTCATGCGATACTCATCGATCTCGGGCGTCACGACTTCGCGCATCTGACGGCGCAGGGTCTTGCCCGCCTCCTTGATGTTCATCTGCTCGGCCTGATTGCCCTTGTCGATGGTGTAGGTGAAGGAACGGTCCTTCTTCATCTGGAACTCGTACATGTTGTCGTTGAGTTCCTGCGGCGTACCGTAGCGGGAAGTGCCGCTGCGCGTGTAATCGTTCATCGGTGCAGTGTCGACTTCGTACACGCGGACGGTCTTGACGCCTACAAATTCGGCGTCAAGATCAGTCGAAAACGAAGACTGAGTATAGCTGTCTTCGTAGAATCTTTCCTGTACCTGCTTGGAATATTTCTCTGCAAGATTGATGGTCTTTGCCATTGTAGCCTCCTATTTAGTCTTCGCCAAGGAAGCCCTCCAGGAACGGGTCTTTGCCGGTCTCCTGCTTCTTAGACTGCAGGCTTCCCAGCGATTTTTGTTTGTTGCTTTCGTTTTTAGCCCGGATCGCCAGTTTCTCGTTGGCCTCCTTGAGCTGGCGTTCCAGCTCCCGGCGCTGATAGTCGCCGTAAGCGTCTACAAGCAGCTCACCCTTGCCGACAGCCTGCCAGACCTCCTGCGGGATGGTCTTCGGGTCGACATCCTTGTACTTTGCCTGAAAACGCCGGATGTCCTCACGCTGCCGTTCCTCTGCCTTGCTCTTGCGGTTCTCTTCCGCGGCAGAGGACTGTAAGCGCCGTTCCGCGTCCTCCCGGAGAATGCGCTCCCGCGCAGTCTCCTGACTGACGCCCTGCGCAACGAGCATGTTCATGCGGATCGACGTCAGAAACTCCGGGAGCTTTTTCCCGGCAGCTTCCGCCATGGATTCCAGCGTTTCAAAGACGCCGGAATACTCGTCCTTGAACTTTGCAAGGTCTGCGTTCTCCTGCTGCAGACGGTCGCGCTGTTCGGTCACATGGTCGTAATTCAGGCCCTTCTGAGCAAGCTCGGTCACCTGCTGCTTGGTGTACTGCTTGGTCTCCTTGTTGTACTTGAGGTCAAACATCGGCTCTTCGGCCTGCACCTGCTCGTCAGCAGCTGCTTCCTCTGTGCTTTGCTCTTCCTCGCCCTCTGTGGTCTCCTGCTCCTGAGAATCCTCCTGATGTTCCGGCTCGGTCTGGTTGCCTTCGCCGTCCTCTTCGGGCAGATCCTCAAATTCGCTTAAGTCCACATCGTAGTTGTCGTCGTCAACAACAACTTCGGTTTCGTTTTCGTTCATGGTGTGTCCTCCTGTATTTGGCTCTGGTAGGCCATTTAACGGCTATGGTAGGCCGTCAGTTTACAAAATCAGCAGCAAAGCCCGCCGTAATACGGCATAATGTCTTCCCACTTGGAAGACTTCTTTGCCGCAAGATCCCGGACAAGCTCTGAATACCGGGAGTTGAAAAACGCTGCCATGGAATCATTCTCGCCCAGCAGCAAGTGCGCTGCGAGACCGTAAGGCATAATGCCCTGTGCAAGGACATCGTCAAGATCGATCACGTCCGTAAACGCCTTGATTTCTGTGCAGACATCCCGTGTCCCGTCTTCCTGTGCCTCGTATGTATCGGAATAGGGGAACAGCTCGTGCCGCAGGATATTGAGGATGGACAGCGTCCGCAGCTTATATTCCGCAGTATCCGCGGTCGACGTTTCGCCGGTCGCTTCGTTCTGCTCGTCCATCATGTGAATCGCACGGGCAAAGACCCATGCTGCAGTTGTCGTGTTCATGCCCATGCCCCCCTAGTAGCAGATATAGCTTGCATCCGGCTCCCCGCCGGTCATGTATTCGTCGTAATCGTCCAGCTGGTCTTCCTCGTAATCGTCCACCTCTACCGGCTTTTCCGGCTTGAGCGTCCGCATGACGCAGAAATAGCGCAAAGCGTCGACGTCGTGTGTCAGTTCGTGCGGCTGCTTCGCGCAGTCGTTCGGGTTCTTTTCGTCGTGCTGAATCGCCTGAATGTCGTCGATCAGGCTCTTGCAGCTTTCACAGATCAAAAGCCCCGGTTTCCCGTCCGGCAGCGGCTTCAACATTTCCTTGACAGACATAAAGCCCTGCACACGGTTGTTTGCCGCTTTCAGGACCGGCAGCCCGCATTCGCCGAAGATCTGCGCCATCGTCTTGCCGGTGTCCTTCTGCGTTGACCACATATCCGGCGGGGCTATCGTGTATTCGATGCGCTCCCGCGCAGGCGTCAGTGAAATCGCTGCACTCGCAGCCTCGGAAACAATCAGCTTGGATTCGTTGTACTGCCTGTACACGTAGCAGCGCCCGGAGAAATCGACCGCCACCCACAGACAAGCAAACATATCGAGGCCGTAGTCAAATGCCCTGTACTTCGCCCAGCGCGGGTCAATCGGGAAATCTTCCGGGAAGGTATGCACCCCACGCCGAAACTCCGGGAAGAAGCCGCCGGACAGCGCATCCCAGTCGCCGAAGCGGTGCGCCCTGCGCACATCCTCCGGCAGAAGATCCAGTGCATTGACGTAGTCTGGTGATCCTTCCAACAGGTCAACGTTATCCTCGACCGTCGCTTTGATAAACAGATAATCGTCCGGGTTCTCGTTCGGTAGGAAGTCGCGCTTGACAAACAGGCGCTTCACCCACTGATGCCCGATACCGCCCGGGTTGCACGTCAGATACATCCGCTTCGGGAATGGCGTCGCGCCTCGGCAGCAGGCCGCGATCCCGCGGAACTCCTGCTCCGTGAACTGCGTCGCTTCCTCGATAAAGATCCAATCGTATTCCTGACCCTGATACTTACCGGCTACAGCAGAGCCGAAGCCGTCCATGTTGCCGAATTTGATTGTCGAGCCGTTTTTGAACGACAGAAGATGCTTCTGCACGTTGTAAACGGCTACGCTCTCCGGGACCAGTTTTACAATCGGATCGATAACGCTGTTTTCAAGGTCTTCGTACCGACGTCTGAGAATCAGGATTTTAAGCCCCGGATAGTACAAGCACGCACCGATTGGCTTTCTCTGCGTGCACCAGCTCTTTCCGCCGCCTCTCGCGCCACCGTAACAGGTGTACTTCACCGTCGAGGCAAAGAACTGCCGCTGCGGTTCGCTGTTCGGTTTCCCGAGATCGATCTTGACAGTCTCGCCCGGCGCTGTTCGCTTGTACGACTGCTTACCCATTCATTACCTCTGTGCTGCGCTCGTCTTGCCTGCCGGGCGTTCCTGGCACCCGGCAGAACAAGAGGAAAGGATGAAAAATGAAACAAGGAGGATTCACCTGCCCGCCGAAGACAGGCAAGACCAACACAGCACGGTCTTTTTGTCGGATTTTTGAAATTTTCAGGATCGGAGCTTCAAGAGGGTACCCCCTGTTTTCCGATACCCCCTTTGGGATGGTGGTTACACGTGGATGGAATGTAATATATATACTAAGATGAAACCACCCGGGTGTTTTTCCGCTCCCCTCCCCCTATGCCCCTCTTGATTTGATGGAGGGGTAGGCGGCTGAGCCTGCGCACACGCGCGGCGCGGGGGCTTAATGGCCTGCGAGCAGGTGGAGATGATGCACACACACACAGCCCAGGCGCGCGCAGCTCATAGCTTTATGCATTCTCCGGCGATGCTTATGCACTGCATAATATACGACGTATGCATGTATATCTGTATATAGTTCTGGCATCTCAGTAATTACAGTTGTTATCAGAACTTCTGCGAGAAAACGAACGCCACAAAATGAGTATTTGGTGGCGTTCACTTGAATGCGTCCATGTCTCCGGCCTTATTGCCAAAGGTAACATTAACCTGCACAGCGTTCCCGCTAAAGTCTCGCTGCCCGCCGAATTTGTCGATCACAATGCCCATAGAGGTTGCAATCTGCAGCAGGTTCGCGCGCTGGATCTTGTCCGGCATGGCGTCCAGCATCATATCAATGACAGTCTGAGCCTTGTCCAGCTTGGAGTCCATAAACTCCCGCATGCGCTCCTCTGCCGCTTTTTTTGTCTCGGCAAGGACGTCCATATTATTGTCAACGATCCCCCGCGCAGTTATCGAGCTGATGCCCGCTGCCTTTGCTGCGGCCTCAATGCTCCCGGTGTCCGCATACGCCACGAGGCAGGCCGCGCGCTTTGCAACGCTCGTGCGATCTCCCTTCGCCATGCGATCACCCCCGGCGTGAAAATTGCGCTTGCGCGTCGGCTGGCAGGCTTGCAAGCTCGCTTGCAGCGCTGCTGCCTAGCGCAAGCATAACATCGATTTTGATTGATGGTAAAAAAGTTGACCACAGCACAAAACGCCTGAAAGCCTTGCGCTGCAACGGTTTGAGACCATTTGAAAATGGGTAAATAAAGCTATTGACACGGGGTAAAGAAAAATCCTCGAAATTTGCGCTTGACATACTCCGGAGTATGTGCTACAGTGAAGCCACAAACAAACCACGACACACCAACGGGCAGGCCGAAGGCCGGAAAGGGTACGCAATGGAAAAGAAATATTACGTAATCGGCGGACAGTATGAATCTATTTGCTACGGTGCATCCTCCACGCTGGCAGGCGCAAAGCGGATCGCCCGCAAGCACGCCGAATATTGGGACAATTGGCAAGGATGGCACATCCCCGACATCTATCACGCTGAAGACGTGCACGAGATCGATAGCTGCGGCCGCATCACAACTCCGGACGGTTGGAAGATTATTGTTCCGCGTGAAGATGTCCTGCCGTGCGCCTTTGCATGGTATGAAAACGGCCGTGCTTATTGGGAAGGCACAGAACGGTATTAAATTACACACCACGCAAAATCAAACCACCACACGACAGGCCAACAGGCCAGGAGGAGGATCACGAAAATGATGATTTCTGAGTTTATCGAGCGCACCGGCTTCGAGCCGACTGCCAGCGAGTATGCGAAGATCGAAGATGCCTACTACGACTTCAATGGCAACAAAGACGAATTCTGCAAGGCGTTCGTGAAGAACGGCGGTGAAAAGGAACTCTCCAAGGCAAGAGCCGCAGAGATTGTGAAGCTCAAGAGCCAGTTAATCGAAATGGGAAAGCAGCACAAGACCGAAATGGAAGCTCGCGAGAAGCAGATCAACGACCTGACTGCCGAGCTGGATCGTGAGCTTGAGTGGAAGCCCAGCACCGGCACCGGAACGAACATGAGCCAGAGCAACTACGACCACCTTGCCAACTGTGGCAAGCTGATGACCGACGAAGAAGCCAAGGCATTCATCGCTGACGAGTGCGGCTTTGCTCCTGAAAAGATTCACATTCTGCACGAGGTTCACACCTACGAGGTCAACAAGCACCGCCGCCTCCGCGTGGCCGGTACGTTCGACCGCGCACCGGTGTATGAATCTTCCGACTGGAATTATATCCGCTTCGACTGCGCTTACTTCATGTATGAGCTGGTCAACGGCCAGCTCCGCTTCTACTGCTGCTAAACTATCGCCCGCCCCGGAGGTTACGAGGGCAGAAGGAGTTTTTACCATGAAAAAGATCATCATTGCCGCCCTCGCCGCTCTTATCCTCGTTTCCTGCACTGCCTGTGCCTCTGCCGGTACAGCAGTCTCCACCACCGAGCTTGACGCGCTCCGCGCCGAGAATGCCCGCTTGTCTGCCGAACTGGAATCCGTCAAGGCGGAGAACGCCGCACTTGCCTATGAGGTTCCCGAGGCAGCAGAAGCCACCCGGCATGTTGTCGGCTCTGTCGACGGCCTTTACACGCGCACGGGGCTTATTGTGGATCTGAATTATGATACGGACATCGTGACCGTTGTGGATGGCGTCGACCTCGTTTGGCAGTTCTCCGGCTGCGAAGATTACTGCATTGGGGATCTTGTCGAAATGCTGTTTCAGGGGGCTGGAGAACCGCAGTATATCTTTGACGACGTTATCGTCTCCACGTCCTATTCCGGCTTTTATGCAAAATATTTTCAGGGTTGACGGTCGCCGCTCGGGCGTGGTACAATCGGCATGGAATGAAACGAACGGGGGCACACCTATGCCAGACGAGCAGAAGCCAAAGCGGAAAACGCACACCAGCAGCGCAGTGAAAATGCGCTATAACGCGAAGACTTACCGCAAGTTTACGCTCACACTCCGAATGGATAACCAGGAAGACGCGGTGCTGATAGATGCCATCGACCGCCATATTGTCAATGGGCGCAGCCAGTCGGAAGCCATCAAAGCCATCATGCGCGGAGAATAGGGAGGCTTTATGGACAAAATAATGCAGCAGGTAGTAAGCCTGTATGAAACAACTGGAAGCCTCAATGAAACTGCAAAGCATCTGCATGTTTCCGTCGCCACCGTGCGGAAAATGCTGATTTCTGCTGGCGCGTATGAAACAGCACGCACACGCAAAATTGGCGAACTGTATCAAAGCGGAAAGTCTGTGCGTGAAATTGCCGCCGCGCTTGATTTGACTGAAACCTGTGTATCTGCTAATTTGCCTTATACGCGCTCAAGCTATTTAATACCATCAGAAACAGTAAACGCGCAGCGAATCCGCGAATGCAGAGCGCGAAAAAAAGCTTGACTTGAACGAGCCTGTTTGCTATATTTGTATTGTTACCAGTTGTAGAGCTGGTGTGGGTTGAAATAATTAGTGGCTTTGCCACAAAAAGAGAAAGTGCAGAGAGTACCTCTTGCACTTTCTCTTTTTGCTATTTGCTATCGATTATCCCATCTATCAAGCAAGATCTGCACAGCGTCCACAAACTCTTTTGAGATTTCGCCTTTTCCCGACAGGTATTTGTAACACGTCTTTCCGGAGTACGGTATGTACTCCGGCAGTTGATTGATTCTGATATTGCGTCGGTGCAGCTCCGCCCTCAGTCGTTGCCGCGTTCGTTCGCGTCCCCGCATTGCATTACCTCCTTGCAATCCCTGACGTCCAAGTGCTTTAAGCAGTGGTTTTTGCAGTTCTGCGTAAAGCTATCGCAATAGATCTCCGTGCAGCATAGCTCCGGCTCATCCCGCCACTCTTTTATGTCGTCATCGACGGCTTTCTGCATGATCGCCGCTTGCAAGTCCTCTTTGTACGCCTCACACAGGAACGATCCGTTAGTTATAACATACCACAGAGCCGGTAAGCCGCTCTCATCGTCGATCGCCAGCGGATTATCCCAGATGTGCAGAACGTGGCGCAGGAGGGCGTCCAGCCACTTCTCACGCGGTACCTTGCGCCAGTCCTCCGCGTCGGCGTATTTTGCCTTGCCAAACTCCCGCACCTGCATGATCGCCTCGATTGCCTCTACCGGCACGAGCGACGGCCTCGGCTTGCCCTCGTCGTACTTTGCCCCCTTGATCTGTTCCATCAATAATGCAACCTCCCTTCGCGTTTTGCCCGATCGTATTTCCGCGCTCTGGCGGACATGCCGCTTGTTTCCATCCCGCGCTCTGTGCGCTCTACCTTGCTTTTGTTGTACTCGTCCGCAGCCTTGCGGTACGCTATGTAAGCCTCGCACGTGGCATGCTTCGGCCCGCAGCCCTTTTCGGGGCAATCCTTACACGGCGCGGAATACGGGCTGATCCTTAAATCTCCCTGCATTCGTCCCTCCTCACGCAGATCCGCTTCCCGGCGATCTCTACGACATACGAGATCGCATTCAGCCTGCCTGCGTATCGCTCTGCGGTGTATCGCCTGCCGACTTGCGGCTGCAACTCCGGGTATACCGGGATCGCAGCTGTGATCAAAATTTGCACCGGCGTCCACTGATTTTCGGGGCTGCTGCCCGGTCGCGTGTTGGCTGGGTGCAGCTTGTGGTACATGCCGCTGCATGTGCGGCTGCAGAAATGCAACTTGATCCGCTTGTTTCGGCTACCTGTGATGATATTGCCGCAGTATGCGCAGCGCTCCGGCTCTCTCATCAGAGTTTTACCCCCTTTATGTACTTATCAAAATACGTCACAGCCACCGCCATAGCCGCCCACATGTCTGCCGAGAAGCCATAGAAGAAACCGGGATCCTTTTTCGTCCCCTTGCCGAAATTCGGCTGACCGGGCGCGTAACGGTCGACAAGGGCTTGACGGATGTTTGCATCTTTGGCGTTCGGGCTGCCGCACAGGTCAAGCTTTTCTTCGCGGCGGAATATCTTGCGCAAGTCTTTGGCGTGATATGTCATCGTCGCCACTTCCCAAAACCGTCCGATCCAGAAACATGTATCAAAAACTTCCTGCCCGACCGGCATTCCCATGCCTGCAATCATTTCGATTGCAATGTAAAGATCGTCCGTCGTGATCTTCGACATAAGCAGCCCGAGGACATATTTGTTTTCGACTTTCTTGGCTTCCAGCACGCGGCGGATCTCCTCACCGTCATGCTCAACGATGACATAACCGGATTCGGTATTTCCGGGATCAATCGCCAGTATCACGCCCATTTCGCTTTTCCTCCTTCCGCCTGCGCTCCTCAGCTTCTTTCAGCGCGCTGAAAACCATTACGTATATATCCACGGATTCTGTCCCGCTCTGCACAGGGATCAGAGGCGCGATATAATGCCAGCAGTCCATGTATGTTAGTTCAGGCATTTTCGCCCTCCTTTTTCAAACATTCCGCATACGGGCACGGGTGCATTTCGTTGCATACCTTCGTTCGTAGGCACGGCGCAAGCAATAACCCTTCAAACTCCGGGCATTGGTTGACTACCAGCCATCGCATCATCCGGACGACTTCTCGTGTTTCCTCCGCCGCCAGCTTACACAGCCGTTTTTCTGCGATCGTCATCAGCTCTTCCGCGTTCATGTACCAGATCATGTCCACGGGCGCGTCCTGCCGCGCTGCGTTCCGATCATATTCGCTCTGCCGGTCGTTGCGCTGGCTGCGGATAAACGGCTGCGCGTGGACGTGGCGGGCCAAATGGGTGCTTACCCAGTACGGAACACCCTCCAAGTAAAACGCGAACTGCAACGTCCGAATGGGGCTGTGCCGTGCCCGGAGGATGGAGTGTTTCCACTCCATGTCCGGCGCTGTTTTCATTTCTTTCCCGATCGTGACTAAGGCGCACTGTTTGGCAAACGCCCAATCTTCATCAGTGGGATACTTCAAAAGTGTGATGTTCATTTTGTACCTCCATCCATCCGCGCGCCACAGTTGGGACAATACTGCCAGTACTGGTCTGGTACCTCTACCGTGTCCGGGATAAATATTTCGCAGCGGCTGCACTTCCTGTGCGGCCAAGTCGTCCACCTATCTTTTCCCCACTGCCCATGCACCACCTCCGGCAAAGCGCCTTTGATTTCCTCCGGCGTCAGCCCCGTGTCCTCGTAGGCCGCAAGGCGCAGTAAAATTTCTCGTACCGCCGCGACAGACGATGCCGTTTCTGCGGCAATCATTCCCGTATCATATTCGTTTTCCGTCCCGATGTATGTGACGACATCGTTAATTCGCTTCGTCAGTCGTTCCATAGTTCTTCCTCCACATACCGCCAGCTCTGCGGCGGGCGCGTGATCGGCACTGGCTCCCAGCCGAATTTTACCTCCCGCAGGCCGGTAAACTCCCACAGGTCGCGCGGGTGATCGTAAATTTTGAGATTGGAAATGTGCCAGCCGTAGCCAACCGCAGCGCCGAGATACTTGTGCAGTTCCACAGGCTCAAAGCAGGTCGGCCGCGCAATGTCCGACGGGATCCTGCCCGCACCGTCAATGCTGATGATCTCATCGCATACAAACTCACCGATGACTTTGCCGTTTCCGCATTTGTAGATATAGCACTTAAACGGCGGGTTCATCTTCGGGCGCGTCTTACGCACCTCAATGGTCTTCTGCCCGGTCATGATCTTCTCGCTCCACTCCGGGCGAATGCTGATAAGTACAGCTTTACTCATGCTTGCCTCCTTCCTCCGGCGCTTCCGGCAATCCTTGCCAGTCCCAGCGGCTGTAATCGCAGCAGCTAGCGCACGGGCATTCTTCTTGCACGCAGTTCATGCAGTCAATGACATTCGCATCGTCAAATTCGCAGTAGTCGTTATGCCTGCAGTCAATACAGTCATGGCGTTCTTTTATCTGCTCGATTAGAGCGTCCCTCTCGGCTTCTGCCTCCGCCTGCTTTCTCTGGGCGAGGACGATAACCATGTCTTTCCATTCAAGTTCTCGCCTAAGACTTTTTATCTCGTCCGATTGCCCATCTGTCAACGCACGCAGAAATTCAATGGATTTCTCATACGCTATTTTCTGCGGGCGTTTTGCTTTGCCAAGGCTTGCGCCTTCCCGCAGCGCCGCGTTCTCGGCGGTCAGGCGCTCGATCAAAGCAAGCACCTCTTTGTGCATTTCTTCTCTGCAATCCAGCCCGGCGAGAAATGCCGGACACTTAGCGCTGCAGCTATGGTCTGCGCAGCACCGCAGCGCCTGAATGATCTCGTTATCCGTCATACGTCATAAACCTCCAAGCTAAATTCTGGCAAGCATTTGCCCCTGTATCCATTTTTCATCCGAAAATACCTCTCCCCGAGGTAGCACAAGCCTTTGTCCCGTTCGCAGATGATCCGCTGCTCGCCGTCCGGTGTTGTCACTGTCCTCAGCACCCGCACGGCACGAAACCACTCGTGGTTCTCCGTGCTGATATTCAAGATCACGATTTCGCCGATTTTTGCAGCGGCTTCCGCAAATGTCAGCCGACGCCCGTGGCGCTCAACTATTTCGCCCGGTGTGGGAACCCCCAGGAGATCGTCAAACGTGAGTTGGCCGCTAGTCATCGGCGTTCCTCCCCGGCGTCAGCTTGGCCAGCATGATCTGGCCGAGATCCGCCACGTAGACCAGCTTGCCCCGGCTGTACGCCAGCAGCTTCTCGTCCCGGATCTCCATCCGGTCTGCCTCGATGTTGGTCAGATCGTGGCAGCAATCACAAACAAATCTCACAATTCGCCCTCCTTGTACTCCGCAAGCATCCTGTCCACGGCTGCACGTTCCAGCGGATCAAGCTCATCGTGGTGCTGCTGCACGCCGTAGCCGGGCTTTGCAGCGCGGCCAAGCGATGCCTGCTCAACCTCATCCTCCCAGCGCCCCTGATTCAGCCACGTGGCCGGGTTGGGGATAAAGCGCCCGTTTTCCGCCGTCCATTGGTTGCCACACTTCTGCCGCTCTATGGCGGTCAGGAGTGATTCAAGCGGG
>ERZ1026856.273-NODE-273-length-35902-cov-8.696544_pt1 | contig 35902 bp, 32 predicted proteins | sample MGYA00380158_ERZ1026856 | MGnify/ENA primary metagenome ERZ1026856 (study PRJEB33269, sample SAMEA4719794) | human gut metagenome | biome: human-associated habitat; feature: organic feature; material: feces | place: Cameroon | collected 2013-10 ...
ACGGCGTTTTGACGGTAAGAAAACGCCGTCTTTTTTCAAGAAAACGAAGAGTTAGTGATGCTAAAACGAAGTCTTTTGACTCAAAAGACTTCGTTTTCTTGCGAAAAAACGCCGTTTTTTCATTCGAGGCAATCTTCTTATCATTTTGAAAGTGCCGTTTTGCACGAAAATCACCTCAAAACACGAAAAAATTCCGCCGAAATTCTCTTTTTATACTCTTATTTCCTTATTAAGGAAATAGTGATGTATGTATTCTTGTTTTATCAATTCGACAAAAGCACAGGCAAATGAAAACAATCATTCTTCCAAGATTGCTTTTTTGTCCCTGCTTCTCTTTATCCGGTTTGTTGATGAGTTGAACTTGCGTCTCATTACCTGCAAATGTAATATTTTTTCCGATTGTGATTTTGTCGGATTGATTTTTTTTGTACTTTTGCACGGTCAAAGAATCAGCGTTGTGAAATCGTGCGACGCAAATGACAAATTTCCATTTTAATGATTTATTAGGAGAATATCCGCTTTTCATGAGCGGCAAACTTACATTGATTAAGCATGTACAACAAATCTCAATTGGAAGAGAGATCCATAGACGAGCTTAGGGCGATAGCCAAGGCCATGAACATCTCTAAAATAAGCCGTCTCACGGCACAAGAAATCGTTTATAAGATATTGGATAGTCAAGCCAAAGAAGAGGCGAAGACGACGGAGCAGGAAAACACTGCCGTTGCAGTGAAAAAGCCGAGAACCCGCTTGAAACCAAAGCCGATAGCCGAAAGCAATACGAAGAAAGCCGAAGCAACGGCAGACACCGAGGCAATCGAGACACCGAAAACTCAAAAGAAAGCGACAAAACAAAAAGCAAAAATTTCCGAACCGGAAATCAAGGAATTGAAACTCAAAGACATTCCCGAAATACCGAAGATGGACGACTTGTTCATACCTGATTTCAATCCTCTTGCAGCAAGAAAGGAACGCCCTGTTCCGGAAACAATGATTTCAGGTGAAGAAAGTTTGTCATCTTTCCTTAACAGTACAGCCAAAGCGACTTCCTCGGCTCAACCGAATACCAAAAGCGAAGAAAAAAAGCCTGTCGACACAGAAGAAGCAGCGGTAACGGCAGAGAAAGAACAGCCGATGGAAGAAACGGAGTTTCGAGAAGAAACGACGAAGTCCGATAGCAAAAAATTCGAGAGCCGAAACGAGCAAAGGCCTGTGGGAACGAAGAAACCGGAATTCAACTTCGATATAGAAGGACTTATAGATGCCGAAGGGGTATTGGAGATAATGCCTGACGGATACGGCTTCTTGCGTTCCTCCGATTACAATTACCTCAACTCCCCCGACGATATATATGTTTCCCAGTCGCAAATAAAATATTTCGGCATGAAAACGGGAGACACCGTCTGCGGAAGCATACGACCTCCGAAAGACGGTGAAAAATACTTCCCTCTAATTAAAGCCGAAACGATAAACGGCAGACCTGCCGAACTTGTGAGAGACCGCATACCTTTCGATTACCTCACACCATTGTTTCCGGATGAGAAATTCGACCTTTGCCATCATAAACAGGAAACCCTTTCCACCAGAATAATCGACCTCTTCACACCGATAGGAAAAGGACAGCGTGCTTTGATAGTGGCACCTCCGAAAACGGGAAAGACGACCCTGTTGAAAGAAATAGCCAATGCAATAGCCGCAAACCACCCCGACGTATATCTTATCGTTCTTCTTATAGACGAACGTCCGGAAGAGGTTACGGATATGCAGAGAACGGTTAATGCGGAAGTAATAGCTTCAACCTTCGATGAGCCTGCGGACAGGCATGTACGTATAGCAAACATCGTTTTGGAAAAAGCAAAACGCATGACGGAGTGCGGACATGACGTAGTCATCGTGTTGGATTCCATAACAAGGCTTGCACGAGCATACAACACCGTTGCACCTGCATCGGGCAAAGTCCTCTCCGGAGGAGTTGAAGCAAACGCACTTCAAAAGCCCAAACGCTTCTTCGGAGCAGCCCGCAACATAGAGAACGGAGGCTCTCTCACCATCATAGCCACGGCACTTACCGAAACAGGTTCCAAAATGGACGAAGTGATATTCGAGGAGTTCAAAGGCACCGGTAACATGGAGTTGCAATTAGACCGAAAACTCTCGAACAAACGCATTTACCCTGCAATCGACCTCGTATTGTCCTCCACCCGAAGGGACGATTTGTTGCTTAACAAAGTCGTTTGGGATCGCATGCTGATACTCCGCAACCACATTGCGGACATGAACTCGCAGGAAGCGATGGATTTGATAAAGGGAAGAATGAAAGATACCAAAACAAACGAAGAATTCCTCGTAACGATGAACAGTTAAAGGTGTTTCTGTGCCAATCCCCCGAATTGCTTGTGCAACACGGATTGGCGGGAAGCAATAATACAAAACACATAATAAGATATGGCAGCAAAAGAAGATTTGTTCAAAAAGATAAGTTCTCACGCCAAGGAATACGGTTTCGTCTTTCCGTCCAGCGAAATATACGACGGAATGAGTGCCGTTTACGATTACGGACAGAACGGCGTGGAATTGAAAAACAACATCAAGCAATATTGGTGGAAATCCATGACACGCATGCACGACAACATAGTCGGCATAGATTCTGCGATATTCATGCACCCCACGATATGGAAAGCCTCCGGTCATGTGGACGCTTTCAACGACCCTTTGATAGATAACAAAGACTCGAAGAAGCGTTACCGTGCCGATGTGCTGATTGAAGACCACATGGCGAAAATCGAGGAAAAGATAAACAAGGAATGCGAAAAGGCTGCAAAGAAATTCGGCGACGCTTTCGACAAAGAACAATTCCTCAACACCAATGCAAGAGTTTTGGAGCATAAGGCAAAGATAGAAGACATAAGAAAACGATATGCAGACCTTATGGGCAGAAACGACCTTGCGGGAATAAAAGCCCTGATAGAAGAATTAGGCATCGTATGTCCTATTTCCGGAACGAGGAATTGGACGGAGGTCAGACAATTCAACCTTATGTTTGCAACAAAGGTGGGTTCCGTCAGCGAAGAAGCCGACACCATATACCTGCGTCCCGAAACGGCACAAGGAATATTCGTCAACTATCTCAACGTTCAGAAGACAGGAAGAATGAAGATACCTTTCGGAATTGCCCAAATAGGCAAAGCTTTCCGAAATGAAATCGTTGCACGTCAGTTCATCTTCCGAATGAGAGAATTCGAGCAAATGGAAATGCAATTCTTCGTACGTCCGGGAGAGGAAATGAAGTGGTTCGAGTATTGGAAAGAGACAAGAATGAAGTGGCACCTCGCTTTGGGAATACCGAAAGAGAAATACCGTTTCCACGATCACGAAAAACTCGCCCATTATGCCAATGCGGCGACAGACATCGAGTTCGAGTTCCCGTTCGGTTTCAAAGAATTGGAAGGCATTCACTCCCGCACGGATTTCGACCTCAAACGCCATCAGGAATTCTCCGGAAAGAAACTCCAATACTTCGATACGGAGTTGAACGAAAGCTATGTGCCATACGTCATAGAGACTTCCATAGGATTGGACAGAACATTCCTTGCAGTCTTCTCCCATGCCTACACGGAGGAAACACTTGCCGACGGTTCACAAAGGGTCGTTCTCAGACTTCCGAAAGTGTTGGCACCTGTCAAAGCAGCCATACTGCCGTTGGTAAAGAAAGACGGCATGCCGGAAAAGGCACAACAAATCGCCGACACGTTGAGGCAGGAATACCTTGTGCAGTATGACGAGAAAGATGCGATAGGAAAACGATACAGAAGACAAGATGCGATAGGCACACCGTACTGTATAACCATAGATACGCAGACTTTGGAGGACGATACCGTTACGATAAGAGAACGCGACAGCATGCAACAGCACAGAGTGAACGTATCGCAGGTTGCGAACTTCATTCACGAGAACATAAAACCCTTGACGATTTAGCGACATGACACAGGGGCGGGACAAAACCCCGTCCCGTTTATTTCCGATGAGACATTTGAGAAGCATTTTCTACAACTGCGTAACCCACAACGAGCATTTCATCTTTGAAAGAACCGAAGCTCTGGCAATAAAAGCCATGAGCCTTCTCTACGATTGATATTTCCGCGAAAGGAACACCTTTTTCCTTTCCTCCGTTTCCCGTACGATTTTCTCCGAAACAAGAAACACAAGAGCGTAACGGCAGAGCGAATTCTCGATATTTCATATCGTGAAGAATAAATCGCCGAAAGAAAAATTTCTTACGCCGATTCGATGACAAACAAGCGGCGTTTCGCCGACGATAAGACGGCAAAGCGATTTTTCCATGTTTAGTTTTGCAAAAACAGCATGGCGGAAATCCCGTCCGCAAGTTGCAGAACAAGATAGCAAAACCTTGTTTCACGGGAGCAATAGGGGAAACTGTCCCTCGAAACCGAAATGAAGAAAAACCGAAGCGGCGTTCCGGTCTTTTCTTCCACGCAGATAACGAACGCCGGACAAAGAAACAAAACAATCGTAATATGAATTCAAAGAAACAAAACACCCAAAATTACCTTTTGATAACCCTCGGGCTTCTCACCGCCTTTGCGCCCTTTGTGACAGACCTCTATTTGCCCGCATTGCCTTCTCTTGCGGCTTATTTCAAATCGCCCGACGCTCTCGTGCAGATGAGCCTTACCATGAGCATGCTCGGCTTGGCAACGGGGCAACTGTTCATCGGTCCTGTGAGCGACCGTTTCGGCAGAAGGAACGTCCTTTTGCTGACACTCGCTCTCTTTATCCTTACAACCATTCTCTGCATACTCTCGCCGAGCGTACACCTCTTCAACCTCTCACGCCTCTTCCAAGGCATGAGTGCCTCCGGCGGAATAGTCATCGCAAGAAGCATATCGGCAGACCTCTATTCCGGTAAGGAATTGAAGCGTTTCCTCGGTATGATATCGGCAGTCAACGGTATAGCACCCGTTCTGGCACCCGTTTTGGGAGGGTTTATAATGAGCGTAGGCACATGGAAGAATATCTTTGCGATCTTGTTGGCATACGGACTGCTTATGCTTCTGCTTGCAATAGGAACGCGAGAAAGCCTTCCGCTGCACAGACGCAGCAAACACGGTATTGTCGGCAGTTTTGCGGCATACGCCAAACTCTTCCGCAACAAAACCTATTTGCTTTATCTCTCCGTATTCATGTTTTCCTCCATGGTTCTGTTCGCATACATAGCCTGCTCGCCCTTTATACTGCAAAGTATCTACTCACTCAGTCCCATGCAATTCAGCCTCTGCTTTGCCCTCAATGCAATAGGCATAACGGCAGGTTGTATGCTCGGAACACATCTCTCGGACAGAGTAAGCCTTTTGGCAGGCGGCATTTCCATATTCGCAAGCACGCTTATCTGCATGGCAAGCCTGCTTTTGCAAACAAATGTATTACTTGTCGAAGCATCATTCTGTATTTGCATGTTCTCTTTCGGACTTTTGCAACCCGTTTCCAATGCCAAGACATTAGACGCCGCCGGAGGAAATGTCGGTTGCGGTGCAGCGGCATTGGGAAGTTGCGGATTTGTGATGGGAGCAATAGTTTCTCCACTCGTAGGCTTGGGAAATATGGCATTGAGCAGCTCCCTGACACTCACCATCGGCGGATTGCTCTGCCTCACAGCCTCTCTTCTCTGCCTTAAACACGAAAAGATGTCGGCAAAAAAGCCGTGATGACAAACAAAAATGTATCTTTGCAACGGCAGAAGGCGTAAAAATGAAAATCCGAAGCCGATAAGAAAACATAAACGCAAAGATACCGTAACACGAATGAAGAGAAAGCGAACCGTATATGCCATGATAATCCTCCTTGCAACCTGTCTTCTTCACCGAAATCTGCATTCGCAAACCCTTGACGAAGACGCAATGAAGGAAAACCGCAAACAAGCGACCTTTCTGCTCATACCGACGGCATTGATAGCATACGGCTCGCTTTCTCACTTCATCAGCCCGCTGCAAACCCTCAATGTGGATATACGCAACAGCGTGCAAGGCCTCAATATCGGCAACACCAAAGCGGACAACTTCATACAATTCATGCCTGCGACCGCTTTCATTGCCTTGGAAGCAAGCAGAGTGGAGGCAAAAGGAGACCTTGCCGACAGACTTCTCTCTTTCAGCCTTGCCTACGGCTTTATGGGTTCAGCCGTTCTTTGCATAAAAGACAACTTCCGCCAACTGCGTCCGGACTCCTCGGCATTCAATACCTTTCCATCGGGACATACAGCCACCGCATTCGTATCCGCCGAACTCGTAAGGCACTATTACAGGGACGCTTCACCCCTTTACGGCATTGCAGCCTACACCCTCGCTGCCACGGTGGGGTTCGGACGGATTTACAACAACAAACATTGGTTCGGAGACGTAGTTTGCGGAGCAGGCATAGGCATACTGTCTGCCCGCCTTGCCATTCTCTTCGCCCCGTACCTCAAACAACTTCTGCAAAAACGCCTCAACATCTTCCGCAAACCCGCCGTTACCGGCACAATCAGCCCTTTCGCCGATGGCAAAAGCATGGGATTGACCCTCCACATGCAGTTCTGAACCGGTGAAAAAGAGGAAATGCTTCCGCTTCGGCATAGGAACACCATGATGCAGTCCGGCCTTGCTGCATCTCCGTCGGAGAGGTTCGCAAGGTCGTCTATTATCAATACGTTTTGGTCTTCATATTCGACCTTTACGACCTTCATGTCCTTTATAACGTTAATCTTGTATCGGTAAAGCCTTTTCTCATTCATCGGATGTCGTATTGTAATTCACGGACGGCGCAAAGGTAAATATGAACGGACTTATACGACAATATCTGCCGAAGGGTTCATCGTTTGAGGATTTGACCGATGAAGACATTTCTTTCATTCAGAACAGATTGAACAATAGACCAAGAAAAAGCTCGGCTTTCTAACTCCTCTTGAATATTTTTTCGCTAATTTTGCGACCATAACAAATGGTCTAACCGATAAGTTGCATTTGTGAGTGGAATTCAGCAAATTAAAACGACTGCCCGTTGAGGAGAACAGCCGTTTTATTTTTTTCTTTCGCGTTACAGGTTGAGTTTGTTGTATGCCAAGAGCCATCTTTCGGGTACTCTTCCTTCCATGGCTTCTTGATAATCGTTGAAGGTGCAAGGTACAAGGAAATGACGGAGGTATTTTTCCTGCATTTCACCCGGGCAGGAGACTTGCATCCACCATCGTTCGCTTTTTTTGCTTTTGAAAAAGATTATGGTCATGTCGTTGGGCATGAGAACGCTGAACTTATAGTAGTTCTTGGTGTCTTTGTATGGAAAGTCGTTCTTTCGCCAGTTGTATCCTTCGATGAAGTACCAGAGGGCGTGCGATATGATTTGGGCAGTGCGTCGATTGTTGTCTTTTTTCTCGTCGTAGTTGTAAATTCCTACCGAGGTAAGTTTGTCGCTCATGCCTGCGAAGTTGAGTATCTTGCAAAACTCCTCGCCATAGAGGCCGTGCGGATTGTCGCTGCAAGGGGAGTCGGAGGCTCTGATTGCTCCTATGTCGGCTATCAGCATATCGGCGTTGCGTATGAGCGGTTCGGTTTGTTCGACTTGGTTTTGTATTTCGCCCAAACGGTATATCTCGAATTTCATCTGGTGCATCAAATCTATGACTTCCGGTGCCACGAGGTATGTCTGGTAGGCTGCATGGGTGTAGTTGAAGAGATAGTTCGGTTGGTTGCAGAAAATGTAGGTCAGATAGTTGTCCACGCTCATCTCGGCGTTCAAATCCTTGAAGTCGAACTTGCTGTCGAGGTTGAAGATGTTTATTATCTGTCCTATTTGTTCGTATGCCTTGTAGTTTCCTGCCGCCATGTCGTTGTCGCCTCCCAAGATGATGGGTATGATTCGGTTTTGGAAGAGGGTACTGCATACTTCTGCCAAAGCGGAATAGGTATCGTTGCGTGTTTTGCCTCTTTGCAGGTTGCCGAGGTCGATAATTTTAATACGTTTGCGGTGTTGTTTGAGCTTGTAGAACTCTTTCCTTATCGTATCTGCCGAATAGGTTTGCTCTGTTGCTTCATCGGCTTCGCTGTTTCCCACGCCTATTATCGCCATGTCTGCCACGATGTTTTGCAAATCCCCTTTGAAAGGTCGGGAGAGACTGTTTGTGTTTATCGTCTTGGCGAGACAGTCGTCTTCGAGTGTGTTCAAGCCCAAACGTTCCGTATCGACGGGTTTGAAGTATATGCTTGTATCCATTTCGTTCCTTTTTACAATCTTCTGATGTTTGCTCCGAGTTTGTTCAATCTAATGTCTATGTCCTGATAACCGCGGTCTATTTGTTCGATGTTGTCTATTATGCTTGTGCCTTCTGCCGATAGGGCGGCGATAAGCAAGGCTACGCCGGCTCTTATATCGGGAGAGACCATGCGTACACCTCTCAAAGGGTATTTTCTTTCGGAACCGATGACTGTTGCACGGTGCGGGTCGCACAGAATGATTTGAGCTCCCATGTCTATCAGTTTATCGACGAAGAACAAGCGGCTTTCAAACATTTTTTGGTGTATGAGGACGCTGCCTTTTGCCTGTGTCGCCACAACCAAAGCTATGCTTATCAAATCCGGAGTGAAGCCCGGCCATGGGGCATCGGATATGCTCATTATGGAACCATCTACGAATTTTTCCACCTCGTAGATGTCTTGTTGCGGAATGTGCAAATCGTCGTCCTTGACCTCTATTTTGATTCCGAGCTTTCTGAATGTGTCTGGAATGATTCCGAGTTGTTTTACATTGACCTGCTTGATTGTTATATCCGAACGGGTCATTGCGGCAAGTCCTATGAAACTTCCGACCTCTATCATGTCGGGAAGAAGTCTGTGTTTGCAACCTTTGAGCGAATCGACGCCTTCTATGGTGAGCAGGTTGCTGCCGACACCGGATATTTTCGCTCCCATATTGTTGAGCATTGTGCAGAGCTGGAAAAGATACGGCTCGCAGGCTGCATTGAATATGGTCGTCGTTCCTTCCGCCATGCAGGCTGCCATGACCAAGTTGGCAGTTCCCGTAACGGAAGCCTCGTCCAAAAGCATGTAACAACCTTTCAAGCGGTCGCATTTCACTTCGTACGCTCTGTTTTCGGGCGAATAGGTGAAATGTCCGCCCAGTTTCTCGAATCCGGAGAAGTGTGTATCCAATCGTCTTCTGCCGATTTTATCGCCGCCCGGCGTAGGAATGTGGGCTTTGCCGAAGCGTGCCAACATGGGACCCACCAACATTATGGAACCACGCAGAGACGAAGCCATCTGCGAGTAACGCTCCGTGTAAATACGGTCTATATCCACTTTGTATGCCTGAAAGGTGTAAGTGTCTGCGGCAGGTTTGTGTACCTTTACGCCGAGATACTCCAAGAGTTCTATCAGCTTGTTTACGTCTCTTATGTTCGGTACGTTTTCTATGGTTATCTCTTCATCGCTCAGCAAAACCGCACAAATCACTTGCAAGGCTTCGTTTTTTGCTCCTTGCGGTACTATCTCTCCGTTGAGAATTTTGCCGCCTGTTATCTCGAAAGAACTCATGCTTTATTTTTTCTGTCTGTTGTTTATCTTTTTCCTGTTGCCTTGTTGAGGGTGATTTTTGCCTTTTACTTGCGAATGATTGTTCAAAAGCCTTTTCGTGCTGAGGAGTTTGAAGTCTTCCTGCAATTTCAACTGTCCATGGGATAACTGCTCGAAGTGTTTCAAAATCACTTCGTCATCGCAGCTGTTCACGTTCCATTGCAGGTAAGCCTTCTTCAAGTATTGGGCTATCATTCCTATGAGTGCGTTCTTCTCATCACCCTCCGGCATGGTGATAACCTTATCGATTATGTTTTCTATCAATTTACCGTATGGACGGAAGCGTATCAAGGAGCTCTTATAACTCAATCTCTCGGGTTTGGAATCCAATTCCTCTTTCACCGGTTTGGGGTAGGGGGAATCCACATCCAAACGATAGTCCGATATGATGAACAAATGATCCCATAGTTTATGCCTGTAATCGCTCAATTCCCTGACGGAAGGATTGACCTGAGCCATGGCGTTTATGATTATCCCCGCAAAAGCCGTTCTTTTCTCTCTGTCCTCTATCGTCAAGGCGTAATCGACAAGGTTCTGCACGTTGCGACCGTATTCCGGTATGGTTAATTTTTCTCTCTGTGTGTTATATTTCATTTCGTGTACTTTTTCAGTTTTGCGAATTTCAAAATCAAAGTTTTCTCTCCGTTATCTACGAAATCGACAACGGCTTTGCTGTCGGCTCCCTTGCCTTCCATGCTTATTATCCTTCCTCTGCCGAATTTATTATGGTAAACCTCTTCGCCGACTACGCATTCTGCCGGCTCGGTGAATTCGTTTGCATTTTCTTCTCTTCGTTCCGCTTTCTTGGTATAAAGATTGCTTTTGAGGCTTGTGATAGGCTTGCGTTTGCTTTCAAAGACAGGTAAAGTCTTCTTAGGCTTTTCGCCTCCGAATGTCGGCAGTTGCCTCTTGCCGGTCGGACAATCCAAATATTGTTTGTCTATATCATCGATGAATCTGCTCTTTTCCGAAAAGATGATTTGCCCGTACTTATATCTCATCGTGGCACAGCTGAGCGTAACGCTTTGTTTCGCTCTGGTCAGGGCAACATAGAACAAACGCCTTTCTTCCTCTGTCTCCGTTCTGGAAGCAAGGCTCAAGGTCGATGGGAATAAATTCTCTTCCATTCCTGCGATGAACACATGCTCGAACTCCAATCCTTTGGAAGAATGTATCGTCATAAGGGTTACGCAGTTCGTATCGTCCTCCTCTTTATCCGAATCGGTCAACAGGGAAATCCTTTGTAAAAAGACATCCAAGGTCTTGCTCTCCACGGAAATCTCCTCGCCCGTCAATTCGTCTATTATATTCTCCTCTTCCGCCTCCGTAAACGATTGCAAGGCGGCAAGCAACTCCTCGATGTTCTCGACTCTGTCTTTGTTCTCCGGAATATCCTCGGCTTTCAATGTTTCGATTATTCCGCTTCGCTTGATGATTTTCTCGCCCAACTCAAAGGCATTATCCGTATAAAGCAAAGAAGAAAAAGCTCCTATCATGGCACAGAAATCCCGCAACTTCGCAACAGCAGAAGAGGTCAAACCGTAGTCGGAAAGGTTGGTCGCATAAACCGCATCGAACAAAGAACAATCCAAAGCTCCGGCAGCGATGTGCAACCTGTCCATGGTGGTTTGTCCGATACCCCTTGCAGGATAATTCACAATCCTTTCAAAAGCCTCATCGTCCTTATTGTTGACCGCCAAACGCATATAAGCCAACACATCCTTGATTTCCTTTCTCGCATAAAAAGACGTACCGCCGTAAAGCCTGTACGGAATATTCTTCAAACGCAAAGCGTCTTCAAAAGCTCTCGATTGACTGTTTGTTCTGTATAATATGGCAAAATCGCTGTATGCACAACCTTCCGTCATCTTCTGTTTTATCTTGCTGCAAACGAACTCCGCCTCCGCCTTATCGCTTTCCAAGGAACGGAACTCGATTTTGCTGCCTTCCGGATTGTCTGTCCATACGGTTTTCTTTATTTGGTCGATATTCTTCTCGATAACCGAATTGGCAGCATTCACGATATTGCCCGTCGAACGGTAATTCCTTTCCAACTTGAAGAGATGCACATTATCGTAATCCTTCTTGAACTTCAAAATATTTTGAATGTTCGCACCCCTGAACGCATATATGCTTTGGGCATCATCACCCACGACACAGATATTGCCATGCCTCGAAGCCAAAGCCTTCACAATCGCATACTGGGCATGGTTCGTATCCTGATACTCGTCAACCATTATATAACGAAACCGCTGCTTATATTTCTCTGCCACATCGGGAGCCGTTCGCAGCAATCTGTACATATTGAAAAGCAAGTCATCGAAATCCATAGCCATGTTCTTCCTTAACCGCTTCTCATATTCCACGAACACTTCCGCCATTGCAGGCTTGCCAGCCACAGCATCCTCAGAACGAAACGCCACATCCTCCATATACTCTGCCGCCGAGACAAGAGAACTCTTCGCCTTGGAAATGCGGTCTGCAACGTATGAAATGTTATATATCTTGTTGTCCAAGCCCATATCCTTGATGATAGATTTCAAAAGCGACTTGCTGTCGGAAGTATCGTAGATGACGAAGTTCTTCACATAGCCCAACTTCTCTGCCTCCAACCTCAAAATTCTCGCAAACACGGAGTGAAAAGTACCCATAAGGATAGCCTTGGCCTTATCGCCGATCAAGGAAACAATTCTCTCCTTCATCTCCTTGGCGGCTTTGTTAGTAAAGGTCAAAACCAAAATAGAGTAAGGCGATGCACCGCATTCCAAAAGGTGAGCCACCCTGTAAGTCAACGTACGGGTCTTACCGGAACCCGCTCCCGCAACAATCATGACAGCCCCCTCACACTGAGCAGCCGCCACACGTTGTTGTTCATTCAATTCGTCCAAAAGCATAAGCAAGGATACAGTCTATAACTCGCAAAAGTACGAATAAAATCTCATACGGCAATCACGGAAACGGCGAAATGTGAAGCGGTGATATTATCTATTCTTGCTGTCCGGTAAAACGAGAAAGAGCATAAATCTCTTGCCGAAAGCCTTGTAAAACCTGACTTCGGGTATTCTTTCTCCCAAAGTAAGCCCACTTAATCGAAAAGAGTTGGTTCCGGTGGTGCTTTTTGCATCTTCTTTGCAAGGATATCATTCCATGTCTTCTCCAGTTTCTCCATGAATGCGATAAAATCAACGTAGTACATAAGCATAAGTCGTACATGGTAACAACCTGCGAGAATGCACAGTGCCTTTTGATGCTTCTTGACAGAATTGTTATCAGCAGATTGATAATCAGAACCACCCATGTCTGTATTTGTATGGCGTTTACGCTACCTCCATAGAAAAAATGAAGCGGAAAATTCTGTTTCAGTTGTTTGTATAACGACTCGATAGCCCATCTAAGGCGGTAAATTTCAGAAATATCCTCTACCGTGAACTCAAAGTTGTTGGTCAATAGCACTACCGGTTTCTTTGTCTCGTAGAATATCCCCCCTTCGTGCTTCGTTGTTGAGTTCCCCTCTTGTAAAATACACTTTTTAGACAATGTGCGTTACTAATCCCTCTGTGTTGGTGTACGAGACGGATACAAGTACCTCGAATTTGAGGTTTTTCTTTATTTTGGTCACGTAGCACACGCATTCTTCGGTAAAACGTTGGAATTGTGCAATGTCAACGTAACCCCTATTCATTGCCAAAGTAGAATTTTTTGGTAGATGCACCTCCTTCAGCAGGTAATGGTCGTGTTTTGCAGCAGATGTGAACTGCACCGACATGGTACTTCATTACTGTATGCACTTTCATGCCACCTGTCTTTTTGCCTGATTTGGGTTGTCGCCCAACTCCTTTGAGTAGTTGTCAAAGAGTGTTATTGTGGTGGTATCCATCATGTAGAGCAGTTTCTCCCAACAATCTTTAGGCTCGTGTGTCTGTCCCTTATAATACTTGCAAGGGCGGCTGTCCGCTAAAAATTTGGCATACTTCTCCAATAGATACGCATAAACACTTGCAAAGAACTCCTGAGAACGACGTAAATTGGCCTCTGTAAGCGTACTCAGACGTACTGGATAATCCGGTACGAGTTGTCCAAGTTTGTGTGCCTCCGCCTTCATGCCTATCTCTATCTCTCGCAGAGAATCAAAGTGTTTGAGTATGCCGAATAGCATTACGACGAGATGTTGGTAGCCATCAAAACGCTTCACATAAGCCTCACTTCCTTTTGTTTCGCGGCTTATTTGAAGAATTTCCTCCTTGTCTAGCAACTTTAATACTTGACTATAGACCGGCTGTCCGGTAAAATTACTATCTTTGCTCATGGTTACTTATTTTTAGCAAAGCAAAGATAACCAAATGGGCTGATACCTCGTGAGAAGTGTCAGCCCTAATTATCTTCCTTCCAAAAGTTTTACCGGACAGCAATAGATATTTTATTGGAATAACTGGCAATACAGGTCGCAGTACTGGTTGCCATCTTCATCTTACATGCAAAAAGGATGGTAAGAGCATTAATCCTACCATCCTTTTCTCTGCTATAACTTCACGGGAATAGTGTACTTGTATCGTCTTATTGTTGCTAAAACTTAAACAGCTTGTCGTTTTGGCTGAGTTTAACAACTATATATTTGTCGTCTTTTAACTCATTAGGAAGTTTGTCTGACAAGATTGAGGCAACGAACTGTAGATTGTGATATTCCTCAACAAACTTTGCTGTACTCAAGAGCTGATTGCCATGCATCAATTCTTTTTTGTCATATAGCCCAAAGTGCAAACATGCTATATGTTCTTTGTCTGCAAACAAGATATATGCCATGTCAAAGCAGACAATTTCACCTTGCTTTTTACCAGAACTGAAATTTATTGTGTCAGCATCAAATCTTTCTATATTGAATTTATAGATTTCGTTCTTGTTTTTTGTCTCAGTTTCGTACACCATGCCATATTGTTCAGCATAAAGCAACTGTGATATTTTTGCAAGGTAGACGTTCAGTTTATCCAATTGAGTTTGTACCTTATTCTTAAACTCATCACTAAACAGAGAATTGTCAATGTTGGCAATCTGCTTGTTCAAAGTGTCTATCTTTGCTTCTACCTTATCTATCTGCTCTATCTGCTGGTTCAGCGCACCTAATTTCTCGTGTTTTTGAGTAAGGTCTGCTATCAAACTATCATAATCGGTATAATATGACGATTGCAACAACTTTTCACTTAATACTTTTTCTGATGCATGCAAAGTTCTAATCTCAGCGTCCAATGCTTCCATCTTTTTCTTCAAGTCTGGCATCTCACTTGCTATAAAATCCGCCTTTTTCACAAGCATACTATTGTGGTGTTTAAGCAAATCTTCAAAAGTATGATGCAGATTAGGGACAAATCTTCTTGCTTGATTGTATACCAGTTTTAATGTATCAGCATCAATGTCCGACTTATTGCTAAGAATCTCCTCTTTGGCTTCTTCCATTATAGCATAACGTAACTTCAAGGAACTAAGTTGAGAAGAAAACACTGTAATTTTGTACTTTAAGTCAGATAGTTCTGTCATATAGTTGTCAAAATCTGGATTCAGGTGCATTTGTTTCTTGATATGCTCCAATTCTTCAATTTCAGATTTGACAATACCTAATTCAGATGCTAAAGCATTTCGACTTTTCTCTTTTACGAGTTTCTTTCTGAAACTTTCTTCTGTTTTCTGCTTCTGAAGTAATTGTTGACGTTCTTCCGCATCAGTATAGTTCAACCCCAACATATATAGGTGCAGAGTTTCATAAACAGCATCAGAAGTTGTACCTTCAAGCCAATGCAAGGTATGATTGACTGCAGCATTTGTATATCTTACATTATGTGCAACCAATTGTCTAAATGTTGGCTTGTTGGTCTCCACGCCCATGATAGCATACTGAAGAGCTTTCTTAAATTCATTTTCGTTTGAATAATTCTCTCCGTTGATTTCTTGGATAGAGTTCTTGCGTAAGAGAAAGTTTCTTCTTATGCGAACTTCTTTGGCTGTGGTAGTCCAGTCACTAACCAAAATTAAAGTTATCACCACTTCCTTCTCAGTCAAGAATGTCTTTACTTCTTCATTGACGACACGCCTATCTTCAGGACTTATATATATCGTTCGAGCTTCCTTACCCAAACAGATGTCAATAAGTCTGAGTATGGTTGTTTTGCCAACGTTATTTCCAGTCTCAGTATTAGTGTCTGGGGTTTCGTCGACTATCAAATTAAGACCTTGATGAAAGTCTAACCTTCTGATAAGACCTTCTTTTGATTCTATGATAAGTGATTTTATGAACATAGCTCAACCTCCCCATTTTTAACAATGACACAATCTATTAAGTAAAGCCAATCTATACAGAGTTGCAAGATAGCAAAACTCATTCTATACTGTTCTCGAAGACGACAATACAAGTCCACGACAGAAATTTTCTTTTCTGTCTGCAGCACCTTTAGTACAATAGCACCATTGTAATAGATGCAATCTTCTGGTCTCATATTATCTGGTAGAAGCATAATTATAGAGGCTTTTCAAATATTTTACATTCAATAAATGCGTGTACCATAAGTATATCAACGTACATTTCCAACTGTTCTTCTGTTAACTTGTTGTTACTATGGTCTATTTGTTTAATGATTTCTTTTTCTATAGCCATGAATAACGCATCATCACTGGCCTGTGCTTTCAAATTTATGTATATCTTGTGCAGTTTCTGAAGTACTGCCATGCTCTTAGTCTTTCCTCGTTGAGCATATTCTTTGTATATATCCTGTACATTGACATAATAAATTTTATATTGGTCGATGACATCCTTGGCATACATTGACAAATTGTTGAAACTAATTTTGGCTTCTATTTCGAAATCTGCCGCATCAAAATCACCTTCGTTTAAACTGTCTTTTGCTAATAGGCAAATTATATCGTTTAGCCCCGATGTCAACTGCATTGGAGAGGGGGGGTCATGCCGAATGTTATTTCTTATATACATGGCTATAGTTCCCACTTGCTCAATATTCGTCATTCCTTTTATTTTGTCCGCAATGAAATGAATATCCAAAATATCTGCTTTCGGATTAAAAACAACCTTATGAGGAGGAGCGTATTCATATTTTCGTTGTGCTTTTGCATCAAGAACTATTGGCGCAAAATAAAAATGGAAACCAGTATATTTCTCAGGAATCTCCTCCAAAGAATGATCGATTTTCCCTTTGGTGCTTGTACCTGTTACTTGTACCAATATGCGATTGGAATCATCAACCAAATCAATTCCTGGTGCATTTTGTTGCAAACTATTTGCATTGCGAAGTTCCCAGCCATATATAAGATTCAAAAGACCAACATAGAAGTCTTCTGATATGACATGCAAATCCAACAGGTTTAGCAAACCACGCAATTCTACATTGTATGCTAAGCCTGAAAGCCTGTCCAAAATATCACTTATATATGTTTCTTTTTGCAACTTTGCCATTCTTATTGTATTTGGTTTCTTTAACTACTATTTCTCTTTTGTAATTCTTTATTTTTGCAATACTATAATTTGTTATCATTTACAAATACCTGAGCAATAAAAATCTTGTTTGAGCAAGCAGACTCGGGATTTGGTCATGTCGGAAATTTCGCTTTTCTTATGTGTTGCTAAAACAAACAAGCAAGACCCTAAATGACATGGCAAAGGTACATATAAAATCTGAGAAGCTCACTCATTTTGGTGGAATATTTTAGGGGTATGGAGCAATTCGATGCTCTCTTGTCAAAAATAATAGACTTAACATTGTGATTGCGCAGCAACATATGCTGAATGTTTACACCTACAATGCCTATGACAATCTATTTCAGACAGGCTTTGATTAAGACGAGTTCTTTGTGGAGTAATCTGTTATTGCTTCAAGTCGCTTTGTGTCGGAATGTCTGCATTAATAATCTGCGAATTCAACCAGCAAGTGCGAATTTAGAGGAAGTTTTTGACAAAGCACTCTTTAGGGGAAAAGAAATCGAGTTTTTTCTTGGTCGTCTGTTCATCTTGTCTTTAATGCGTTGAATATCCTTGTCATCGTACTCATCAAAAAGCTCTTTTCGGTATATACTGTCTTATTAAGCCATTTGCATTTTCGATAGCCCCTTTTTGCCATGACGAATAAGGATCGGTGAAAAACATCTCAACACCTAATGCTTTGGATATAACCTCGTGAGCAGAGAACTCCATGCCATTGTCAGTCGTTATCGTCTTCAACTTTTCCTTTATAGGCATCAGCATCGTTACAACAGTTTGAGCTAATTTCTTAGCATCTTTACCGTATTTGAGTTTCTTCATAAACAGCATATTGGTACTTCTATCAACTAAACCTGTTGATTGTTCGGTCCAACAATCGTATCCAGTTCCAAATCTCCGAATCTCTTTCCATCAGCCTTGATAGATCTGTCATGAATACTCCTTCTATCCGGAATATGGGATTTACCGGCTCCGACATATCTGTTGCGGTGTTTAAGTCTGTGTCTCAGATATGTGTACAAGTTTCCATAATTCCGTTTGTCTTCTCTGATTCATGCGGATATGGTCTCGTGTGAATTTTGATGCCTTTTTTAGCAAGATATCCGGATATTTGTTCAGGCAACCACTGTTCTTCAACAAGATAATGTTTGACAGAGAACCATACAGCTTTTCTGATAGCCCTATTGCCCGGAGTACGCTTGCGACGTTTTTCAGCTTGTTTTTGAGATATTTCCCATTTATATACTCCACGTTTGCTTGAATTGCGATGCAACTCCCTTGTGATGGTGGAATTAGCCACTCCGATAGCTTCCGCTATTTCTTTTTTCTTAGTAACACAGAAATTGTGTATCTTTGTTTAGAAGTTAATTGTTTGTACATGATAATGCAAATTATTAATTACTTTTTGGGAGACAGTAGTCTCCCTTTTGTGTTTTAATCATTGCCTGTTGTTTCTCTCTTCGCATTCCTCTTAGGAGACTTTGCGACTTTTGCTGTTCCGAACAACCCCGCAGCGTTTTCCTTATCGCAAAACACTACAAAAAATTGCACTTCTATCTTGAACTTACCTTATTTATATTACTGCAAAAATAAGAAATATTCCGGAGAGGAATGCCGATATGGAACGGAAGGTTCGGTTTGAAAGTACGATTTTGATATATCCGTGAAGAAACGGAAGCAAAAATAATACCGAAATCTTATCATGCCACCAAGTAGGTGACAGACAGGCATCCGGTTCTCTTTTGATTTTCATCTAACCTACGTCAATTGGAAAATGCTTCCTATACTAATTATCTACGAATAATTTTTGCAGTTTCTGGAAATATATCGTATTCTATTTTCATATTCTTGGGAATTTCCACCGACCGCAAAGAAGAACAGTCCCAGAATGCTCCGATTCCGATTTCTGTTACACTATCCGGAATAACGATAGACTGTAAGGAGGAGCAACCGCTGAAAGCGAAACCTTCGATATTGGTTACACCCTCGGGAATAACTATCGATTGTAAAGATGAACAACCATAGAATGCCAATCTTTCGATTTTTGTTACACTATCCGGAATAACAATAGACTGCAAAGAGGAGCAACCGCTGAATTCTCTTTCTGCAATATATGTTACACTATTCTGAAGAACAATAGATTGCAAAGAAGAACAATCCGAGAATATACCATGTTCGACATTTACACTCTCGGGAATAACTATCGATTGCAAAGAGGAGCAATGTGCGAATACACAATCTTCGATAATTATTCCCGAGGGAATAATTATCGATCGTAAAGATGAACAACCATCGAATGCCCCGGCTCCGATTTTAGTTACACTATCGGGAATAATTATCGACCGTAAAGATGAACAACCATAGAATGCACAATCTCCGATTTCAGTTACCCCATCGGGAATAATTATCGATTGCAAAAGGGAACAACCTTCAAACACATAACCTTCGATTACTGTTACATTATCTGGAATGCGTATCGGTTTCAAAACATCTCCTGTGTACATAAGCCGTGGATTACTTGTTACTGCTTTATTCTTAATTGTTGCAAAGGTATGAATTTTTCTCAGTTTCAAGTTTACAGTCAAGGAAAAAGTGGAGAGCATACTTTCAATTTGCGTTATCCGTGTTCGTGAACCACTCTACATTCATTACCTTTACGCTCTTTACATTCTTTATCATTTCTACTCTCCTGTAACCCTTCTAAATTAACGATTTTCAAAGTCTTTAACTTCGTGGTTTACGAAAAATCCGATAAGAGTCATGGGCTCTGAAATTTTCCGAGTATTTTATGGCTTGATAGTGAATTGTATTTCAGCTGTTTGTAAATGTATCGAAGAACGACCGGAAAAAGACGGCGTTTTGGTGGTCGGAAAACGCCGTCTTTTTTCAAGAAAACGAAGAGTTAGCTGTACTAAAACTTCGTTTTTCGAGTCAAAAGACTTCGTTTTCTTCCGAAAAAACGGCATTTTTTGTCCATGAAGCTTTATTTCGTTTCTCGAAAGATGTCATTTCGGTCTGAAATCACCTCAAAACACAGAGAAAATCCCGCTGACTTATCGATTTTACTTTCTTGCTTTTCGATTAGGAAAATATCGTAAGCAAGAGGGAAAAAAGAATAAATAATGTAAAGAGGATATGGTATCTGGTGAACAGGGATTGAAAGAGGAAAAACGAGAGTGCGGGCAGGGGCGTGGAGAATTGGAAACTCTCGTCGGGCATTGTAAAGGCTGTCCGGAACGATGTAATATGAAAATTTCAGCATTGGAAATTGCATTTTCTTGTTCAAAAGTATGCTTGTATGAAAGTAATTCGTATATTTGCACGCAAATCAAATCGCAACAAGCATGGAAATAAGTTTTTACGCTTCCGAAAGGATTTGGCAAATCGGGAAAAACAATTTGAGTAAACGGAGGGTTGTCGCAGTTTTCCTGTATACTCCGACAACCCTTATCCGATAACAATACGGGACAATCACAACAAATAAACAAAACAATAATATTTACAATATGAAGATAAAAAGCAAATACGCGATTCTGTCGATAACAGGATTGCTTCTTGCAGGACTGACGCTGCTCGGTTCCTGTCAAGATGAAGAAGGGGATTGCACCGATTGCTCGACAGAAGTAACAGATTTGAATGTTGAACTTAAAGATTGCGAATTACGTAAGATTACAGACGGCGATTATGCCGGTTGGTATTGTTTTTACAAATTGGAGAACAATTCAGTAAATGCACGTACATACTTCGTTTGTAATCAAGACAAAGCAGAAAAAGTTCTCGGGAACAAAGATTCTGTCAAGGTTAACGTGAAGTTCAATCGCAGAGAACTATCAACGCCTATTGATATGATAGCAACGGTTATTGATGTTGCAGAGGCTGAAATAATAAGCATAGAGGAGGTGAAATAAAAAGTCTGTTAGTAATACTTTCTATACTATGAAAAAGATTGGTTTTATATTATCGGTTTTCTTCCTTGCCTTTCCTTTGATGGCACAGGAGTATATCCCCTTGGTTAAGGAGGGTTTGCAAATTTGGACGATTGACGAAAGAAGCGGCTTTTCTCATGAAGAGTATATTTACAGTCGAAATGCTCTTGTGAATGAGGATACCGTGATAAATGGTAAAAGCTATAAAAAGGTGTATGGTTTTCAGAGTGCGTCCTTCGATAAGGACAATGCCGTATTCGTGGGAGGAATCAGGGAGAATGAACAACGGCAGGTCTTTTATAAGCCGATTGCCGGTGAGGAATATTTACAATATGACTTTTCACTTTCGGCAGGAGATACATTCAGAGCAGGAGCTTTGAGCGAATTGGGTTTGTTCAAAGTCAAGGAAGTGGAGATGGTTGTTTATGAGGGCGTTCAGCGACGATTGTTTCATATAGTCTATGAAGTGGCAAACCATGAAAAGCCTGTTGCATGCTGGATTGAGGGTATAGGAACAAATGAAGGTTTGCTGATCGATTGGCAAAGCAGAATGGCGGAAATAGACCCCGAACCGATTGTGCATTTGAGATGCTATGAATATGACGGAGCGTGTTTGTACAGAGATTATTCTTTTGATGAAAACATAACAGATTGCTATACTCCGCTGAGCGGGTTGAATGAGGTGGAGAATATGGCGAATTTGGAAGTCTATCCTAACCCGACGAATGGGCTGTTGTTTATAAATTCGTCGGTTCTTATCAGGCGATTGTCCGTTTTCGATTTGTTCGGAGCAAAGATGATTGAGGCGAAGATTAGTTCTTGTAATGCTTCTGTCGATTTGTCGGACTTTGATAACGGACTTTATATTCTCGAACTGAGTACGGATAATGGAATAATGCGAAGAAAGATTATACGAAAGTAATGCTTGCTTTGTAAATGGAGAAATGCTCGATATGAAAACGCTTATTGTCAGATAAAGAGTAAGTACTTCAACAAATAGTAAGGCGTACCGATACCACCGGCACGCCTCTCCATTTATCTTTTGTTTTGGTGCATTACATTCTATGATATTCGAAACTGCAATGAGCCGAACTTAATGGCAACTCTTCTTTATCGGCAGTAATGTTCCTCCGGAGTATCGGGGGATTGCGACGGATTTCGATGCCTGCTTTCTTTTATGCCAGAGCTTTTCTTATTTTCAATAATGTGGAAAGCAGGTTTTCCACTTCCGATAGGGGAAGCATGTTGGCTCCATCGCTTTTCGCTTTTTTCGGGTCGGGGTGAGTTTCCATGAATATGCCGTCTGTACCGACTGCAATGGCGGCTTTTGCAATGGAAGCTATCATTTCGGGCATTCCTCCGCTTACCCCCGAGCTTTGATTGGGCTGTTGCAACGAATGTGTGATGTCCATGACAACGGGAACGCCGAATGATTTCATTATCGGAATGGAACGAAAATCCACAATCAAATCATGATAGCCGAACATCGTTCCTCTGTCTGTCAGAACAATCTTTTCATTTCCCGAATCAGCCACTTTATCCATGGCAAACCGCATAGCCTCCGGCGAGAGGAACTGTCCTTTTTTTATGTTCACCACTTTACCCGTCTTGGCAGCGGCAACCAATATATCGGTTTGGCGACACAGAAAAGCCGGAATTTGAATTACATCGACGAAACGGGCTGCCATTTCCGCCTCTTCGGCAGAGTGAATATCCGTAACGACCGGAATATTGTATTTTTCTCTTATCTCTCCCAATATTTTCAAGCCTTTCTCATCGCCTATGCCCGTAAAGGAATCCAGACGTGAGCGATTGGCTTTGCGGTAGGAGGCTTTGAATATGAACTCCAAGCCCAAGCGTTTTGTGATATCGACCAATCTTTCCGCTATTTCAAAAGGCATTCTCTCGTCCTCAATCACGCATGGACCTGCCATAAGGAAGAAGCCGTCTTTCCGGTCTTTCAATTTCTCGTATAAACTCATCTTGTTGTCAGATTGCATTTTTATCGTGCAAAGATAGCACTTATATCGCATAAAATTGCTACCTTTGGCAACTGAAAACAACATCTGTTTCAACGCTTGGTGCAGACAGAAACACGTATATGGAGGAAAAGAAAACAAAACGCACAAAGAAAACCGACAAAAGACACTATCAGATAAACCTTTCGCAAAGAGACGAATTGCTGCTTATGCGATATTGTGCGGCAAATAAGATAAGCCCGAATCTTGCAATCAAAAAAATAATTCATTCCTACCTTTCGGATGCTTTGGCACCCCTGCCGGAAGAAGCTGCCAACCAATTGGATTTGTTTTCACCCAAACAGATGAATATTTTCGACCACAACGCCTGAACCTTAGAAGTTTATCGGAATACTGAAGCCCATCCTCTCCTTATATTGCAGCGTCGAATTGAAGTCCTTGTCCATTATGGCTTGAAAACTCACGAAAGCCGTCAGATACTTGTTTATCTTCATGTTTACGAACACCTCCGTGCTTATATCGGTGTCAAGAAGCGATGATTTGTTGTAGTCGTAATAAAAATCCAATTTGACAATCAGGTTCACGTTTTTGAAGACATCTTTTTGGAAAAGGAACTTCGCGTAAGAGCCGAGGGAGAATAAAGCCTTTTGATCTTCTTCCTCGAAACCGAAAATCTTGTTTCCCACCAATCTGTTGTCCTCCACGATGGTTGTCTTTCCCGTCAAAACGGACAAAAGCAGAGAAAAACTTTTTTGTTTGTACTCGAGTCCGAGTGAAGAAGTGAGAATGACGGGAGAGAAGGGGGCTGCAATCAATTTATCGTCCTTGAAACCTTCGTCGAATTGACTTTTCAGGTTCATCAAACCACTGTAATTCCAATTACCGTACATCTTATAAGAGAATACGGAGTTCACCTCTATCTTGTCATCGCTTTTCTGGAACTTGTTCTCCTTATCCGAAAAGCCGTTGCCCGTTTTGTCCTGCCAAATCATGCCGTATGCCAACTCCACGCCCGTATCCCATTGCACTTTGTTCTTTTTGAAGTTGAAAAAGCCCTTGTAAAAATTGGAGAAAGCAAAAGAACTGAAACCACCTGCCGACCAGTTACTCAAAGAAGTCTGTTCCGCACTCGATATGATGCTGTTCTTGACAGACCAATGCCGTACGCTGTCCGTCTCATCGGCATTTGCCTGCATGGAAAGCCCGAGGCAGAACAATATAAGCACCAAGCAAATCTTTCCGCTGCCTTTCATTTCAACCTTTCTTTAATCTGTACAATACATATATTTCACCCGCTATGCTCATCAGCGTAAGGATTATGAGCAGGGTGGAGAACGAAAAGCCCATACCGCTTTTTGCGAATTGACTTTCCACAAGTCCGCTTGCGGGAAACACTCTCGCATTATCCATACCCTTTTCCTTCAAAATCTTCTTCATATCCCCCTCGTCCAAAAACACAAGTCTGCTTTCCGTACGCGGATAATTCAATGAGAAGCCGCCGATGAGGCTGTCTCGCAAGCGTATGTCATAATTGCCTGCCCTCTTCGCAGCATCTTTTATTGCAAGACCTGTAAGCCTGTTTCTTTTCAACATCTGAGGAATAAAGGAAGAACCGTCCTCCTTGCTTTCAACCCGAACAATCTCCTCATTATCCAAAGCCATATAAGAAGAAAGGTCGATGAAAGGGTCGCTTCCCAAGGTGTAATACGCCGGAGGCGTTTTCCGACTTATCGCACACATATTCCAAACAAGCGGAACGAAGAGCGATTGATTGACGATATTGCACCATTGTTCATCGAGAGCCGTTGCAAACAAATAAACATCACCCTTTCCCTGCGGAGAAACAATCAGAAAGTCCTCATCGTTCGCAAATTTCATTATACTCTGAGCCACACAGCCCGCTCCTTTGGCGAAGGAGTAATATTTGCTTGCTTCGGACATTTCCATGTTATCCGTAACAGAAGTAAAAACCCCCTCGAACAGTTTATTCTCCGTATCTATCGAGGCAACCCTCTCGCTCTTCCGCACCAAAGCTTCGTACTTCGGCAGACGAGCCTCCGGCAAAGCCCTCGAATAACTCTCCAAATCCATATCTTCCGTCGGAATAACGGCAAGAGACCCACCTCTTGAAAGAAATTCCGCCAATTCTGCGGACAATCCGGAAGATATTTCCTTCAAACCGTTGAGAATAATAATGCTTTGGTAGGCAAAACGACTGAAATCGATGTTATCCGCCCTCATATTCGTCAACTCCATGTCCGTATCGTTGCCCAAAAGTCTGTCGAGATATTTGTTTTCTCCCGCAGCGTTTATCACCAACACCCCCGTGCTTTTGCGAACAAGCAGAGTAAAGAAAAAATCGTCATCGAAACAAACGGGATTGTCCGATATGGCAACCTTGGATTGCAATATACCGCCGTGAGGAACAGTGAAACTCATCTTTATCACCGAACTTTCGTGTTCTTTCAAATCCATGCTGACCGCAGCCGTCTGTTTATTTTCCACAAACAACTTCACGGGCAGTTTCTCCACCGTCTTATCGGCTTCGTTCACCACTCTTATGTTCAATTCCGCCACACCGCCGTCTTTGAACAGCACATTGTCGAACCACAAAGAATCGATGAACACATTGTTTGCATTTTCCGCTTTCAATGAAACGAACACATCTTCCGTTTTATCCTTGGAAAAATTTTCGGAATCGAAGCATGAGGTCTGAAAATCGGAGATATAAAAACATGTCTTGGAAGCCTTGGTACCCGTTTCGATGAATCGATGAGCATTTTCCCTTATCTCGCTCATCGGACGGGAGCAAGACGTTATCTCGACTTCCTGCAACAACTCCAAAAAGCTCTCTCTGTCCACAAAGTGCCTGTGTCTGCCTGCCATGTCCTGCGTCATCAGACAAAAATCGTCGAAAGCGGAATACTGCATGACGATGTCCTTTGCCTTCTGCTTCGCAACATCCAACAAACTGCCCTTGTCTGCCGAATTTTCCATCGAAAAGGAATTATCGACAAACACCACCACGCAATTACCCTTTTTATCCACCAAAGCCTTGTCCTCGTCCTTTATGTACGGAGCGGCAAAAAGCAGAACCAGAAAGATGATACTCAAACACCTGAGGCACAACAAGAGAATGTCATACAGCCTGTTCTGTTTGCGGCTCGTCGTCTCCAAACTCTTCAACAAACTCACATTGGTGAAATACACCCGTTTGAAGCGACGGAAGTTGAACAGATGAATGACGATAGGAATAGCGACGGCGAATAATGCAAACAAAAATTGCGGATAAAGAAATCCCATACCTTATGAATATAAATCGTCGGCGAAGGTACGAAAATAATCGGCAACCACGCCCCATTCCGTCCCATGATTTTACCTGCTTGCCGACAAAGGAACCTTTTCTCCAATGACGGGTATTGCGACATGCACCTGCGTTTCCTCTTTCAAATGCTCGGCATTCCGCAAAGGCTCGTCCCATCTGTGGTCGGACAAAGCGTACTTGGAATGATGAACCGTCAGGATATTCTTCGGCTTCAAGTCTTCGGCAATGCGTTTCAACTGCGGAGGCAAAGTGTGAATGTATTTCCAATTTTCGCTGTACTGTCCGTTTTCCAAAATTGCCCAATCTATGTTCTGGAACAACTCTCCGGTCTTTGCGAAATGCTTTCCGTAACCACCGTCCCCTCCGATGAAGATTGTAAGCGTCGGACACTCTATAAGAAAAGAAGCCCAAAGCGATTGGTTGGCTTTCAAACCCCGTCCCGAAAAATGACGAGCGGGACGACAGTGAATTGTCAAACCCTTTTCCGGCACCGCCGCTTCCTCCCAATCCAACTCGATAAGCCTGTCCTTGTCGTAACCCCAATATTCGAAATGCTCACCCACGCCCAAAGGACACACAACCTTGCCGACCTTGTTCTTCAAAGCCTTGACGGTTTTGTAATCCAAATGATCCCAATGGTCATGCGAAATAACGAGGTAATCTATCGCCGGCATATCGTCTGCCTTGTAAATCTCCGTTCCCTTGAACGCCTTATTGACAAAAGAAACAGGGGCAGCCGCCTCAAACACAGGGTCGATAAGGAAACGCTTCCCGTCCGCCTGAATAAGATAGGAAGAATGCCCGAACCAAATTAACACATTCTCATCTTTCGGAAGTTGCTTCAAGTCCGTCTTCACCGCTTTCACTTCACCCTCGGGGCGAACAGCCTCTTTTTTGCCGAAGACGAAATCCCACAAAGCGACGAAGCGATTTTGCTTGCCCGTCATCAACTCCGTCGGACTTTGGTTTCGGAACGCATCATTTCTGAAATTCGGAGAACGTTTCACCCTTTCCAACCTCTCACCCGAAGGCAAACGACCGAAAGAAGGCTGATTGAGAAAAAGCAACACCCCTGCGGCAAGAAGCAACACCGCACACGCAACAATCAATATAGTCATACGCTTACGTTTTATCATACCTCATTTTGTCGGATAAATAAAACACTCCCACATACGCAAGACACACCACCGCATCTCACCCCCTGCAAAAATAAGAATAAAAAGATTTTTAAGCCCTTTGCACCAAGCAAAAAACTTATCTCGCAAACCCGCAAACCAATCGCCGTTCGGTGAAATTCTTTCGGTGTTTTATTTTTACGTAACGCCGTTCGGGTATGTCGTGGTTTTGTGAGTGTTTTGTGTAATGCAGGATTGTTTGCGAGGTTTAACGGATGAGTGCTTCGGTTGCAAGGGCGTAGCTCTCCAGACCGAAGCCGGATATGCAGCCTTTGCATGCCGATGAAAGGAGGGAGCATTGCCGTTCCGCTTCACGGGCGAAGATGTTGCTGATATGCACTTCCACCACAGGGCTTCCAATGGCTTTGACGGCGTCTGCAATGGCTATGGAGGTGTGGGTGTATGCCGCTGCGTTGAGGATAATGCCGTCCGAACCGTCTTCCTCTTGCAGGTAATCGACTATGGTGCCTTCCACGTTGCTTTGCCGATAGCGGAACTCTACGTCGGGATAGCGTTTACGCAGTTCTTCCAAATAATCCTCGAATGTCCTGCAGCCGTAAATCTCCGGTTCTCTCTTGCCGAGCAGATTGAGGTTGGGGCCGTTAATTATACTTATTTTTTTCATTGTGTTCGAATTCTCTGTCAATGACTTTGGCATCCTTGCCTATCAGAAAGAAAGTCGGGACAGTCCAAATGTAGCTTTTGATTATCGGAGTGCATTCTTCGCAATAGGCATTCACCCATTCCTCCGGCAGTTTGCTGCATGTCGCTTCCCATTTTGCCTTGTCCGTCTCCACGGCTACAAGGAGGACTGTCAACTCTCCGTTTTTTACTGCTTTGCGGAGGCTTCGGCTTTTGGCAAGACGGCGTTTCACCTTTGCACAATCCTCGCAATCGGGGGAGTGAAACAGTACAAGAACATTTGTTTTCCGGCTTTCGATGAGTTCGTATAGCGTATGCTCGCCCTCTTTGTCCGTATAGTTGAAATCCACTGCCGAAGAACCTATCCGATTGTCCGTGTCCTTATCGTAGGTCTGGGCAAGCAGGGCGGCATTGCAAAAAAGGCAAAGCAGCATTGCCGACGCTGCTTTGCCGATATGGTTCAACGTTTTGTTCATAGTTCCAATCTGTCGCCTTTTGCAGGAATGAAAATATTCTTGTAGCCGTTTTCCTGCAATGTTAGGGCGAAGTTATTCTGGGTTTCTTCCTCGCCGTGGACGAGAATGAGCTTTTTGAGCTTCGTTTTGTCCTGACAAGAGAGATAACGCAGCAATTCGTTGCGGTCGGCGTGTGCCGAATAAGAGTCGATGCGTCTCACTTCGGCTCTTACCCTGTATCTGATACCGAAGATGGACACGAACTTGTCGCCTCTGAGTATTTTGGCACCCAAGGTCGTGGGGGCGCAGTAGCCGACGCCCAGAATGGTGGTGCGGTTATTTTCTATGTTGTTGGCGATATGGTGCTTTATTCTGCCGGCTTCCATCATGCCGGAAGCGGATATGATGATGCAGGGAATTTTCGTGTAGTTCAATTCCTTGGATTCGGCAGTGGATTGTATGTAGTGCAGTTTCTCGAAGCCGAACGGGTCGGGGTCGGTTTTCATGAACTCTTTCATCTCGTCGCAAAAGCACTCGCTGTGCAACCTCATGATGTTCGTGGCGTTCAAACTCAAAGGACTATCCACGTAAACGTCTATCTTCGGAAGCATTCCCGTTTCCCACAGCTTGTTCAAGGCGAAAATGATTTCCTGAGCCCTGCCCACGGCAAATGAAGGTATGAGTAGCTTGCCTTTCTTCTTGCAACAAGTGTCGATGACGGCACGGAGCAATTCCTCTTCGCTTTGATTCATGTCTTCATGCACCCTGTCGCCGTATGTGCTTTCCATTATCACGTAATCCGCCTGCTCGAAGGCTTCGGGGGCTTTGAGTATTCTTTTGGTGTAACGACCTATATCGCCGCTGAAAGCTATCTTCACTTCCGAGGCGTCCTCTTTTTTTATGGTCAAAAGAATGGTGGCACTTCCCAATATGTGTCCGTTGTCGGTAAACCTTATGCTTGTCTCATCGTCGAGAAAGAACGTTCTGTCGTAAGGAATGGAGACGAAAAAGGACATGGTATTCTGTGCGTCCTGCACGGTATATATAGGTTCGACAGGCTCTTCTCCTTGTCTGGCACGCTTTTTGTTGAACGTCTTTGTATCGAGTTCCTGAATTGTAGCCGAGTCCTGCAACATTATTGCACAGAGATCCCGCGTTGCAGGGGTAGTGAAGATTGTTCCCTTGAAGCCGTTCTTCACTATATAAGGAATCAATCCGGAGTGATCTATGTGGGAGTGGGAGAGAAGGAGGTAATCGATCTCGCTTGGCTCGAATCCCAAGTCCCTGTTCAAGGCATCGGTCTCCAAACCCTTGCCTTGATACATTCCGCAGTCCAAAAGGATTTTTCTTCCCTTGGGTGTGGTAATCAAATGTTTGCTGCCGGTAACTTCTTTGGCTGCACCCAAAAATTGTATATTCATTTCAACCTTCTGTTTTGTTCTTTGTCTGTTTGTTAATACGATATTTGGTTGTCGGAACGAAGTTTTTCCATGGAAAAGCCGTACCTTTGCCGACGGTTTCACCAAAAATGCTTGTCCGATATGAAGAGAACGAAATTTTTTTGCATATTATTTTTGACTGCGGCGGTTTTTGCTTGTTGGAGTTGCGGAAAAAAACAGCAGCAACCGCAGAAAGACAAAAGGTTTGTAACGAAGCAGGAGAAGCTGAACGAGAATGCACCGGAGTATCTGCCGGAATTTGTTTCCATAAGCGGTTTGCGAATCAATGATACCACCAATAATATAAAGGTAAATATTCTTTGCCCCGTTCCGAAGAGCAAGGAGACGAAGATAAACCTTAAACCAATTGGTGAATTTGCCAATGTGCTTTTCAAGGACTTTGTCAAGCGTGCGAAAGAGGCTGGAAAAACATCCGGAGAGTTTCATAAACTGAACATAAAAACTGTTTTCGTCAACAGTAACAACAATCTGATAAGTTGTTTGTTGGAAAGCAAGGAAAATTTTGCAGGAAAAGCAGAAGAGAAGTCCTCCTATGGCGTAACCTATAAGGCAAACGGTTCAAAGCCTTTGAGTTTCAAGGATGTTTTTCCTCTCGACGAGAGAAGTTTCGACGAGTTCAAAAGTCTCTTCGGAGAGAAGGCGGCAGGTTTGAGCCTTGACGATTTGGAGAATTGCCGTTTTGCAGTGGGCAGAGACTCTGTCTATTTGTTCATAAACAAAGGTTCGGAGGTCGGACAAAGCAAATATGCCGCAGCATTGTCAGTTGCAGAGGTTTTCATGATAAATGGCAGGTAAGAAAAAAGCGAAAAAAAAGAAGCGGATACTGATTTTGTCCCTTGTCGGGCTTGTTTTCGGCATTGCGGCTTGGTTTGCATACTCATACGGCATGGATTATTATCGCAAATACTACGCCTGCGGCGGCGTTGCGATAGATTACTACCGTTTTCCCGTGACAGGCATAGACGTTGCCTCGCATCAGGGCGACATCAACTGGAAAGAGGTCTATGATTCCAAGGTCTATTTCGCTTTCATCAAAGCCACGGAGGGTGAGAACTTCATCGACAAGAAGTTCAAACGCAACTGGAAGTTGGCAAAGGAGAATAACATCATCGTAGGGGCATATCATTTTTTCCGATTCAACAAAGAAGGACGCGAACAGGCGTATAACTTCATCAATAATGTCGAATTGTCGAAAGACGACCTGCCTCCGGTGTTGGATGTCGAGCTTTTCGGCGGCAACAAGTACAATACGGAGACGAAGAACAAGGTCATAAGCGAAATCTTCAACTGCTTGCGGACTATGGAACGCCATTACGAACGTCGCCCCATCATTTATACCAACATAGAAACCTATACGAATTTCATCAAAGGCAATTTCGATGATTACGACCTTTGGTTGTGTAAGTTGTGTAACGAACCCAAGACTGTGGAATGGAAATTCTGGCAATACACACATAAAGCCGATGTTCCGGGAATACGTTCCGAGGTGGATATGAACATATTCAACGGAAATTATAACGATTTCATAAACTACCTATATGGAAAGAGCGATGAGGAAGAGGATATTGATTCTTGACAAGACGGATGAAGTACTGCCGAAGAGCCTTTTGCAAGCCGGTTTTACAGTAGATGTGCATACGGATTACCAAAGGGAAGATGTCTTGCGGTGCATAGATGAATACGATGGCGTGGTGGTTCGCAGCAAATTGGTTTTGGACAAAGAGATTATAGACAAGGCGAGACGCTTGCGGTGCATAGCCCGTTTGGGAGCGGGAATGGACGCAATAGATGTGGACTATGCCGAGAGCAAAGGGGTGGTTTGTCTCAATTCTCCCGAAGGAAATCGCAGGGCGGTGGGCGAACATGCCTTGGGATTGCTTCTCTGTCTGTTCGACAAGATTGTTTCCGCAGATGCGGAGGTCAGGAAAGGATTGTGGTTGAGGGAAGAGAACCGCGGATTGGAAGTAGGAGGGAGGACGATAGGAATAATCGGTTACGGCAACATGGGAAGGAGTTTCGCAAAGCATCTTTCGGGCTTCGATTGCACGGTGTTGGCGTACGACAAATACAAGAAAGATTTCTCCGACGAGTACGCACGGAGTGTCTCCTTGGAAGAATTGTTCGAGCGTTGCGAGGTTCTCTCGCTTCATGTTCCCCTCACCGAAGAGACGAAGTTCATGGTGAATGTCGGTTTCCTCGACAAATTCCGCAAGAACATCTATCTGCTGAACACCTCTCGCGGAAAGGTCGTAAAAACAAGTGATTTGCTCTCTGCCATCAAGTCAGGCAAAGTCTTGGGAGCGGGTTTGGACGTATTGGAATTCGAAGCCTTCTCCAACGAACTTGCTTCGGAGGCACTGCCTGCCGAATTGCAGGAACTGTTCACGATGAAGAACGTGGTCTTCACCCCGCATGTGGCAGGCTGGACAGTGGAATCCCGTTATAAACTCGCATATTACCTCGCCGAAAAGATAATCGGACTTTTTGAATAAGCACTTCGGACTAACGGCTTTACACAATCGAAAATCAAATAAACAGAACGATAAAGGTCAAACGGCGTTCCAACTTTGTCGAAACGTCGTTTGACGAAAATGAAATGCCGAAAGAAAAAATTATTCCGCCGTTTTAATCAAAGCAAAACGGCGGAAAAGTTTTTCCTTTGCAAAAAGCGGATATTGCTTATCAACGAACTTCGGCAACGACACCCATGTTCTTTATCTTGTCATAGGTTTCCATAACGATGAAGAATGGAGTTTTTGCCGCATCTTCCGCATTGCCTACGGAAGGGTTGCCTGCAACCGACATGGCTGCCGCAAATAAATCATATAAGAGGGATTTCAATGATTGTATTACGCCGACACGGCAAAAAAAAACTCGGAAACCGATATGCAACCGGTCTCCGAATGGTCATATGATACGTAAAAGTCTTCTAAGCGTACAATTCGGTGAAGATTTTCCTCAATTTCTCGCACTCTCTCAACTCTTGAAGAGTGATTTCGGCATGTCCTTTCGTGTAACCGTTGCCGATAAGCATAGTAACGTCGCTTCCCACACCTTCTGCTCCGAGAGCGGCTTTGGTAAACGAAGTTGCCATCGAGAAGAAGTAAACTATACCGGTGTTCTTCGTAACGAGTATCGAAGTCATTTCGGTATCCGGAATATTCACATTGTTGATACAAATATCGGCCATTTGACCGTTTGTCATCTCTTCAATCTTCTTCATTACAGGTACAGGTTGCGTTGCATCGGCTGCAAATACTTCGTCGCAGAATCCCAAATCCAACATTCTCTTTGTGGATTTCTCGCTGTGGCAGATACCGATAACCTTTCCTGTAACGCCTGCTCTTTTCTTTGCTTCGTAGCAGCAAAGCATTCCTGACTTTCCGCCTGCTCCTATGATGACTACCGTGTCGCCCGGTTTAACGAGTTTTGCGGTTTGTGCAGGGGCTCCGGCTACGTCAAGTGCCGAAAGGGCAAGGTTTTCAGGTAGGTCGGTAGGTATTTTCGCATATATACCGGACTCGAACAAGATTGCTTTTCCGTCTATGTCCACTTGGTCGATTTCGGGACGGATTTCTTTGATTTTATCTATTCTCAACGGAGTCAAGGACAAAGATACCAATGTTGCGATTTTGTCTCCGACTTTCAAATCCGTCTTTCCAATCAAAGCATCGCCTATTTTCTCAACAGTTCCAAGCAACATACCGCCGGAACCTGTTACAGGATTACGGTGTTTTCCTTGTTTCTCCACTATGGACATCATTATCTTTGCGATTTCCGCCTTATCACCCTTTGCTTGTTCCTCTATCTGAGTGAAAGAAGCAGAGTCGATATTCAAGGTTTGAACATCGATAAGGATTTCGTTGTCATAGATTTCATCCATGTTGTTGTCCAACTTGTCGGCAGGTTGTGGCAACACACCCTTTGGAGAGATTACACGGTGGGTTCCGTATTTACATCCTTTCTTCATCATTGCTGTATATGTTTAATTGTTACAAAAATATTCTGTTTTTTGAATGTGCAAAAATACGTTTTTTTTCTCACATCAACGCTGTTTGAAGACGATTTTCTGTATCGCCGTTTCATTTTTTCTGAATGGCGTTTGAGAAAATTCTTTTGGCGTTTCATTCCGGCGGAACGCCGTTTCATTCAAAGGTATTGAAAAGGCTTTTTACGAAAAGGGCTTACAGTTTCTTTACGTATTTGAGAATGAGGTGGTTCATGGGGTTCGGTTCCAAGCCCTTTATGTTCTTTTGCATGAAACGCAACACTTGGTCGTAGTAAAGCACGACGACGGGGGATTGTTCCATGAGAATGCGGTTCATTTTCTTGTAAATTTCCGTTCTTTCCTTTGCGTCGCTTTCCTTTCGTGCCTTTTCGTATAGTTCGTCATACTCTTTCGAGGCAAAAGCGGTGTAATTCGAGCCTTTCGGAGAGCGGTTCGGAGAGTAGAACAGGGCGAGATAGTTCTCCGCTTCGGGATAATCGGCTATCCAACTGCCTCTGAACCATTCGGATTTGCCTTGTGCCATGCTTTCTCTCAGTGCGGCGGGAGGGCAGACGTCCAACCTGACTTTTATTCCTGCCAAGCCGAGTTGCTGCTGTATATATTTGCAAAGGTCGAGGTATGATGCCGTTGTGGATAAGGTGATTTCGGGCAAGCCTTTGCCTTGCGGATAGCCGGCTTGTGCAAGACGTTCCATGCACTTTTGCGGATTGTAGTCGTACGTTGCAGTGCTGTCGAAGCCGGGGAGCGAGGGAGGAACCATTCCCCAGCGTCCGGCAATGCCGATGTTGTTTCGCAGGTATTTTATCATCTTTTCCCTGTCGAAAGCGTGGTTTATGGCTTGGCGTATTCTCTTGTCTTTCAATGGAGAGTTCCTGTCGTCCAAGCGGAAGCCGAGGTACTCCGTATTGAGATAGGGTTGCGTCATCAACTTTATGCGATTTCTGTATTTGGGCTGCAATTCTCCTTTTCGGGTAAGCACTTCGTCTTTGTAATTGGGGTCTATGCCGGAAATGAAATCGATGTTGCCTTTAACAAACTCCAAAAAGACGGATTGCTTGTCGATTATGAAGCTGACCGCTACGGCATCCAAATAAGGCAAAGCATTACCGAGGCTGTCCTTTTCAAAATAATCTTCGTTTTTCAGCAGTACGAGTTTCACGCCCTCTTTCCACATCTTGAATTTGAAGGGACCTGTTCCGACAGGGTGCTTTCTGAAATCCTCCTTGTAATATTCCACGGCTTCCTTCGGCACAACGCTTGCATACGGCATCGAGAGTATTCCGAGGAAAGGGGAAAAGGCTTCCTTCAACCTTATATATAATGTGCTGTCATCGGGAGCCGTTATGTTGTAAGCCTCGCCTGTTTTTTCTATGCAGGTAAAGAAGTTCCTGCCCGGGGAGGCTGTCTTTTCGTCAAGCAGTCTGTTCAAACTGTAAACGAAATCCGATGCCACCACACGCCGCCTGCCGTTGCGGAATGCTTCGCTGCGATGGAAATATACGTCTTTTCTCAAATGGAACACATATTCCCTGCCATCGGGAGAGACTTCCCAGCTTTTGGCAATGCAAGGGCGTATGTTCAAATCCTTGTCCGTTTGCACCAAGCCGTTGTACAACTGCAAATCCGCCCAAATCATTGCTTGGTCTTTTGCGAAGGCAGGATCGAGAGAGGCAATGCCGGCAGCCTCATTGTAGCGGAAAACTTTCTTGTCCTCGTTTTGTTGCGGTTTCCCGCAGGAAAAGAACAAGAAAAGGCAGATGCAAACGGCAGAAAGAAAACGATAATTTCCGAACATCAGTTTTTGATAGAGTCGAAGTTCTTGCCATAAACGCCTTGCGTC
>ERZ1026856.274-NODE-274-length-35895-cov-37.104967_pt1 | contig 35895 bp, 59 predicted proteins | sample MGYA00380158_ERZ1026856 | MGnify/ENA primary metagenome ERZ1026856 (study PRJEB33269, sample SAMEA4719794) | human gut metagenome | biome: human-associated habitat; feature: organic feature; material: feces | place: Cameroon | collected 2013-10 ...
ACTGCTTTATCATCTCCATAATGCTTACCTAAAAACTTACGGAGTACATATACCTCATATTTTAACTGTATATCAAATTCTCTATTGTCATAGTAAAGGATAATATCGCCTCCTTATTTTACCCACGGATATTTTTCAGCCATTTTACCATCTGATCCTATTTTGCAATAACATTTTTCACTAGCCATTACATACTTGCCATTGTTCTCAATATTTACATCACAATCTTTATATTTGCCGTAAATACTTCTTTGGCAATCTTTGCAATAATTATCTCTATCTACTGCCATTATCCCACCTCAACCTTTTCTAAAACTATTCCTTCAACTTCGGCTCTTTCCTCCAAATAACTGGCATACAATTCCATAGCTTTTAACTGACCATTTAATAAATCATAACTACAAGATGGTGTAAAAGGTAAAGTTCCTGCTTTATATTTTTTTAACATATTACTTAAGCCATTTCTTCTAATAATCAATTGATTATATTCTGCTCTAAATCTATCCTTGTAATCTGCACTCCCCATCATTTCAACAGTATCTTTTAATTGCATATTATTAATTCCTCCCTCAACTTAAAAATTGGTATAAAATTTTGTGTGGCTTATCGGCGGGTATACCACAGTCCACTTTTAGAACCATACCCCCTATTTATCCTGTTTAAAGTATAGAATAACTAAACTTTTACTCTAAAAACATCATTTTACCTATACAAATACGTATTTCAGCTTGATTTACTTCATATTCCTTAAATTTATTTCGCTAAATTTTGATTTTGCGAAATTATTTCGCTTCTTTCTAGTTCTATTTCTTCCAGTACACTATCAATATCTATTTTATTATTCTCTTTAGTATCTTCTCCCGTTATATCCTGTTGTACCCTTGTAGGAGTGCCTAAAACTCTATTTAATAAATAAGTACTTGCTTCTATTCTTGCCTTCTCTGACGGGCTTGTAGTGGCTATTTTATGCAACTCTCCTATATATATGCCAATATTGGCATTAATTCTCTCTTTTGATGCATCTTTTATTTCCTGTCTTTGTTTGTTTAAGTCTGCTTTAAAATTCTCATCATCCATCCAATTATAAATTGTTCCTCTGCTTACATTTAACATCTTGGCTATATCGCTTATTGTCTCGCCTTGAATAATTAACCCCATTGCTCTATATTGCTTTTCTCCTAATTGCATTACTACTCACCTCCATTGAACACTTGAACACTTTATATTTAATATATCGACTTTCTGAGTTTACTTTATTCCTCCGGAAGTTTTGTTCATTTCTTACTTGGGACACCTTGGGGCAGTAGGACACCTTTTTTCTATAAAGTACTATTATATATATAATATATATATTTCTATTATTTATAATATTTTATTGTCCCTATTGTCCCAATATACTGTAAAGCTAGTATTTTCAATACTTCCAAGTGGGACACCTTTAAAAAATACCCTGTCCCAGTACTGTCCCATTACGTTGTCCCTGTCCCATTTTAAAGAATTATTTTCCAATTGCTAAAATTTATTTTTACAATTATTTCAATGTTTTCTTTACTTACTGTCCCTATCTTGTCCCTTTTTATAGGTCATGTTGTCCCATTGTCCTGTCCCTGTCCCAAAAATATTTTTACCAATACAATGAATATTTTCTTTTGTATAGGCTGAAATTTCAAAAAAAGGTAATAAAAAAAGAGAAGATTTTACTTCTCCTCATTTTTGAATTGTGCAGATCCTAGAGAATTAAAAGTGTCGAACTTTCCTTGCCCCATATGCTACCCTCTATTTCTGGAGTTGCTGCACTATATTTTTGAATTGTTCGTTAATTCAAATCATCAATGTATTCTTGTATTCTTTGAATTAAAATATCAAAATCTTCTGAACTTAAATCATTTAAAGCATTATCTAGTGTGTCTAATATTTTATTTTGATACTCTATCCTATCCGTTTTAAAATAATAATTTTTCATTTTTCTTTCCTCCATTTACTTCGCAATAATTTAATATTCTTCATCATCTTCGTCATCCCAAAAAGGGCATTCATCATCTTCTTCGCAATCATCTAAATATGGACAATTACCACAACTAATCAAGTCATTCACCTCGCAATATTTTCATATTTAACATAACTTTTCTAAAGGAACCACTACAGGCTCACATAAATCACAATAACTTTTGCAATGCTCCAAATCCCTGCTTTGAATTACTGGAACATAATCTAATTTATATCTATGCCACCTGTAAATGCTCCACCAACCATCTTGCTCCTGTACAAATTTATATCTAAGGCCATTGGCTTCATAATATCTAATATCCATAACTATAATTCCTTTTTGAATCTAATTTATTAATTACACTTCCAGCTAATGGTGGTAATTCATAAAATCTCTTACTGCCACTTTTTCTTTGCTTAACTCCGAATTTCTCTAAAGTTGACTTTATGGTTGTCATATTTTTAATACCTAATAATTCAGCTAGTTCGGTGCTTGTATATCTTTCACACCAAAAGTCTTTATCAGTTTCCCAAACAAAACAATCGGCTATCCTTGTATAGGTTTCATCTTTAACCTCAAAACTTTCATTGTTCCTCTTTAATAATTCCTTTTCAATATCTGTTAACCAATGTGGCAACTTTTCAACCCTTAATTTATACATAACTTCACCCCAAAGCTGGTCTAGTTCTATATAATGCTCTACTATCATTTCTTTGGCTGGGATTGTCCAGTATCTTCTATTACCTGTTTCATCTTTTAAGAATTCTTCTTTATTTACTGTTGCATAAAATGCAGTAAGTCTTGGATAAGTTTCAGTAAATCTCTCATATGGTCTTCTATACTCGTCCATACTTTCAGTAAAGAACGCCTTTAACTTAGCTTGGTCTTTTTTTAGTGTTGCATCAAGTTCTCCAAGTTCCGTTATCCAATACTTAGTAGCTTGATAAACTTTATCTTTATCACTTGGATCTACTTCCAAACCTGTCTTTACCCATAACTTATTAGGAACTATTGATTTAATCCATCTAGTTTTACCTAACCCTTGCGCCCCTTGAATTACTAATATTCCTTCACTTCCTACAGTTCCATCATTAAAAGCGATATTACAAACATTTAAAAGCCACTTAGTTACAAAAATTTCTTTAATATTCTCATCATATCCCTCTGGAGTAACTATAGTTTCACATAATGCTTTTATGTAAAGGTCTGTTTTATCATAATTCTTTAAGCATTCTTCTAAATATCCCTGTACAGGATTATATTTATATTTTTGAGCAATTCTATTAAGTGCTGCAGCTAAGTTTTCTTTTGATATTTTAAAATGTTCTTTGTGGCATAATGAATAAATATCCTCTAAAGTAGCATTATTATTTAAAGTTGAATTGATTGCTCCAAAATATTCTATTGACTTAGACAATTCATTATATTTTAAAGTAATGCCTTTTCTTTTAAGTAATATCTCTAAGTTTTCCCATACAAGTAACGGTTTTGCTTTCATATTTTTATCAAAAGTAACATATTTGTAAAGTTTACTTACTTTCCAATCCCAACTATCTTTCATAGCTATTTTAAATTCTTCTTTTGTATGCCCATCTTTGAACCAATCAGTTACATCAGCATTATCTCCTAATTTCTCTATATTAGGTAATTCTACAACTCTAAAATGTTTTATTTTATCCTTCAATTCATACCAAATATGTTCTTGATATTGTTCTCCTGCTTCTCCTGTATCAGCTATAGAGTAAATATTTGCATCATGAAATATATTTATAGGTAAATTCTTAATTCCCTTTAAAGAAGTTGCTACATATCCTAAATGATTTATTGTATCGGCATCTTTTTCACCTTCTACAATGAATACTGGTTTATTTTCTTTTAATGCTCTTGTCAATCTTGAGAATTTATAAGGAACTGCATCAGAATTTCTATTCCACTTCACTTCACCATCAACTATACTGAAATATCTTATTTCCTTCTTGCTTGGAGTTGAAAATTTAGCAGTAAAATAAAGTGTTTTATTATCTTCATCTTCAAATCTATATAACTTAACTAACTTCCAATCTTTTAAGTTGTCCATATGATCCAAGCACCAATTAATATAATTTTTAACCTTTTCTTCTTCCTCAACAATAACCTTATAATCTTCGTTAAGGTCAACTCCAAGATATTTGCATGCTTCTATATAATTAAATCCCTTTAATTGTGATATAAAGTCAATTGCATCTCCTCCACAACCACAACCAAAACAATGCCACTTATTTCTCTTTACATCTAAAGATAGGCTAGGTGTTCTTTCTTTGTGTATAGGACAACATATTTTATTATTTCTATTAAATCTATCGTTACTTTCATTTTCAATGACTGCCCTTAAGTCTATTTCATCTACTTTCATCTTTATACCTCCATTTTAGGTTAAGTAAAACCAGTACAAACCTTATTTACTCCAACTTAAAATACTGGTAATATTATAGTTGCAATATGCACTAGGTAAGGTACTGGTAATACTTTATCTGTTATTTAGGCTTACAGTTCGCACCTGTAAGCTTATTTAATTTTACATTAATGTAATATCGACTTTTAATTTATACATTATTCTAGAAAGTTTTTATTTTCTCTAAAAGTCTTTTCTTTTCAATTTCTAATTTAGCTTTTTTATCCCATTGTTTGAAACCTATGGCCCTTTTTATTTGAATTTCAATCTCCTCAATTCTACTTTCATAAAGTTTTTTGAAATTAATCCCCATTTTATTCAACTCCTAATTTTTCATAGCACTCTATACTATTTTTAATAACCTCTAATACTGTCATTACTCCAACTCCACCTGGTACACTTGTTACTGCTTCAAATTTATAATAAAGATTTTTATCTATATCGCCACATAATTTTCCTTCACTATCTCTATTAATCCCTACATCAATTGCTATAGTGCTTCTTAAATTATTGTAGTAAAATTTACTTTTATTCCAGTAATTCGCTATTCCTATAGCACTTATAAATATATCAGCTTGGCTGATATAATGTATTAGCTTTCTTCTATCTGTTTTACTATTACAAACAGTTACTGTTGCTCCTTCATTAATCATTAACTGTGCTAGAGGTTTACCCACTATATTACTTCTACCAACAATAACTACATTCTTTCCTTGCAAATCAATACCTTTATATTCTAATATAGTCATTATCCCCTTTGGTGTACAAGGAATTATCGCTGATTTATCACCAATCATAAGTTTTCCCTTATTGACATTAGTAAATCCATCTATATCCTTGTTAGGATCTATAGCATTTATTACTTGTTCTTCATTAAGATGTGGTGGTAATGGTAGCTGCACCATTATGCCATGTATATTTTTATCTTGATTTAATGATTTAATATAATTATCTAAAGTGCTTGGTTTTATATCATAAGATAGTTTTATATGCTCTACTTCAATACCAACTTCTTCACATAATTTTATTTTATTTCTAACATATACATTAGAAGCTGGATTATCTCCCACTTGGATAAAAGAAACTTTACATCTACCTTTATATGTTCCCTTAATTTTCTCTATCTCTTTTTCTCTTATTTCTTTACAGTTAATTATCATTTTCCCCCTCCTTATGAGTTTGATAATACAACTTCCTCATTAATCTCTATAAGTCATAATTATCTTTTTGTTAGGTGTCTTTTTATATTTTTCAATATTAATCGCTTCAAGTACTAACCAACTTACAAAAATAGTTGTCATTAAATTTCTCATTTTAACTACCTCTTATTACTTATTTCTTTTATTATTAATCATAAGTAATGTATATCCAATAATGTCTTTTAAAGTATCTTCTATACTTTCATCAATTACTGCAGCTTCTTTCTTGCTAAGGCTCTTTAATCTACTTAATTTATCCTCTATTCTTAGGAAATAAGCAGTATCGCCATATTCTTCTAAAGTTTTATCGAAGCTATTTCCATAGTCTTTATTTTTCTTTTCTACTAAATCAGCTACATCAATAGCTATTTCCTTAATTTTATTCATTCTCTACCTACCATTCTTTAATTAATTTAAATTTATAAATATTACTTTTTGATAATGATTTAAGTATCTTTTTTAAAGCAAACATTTCTCCTGCATAACTTGTAGGAACCCAATCATAATTCAATCTTTTATATATTCTAAACTGGTTCATCTTTTAAAATCCTCTTTTTAAGCCTGTTCAATTTATATAATTCCTCGTTTTTAACCTCGAACTCTTTAATATCTAACAACATCATTACTTGCTTAATCATTATGTTAACATCTGCTATTTCTTCAATGACATTTGAAATAGTAAATTTATTTTCATTTCTCTTATACTTACTTATAGCAACAATTAACTCTGCCAACTCTTCTTGTGCTTGATCCAGTTGCTTTTCTCCATACTTTTCTACTGCTTTTTCTAATATATTCATTAATACCTCCTATTCCTGTACAGGTATATAAATAATTTTCTCTGTAATTTCAGAAACCTTTACACCAGGATAACCCTTTTTATATAATTCTTTAGCTTTCTTTATAGCCGTTGATTTACAAGTAAAAGGTATTTGCTTTACTCCATGAACTCCTTGGCTCTTATAAGTTACAACTATCATTATCTCACCTCACTAAATCCTTTAAACATTTCATCTTTAGTCATTTCTCTGCCTGTCAATTCCCTAAATATTTGTAATAATGAACTCAATTCTCTTACAATTTGATGAAATAATCCAAGATACTTATCAACTTCTTCTGGTTCAATTGAATTAATAAACTCTTCTGCTTTTAGGTATCTTCCTAACCAATAGTTATATTTTTTCTTAACCTCTACAATATTCATTTTTACACCTCATACTTCATGTAATTATTTCTCCATAATTCATAAGTCTTAATTATTAAAGATTTCTCCTTATCTGTTTGTGGTCGCATAACTCTCTCTAAATCACTCAATATGTCCTTTTTAGGTCTATCAATTCCTTGTAAATACACTATTACATCACTTATATTTTTTACTGAAAACCTATCTGCTCCAATTAGTTTAGGACCTTTTCTTACACTTTTCTTAGGTGCAACTTTAGTAATTTTTATTTTTGCTTTTGCTTCTAACACCTCTACAATTTTATTAAGATTTTCATCACTTAAAAGGGTAATTGTACGATTTTTCTTTGAATATCTTTCTCCTGTGTTTAAGAGTAACCCCATATCTATTAAAGTTTGCAAGAATTTATAATGTTGGTTCCTAGTTAATTCAAAATTATCGCAGAAACTATTATAATCAACAGGTCCTTCTTTTAATTGCTCTATTAACTCCAATAATATTGATGCTTTATATGTCATTGCGCTTAAACGTGCCATTATTTTAACTCCTCATAATAATATTTACATTTTCCAACTGGATTAATTTGCATCTCTGGAATCGTATGTTCCTCAAAAACTTTATAAATATCACAATTTGAATAATCGCACTTTTGACACCCTCTACAATTGTAATGTAATAATATTTCGACTAGTTCAAAATACTCTTTGTTTTCCTCGTATTTAGCCTTTATATTGGCACTTTTCTTCTTGTCCCATATTTCTGAACCATACTTATCCATGTACGTTATACGACCGTTATTCATCATATTTAATAATGTTTTAGATGCTGACTTATTTAATCTTCCTTCTTCTAAAAGGTTAATTTTCTTGCCCCAAGAAATACATTTCTTAAAGTTTGTTTTCTCCTCTTTAGTAAATAAGTTACTTTCTAATAGCTCTCCAGCAATTTTTAAAGCTACTAAAAACATACAATAACGTTCTCTTTCTAATTCACCCATGTAATCTTTCATATTTATACCTACTTTCCTAATAATTGATTTTTAACATGATAGTATAATGTATAATATATCTCGCTTCCTATAATATCCTTTGAAACTGGTCTTACTGTAAATCCGAACTCTGCTTCAAATGTCTTAATGCTCCCATACAAAGCTTTTGGATTGTACTGGCTTCTATACTTCTGTTGTCTAAGATTAATGTCAAAATCCTTATCCTCTAAGAAGAAATGTACTTTTACTCCTCGGCTCTTAAGATAGCTAAACTCTTTCTTAAGTCTTGTCCTATCCGGTTCTTTCATGTTGCCAGCAACTTCATCAATAGATGCTTTTCTTTCAATTACTATTTCATTATCAAAATACAAGTCCCTATTAATCCCTAACGGCTTAGTTTCCTCATTGCTTACAATACAAATACTGTAATCACCTTGATTTAAATTTTCTCTCCTGTACTGGATTTTTTGCCTTTTAAAATAATCTTCAATGTTAACCCAAACTTGTTCCCTAGTATCAACTATTACACATAAATTTTTTAGAATAACTTTAATTTCAGCTTCTGTATATCTATTTCTCAATTAAATTCCTCCTTATTCCATTAGGGGACCTAAGTCCCCACTAATTAAAATGGTAAATCTCCATCATCTTGTGGCTCACCAAATGAATTGTCATAACTTTCATTTTGTGAAGTATTTTCATTAGCACCCGTACTGGCATTATTATTAGCTTGTCCCACAAATTCAAAACTATCTATAAATAATTCATTTGTATAAACCTTATTTCCGTCTTTCCCATCGTAAGAACCTGTTCTCCAGCTTCCTGTAAGTGCTATTTGACTTCCTTTACTAAAATGTTTAGCAATAACTTCTGCTCTCTTATCAAATGCTACGCAGTTTATAAAATCTGCATCATACTTTCCATCTTTATTTTTAAAATCTCTATTTACTGCTATAGTAAACTTTCCTACTGGCTTTGCTCCTGTTGTATTTAAGGCAACTTCTTTTGTTAACCTTCCAATCATAATTACTTTATTCACTCTTATTTCCTCCTTAATATTTCATTTGCTTCTCTTAAGCACTCTAACTCGTTTTCTAACTCTTCTTTTTCAGCTTGCATTAATATATAAGCTTCTTCTAATTCTTGATAAGTCTTTTCATTACATAAGCTTCTAAAATCATCTGCCAAATTATCAAAAGTTTCATAATCAAATTTTAAATTAGCCTGTACATTACCTCCGTCAATTGCTACCTCGTAATGATCACCAGCTAAAATAGCTCTAATTTGATTAACATTACTGTTTCTTAAATCAATTTCTAAATTGCACAAACTAAGCATCTCCTTTCGGCATTTGAACAAATGCTTGTTTATTTTTCTTAGAAGCAATAATTAAGCCATCTATTTGACCATCTTTTGTATAGGTAATCTTAAGAACCTTGAAATTATCATTGCATTTCCATTTTCCATTTGTCCCTTGTACACATTCCGTCTTATCTGCTGGCACCCATATGAAAGGAGCAGTATATAACTCCCTACCTATCATCTTATCTTTTAGTTTCCTAAAAGGACTGACTATATCTTACTACTATAAAGTAGAATACCTATTTCAAAGTGTTTGCCAATAACACTCTTACTCCCTTATGGGATAGTCGATACAGGTTTATAAATATCTATGTTTTCTTAAATTGTTTTCCACGAAAAACCCCCTATGGTTTTTCTCTTCTCGTTTATTACTGCACTTATTCCACTAATTGCACTTGTTAAACTTGAAACCTTCCTACTACTAACTAACCACTTAGCTGCTGCTGTAATACTTTCAAAAACCTTATTTTCTTCTACACAAATAACTTTTTTCCTGGTTTCTTTACTGTAATTTCTTAATGGAGCAATATTAATATTATTAGCATAAGCGTGCTTCATATTTTCACTATGCGTTACCCATTCTAAATTCTTAACATTATTATTTAGTTTGTTTAAATCTTTATGATTTACAAATGGTTTATTATCAGGATTTGGTATAAATGCTTCTGCTACTAATCTATGAATTGAAGTTCTTACAACTTTATTCAAACATTTATTTTCTATTCTTACTCTTCTATAACCATTCTTTTCTATACTTCCTTCAATTATCTTTTTAGATTTTACATTCCTTAACACTCCATCTTCATTAATTTCATATAAAAATTTTAAAGATTTTAATTTTCTAAATTTCATATTATCCCTCCTTTTTTAAAAATAGTTTACATAGATATTTATTTTCCCACGGGATTAGCATATCTTTAAAGACTTAGCCTTCCCCGTTAGCACTTACTTATTTTTTTTGTTGTGTAAGTACCCCATTGGCATTGGTAAAGGTATTTATGGGCAAGTTATTTACCCCAATTAAAACAAGCTCTTTTAAAACTATCTGATGCAAGTCCTTTTTCTTTTTCAGTAAAACTTTCTGTCCCTGTATCTTCCTTTGAAATCCATTCTTTCTTTTCTGAATCATATATTGATACTATGCAGTTTGCATTATCCCTTGTATGTTCTCTTTTCCAATTGTAAGGGCCTACTGTTTCATCTAAGATATTCATATCACATCTAGCATCTTTGTATAGGAGTAATGAAACCCCTTTAGCAGTAACTGTTGCTACCCTTACATCAATTTCAGTTTCTTTTAACTTTCTGAAACTTAAACTCATTTAATCACTCCTTTCTTTAATAATTACCACCTAATACTAAGTATCCACTATCTATAAACATTTGTTGGAATATATTTTCTTTTATAAGTGCTTCTTTTTTGCTTCCTTTTAAATTAAAATGTAAAATAAGTGGGTTAGAGAAAGCATCTATCACTTTTTTTGGATTATCTTTTGCAATTTTTTTTATTATTCTACTTGAATGTGTTCCATTTATAGCATTATAAATGTGTTGTTTCATTCTTTTTTCTATATTAATGGTTTCTCCAATATAAACTTGGTTGTTCCCAAAATCTGCACAGTAAACATAAATCGGCCTTGTAGTATCATCTTTAACTTTCCCTTCAAGCGAAATTATTTTACTATTATCAATTTCATCTATCTTAATATTTTCGAAATCAATCATTTCTTTTTCCTCCTGTTAATTAAAATGTTATTCTTAAATCTCTTCTATTTCTCTGAACACTTTCCCATACTTAGATGTAACCATTCCTATTTCACCAAAGAATACTTCAACACAACCATCACTTGATAAAACTAAAGGTTTAATAGCTCTAGTTCCACCTTTATACTCTATTAATGCAAATCCAATCACTAAATTATGTTCTGCAGTGGGTATACCATCTATATAAGATTGTTCTTTTAATTTCCTTTCACAAGAAATAATTTGAATAATTTTAAACTTAACTTCTTTGTTGTCTATAAAAACTTCATTATTATAATTAATCATTTCTTTATCCCTCCATTTAACCTTGCTTGCTGCTTAGTTACTCCACAGTATTTGCATCTATAACCAAAACCATTAACATAGTGAATTCTATGCTTAAACCAGTTGCCACATTTAGCACTTGCTAACATTTTAAGAAAGTCCATCTTTAACCCCCTCATATATGTTTCCTATTACCTTTACTGAAAATATATCTTTAGTAGTTAAACTGCTTGATAGTTCTGTACCGGCGAAATTCTCACACAATCTATATCCCGAGCCTTTCCACTTAACTTCTCTTATTAAAACATTGTTGTATGGTGAACCATTAATATCGCAATAAGTTACTGCACATATATCACCTTCATATATTAACTGCTTGTCTATATCTTTAATTCCTGTACATTGCATTACTTCACATACTTTTGGTTCTATATGAAGCCAATCTCCACCAACTAAAACCATAGGAACTGTTTTAGGGAAGTTACCTACTATTGCTTCATCATACATTTCAAGATTTTTTTTATCCCAAATCCTAAACCTAAATCTACTCACCTTTAAACCTCCATTTCATACCAGTTATACATAAGCTTTTCTAAAGCTATAGTTTCTCTTCTGAGCATCTTCATAGTAGCTTTAAGTCTTGCTCTGCTTTTTTGATGTTGCCAATACTCTTCATCTAAGTTATATTTTTCAATAGCTTCTTGCATTTCTTCTGATAAAATGCTGATAAACTGCTTTTTAGCTTCAATTTTTCTTTCAGCTTGTTCTCTGGTCATTTACAAACTCTCCTTCATCCTGTACAATATAAAAGTAAATTTATTTACGTTAGGTTGCTTGTACTACTTGCCGGTGGTTAGGCAACCTTTTATTTTTTTTATAGCTCTTTTTATAATTTTTGAAATCGCTGGTTGCTTTAATCCTACAAACTGCGAAATTTCCTGTTGAGTTAAATTTCTAAAATAATACATCGTTATTATTTCTTTTTCTCTATGATCTAAGCACATTAACATTTTTTCAATCTCATTTTTTATTAATAAATCACTTAGATAATCTTCTTTAGCTTTCACTAAATCAATAAACTGCATAGATTTCTCATCTTCTTTACAAGATGATGAATTTAATGATTGTATAGGTTGTTCGTGTGGAACACCTCTTTTTACGTTATATCTTTTATCGTCTTTAACTTCATCTAATATAGACCCCTTAATCCTTTTCCTAGCGAAGTTTTCAAATGGTTTATTATTATTAACCTCATATTTTTCAGCAGCATCAATAAGTCCTAAGTATGCACTACTTTTTAATTCGTCTAATGAATACTTATTCTTTAATTTAGAAAACATCTGAACGGCGATTTTATCAGCTAAATATATATGATTTAAAACTAATTTTTCTTTTCCCTTATCCATTGTCACCTCGTTTTTAACCAATCTTCTAAAATTTTAATAGCTTGGTTCAAATCTTTATGTTGTCCTAAATGAACTTTTTTCTTAAGCTTTCTATCCCAAACTGATACTTTCCAACTCTTATCTCTTTTATCCCAAGTGATTCCTCTTATATTGTTCTTAGGTGCTATTTGACTTTTCTTTATAGGTTTATTTATCACTTCTTTATAAATACAATTGTCGTTTTTTCTCTGCTTAGTTATTACACCTGTACTGGTAGTAAAACCTAAGAAACTATTATATTTAATACATTCCATTGTTTGAGTTCCATCATCAAATATAAAAGGATTAATTTTAAACCAACCACAATCTTTACACTCCATGATATTCACTCCTTTTATAGTTTTCATAATTAATCTTTTGAACCTCAACTATTTGCTTGTCCCTCTTTTGGCTTAGCAAAACAGTCACTTCATCATTTAAACCAAATAATTTAATAGCTTCTTCAAGCATCTTTTGAACCGTCATTTTAATCCCCCTAAAAATTTTAATATTCCTTTTAATAAAGAACTAATTGCAACTATGCCCCCTATACTTATAAGTGTTAATAGAGGAAGCACAAAGCTACATATTCCCCAATAATTTATTGTTTCCATTTAAAATCCCCCTTTATCTTTATTTAATCGTTCCAATTCCTCACCTTAGTCTTAACGGTGTGTGGTTTATGCTAAGACTTGACCTTTAATTACAGCATTTTTCGCACTCCAACGATTTTTAAAAGGCTTTCGCCTTATATAACTTTTTTATTAATTTTTTCTACAGCATTTTTCGCACATGCGACAATTTTAAAAGGCTCTTCAGCCTTACTTGTCTTATGTTTAAAGTGAATTTATATAATTTAGAATTCCTTCTAATTCTTCCAATGGTGGTACTTCTGGTTGGTAACCTTCAAATGGTGGTACTAAATAAAAATACTTATCAAAAGTTTTTTCATTATTTAAGTAAACTCTCACATCTAATGCCATTACATGACCTTGAAAATTAACAAATACATCATAAGAGGTACAAACTGTTTTCTCTATAGCTGCATTCATTATCCTAACCACTAATTCCTTAATTTTTAAACCTTCCATCACTTTCCCCTTAAATTGCGATATATTCAGTTACGTTATTTAAATCACTAAAATCTTTTCCACTTGCTTCTCTGATAAATCTTTCTAATTCAAAAGATGTTACCTTTAATGATCCAAGCTTAAGTGCTTTTAAATGCCCTGTCTTTATAATGTCATAAACTAAATTAACATTAACTTTTAGTATTTTAGAAACTTCTTTTATCGTCAGTAATTCCATCACTTCTTCCATAAATACATAGGTATCAAATCATTTGGAGTTACCTCTAAAGCTTTGCACAATCTACATATAGTAAATAACTTAGGATTTAGTTCTTCTTTTTCACTTTCAAATTCACTAATTCGCCCTTTAGCTATACCACTTCTTTTGCTTAATTCATATTGAGAAAGTCTTTTTGCTCTCCTGTAATATCTAATTTGTTTTCCTAGTGTATCCATGTTAAAACCTCCTAATTTGTAGTGTCTGTAAAGGATACTTTTTCCTTAAAAAAAACCGTTGTATCTACTTTTAAAAAATTAGATAATCTTTCTAATTCTCCTACAGTAAATAATTTAGGATTATTTTCTTTTGTAACATAAGTTCTTTTAGAAACTCCTATCCCTTTAGCAACATCATCTTGTAAGTACTTGTTGTATACTCTAATTGCTTTAATGATATTTGCCACAATATCACTCCTTTCATTACTCGGTATCCTTAACGGACACCTTATAAACTTAGTATAGTATCCCTTGAGGATACTGTCAACACTTTTTTTGCATTTTTTTTCACTTTTGTTGATAAATAACTCTCTAAATCCCCCTTAACCTATTACTATATATAGGTTTTTGGGTTATAATAAATATCGAGGTGTGATTAATGGATAATGTATTAGGTAGAAGGTTAAAAGAACAAAGGTTAAAAAAGAACATAACTCAAGAGGAACTAGGTAAAAAAGTAGGAGTATTAAAGCAAGCAGTATGGAAATGGGAGAAAGGTATCAATAAACCGAATTCAGAAATGTTATTGAAAATATGTGAATCCTTACATTGCACAACAGATTATCTAGTTGGAAAAGCTAATACTCCAGAAGGTGTTATTTATGAACATACAGATAAAGATTTAGGATTGGTAACAATGGAATACCCTGCTGAGTATAAATTAACACAAGAAGAATATTTACTTTTTATAGATGAACTAAAAAAAGAAGGTTATGATGTTGAATCTATGATTAAAAAAATTAAAAGTAAATCTAATAAAGACAACAAGAACTAAGCGTTTTATCGTTTAGTTCTTATTTTTTGTCGAAAATGTCGTTTTATATCAAAATGTTCTCTATAGAGAACCTTGTTTTTGATTTGTATTACGATTACAATACTCCTTGTAATTTCTAACAAGTGAATTTTTTTACATTTAAGTTGCAATTATTGAGCAAATATTATATTATATTTAAAGAACATATGTTCTTTTTGAAAGAAAAGGGGTTTTAAAAAAATGGGCGTAGATATAACAAAAATAATCAACTTAAACATTCAAGGAAAAGAACTAATAAGAAAAGGGAGTGTTTGCAAATGCAAGGTGGAGTTAGAAAAAAAGGTGACAACTGGTATTACTATTTTGAACTTGCAAAAGTTAATGGAAAAAGAAAAAAAATAGAACGTAAAGGTGGGCGTACAAAAAAAGAAGCTCAAGCTGCACTTAGAAAAGCAATAACTGAATATGAAAACGCTGGATCATTACAAGAAGGAAGTGATATGAGTTTTTCAGATTACTTAGACTTCTGGTATACGAACTATGTTCAAGTTCAATGTAAAAAGACTACAGCTATATTATATGAAAGATACATAAGACAACACTTAAAACCAGTACTAGGATTGTACAAACTCAAATCCTTGAATCCATCCATATTACAGGACTATCTTAATAAAAAAAGCATTAGTGGCTTTAGTAAAAATACAGTTAGTAGTTTTTATGGAATATTATCAGGAGCATTAAAGTACGCTGTACATCCACTACAATACATAAAAGAAAATCCAATGCAATATGTGAAGATGCCTAGATATGATGTATTACATAAAAAAGATGATAATGATTTAAAAATAATTTCATTAGAAGAGTTTAATAGTATAATAGAAAGATTCCCATTAGGTAGTAGTTTCTATATGCCTTTACAAATAGCATTTCATACAGGTTTAAGAGCAAGTGAAGTAACCGCTTTACAATGGGAAGATATAGACTTTGACAATAATACATTAGGAGTAAATAAAATATTAATTAAAATAGGCCCGGAATGGACTTTCGGAACACCAAAAACTCAAAGTAGTCATAGGACAGTAACCTTTGGCGCTACATTAAAAAAAATATTACTTGCACATAGAAAACATCAAAATGAAATGAAATTAAAATATGGTCCTTGGTACAAACACAGTAATTTTATTTGTACAAAGGAAAATGGGGAAACCGTTACAACCGAATCATTAAAATATTTATCAAGAGTAGTTAATTATGAACTTAAAATCAATTTTAATTTTCATAGTTTAAGACATACTCATGCAACAATGTTAATAGCAAATGGGGCAAATATGAAAGATGTCCAAAAAAGGCTTGGACATTCTAAACTATCAACAACAATGGATACATATGTACATGTTACTCAAAAAATGAAAAGTGAATCTGTAGATATATTCGAAAAAGTTATACATAAATAAAAATCTTTCCACCCAATTCACATTTACGGTGGAAAACGGGTGGAAAGATACATTTTTTAATACATATAAACCTTTATAAATGGCTATATTACTTAACTAACCTAACAACCGTCTCAGCATGTGGAGTATTAAGAGAGTTAGTATTAAAGCTTGTCTATATTTGTTTATATGTATTTATTTTTAATTTAAACTCTAAAAATTACTGATTTATATTATTAAAGCTTGTCTATTTATATTTATTCTTATTTTATTACATTCACCTCACCGGTGGAATTTCGGTGGAATTTCCACCCACTTAAAAACATTGATATATATAACTTTAAACACTTTTTAAATAATCTCTTAAAATATTTCTTAAAGTACCTTTTACAGTTCCGTTACTACCTGTCATAAGATTTAATAATTCTAAATCTTCATTAGTTAAAGTAATTTCTAAATTCTCTAATTTAAGATTTTTTAATCTTTTTTCTTTTAAGGCTTCTTCTCTTTCAGTTTTAGCTTTAATAAGAGCTCTTTCTTTACCTTCATACCAAGATCTAATAAGAGCATAAATAATAATTGCTATAAACATAGATAAAAAAGTTATCGAAAATAAAGTAGCTATCTGCTCTGCTAAACTATCTAATTTAGTATTATCAATACTCCACACCATTATTCCTCCTCTTCAAATCTATTAACAAATGGCTTATGAATACAAAAATATCTAACATAATCACTTATGCTCATTCCTCTATTTTTTGCAAGCATTGATAATTTTTCTTTCTCTTTAGCTGATACCTGTACAGTTATTCTATATACTTTTAAGTCCTCTTCATTTTTTCTTCCTAGACTCTCCTTCTCTTTCATTCCAAACATAATTCAACCTCTCCCCTACTCTACCGATATTCCCCCGACATAAAATCGAGCATTTACCGAAATATTTTTGGCTATTACCACCACATTATCACCATATTATCTTAGATAAATGAAATTCTAATAGTGTGGTAATACCACCATACTAAAAGTCCATTACATCAGGCCCTTCCTCAAATTCCTCTTCCTGTACAGGTTCATTATATTTTTTTTTACTATCTTTTAATTCATTTCCAAAATAAAAACTATATAAGGCTCTTTTGATTTCATTGGATCTATCCTCCATATTATTTACTAAGTCATATAATTTTAAATCTTTACTTGTATTTTTAAAGCTGATTGTTAAACATCTTTTTCTTGCCATAATTGCTCACCTACTTTCTTGAATCCTTTTACATTATCAAATACATTGTCATTACTAACTATTAAATTCTTAAGCCTGTTACTAAATGCTTTCTTAAAAACATTAGCTCCTCCACCTGTAAGAAGTACATACCCTTGGCTAATATCAAAGTTTAGTTGTAGCTCTTTAAAAATACTATCAAAGTGTTTTTTTAGTATAGGTTTAATAAATTCTCTATCTTTAGTTTCTCCATCTATAAATAACTCATTATTAAGTATTTCTTCTGCATCTTCTAATATGAAATTTTTAGTGTACATTTCATTTACGGTATTTATAATGTCAGAATAAACATTAAGCATACCTGTTGGTATAGTTTTATAATTTTTTATTTGTTTATCTTTAAACAAACATACATCTGTAGTTCTTCCGCCAATATCAACTATAACTAATTGTTTTCTTCCTATTTTCTTTCTTATATCTAACGAAAGATTATAATAAGCACTTGCTCCTTCCGGTGCTACCTCAATATCAACTATCATAATATTTCGTGTTTTACCTTTATAAGTAATTTGCTTGCATCTATTTTCTTTAATAAAATTAATAAACTCTGCTTTATTCGCTTTATATTGTTGTATGGGTAATCCTAAAACAACTTCAAAACACTCTTCATAATGATTACTTAAAGCTAATGCGCTGAATAATAAAGGTAGTGTATTCTCTTTCATAGACTTATTAAAATCAGTTTGAAACTCCCCCTCACCTACTACTATTGCTTTATTATCAAAAATTATTTCTTTATCCCCATAAAATCCGTTACTTTCAATTACTTTACTTAAAAAGTGTAAATTTTCACTTGTTTTTACTGCATAATTACCTAAATCTACTCCAATTATCATTGATTTTTACCTCCAAATCATTTCTTTGTTATATACTATTCTTGAAATTCATGGAATATGTCTGCAAAGGATACTTTTTTTAAAAAAAAAATAAAAAAGCAGTATAAAATACTGCTTCTATAACTTGTACCCACACAATTCACATTTAGGTCTTTTTACAAAATAATATAGTAAGTATAATGCCCAACCCACTCCTGTAAAAACTAACAGTAAGAATATTAACCAATTGAATTTCTTCTTTCCGTTTACTTGCTTATCGCATTTATGACATATCATTGTTTTTCTCCTTTTTAATTAATATTTACCTGTATAATAATTCTACTTAAATTAATAATTTCCTTTAAATATAACAAAAAAGCTAGGAATTTAATCCCAGCCTATTTTATTCTATTATCTTTTTAATTTCTTCTAACTTAATTTCTAATTCTTCGCAACGTTTTTTGATAGCTTCTAAGCTATCATTTTTACATACTTTTCTATTTTCGCAAAAACCATTTTGAAGATAGTGATCTATCCCTGATACAAATGTACCTTTCTTAACTGCTGCAGCTACATCTGGATTAAGTTCTAAATAAGCACCTTCGCTATACTCTTCTGGTATAGGTGGTAAAGCTAATCTACCTTCTTTCTTCCCATAATCAACGTAATGCTTATATGGATTTTCCTTATAAGTTGTACTATTTGCTATATCTGAATATCTTTTTAAATACCATTTTTTGCTGAATACATACATAGAATAATTCATCTCCTCTTTAATTTCTACTGTTTCATTTAATTTATTTTTAAAAGTTATCCATCTACTCCAATTATCAGCTGACCAGTTAGGACATATCTTACGACTAGCATCATAGTGTCTTACAATATTAGAAATAGATATATTGTATTTTGACATTAAATATTTAACAAGTTCTAAAGCATTAGTTTCTGTTTTCTCAGATATAACGCCACTAGAATTGCAACACATTTCTATAGAAATAGAATTTTGATTAGTAATTCCATATGCTCCTTTACCATCACCTACTGCCCAAGCTGAATTATTTTCCTCTACACTTTGCCATATTGAGTTATCATCTACAAAATAATGTGCGCTTGCATTTCTATCGCCACCAGCAAAATAATCTACATTATTCTTTGCAGTATCTCCTTTATTCCCTGTATAATGCAATACTATGTACTTTATGCTATTACCATTTCTACTAGAATAATTATAAGAACTTATTTTCCTTTCTATAGATAACATTTAATCACTTCCTTTCAATTCTTTTTTTTCTCCATCTTTAAGCTGAACTAAAGCATTTTGTATAGATTCCGGTACAGGTAAGCCTAGCCCGGCGCAATTTTCTAAAAGGCTTATACCCTCATTTGCTATGTAAAAATAACATACAATAGTTCTAAATACCCACGTCCCTGTATTTAATAGCCTGTCCAATAATACCGCAACTATAAGAACTATCAATATAACTGCTTTTCTTGCTATCCCCTTTAATCCTATGTCTGATGATACTTCCTTATTTATAAAGGCTCTTACTACTCCTGTACAATAATCTAATGCCATAAAACAAACCAATACCATCAATGCCGTATCCCAAGCACCGAATAACCAAGTTAATGCAGTTCCCACAATCGCTACAACTCCTTTTGAATAGTTTAATAAATTATCCATTTTTTACAACCTCCTTTCTATATTTATATCGACTTGTACAGGTTAAATAATTCCAAATAAAAAAGCCTACATATTACATGTAAGCTTTAATCTTATTTACTTCGCACTTTAAATCAAATGTGAATTACAATATTTCTTTAATTTGTTGTTTTATTCTCTCCATACCATTTATATTAGGGTGGTCATTTTCTTTTTCTATATCTGTTAAAATTAAATTTTCAATGTTATAGTAATTACATGCTTGCGTCATACCATTTTTTATTTCATCACTTAATAAATCATTTACAATATTTATAATTCTCGCTTGTGGATTCCATAACTTTAAATAATCTATTAAATAACAAAAAGCAGGTAATACATTTTTTAAATCATCGTTACTCCAAGAATCGTATTTTACACTGCCAACTGGTGATTTAGCCCATTTATCATTAGTTCCTCCAAAAATAAATATAATATTAGGTTTATTTTTTAATGTATTATTTTCTCCAATATCTTTTTTAATTCTAGTTAAAAAAGATTTATTAGATCCACTTATATCTTCAGAGTTATACCATGTATTACAAATAGTAGAGCCACTATAACTACTATTTGTTAATAAGGACATGCCAGTTTCATTCGATAACTTCCACCACCATGTTTGTTTTACACTTGTAACGTTATTATCTTTCGTATTACCCTCATCAGTATACCAAGGTAAATATGCGTCACTTATCCATTTTTTATAAGTACTATATGAGTCACCAATAATTGAGAAGTTCAAATTTGAAATATTTGATTTATTAGAATTATTAATTTCACTTCTTAATGATGTTATTTCACCTCTTAATGATGATATTTCATCTTTTATTGTTGCTTTACTATAGTTACTTATTGTAAAAGTTGCTGTACCATTACTAAGAATAGTTGTTAATGATATCCACGCTTTTACATAGGTTGCATTTTCATTATTTATTGTATATGAGTATTCTTGATTAGGTTTTATTTTTAATAAATTACCTATTTCACCAGTATTTTCATAATTTATTGCAATAGGAATTTCAAGATTAGCGTCTACTGAGTCAGTATCTAACTCAATATATATTGTTTCACCCGCATTTATTGATACTGGATTTATTAATTCAAGATTTGAACCAACTGTTGCATTTTTTGATATAGTGTTTTTAAATAGTGGTTTATCACTACCAAATAGGTTAAGTTTAATAACATCACTATTATTATTTAAATCATATACTTTATTATTTAAGTCTGTTATTTCTTCATATATATTTTGTTTATGTTTGATTATTAAATTAACATCACCGTTTGAAACTTTAAGATTAGCAGCTACCCAAAATACAATTTGTTTAATATCATTTGGCGCTGTAAATTCACCAATTTCATTTGCTTTTATTTTACACAAATTGTTGATTTGATTTCCTTCTAAGTCAATAACTCCAAATGAAAATGTACCATTTTTATCTAATATCCCATTAGTATCTTCTATACAAATTTGAACTGTTTGACCTTTAAATAAACACATTGCAGATTTAAGTAAGCCACCATTAAAAGAATTATCAAGAGTAAATGATGTTGTTATTATATTTGATGATATAGAATTTTTTAGTTGTTCTCTTATAGCACTACCAATATTGTTATAATTCACTCCATTGACACCAATTCTTGCATCAATTAGTTCAGCATCTCCAGTTGTAGAGCCTTCATTTAATTTACTTAGATTGTCAATTCTTTTACGTTCTATTATTAAATCACTTTGATTTGCCTTTTTAACATCTAACCCTCGAACATTAGTATCCAATTGCGCATTAGTTTTATTGACTTGATTTTGTAGATTAGCAGCTTGATTTTCATCTATTATTATCTTTTGAAGAGAATTATAATCCGCTTGCATCTCATTTAACTTTTGATTAAGAGCAGTATCTATAGTTGTAATTTTTTTATTAGCTTGTTCGACTAAAACTTTAATATTGCTATCTAATTCCTTACCTTTAGCTAATACTTCTTCAACAATTTTATTTATAGCACTAATATCATTACTTGCATTTAAATTATCTTCACCTGTAATCTTTTTATTGATAGTTAAATAAAAAGATGCAGTAGTCATTCTACCAACTTCATCCGTTATCTCAAGGTCACATTCAACTATTCCTGGAACAGCCAATATATTGTTTTTTAATTTTATATCTAACTCGTTGTTATTTATTTTAAATCCCTCTGTTAATTCTATTATAGAGTTATTAGGTCTTTTGGCCCCCAACTTAATAGTTTGGCCTGTTATATCTAGCGGTGTAGAGTCTTTAAAAAGTGCTAACTTTAATACTCCATCATCTTCCTGTTTGTAAGCCCATATCGAAGAATAATTAGGCTTATCGACATTTATTTTTTTTCTAGTACTTTCATTCTTCATTTTTTTGACACCTCACTATCAGCATTATTTATATTTATACTCACCTTTTCAAGTCTTACATTTTCATAACCTTTTCTTCTAGCCGTTACAATATATTTAAAAGTAAAATCTTCTCTATCTGATTCAACTATAAAATAATCACTTGTCTGTTCTTTAATTCTATAATCTCCCCAACCTTGCTTTATAACCTCTACAGTATAATTATACTCCTTTAAGTTTACAGTTTCCTTGAATGCATTATCTATTAATATAACTCTTTCAAAAGTACCATCAGCAGTTTTTTCTACTGTAAATAAATCCATGCTTCTATCAGTAAAATAACTTTCGCAATCTTCGGTTGCATAAAAAGCAACTTCCCCATAATTTTTTGTATTTTGAACACAGTTTTTATTGCCTGTAACTTGAAGGTTCCCATGTACAGCTAATCCATCTCCATAGCAATGTAAATTTCTATCATTATTGTTTAATATCAATCTTGCATTATAGTCATCAATAGCATTATAAGAGAAATCTAAATAAGCTGAATCTCCATTACTTCTTATTTCTACTCCACAAGGCGTACTCCCTGTAAAACTTTGAACACTTAATCCTTTTGTAAGCATTTTTAAATACTCGCTTCCAGCTTCTCTTATAAGTCTAACTGTATAATTATCAGTTTCATTGCCATTAAAATCTATGTGCGTTGCTCCTCCATCTGTAGTTATCAACTTAAGTGATCTAGTCCCCGGTCCTCTATTCTGCATACACTCCCCAAGACCGAACACTTCCAAGCCTTGTAATCTCATCCAGTTATCTTGACCTATGTAAGCTATAGTTACATCATTAGAATCTACTATTTTAAATGCACTTTCTTTCATTTTCATTTCAGTACCATCAAATCCTAAAAGACCACCAAAACTAAAGGTACCATCTTCCATGTTAATCCATGTTTTCTCATTTAAACTTTTTATAACCCCAGCCTTAATTAAATTAGCATTTAAAATGCCTACATTAATAAAATCTGCTACAATCGAGCCATCCATTGTCATAGCAAGTCCAAAATTTCCATGATAACCTGTACTGGAATAACCTAATCCATTAACATTAAATCTCCAAACTTTTTGAGCCGTATTAATATCATCACTATCCATAATCAATATTTCATTTTTTCTAACGACAACATGTGAGTTTTTTATTCCCGCATTTATTAACCCTGTTGCTATTTCCTTAGCTGCTTCAAGAAAGCTTTCTGTATTTGGTATTTTTTCAATTTCTTTTTCTAAGTCTGGTAAAGTAATAACTCTCTTAAGTCCAACATTACTTAATTCAGTTTCTTCCCTTTCCTTAGTAAGTATGTTATATTTCCTCTTTACTACTCTAGTTCTAATATCAATACCTAAAGTTTCTTCCTCGACATCTACTTCATCACCTATACAAGTCATTTCTGTAGCTGCATAATTCTTATATTCTTCTGTACTTCTTAAGTCAACGTGATTTATAGTGTAATAAGCTTTTACAAAGTCAACTTTATCCTCTTCAAATAAAGCTTTTGTCCTTTTCTTTAATTCTTCTTGTGCTTCTTCTAAAGTTTCAAATACTTCTTCATCTTCACCAGTATTTTCATCCCTTACCTTTACATCTTCAAAAGTATAAACTCTTGATATAGGTCTTTTGTACATTCCTATATTTTCACTATCTATATACTTTTCTTCTATTGTTATACCATTAAACCCTTTAGGATATATTCTAGTGCAAACAGTATCTTTAGTTGTATTTTCTTCAAAGCCTGTTAAGTTTTTATTACTTTTAATCTTAACTCCTCTATAAGAACCTACTTTATTATTAATATGTAAATTAAATTGTCTTCTATATACTTCTCCACCCCAACGCTCTTGGAATGACATATCAACATCATGTAATGCTTCATATACTGTTTTTCTATTGTAATAAGCAGTACTTATAGTACTTATATCACTATTAACTACTATTTCATGTGTACAGGTAGTATTAGAGAATATATGTGTTAATGCTCCAGCTCCATTTTGCTTTTCCGGTCTAACATCTTCTAAAAATAAATCTAATGTTTCAGCTATAGTTATTTGTCTTGCAATTGCTCTAATGCTATCGCTAGTTTTATAAATTTCATTAATAACAAAAAACTCGTCCCCGTACTCATCTTCTACTTTTAAAATTCCCTCTTCTGTAATTAGATCATAAAGTTCCTTCTTTACTGTATCTAATATCTCAAATTCAATTTCTAATGTGAACTCATCATTTAACCCCTCTGTTATCATTCCATAAGTACAAATATTATCTAATACATATTCACCGTTAGTTTCTATAAGTTGTTTTTTCTTTGTAGTATTCTTAAATATACAAATCATTTAATCACCCCCTGTACAAAGCATTTTCTTTAATTCTCACACCTTGAATAGTTCCTGTCCAAAATATACTATTTATACCTTTTATTAATTTAGGAAATTTTCCAATCATACTATTAGTAATGCTTACACCTTCTTTGTCTAATGCCTGTGGATAATCTATAACTATTTCTCCATCAGTACTATTAAATTGAGTTGTAATATCATTAATAGTAATTTGAATATCTCCTCTGCAACCACTTAATATAATTCTTGGATAAGTTTCTATATCACCACTATAATAAAATTCACTATTATTACTTATCTCTATCTCATATTCTTCTGTGGAATATATAAAAGGATAACAAGTAAATTCTATTGTAAAGGCCCCATAAATATTTAATTCATTCTTTATATTCCCTGTAGTAACTTTTTTAACTTTATAGCACTTACTCGGATTATCAAGAAAGAATAATCTATTATCTTCAATCTCACTAAGCCAATTATTAATATTTCTAATTGCTTCATTATAATTCTCTATGTCTAATAGTTCACATTCTAAACTTATAAGTAAATCCTTATATTTCCCTGTTCTTTTAGTTAAAGTTCCATCTTTTCCCCCAACTTCAACTGATTTAATTTCTTCCTGTACAAAAGGTAATTCCGGAAAGTCGGAAAGAATAACCTTAAAACTTTCACTAGAATTATTATTAAAATAAAAATACATTTGTTATTCCTCCCTAATAAGCAAATTTTGCTGACCTTCTATTATAATTATCTAGCTCTCTTTGATATGGAGCTACTGCCCTCATAAATTGTCTACCATCTATATTTAATACTATTTCTTTGCCTTGCCCATACAATCTATCCATTTCTTTAAATAATCTATCTAAAGGTATTACTGCTTCTGCTTGTGCTTGTCTTCCTTTATTTTTCTCTCCAGCCATAGTATTAGCATTTAACATAGTAGGCTGTGTTAATATACCACCATTTTCAAGATAATTAATGCTTGGTAAATTCACACCAAAGGTTTTTCCACCAACCGCCGGGACCCAATCCGGAATAGTAACGCTAATTTTATTCATAGCGCTTATAGCTTTATTTATAAGTCCAATTACTGCATTTAAAGGTGCTTTTATAACTGTAGTAATTCCACTCCATACACCACCTAATGTTTGTACTACTCCACTCCATGCACTTTTCCAATTGCCTGTAAATACTCCCTTTACAAATGTTATTATGCCGTCAAAAATCGGTTTTAAACTATTATTCCATAGTTCTCCTATACCTCTGAAACAAGCATCAACAACTGGCCCTATTACATTTTCAAATGCCCACTTAAAAGCTGGTGCTAATACATTTTGTATAAAACCTCCTATTGCTTCAAAGCAAGGTTTTAAAACATCTTGCCATAATTGATTAATCATATTTATGCAATCACCAAATATTTGTTGTATTAAAGGCATATATTCAATAAACTTATCTTTAACCCAACCTAGTATTTCAACTATTATATTCATTACTGGTTGTCCAATAGTTTCCCAAACTGTTTTTATTATGTTCATAGCTAGCTCAAAAATCCAGCTAATGTAATTAAAAACAGTGTCTGCCGTAATACCTGTACTATCAAATATTTCTTTTATTATGTTAAAAACAGGAACTGCAACATTATTCCAAATATCAGTTACTGTCGTCCATAAAGTTTGGAAATAGGCAATTATACTTTCTACCATATAGAAAAATGTACTAGGCATATTAACCCCAAATACTTCTTGAATGAATACATCAAGTGCATCTACATATTCTCCTGTAGCATCAAATTCCTCTCTAGCTTTTCCGAAACCTTCTGCAACATTATTTACAAAATCTATTGCTCCATCAACCATATTGCCAAAACAAGTAACAACATTAGTTGCCATTGGTAGCATATATGCCCCTACTGTTTCAGTAAATTCAGTTATTTTCGATTGAGTTCTTCTAATTTGGTTTGCATAACTGTCCGAACTTCTTTCAGCATCTCCAATCGCATTAACTGATTGTTTTAATGCTTCTTGATAATAAGCTTCTGCCTTTTCAGCTTGTGTCATAGCTGACCACTTTTTACCTAAAGACTTAACATATTCCGAGTTTTCCATAGTTGTAGCACTTAAGTTTAACCCTAATTGCTTGGCCATTTCAGTTTCTCCAAACATAGCCTTGGTCATAGCTTCAAGTGCAGTTGCATCATTAACATTGTTAAAGCTCGCAAGGTCATAAGCTAACTCAGTATACTTTTGAGATAAATCCCCAGCAACTTCTTCACTCATACCCATACCAATCATCAAGTCAGCTTGATTAGATATAGCAGTTTTAATTTCTGTCTTACTTCTTCCAATGGCATCTGCATATGAATCTGCCCATTCATCCATAGTCTTACTTGTATTTTTAAATACAACGTTGAATTTATTCTCCATTTCTTCAACTTCACTTGCAGCACTTAAACATTTTGTACCAAAATCAACTATTTTACTAACTGCAAATGCTCCGGCTATTACTTTACCTAATTTCCCAAAAACTCCACTCATAGAGTTACCACTACTATCAACTTGTCTATCAACTCTATTAAGTGAATTAACCGCATCATTAATATCTACATCAATAGTCCCTTGCAATATAAAAGCATCACTACTCATTATTCTCACCTTCTTTCTTTAGTGAATTTATAAAGCTATTTAATGCCTTATTTGTATCTTTCTTAACCTTATCTACATCAATTTCTTTAGAAGACATTTTTTCTAATTTCTCTTTATATTCAAAGAAACTCATTTTTTCAGAAGCCATGAAATTATTCAAATTATAAATTTCAAAAAGTCTATCATCATAAAACTGTTCCAAAGTATTGAATACAATAAAATTAAATTCATCTAAATCAGTTTCTCTTAAACTCAAATAGAGGTTATATTTATTTAAAATACCTATAAAGTTATCTTTACTATTCTCTATTTGTATATAGATAAAAAACCCTGTTGTATTTCCTCATTTTTTATTACTTTCATAACTGCTTCTAACATCTCATTAAAGCCTAACTCTTCAATTTCCTGTACAGGCATAGAATACATATCAGCTAATAACTTAAATATTTCCTGTTCCCCTTGTCCAGCCTTTTCCATTATGAAGAATGCTATATCTAACATTAGATCTTTCTTTTCTTCTTGTACTTCTTCAAAACATTGTGCTAAATCTTCATTTTCTCTAAAAACTTTATTTACATTTACAGGAGTATTCTCCATATCACCTAAAGCTAATTTAAGCTTAATAGTTAAATTATTTTTTCTTCTATCATTCTTAGTCGCCCTTTTGAAAAACTCTTTAATTTCTTTTTTAATATTCATTTTATTTATTAATTTTATTAAACTGAAAATATGTTTACCTTTTAAATTTAATTCCATTTTTGAAACCTCCATCTATATATAAAAAAAATGGTAGTATTTCTACTACCTTATTCCTCTCCCTTAGGTAGATAAATAGCAACTGGCACCTCTTTATCTTTTTTAGGATCATAAGCACTTTCAAAATTAATCTTAACTTTTCCTTCTTCCTTGTCAGCAGTTTCTAAAGAAAACTCCGTATTATAAGTATTTTGAATATGTGCTATTACAGGCACTTCCCCTGTAGTTGTTCCAACTACTAATAAATCCCCATACATATCATCTTCAATTATTCCTATATGCGGTACATACTTTTCATACTTAGATGATGTTGTAGTTTGCTTTTTGTATAAAGACATTTCTAATGTATTTTTATTAACTACTAATATTTCACCTTCAACTTTACCATCAACCTTAATTATTCTTTCAAAACCTTTTAATTTCCTATCTAAATGTCCTTGTACAGGTATTTGTCTTATATCCGGTGTAGATGTAAATTTCACACCACCATCACTTAAACCTAGTTCTTTACCTTTTAATTGTGTCATTAAAGTATCTATGTTAGTTAACTCAAACTTTCCATAGTATAACGTAGCTGAATCCCATACAATTTCATTCATGTTTATATCTGGTACTGCCATTTTCTTACCCCCTTTTAAAATTTATTTAAATCATACTGCAATACAATATTTTGTTTGTTCTCATCATCTATAAATTGAACTAACCAAGCATTTTTCCTTGTTATTCTTGCAGCAGTTAAAACTTTTTTATTTAACTTAGAATCAATTGCCATTGCAACTTCCTGCGCATCAAACTTATTTGTTTTATCGGTTATAACTTGCAACTCTAAATCAAATATATCTTTATATATAGAATCACTTGCATTCTTAATTGAATATGTTACATAGATATTCTCTAAGTAATTTAACTTTTTGCCGTTCTCATCTTTTAACGGCAATTCATCTATATAAACATTAAATTCTTTTAATAAATTACATATTTCTTTACAATTAACCTTTAAACTCACACTATCACCCCTACAATCGTGATATGTTTCTTTCAATAATCTGTTTAGCTTCGCCCCTAAAGTCCGCTAATGTATTTCTAAAAAAGCCCTGTACTCTACTTGGTTTAAATTCAACTATTATCGAATAATCTAAAGCACTTCCAAAAACAACTTTATACTTCTTACCTTGCGTTGCTTTTTTAAAAGTAATACTTCTTTTTAAGGCTCCGGTATCAACAGGAGTATTGCTTTGAATATTAGCAACACCACTAACCCCAACTTGTTCTAAAGAGTTTTCAACTCCTTTTTGCAAGTTTTTGATAACTGTTTTTATATTATTTATTTTCTTTATTGCCATTCAATATCAACTCTTTTCAATGCGATTATGTCATAGCTTTTCCAAGGTACTTTCTTTTCCACTTCATAAGCAATATTTTCAAATACTACTGTATCACCTATACTGAAATTCATTTCTTTTTCAACATAAGCTTGTATTGTACTTGAAATATCTTCTCCAAAAGTATATTTAACCGACTTCTCTTCTATAGGCTGGATATTAACCATATATGGTAATCGCTCTTTAGTATAAGTTGTCACTACTTGCCCCAAATCATTTTTAATCTTATCTTGAATTACTTTATATAATTCATCATCTGCAAAAAATACCATGTTAATATCCTCCTTAGAATAACCTTATGCTCGGTTTAGGTAATAAAGCCTTTACACTTTCATTCACTTTGAAAGCCTGTACAGTTGAATCATAAGAAATACTTTGTGAACCTTGTGAAATAGATGAAATCCCACTTTTAGTATTTTTTAATATTTCTTTAGCTTCTTCAACCATGTACATTAAAGCTACCCTATATTTACTTTTAACCTCTTCATCTGTTAAAGGCTTATTTAAATATTCTTTAATAGCCTGTACACAAATATTTTCTATATCTAAATCTGTAAATTCCATCTATTCACCAACTTTCCTTATTCCCTTCTATTCAGAAGCAATTTCATATAATAATCCAGCTATACCTTTTGTTCTTAAAGCTTTTCTTCCGAAAACTGCTAATCCTCTTACTGCATCAGAGAATGAATTTTCAAGTCTTAAAGCTTCAGTTTCATTTAATTGTGCTGCATATCCAAACGCTGATTTATGTACACATAAAACTGTATTAGCTGGCACATCTTCACATTGAATTACTGTCATTCCGTTAATTGTTGCCCCTTGTACAATTCCATTAGGTAAAACATTGAAGTTGTCTGCAAATCTCTTATCCTTTGCCATTAAATTAATAAACTCTGCTTTTGCTACAACAAATCTGTTAGCCATAGGACACTTATTAGTTGATAAAATACTTCCTAAATCAACAACAAAGTCATAAGCTTGACTAGGTTCAGTTATAGATTTTTTTGTCGATGTTTCTCCTATTAACTGTTTGTTGCCCTTAGTTGGTATTTTAGCCATTTCCTTTAATAAATCAGTATCAATAGCTTCTTTTAGATCTAATGCTTTTTCTTGTGCTAATACTGTTAATACCGGTCCAGCTGCTTGAACCTTATCAACATCATCCAATTTAACCGCCCAATATTTTTTTTGGTCAAATGCTAATTCAATTGGAGCAGTAGCAGCATCTTCATAACTTATAGTACCTTCATAGTCTTTAACAGTCCCACCAGATACAGTATTAAATATTGCCTTTTCCCCTTCTACTCTTGTTGGTGGAGTTGTAATTACATCTGCAACCGATACACCTCTCCACGCAGTCATTAATGCAGTTTCCCAAACTGTTTTCTTAAAACCTGTGATTGCCATATTTTATTCCCCCTTGTTTTGTTCTAAATATGTGTTATATAATGAAGGATTATCAATTACTTGTTCCCAAGTAACTTTCCCTACATTCCCTCCTCCTGTTGGTGGAGTATACTCTGAATCTCCTAGCTTTGCTTTTATTCCATTTTCTATATACTGTTTCATAGAATTCTCGAATAACTCAATGTTGGCTCCTGTTGTTTCATCATCTTGAGCCAATAAGAAATCAATCATATTAGAAGGTATTTTCTTTTCAGTTAATACATCCTTATACTTACTAATCATTTCTGCTTTAGCTTTTTCCTTATCAGCTTTATCAAGTCTTTCCTTTAGTTCTCTAATTTCTTTTTGCTCTGGTGTTTCATTTTTACCAGTACGTTTAAGAATTTCTGCTTCAATTAACTTTTGCATACCATTCTTTTTAAAATTTTCTATTCCAGTAGTTACTTTTTTATCAAATAACCCCTGTAACTCCTTATTGCTAGCTAATAAAGAGTTTAAGCCTTCAACATCTGTAATAGGCTTTGCAAAACCATTACTTAATATAATTTCATCTATATCGGCATTATCATCAGCCTCATTGATTAATACTAATAATTCGCTTTTTAACATTTCTATTTTCCTCCTTTTATAGTTGCTATTGCCCCTACAAAGTAATTCTCTTATTCATATCGACAAATTATTTTAAATTTATTCCAAAAGAAAAGAACGAGGTTTATCCCTCGCTCTTACTATTTTTCCACTCTTTATAATTTGTATATGGTATACGTTCCTTAGTTTCATTATCCATCTTAGTTTTAGGTCTGTAATCCTTACTAGGTAAAGCTATTAAACAACTTCTGCAACAAATATGAGTTGTAACATTTGGTATAGGTTTATTGGAATCATCTTTTCTAAACACTTGCCCATCATACCTTTGACATATTTCAGTAGTTTTACCATCTAAAGTGGCATCAAATAGCTGCCACTCAATATTATATTCTTCTGCCCAAAGTTCATTAACTCCAGCCTGTACTCTGCCAATTTCATTTCTAACTAAAATCTTAGTTGCTTTAGCATTATTATTGTACAGGTCTTTTATTTTTTTTCTTATATCATTTACACTTGTTTTTCCCTCTAAAAAATCTTTAATATCTTTCCTTAAGATCTTAGCAATTTTTTCTTTGTTTCCCTTTATCCTATCAGAATAATTTTTCCCTTTAATAGCTTGATTAATTATCTTTTCTAAATCTTTAGACTTAATTTTTTTTAAATTAAAATCCATTCCTAAACTTAAAAGATAGCTGCTATTGTCCCAAGTTCCATTACCTACATATTTTAAAAAGCTTTTTGTATTTTCTATTTCTTTTATAGTTTCATCTGCAAATGTATAGTTTATTAACTCACCTAACTTATCAAATTCCATTTTTATTTGCCCTGGAGTTAAACTCATATACTCATTCAAAATATCATAATCAAGCAGTATTCTTCCTACCTCTACAAGTAAAGAGTTTTGATTATCAGCCATACTCTTAAGCATGACCAATAATTCCTTTTCTCCTTCTTCTGCTAATTTTTCAGCATATTTTAATAGTTTCTTAGCAAAATTAAGCTGATACTGATTCGGTTTCATCTTTTATCACATCCAAATCTAACTCACCTAATGCCTGTTCCTGTTCTTCCATCATCTTGTTATACTCTTCTTCTGCATTAGTAACAAAACTTAATTGACTTAAACCTGTACGGATACTTAACTTTCCTGTAAGCTGACTTAATATTTGAGCCATTTCTAAATCATTATTAGGCAAGTTTAACGTAAATTTAATACTTACATCTTTATAATTATAATCAGTACCATCTAAAATATTTAAATACTTAAATAAACATCTTAATCTAGTTTTAATGCAATTATTCAAACATTGATGTATAGTAGTTAATTTTATTCTTAAACAGTTTAATCTAGTTGCTAACATTGCACCACTTGTATTGCTCTGGATTGTTACTTGATTCTTTAAGTGATGTGTTACTTTATACATTTCATCTTCTAAAGTTTCTCTATAAGTTTTTATAAAATCACTAGGTATATTTTTTACAAGCCATTCAATTTTTCCATTTGGATCCGCACATTGCAGTATTCCCATAGCTTTCATTTTTTTAGCATCTTCATCCTCTAAAAGCATTCCTGTAATAAGTAGATAAGCTAATCTAGTATCTGCTATTTCATTACTCCAATCACTTAAAGTGCTTTCATAACTATCCTGTAAGTCTTTTATAGAATTATAAATAGTATCTGCTACACCGTTATTTAATTCTGCTACCCCTACAGGACAAATACCAAAATAATGTTTTGTTGGTGGAGCTATTTCGTTAAGCCCTTCATCAAAGTGATATATATAATTATCATCAAAGCAATCTATGTAATATTTATTATCTTCAAGTTCCTTTGTATAAAAATATAAAAATAATTCAGCTTTTCCCTCTACATTTCTATATGCTATACCTTGTAATGGATTTATAACCTTTGCTTTAAACTCACCCTCATATAAATAATATAATTCATATGCAGTCCCATAAGTTAATAAAGTTGTTGCCAAATCTGTATCTAAGCAGCTATTTATATTATTTAAGTTGTATTCTATAACACTTGTAATATTAGCATCACTTTCACATAAATAAGTCAACTTATTACCTGTTAAGTAAGCCACTTCTTCATCTATAAACATTTTTATATGATTAGTTTTTACTTTTCTATTGCTTCTATCAGTTATAGGGTATTGCTCAAAAGCATCTGTTTCACCTTTATAGTATTTTCCCATTTTCGCATAAACAATTTTTCTTTTATCAAATTCTTGTTGTAATCTTAAAGCTATTTCTCTATTGTATTTCATTATCTCACCTCTACAATCCTATCTTTGTCCTATTAAATAAGCTAATAACATTGTTCTTAACAATCTTATCTAACCTGTTTACACATTCAGCAGTTATATCAGCACTATCATCATGTAAAGTATATTTTTGTCCTTGGAAATCAAGTAATAAGTCCACAAACTCTTTATTATTATCTACAAAAATAACTTGCCCGTTGTTTACATTGTCAATAATAGTACTAATTTTTTCATCTTTATTAGTTCTTTGCATTTCATTAAGCCATTCATACCTTTTATTCCTTAACTTAGGCTCATTAGCAATTAATTCTTTTATTTTAACTACATCTGCCCCTTGATATGTATTCTTTTCAATATAAATATGAGTTATATCCTCATACATAAGTAATAATTCCACTACCTTTTCACAGTATTTATTAAATTCAAATTTATCTAATACCAATTCACGCATATATTTAAATCCATTAGTAGCTTGCGAACCTACTACCATAGCAGTAAAGTCCGATTTTTTATTAGTTGTACTCGCTGGATCTATTGCAATCATTGTTTTAATAAAAGTATGATTTTCAATTTCTTCTTTAGTTTGAGTCCTAACTGACTTAAACCACTTTTCTCCTATACTTGTAGCATCATTCATCATTTCCGACATGAAAGCTTGTCTATTCTCCCAATAAGGAATAGCAAGGTCATTAAAACAATCCCATTTTTCTTCCCATAGGACAGGAAACTGCATTTCTTCCTTATGTTCTTCATAAAAAGCTTTAGCAATTGCTTTACTATCTTCAAATTTATCATTAAAATAAAGTCTTTTGCATTCACTCCATAATTCTGAATCAAATATTTCATCAACAGTCTGCCCATCTTCTAAAACTATAGCTCTTCTTAAGAAAGTTTTATAATCCTTATTTCTTATTAACCTAGAAATTAAACAATCTATGTGCAATACAGTCAATTTTGTTACCCATAAGGCTTTTTATCCCTATGTTCTTATAGTTTCCTATAAGTTCGGCGTACATTTTCAACCTAAAGGTTGTCGAGCACTCTTGGAGGGATTATATTTATTCACCCTCTACGCTCTACGGTGTTCTTTAGCCTTTCGCAATCTAAAGACTTACCTCGGTATTAGCATACATTAATTATAAATATTGCTTAGCCTTCACCGATTTTACTCGATTTTACATCGGCACTATTCTACCGATACTAACAATCTTAGTTGCACTCTTTATCTTCTTGCCACTTCTATAAACTGCTTTATCACCACATTGCTCTACTTCCTTAGTCCACTTATTATATTGTTTTATTCTTGCATCATCAGTAAGAATATTAACCTCGGATTGAAAGTCATCCATTATCAACATAGTTGGCCTTACACTTTCCCAATTGATACCTCTAAGTGAAGTTCCAGAACTTATTGCTCTTATACAAGTGCCATTTGTTAATTCAATCATATTTGCATTTAACTTTAATTCTTTATTGCTTGAATCTATAAGCTTACCAAAAGTTTTTATTATCTTTTTATTTTTTTCTAAAACATTTCTAATACTTGCAATAAATTGAGCTGCATCTGTATCGGTCTTTGCTCCAACTACTGTAAAAATACTTTTTCTATAGCATTTTGCCCATACAGTTAAACTTAAATCTCCTGTAGTAGTCTTGGCCCACCCTCTACTTACAACTATATTTATTTTATCGTATTTATCCTCTACAAAAGTTTCATTAAGTAAACCAAACATTTCGTAATGGCTCTTTGAAAGTGTTCTAGCAACATTTCCATCTTGAGGTACAAATATTTCACTTAAGAAGTAAAGATTAAAGAAAGTAATATCTTTTTCGCCTAATGATTTAGCAAGGCCATCAAGATTATTAGAATATTTCTTTATCAGTAATACTGCTTTATCATCTCCATAATGCTTACCTAAAAACTTACGGAGTACATATACCT
>ERZ1026856.275-NODE-275-length-35570-cov-18.504801_pt1 | contig 35570 bp, 22 predicted proteins | sample MGYA00380158_ERZ1026856 | MGnify/ENA primary metagenome ERZ1026856 (study PRJEB33269, sample SAMEA4719794) | human gut metagenome | biome: human-associated habitat; feature: organic feature; material: feces | place: Cameroon | collected 2013-10 ...
CCACGTCCTGTTTGGACATTTTTTCCAGAAATTCCTCCGACGCTTCCGTGATCATATTCGACCGTGCCTGCAAATCATCGTCTAAGCGCTGCCGGTAACCGATCATCCCGTCGTAGACAGCGCCCCAGTTTGCACACAACAATACAGCTGCAGCCAGCACTGCATAAGGCGAAATTTTCCCCCACAGCTTCGGGCTGCGTTCCAGAAAAATCCCGAACAGCAGATACAACGTTCCGACTGTGAACGGTGCGCTGTAGCGCTCGATCGATGCGATCATCCCGGTCGCTTCCAGGTACTGGGTTTCCGTCGCAAAAATCGTCAGATGACTCACAAGGTTGATGCCATAAAAAACAATTCCCGTCAGCGGCACATACACAAACAGGAAATTCCGCTCCGTTTTGGTCAGAAGCTTTCTGCGGTACAGCCATGCGATTCCGATCAGAAAAATCACAAACAGGGCAAGCGCCGATACACCGATCCACGAAAATCCATCCCGATGCAGCGCCCGTGCTGCAAATGCTTCTGCATACGCATGCAGCAGCTTCTGTACCGTTCCTTCAAGCAGGATCGGCAGGTTGCCCGACGCCATCGAAACCGCCGCCCCGGTCAGTTTTGCCACCCGCTTCATGAGCAGGCAAAACAGCATCCAGCTTCCTCCGCTGACAGCTGGAAGTGCTGTGATGCAAAGCAGCTGCCGTATTTCTTTCTTTTTGTCCGCTGCGCCATGCAGCCGCCAGAACCAGACAAAGATGAGGGCGAACGCCGCCCACAAAAATCCAACGGACTTTACGAGCACCAGAACGCTAAGATACAGGGCGATCCGCAGGTTGGAGAAGGCGCGGGAGTGGGAAGCGGCGGCAGTGTCTGCGGCGGCAGTGTCTGCATTAGTCGCAGCCCGATCTTCCAGACAGCTCATCAGTATCACGCCGTAGATCACCGCCATCACCAGGTCGGCGCACATCCCTCCGAGGTAAAAGGTCTCTGTCATACTCGGAAACGCTGCCAGACAGGCCGCAAGCACAACGATCCAAAAAAGCTGCTTCCCCCTCCGTCTGTCATTCTGCAGCGTTTCGTCCAGCCTGCTAAGCAGTGGCGTCAGAAAAACAAACACGCCGAAATAGTATCCGGCAAACATCAGTCCCTCGGAAAAGCTGTCCGGCTTGAAATGAACAAACCACCATTTGAGCAGCTGGATTCCCGGCGGGTAATCGCCAAACTCCGAAGCTGCATTCGTATATTTCGCTGCAAAGCCGTCCAGCGCATACAATGCCTTGACGTCCGTCGCCCAGAAATTCAAGTCATCCCACCACGTTGCAATTTTATTTCCTGTCAGAAGCACTGCACCGGCCAGCAACACCAGGGCAGCAATCGCAGACGGCGCACAGAACAGCTCCCGCAGCCGTGTAAACAGCTTTTTCTTCTCTTCTCCGGATAAAAACAGAACTCTCAAAACTGCTCCCGCCACAATCGCTGTGCTGAAATAATCGATCCAGGACAGCCGCCGAAAAAAAGCGAGCACATATAATGTTAAAATCAGAATGCAGGTTGCCGACGGCAGGACAGCCGTCAGCTGCTTTTCAAATCTGAGCGCCAGCAGACAGGCGATTATCAAAAAGGCAGCGAGCAAAACAACAGCCATGTTCTTTCTCCTTCTTCTTTCGTGTCTGTTACATCTTAGCATAATACAGGATAGCGGGCAACTGCGGAAGTGCTGCGCGGTGTGCAAAAGTACGGCATAACGTACATCGCCGCAAGGCGCACTGCAAAACCGGACGGAAGCTTTCGCTCCCGCCCGGTTTTGGTTTGCTGATTCAAATTTTTCAATGGCTCTGTCCAGATTTATACTTCCGGCTCAATCAGCCCGTAGGTATTGCCTTTTCTTCTGTAAACAACATTTACCTGATCCGTCTCTGCATTGCAGAATACATAAAAGCTATGCCCTAAAAGCTCCATCTGTACGCAGGCATCTTCCGGATACATCGGTTTGATGTCGAACTTCTTGGTTCTGACGATTCTAACCTCTTCCTCCTCTTCTTCCTCCGCTTCCAGGTAATCAGGCTGGAAGCTTGCAGCCGCCTGCTGCTGTGCGATCAGCTTCGTCTTGTATCTTCTGAGCTGTCTCTCGATAATTTCCTCTACCAGATCGATCGATACATACATATCGCTGCTGGTCTGCTCCGACCGGATAATATTTCCTTTCATCGGGATGGTCACTTCAATTTTCTGTCTGTCCTTTTCCACACTTAATGTTACATAGATCTCCGTATCCGCTGTAAAATACCGCTCCAGCTTACCGAGCTTTGCTTCTACTGCACTGCGCAGACCGGGTGTAACGTCAATGTTCTTTCCGCTGATAATCATCTTCATAAAATCATCATCCCTTCTGGTCCATAATTAGGATATCGCAAGAGCTTTCTTTCTCTATCCTTATTCAGATTATACCATAAGTCCTCGTCCCAGGCAATATTTTCTGAGCATTTTAAACAATTGTCTTTTTTTTCTGACAATTATATTTCTTTTCAGACTGCCGCCAAAAACTGGATTGCTGTGATAACTTCACAAAACAACTGTTTGTTTTGGACATTCCATATTCCACTGGATTCGTTTTTTTCGTCTGTGGATAATGTGGATAAAATAGTGTATAACTTAATTTTCCGCATTTTTCGCCTTTTTTCGATGTGGATAACTATGTGAGTTTTCATTTTTGTTATTTCGCACACTTTTGTTCCTTCTTGTGCATTTTAACAAATCCGGCTCCTGAAATTCCATTGCTGCTTTTTATCAATATCAGACAATTTCCGTGTTTTGAAACAATGGGCAGATTTTCACTTTCTCCCTGTAAAAAAGAATGTGCCAAGGCACATTCTCGCGCCGAGGCGCGGTTGCTTTAGCAACCATCTACCCCTGCGCCGAGTGTGCATCCCCGCGGAGCGTTTTTATTTCATAGGACGCATTTTCCTATGAAATAAAGAAAAACCGCTGTACATTCCTGCACAGCGGTTTCTTGTCTGATTTTATTCATGACAACAGAATGCTCGCAGATCGTGCATTCTATTGTTTTGCGTATTTGCTGCAGCCGTCTTAGAAAATACGTCTGATCGCCACGGGTGTTCTGTAGCTTGCATTCGAAATCTTGATACCGGTTGCTTCCGTGCTGGCATGGACGATCTGTCCGTTGCCGATGTAAATCGCAACATGTCCGGAATAGCAAACCAGATCACCGGGCTGCGCATTTGCCAGACTTCCTACGTTATAACCGACATAACGGTCGGAAGTGGAGGAATGCGGCAGGGATACGCCGAAATTCTTATAAACGCTCATAACAAAACCGGAGCAGTCCGCGCCGTTTGTCAGGCTTGTCCCGCCGTATACATAGGGATTGCCAACAAACTGTACCGCATAGTTTGCAACGGACTGTCCCAAGCCGGAACCAGAAGATGAAACAGCCGCCTGCTGAGAAGCAGTGGATTCGGAAGAAGTACTCTTATCCGTTATCTCGGCATTCTTCTCTTCCTTTGCTTTTTCCTTCGCTTTCATGCGCTCTTCCGCTGCCTGCGCGGCTTTCTTTGCGTCTTCTCTTGCCTTTTCTTCTTCGGCAATTCTGGCTTTCTCTTCTTCGATGGATTCTGCGGTCACATACTCTGTTGCAACTACGACATAATCCTCGGAAACCCAGCCATCACCTTCCTCAATGCTGACTTTGACGAAACCGTTTTCTTCATCCAGAACAGAAAGCTCTTCACCTCCGGGAACCAGGCCGATAACGCTCGCTTCCAGGCTCGCATCACTTCTGACCTTCAGGGTCTCGGTGTTGACAGTCGCCATCTTCTGACCGACTTCATCTGCAATCTTCTCCGCCTCGTCTCCGGTCTTGAAATACTCCGCCTTAACATAGCCTTCTACGCTGCCGGATTTTACCTGATACCAGTCGCCGTCCTTTGCAACCAGCGTGCCGACAGAATTGTTATACAGCTTACCGACGATTTCGCCGTCCGTGCTGGCGGTGCTGCGGATATTTACATAATCGTTGACCTGCGCGATGATCAGAACGTCCTGTTCCTTTTCACGCTCTTCATCGGAGATCTTCGTCTCAGGCTCTTTTAATACCGGCTCTACCGCTTCGATAATCTCCGTCTCTACTGTGCTTTCCGCCTCCACTGCGGCCTCTGCTTCTGTCGCAGATTCTGCGACTGGCTGTGTTACAGATGCCCTGGTATCGCTGGATGCAACCGGCTCTGCCGGCGCTTTTTCGTCTTTTCTCTTTTTAATTTCTTCACGAATCTGCGATACCGAAACACCGTCATTTAATACCAGACCAACGCCTGCTGCCGGCAGGACTGCTGATATCGCAGACTTTGCGGATACCGTCGCTGTATTTAGTTCTGCAGCAGGCATGTTTCCGGCAACTAATACTGCCATCGCCATAGCCGCTGCTGTCATCTTAATTTTATGATAATGCATGGATTACTCCCAATTCTCAAAATTGTTACATTTGTTACAAAATTATTAAATTCGAAATATACTATAGCACTCCATGCTATTTTTGTCAATTCCTGCAGATCGCAATCTGACGGAAATACTGTGACAAATTTATGAATTTTTTATGACATCATACAGCCAAAGCATCTTTCCCTGCTCCGGCGACCAGCAGTTTTCCCTTTGGGTACTGTTTTTTTACCGCGTCTGGAAATATTCCTGCACAGAGCTGACCGCATTTGCCCCGTCTGCAACCGCCGTCACGATCTGACGCAGCTTTTTCGTCCGCACATCCCCGACTGCAAAAATGCCCGGCACGCTCGTGCAGCAGTCCTCTCCCGCACAGATATAGCCTGCCTCGTCCGTTTTTACAAGGCTCTTGAAACTCTCGGACACCGGCTGAATCCCGACCGCAATAAAGATTCCGTCCGCTGCAACAAAGCGCTCTTCTTTTGTCTGGGTATCCAAAAGCTGCACGCCGGTCACAAACGCTTCTCCCGTGATTTCCTCTACAGCTGCGTTCCAGACCAGCTCTACATTCGGCAGGGCAAACAGCTTTTCCTGCAGGCTCTTTGCCGCGCGCAGGCTGTCCCTGCGGTGGATCAGGTAAACCTTTTCACAAAGTCCCGCCAGGAAAATCGCATCCTCCACAGCAACGTCCCCGCCGCCGATCACCGCCGTCACTTTCTTCTTATAAAAAGCGCCGTCGCAGGTCGCGCAATAGGAAATGCCTCTGCCTGCCAGCCGCTTTTCCCCGGGCACGCCAAGCTTTTTGTGCTCCGCACCGGCTGCGATGATGACCGCCTTTGCCGTAAACTCCCCAGCCGACGTCAGAACCTTTTTACAGTCCGGCAGATTCTGGATTCCGGTCACATCCGCTTCCACAAATTCCGTGCCGAGTCTGTCCGCATGCTCCCGAAACTGCATGCCGAGGTCGAAGCCATTGATACCGGGAAGCCCCAGATAGTTATCCACCTCACAGGTATTTAGCACCTGGCCGCCGCTCATGGGATTTTTTTCGAGCACGAGCGTGGAATATCCCGCCCGCTTTCCATATATTGCCGCCCCGAGCCCCGCAGGACCGGAACCGATAATGATTAAATCGTACATAAATCCTCCGTTCTGCAGACAACGCTTGCACCATTGGAATCATACCTGTTTTCCTGTGCGCCGCCTGCCTTTCCAAAAGTATACGCAAAATCCGGCGTTTTCACAAGTGACAACGCATAAAATCTGTGCTACGCTGATCATAGTATGTTACAGTTCACTCGTACCCTTCTGAGTCCAGATTCCGTGCTTGCACGAAAATCTGAACTCAGAAGGGTACGAAGGGAGCGCCATTTTATGAGCAAAAAGAGCTGCGAAGCAGCGGAGAGCGTCGAAGACGCGGTTTTGCGAATGGCGCGTGTGAACAGTAACATAGTATTACAGTTCACACGCGCCAGGCGTCAGAAAGCGCCTGCGGAATGGAGATTTTTTATGTACTCTGATCTTGCCCCCATTTTTCCGGCGGAAAGCTCCTCCCGCCCGATTGCGCTGATCACCGGCGCATCCCGCGGTATCGGAAAAGCGATCGCCGAAACCTTTGCTCAGGCAGGCTACGACCTGATTTTAACCTGCCGCCAGAACCGGGAAAAGCTGGAAACACTCTGTAAAAGCCTTTCCGAAGCGTATTCGATCCAGGCAGCCGCTTTTATCGGCGACCTCGGCGATTATGAAACGGTAAGGGAACTTTTTGCCCCGATCCGCCGTCTCAATCTTTTAGTCAACAATGCCGGAATTTCCCATATCGGACTTTTAACGGACATGTCCCCGGACCAATGGCACCGCGTTATGTCAACCAATCTGGACGCCTGCTTTTATACCTGTAAGCTCGCCGTTCCACTCATGCTGCACCGCCACTCCGGGCGGATTTTAAATATCTCCTCCGTCTGGGGCAACGTAGGCGCTTCCATGGAAACCGCCTACTCTGCCTCCAAAGGCGCAGTCAACAGCCTGACCCGCGCTCTGGCAAAGGAGCTTGCGCCCAGCAATATTGCAGTAAATGCCATTGCCTGCGGTGTCATCGACACCGATATGAACCGCTGCTTTTCCGAAGAAGAAATGCTGGCGCTGATCGAGGAGATCCCGGCCGACCGCTTAGGGCAGCCCGAAGAAGTCGGACAGCTCGCGTTAAAGCTCGCAGAATCTCCCCTTTACTTAACCGGACAGATAATCACAATGGACGGCGGATTTTTATAAACCGCCGTCCATTGTATGATTCATGACCATAGAATGCTCGCAGAGCGTCCATTCTATTATTTTCTCCCCATTCCCTTCGGGAAGTTTACCTGATTCTTTTGTTCCTGCATCCGCTGTCTCTTGTTCATAATCCGTTTTAAGAAATAGATGATATAAGCAGTCTGAAGGTAATTGATCTCCATATTCCAGCCGATTCCCCCAAAGAAAATGACCTCCGAAATCCCATACAGGACGATCAGCACCATCGGAATATAGATGCCCCATTTACCAAAGTAGTTCGAATGCCAGCCAACAACACCCATAAATACCTGATTGACGAACATAACCAAAATAACCATGGCGTTGCCTTTTGCCGGATCGGGCAGTTGCATCAAAATCAGCGGCACCAGATAAAAGAGAAGGGTTCCCCCGACGCTGAAGCACGCCAGCCGAATCCAGTTTGCCTTGCTCAATTGTTTCATAATGTATAATTCTCCTAAATTTTTGGCGAGCCAGCCGTGCTATCCTACGCGCTCAGCGCAGCTCACCGCCCCTGCAATACGCTTTTTCGTCCGTCGACGCGCACCGCACTTACGGCCAGCTGCGCTGCAGCATCAGGACTGCAGTGCTTTCAGCTCGTAGAAATATCCTTTCTTTTCCATCAGCTCATCGTAGCTGCCGACTTCGACAATCTTACCGTCCCGCATCGCAACGATCCTGTCCGCATTGCGGATTGTGGAAAGTCTGTGGGCTACCAGGAAGGTCGTACAGTTTTTCATCATGTTGCTGGTCGCTTCCTGGACCTTTTTCTCAGAAGCAGAATCCAGTGCGCTCGTGGCTTCATCAAATACGATGATCTTCGGCTTACGGATCAGTGCCCGGGCGATGGAAATTCTCTGACGCTGACCGCCGGAAAGCTTATCTCCGTGTTCTCCCAGCTGTGTATAGATGCCCTCCGGAAGCTTTTCGATCATATCCTCCAGTCCGACATCCTTTATGACCTCCATCACTTCCTTTTCCGTCACATGTTCCAGACCGTAAGCGATATTGTCCAGAATCGTTCCGGAGAACAGGATCGTATTTTGCGGCACGACTGCGATCTGATGACGGTATTCGTTAATATCAAGATTGACCATATTGATGCCGTCGATCAGGATCTTTCCGCTGACTGGAGGGATAAAGCCGATCAGCAGGTTCAGAACCGTGGATTTTCCGGCGCCTGATTCTCCCACCAGCGCAATACTCTCGCCGGGCTTTACATCCAGGGTGAAATCGCTCAGCGTATTTTTATCGCTGTCAGGATATTTGAAATCCACATTGACAAATTTTACTGCGCCCTTTAATTCCCCCAGCGGCACGATGGAATTGTTTTCCTCCACATGGCTGTTGCCCATGATGTCGCCGATGGATTTAACGGATTCCAAACCTTTACTAATCTGCGGATAAATATTGATCAGCGTCGAAATCTGTCCCACCAGCGAGGTAAAGTAAGTCTGATACAGAACAACCTCGCCAACCGAAATTTTGCCTTTGACTGCCAGATACGCAGTAAAAGCAAGACAGATCATCTGGAAGGACTGGAACACAACCCAGTTGACTGCGCCGAAGAGTGCATTGATCAGATCCAGATTGTAGCCGCGGTCTACGATCCGGTTCAGGTAGGTATTCATCTTGCTGATTTCCACTTCCTGCAGACCATGTGCCCGCGCCACCGGAATCATTTCAAGCATTTCGGCAACTGCGCCCTGCGTGTTTTCCATCTCGCTTCGAAATTCCTGGTTTTTCTCCCGGACAGGCTTCTTAAACGCCCGCATGGTCAGTACCGCAAAGGGTACCACCACCAGGAAAAACAGAAATACCACCGGACTTTTCCGCAAGGTAATAACAATGATCACGGAAATATCCAGAACAAAGAAAAACAGGGTCCTGAAAATCTGGTTCAAAAGCTCCGTAACATTTTCCACGTCTCGCATGATTTTTGATTGCAGACGTCCGGATTGTACTTCCTTGTGGAACATAATGGAGAGCTGCTGCAGCTTTCTGACCATTGCATTTCGAAGAGAGCCTTCGATTCCTCTGTTGACGCTGGCAAATGCAACCGTTGCCAGATAGTTCGTTCCCGCGTTCTGCATAATAAAGAGCAGTGCGATCATCACATTCAGCAGGATGACCTCCAGGGAGTTTGCATCCGGATTCGTCGCCGCATTGATAATGTTGCTGGTTGCGATGGGGATGATCCAAATCGGAGAGCGCTGCAGGATCAGGAAAAATCCTGTCTCTGCCAGCTTCTTCTGCTTGCCTTTATAAAAACTGCATAGGATTTTTATCGGATGGTCTTTGTTCGTAGAATAGGTCTGCAGATAATCCTGAAACCTTTCCAGCCCCTCTTCTGACGGTTCTCTTCTTTCCGACCAGCGCACTTTCCTGGGCTTCTTTGGTTTTGTCCCCGCCTGTTGTCCCTCCAGAGCCTTTTCTTTTTTATGGAATAACATAGTAAGCGTCCCTCCCGTTGTTTTCTTCCATAATCCTGTTTTTTGAAAAAGCCGGTGCACAACCGTCTGTGCACCGGCCTCTGCCTAACTTATAGGTGCGCTCTGCAGCGCGGTACGCCAGGCTTTCCTATGGGCCTGTGCGCCATGCTTTTGATCAGCGAATGTCGTATACGCTGCGCAGACGCAGGTTTTCGGTGCTTCCGGAGATCACCTTCACACGCTTCTCGTTTGCATTTAAGTCAAAGTAGTTGTCTTCCAGAACGAGGTCTTCGTTCTCGTTGAGGATTTCAACGCTCTTCGCATATGCCTTAGCGGATACAACAATTTCGTCGCCCTCTACGCGGCAGGTAAGCTCAGGATCTTCGTAACGGAAATACTTCGGATAAGAGAAGTTTACGGTACCCTCGGATACAACCTTGCCGTCGCAGATCAGCTCGTAGCTTACATAATGGGAGAAGATATCCGCATCCGGGAACTCTACCTTATCCAGCCATGTGCTGGTCAGTGCGGGAACGGTCAGCTCCTGCTCGCCGCTTTCCAGAACTGCTGCACCAGGATCCCGCAGTGCCCAGCGAACGGTTACGTTCTGGTCCTGCATGGTTTCGTTTGCAACGTTTAAGCGGATGGACTTCTCGAATACGAAATGCTCACGGTTCATGTTCGCCTCGGAGCTCATCATGCCCTGCTCTTCACAGGAAATCATCAGCGGTGCGAAGAAACGTTTTGCATAGTAATGCAGTGCCTTTAAGCGTCCGCAGTAATCTACGGAGGACCAGGAAATTACCGGCCAGCAGTCATTTAACTGCCAGTACACAGCACCCATACAACGACCTCTGTTGCGGCGGAAATGCTCTACACCGTAACGGATACCGTCTGCCTGCAGCAGCTGGGATGCATATACAAAGGTCGGGAAGCTGTTGGGATATTTGTAGGTCTGCTGCATATAGCCCATGATCTTTCCGTTTGCACTGTACTGACGCTGATGCTTCTCCATGATATAGGAGAAGGGGTTCATATCCTCTTCGTTATCCGTAAACTGTTCAATCGTCTTCACAGACGGGAATGCCTGGAAACCGAACTCGGACAGATAACGGAAGAAGTATTTGCGGTACTCGGTGAAGGGACGGTTGCCGTGCCATACCTTCCAATAATGTACGTCGCCGCGATTCGGATCGTTAGGCTCGTCCAGACAACCGCCTGAGGACGGGCTTGCAGGCCAGTAGAAGGTCTGAGGATCATACTCGTGAACGATTTCCGGGATGATGCGCTCGAACATCAGGAAGTAATCCTTGACTTCGGAGGGCTTGGTCAGCCAGGAGTTGCGCTCGAATACAAACTGTTCCATTTCGTTGTTGCCGCACCACAGTCCCAGAGATGCATGATGGCGCAGACGTTTTACGTTCTCGATAAACTCCTGACGGATGTTTGCTTCGAATTCAGGCGTCAGCTCATAAACTGCACATGCGAACATGAAGTCCTGCCAAACCATCAGACCCATCTCATCACAGATATCATAGAACCAGTCGGAGGGATAGTAACCGCCGCCCCATACGCGGATTGCGTTGTAGTTTGCAAATTTTGCCTTTTCCAAAAGCTTTCTGGTGGTCTCGGGATTTACTCTGCCAAGCAGGTTATCCTCCGGAATATAGTCAGCGCCCATTGCGAAGACATCCACACCGTTTACCTGATGTGCGAAGCACTCGCCCCACTCGTCCTTTTCGATGTGCATGGTCATGGTGCGCAGACCGATTCTGCGGGTCCACTCATCCAGCGCAGCGCCGTCGCTAAACAGGGTAACCTTTACTTCGTACAGGTTCTGCTCGCCGTAGCCGTTAGGCCACCACAGCTTGGGCTCGTCAATCTTGATCTCAACCGGAGAGTTCTCATACAGCGTCTTGCTTCCGTCGGGAGCAGTGATCTCTACGGTGTAGGTATAAGCCTTGCCGCACTTTTTGCAGATGTGACCGCCGGTAATGTTCTTTAACTTCGGTCCTCTCTCTGCGTTGCCCACAACTTCCTGCTCTACGTCGAAGGTCAGTGTAACGGATTTCGTGATGGGACGAACGGTACCGGGCTCTGTCTCTCCTGTGCGCTCGTGGGTCTGTTTAATGTATACACTGTCAATTCTTGCAGTGTTGATGCCAAGCAGGGAAACCGGACGGAAAATACCGGCATCCGGGAGATGTGCGCCCCAGTCCCAGCCGAACATATAGTGTGCCTTACGCAGATGCACGAAGCCTTCGAAGGTATCATCATTGCCCAGGGTACGGCATTTTTTGAAGGCTTCACGAATCCATTTGTTGGGAGAATGCAGGATAACCTTCAATTCGTTGTCCCTGTCATGCAGGATTTCCTTCACATCATATTCCCATACACGGTGCATGCTCAGAGGGCTGCCCAGATGGATTTCATTTAAATAAACGTCGCCGACAGTATCGATACCGTCAAAACGCAGCACTACGCGGTCGCTGTCTAAAAGACCGTCCTCACAATCGAAGTGAGAAACATATTCATAGTCTTCCTCCATCAGCTCGCAGGCATCGTTTTCATTGTCTTTCCAGAACGGATTCTCCATTTTTCCGTTGGAAAGCAGGTCGCCGTATACGCTTCCGGGTACGGCTGCAGGCAGAAATTCGTCGTTGCCGATCTGCCGCATTTCCCAGTTTTCATGTAAAAACTGCTGTTTCATTGCTGTTCCCTTTCCTTTCGTACATTCTGTTATTTGATCTGACGCAGGTAATCCCCATACCAGCATACCAGTTCCTGGATATAACGCAGTTCAGACTCTTCGCTGATGCTGCGGTATACTCTCTTGTAAAAATAGAACCATGTCTCCAGCTCCTTGGCAAGTGCCCAGCTGTCCGGCATGCTCTCATAGGTGCAGCCCAGCACATCCGCAGTTGCGAATTTGCCGATCTGGTTAAAGATACGGATTGCATCCACTGCAACGATCTGGGGCATTACCAGTGCGCGCGTGCTGCTGTCCATCTGCTCGATCTGTGCATACAGCTCTCTTGCGATTTCTTTCAGATTTGCGTCCTTCTGATCGATGTTGTCCATCTGACCGATGCGTTCCTTCATCAGTCCAACGCTGACTTCATCCTGTTCATGCAGACCGCGCTTCATTTCCCAGTAGCGTACTGCAACGTTCCAGTCATAACCGCTGTTTTCCTGAATCTTTGCCACAACAGCCAGATAGTTTTCACTGCTGTCCCGATATTCTATTCTGGAAATCTGACGGTTGATCTCCTCATAGGAAGGAATATTGCTGTTCCAGGAGAACGCTGCACCGTAGATCATGCCGACTCTTGTGAAATCGGGATGGTTGACATGCAGATAATCGCCCCAGTCCGTGTTTAACAGACCGATCGCACCGTACTTGTTTGCATAGGTACACATTCTCATGATGTTGTTGTATGCGTACCAGTTGAGCGCAGAGAATTCGTTCCATGCACAACAGCCGGGGCAGCAATACTGAACCGCACCTGCTTCGTACATCCACTTCGTCTCTTCTTCCCGCTGGTTCCACATATAACCCCAGTTTAAGCAGATGATCTCTTTGGGAAGCTCTTTGATCATCTCCGGGAAGCCGACAATAATATCGCCCCAGAACATGGGACGGCGGCCGTTATCCACTAAGAACTGAGCCAGCTTCTTTATATAATCAATATAAACTCTGTCCTTGCCCAGCTTTTCGACTGCTTCTTTGTTGCGTCCTCTGCCCAGGTCAAAGGTCTCATCTGCACAGATGTTGAACTGTCTGGAGGTAAACAGCTCCATATATTCGGAAATCATACCCTCGATCAGCTGCAGGCTCTCCGGATCGGAAGTGTTGATCGTGTGGTGTGCCATTCTGCCGGTCTGGGAGAAGGGTTTTCCTTCGGAATCCTCCAGCTCGCATAAATGGGAATATTCTCTGGAGCAAAGCAGCTTGTAAAGGTGTCCAAAGCTCGACAGGGACGGTACCAGCTCGATGCCCCGCTCTGCACAGTAACGGTCAAACTCCATGATCTCTTCTGCTGTCAGCGGAGTGTCATCTCTCCACAGCTCTGTCATGCCGCGGAACAGATAGGAATGCTCTACATACAGCTGTAACTGATTTAACTTGTAATAAGCCATCCGGTCAGCCAGCTGCTTCAACCAGGAAAGCTTCGGGATACGTCCTCTGGTGCAGTCGAAGTAATAGCCGCGGTTTACAATTGCCGGAGCATCCTCGATATGTAAAGCGGACAGGCATGCGCCCTCCTGCTCGATCATCTGCAGCAGTGTCTGCATACCATGCCACAGACCGGCCTCATCACCGGTCAGTACGATTGCATCCTCGGTGATATCCAGCACATAGCTCTGGGCTTTCATGGTGTCGTCCTGCTTGAAAACGACGTCGCCAGCTTTTGCTGTTCCTCTTGTCAGAAGGGGACGGTAGCCCAGTTCTTTTTCTGCGCCGTCACAAAACAGGGACGCCTGACGGGTCACCAGCTGGCTGCAGCTTTGATCTACCGTCACATATCTGTCATAGGCCCAGATAAAACGGCCTTCTTTGTTCTCCAGCTTCGCCGGAGCGGGAATTAAATACATAATGTAAATTCTCCTTTCCATATGGTTTGCGCGCTGTCAGACAGCTCGATCTGGAATACTCCAGGTTCCGCAACATACTTCATCTTCTGATTCCACAGGCAGAATGCCTCCTTGCCAAGCTGCAGGGAAACGGTTCTTTCCTGTCCTGCATCCAGCCATACTTTCTGGAAGGCTTTTAATTCTTTCACTCTCCGTACCGTGGAGGCTGCAACGTCCGTCACGTAGATCTGCGGTACGATATAGCCGCCGCTTTCACTGGTATTTTTCACAGAAAAGCTGATGGTCAGACCCTTATTTTCCAACGCAGCCACGTTGCACCGTTCTGTGCTTAAGCTGCAGGTTCCCCATTCAAAGGTCCCATAGCCAAGTCCGTAACCAAAGGGAAACAGCGGTCCTGCCTCCTCATCCATATAGGTCATCGCCCGGTAGGAATTCTTATAATTGTAATAAACAGGAACCTGTCCTGTCGATCGCGGCAGGGAAACCGGAAGTCTTCCGGAGGGAGCAACTCTTCCTGAGATCACCTCTGCAATTGCCTGTCCGCCTCTGGGACCGGGATAAAAGCCGAGGATTACGCCGTCTGCCAGCTCACACACCTGGGTCAGCACCAGCGGACGACCGCAGATCACAACCGCGATCACAGTTTTTCCGGTTTCTTTCAGTGCCTTTAACAGCTCCAGCTGCGCATCCGGAAGCTCAAGGTCGCTGCAGTCCATGCCCTCTCCGCAGTCCATCAGCGTCCCCTTGTCGGTGTCCGCAGCATTGTCCAAAAGCGCTGCACCGTTCGCATCGAAGCTTGCGCCGCCAAACCGGCTCGACGAACCACCCAGCACACAGAAAACGAAATCACTGTCTTTGGCTGTCTCAACCGCTTCTTTCAGTAAGCTATCCTCTCGTTTCCTCAGATAACAGCCCTGGGCAAAACGGATGTCGGCTTCTTTGAAAATCAGCTTCATTCCATCGAATACTGTGATACCGTCGTCCCTGCGCAGCGGAGGCGTGTAGTCGCCCAGCTGGTTATACAGATCGTCCGCATTTGGTCCGATCACTGCGATCTTTTTACCGGATGCCTGGTTTTCCCAAAAGGGAAGCACCTGGTTTTTATTTTGCAGGACCACAAGCCCTTCCCGCGCCAGCTGGACACTCTCCGGATTCTGTGCATAATCCATATGGATCTCCCCCTCTTCTTCGAGGTAGGGATGTTCAAACAGTCCTCTCTCGAATTTGAGGGTCAGCACACGCAGCACAGCCTGATCGATCTGGGCTTCCTTTACAAGACCTCTGCGTACTGCTTCTTCCAGTTTGCCAAAGGCCTCGTCCCACAGACCGACGTCCACGCCTGACTGCAGGGCCAGCGCACCGGACATCACATTATCACCAGTCATGCTGTCAAGCTGATCGATAGCAACACCATCAGACATCACGATACCGTCAAAGCCCATCTCCTTGCGGATGACATCATTTAACAGCCAGTGATTTGCGTGACAGTAAACGCCGTCGATCTCGTTATAGGCAGCCATGATGCCTTTGGCTCCTGCTTTGATCGCAGCCGCTGCCGGAGGAAAATGGATTTCCCGAAGTTCGCGTTCTCCAATTCTTGCAGCACTCGCATTGACACCGCCGGTTCCTTCGCCCTGCGCCGCAAAATGCTTTGCTACAACCTCCGGACCGCTTTCCTGCATACCGGTTACGGCAGCTTCTGCCATCCGCGCGGACAGATACGGATCTTCACTGTAGCATTCCTCACTGCGTCCCCATCTGGGATCCCGCAGCACATCCAGCATCGACATTAAGGCAAAATCCACACCCATATTCTGCAGCTGGCGTCCGCTTACCCGGTACGCTGCCCGTACCATTGCAGGATCAAAGGTTGCACCTGCAAGCAGGTTTACCGGAAGCAGATAGCCGTCCAGCGCCTGATGTCCATGTGGGCATTCCGAGCTCATCATTACAGGAATACCAAGTCTGGAATGCTCCAGAACATAACGCTGTACCTGATTATATGCTTTTTTGGAAAGTACACCGGTCAGACCGGTTTCGTAATCCTTATCCGCCCAGGGATCCGCACGATATAAACCGTACAGGACTCCCAAACCGCTGTATTTTTCAACCTCCTGGCAAAATTCCTCCGACAGCTCGATGGTATCCTCACCATTTACACATTTCCGCTCATAAATCCGAAACCCGTAAAGACGCTGATTTAACTGACCGACTTTTTCTGCCAGCGTCATCTCCTCCAGGAGAGCCTTCGCCCTCCTGGCAGGAGCTAAAGAAGCATCCTGATATACCTTCATTTATTCACAATCTCCGTATTTTTCTTTCAACAGCTCGATTCCGTACTCTCTCGGAGTACCCTTTAAACGCTCCATATAGGACTTCAGCTGTCCTCTGCAATGCTCGGGGCCGCCCTCCCGCATTACGGTCCACATGGGATCTACATCGTAATTAGAGGTCTTCATCATCTTGTCATTCCAGTCGAGGATCATCTTCGCACCCTTTGCGCACAGATCCGGACGTTCCTCTGCCAGGTTGTGCTGCTCGTGAGGATCTTCCTTTACATTGAACAGCATTTCCTCCGGGAACAGATGATAACCGCCGTGTACGGTTCTGATGTATACATAGTCATCAAACCGGGCACTTCTCTGGCACACATGGGCACACTGAGTCAGGATCGCATAAGGCTTGGAGCAGTCTGTACCGTCCTTTAATGCCTTTGCAAAGGAACTGCCGTCATAATGATAACGATCCAAAAACATCGGAGTACCCAACAGCTCCTGCACCGTAGGAGTCAGGTCTGTATTGTCATAGAAGCCCTTAACCACTGCTCCCTTCTGCATACCAGGCCAGCGAACGATCATAGGGATACGGCAAACCGGCTCATCTGCAGTTCCGTGCTCTCCGTAGATACCGAACTCGCCAAGGTCTTCGCCGTGGTCAGCTGTGATAATGATCGCAAGGTCATCGTCATACAGTCCGTTATCCTTTAACCAGCCAATGATCTGACCAATGTTATCGTCTGTGTATTTTACGCCGTCATCATACAGATCCAGGAAGTGCTTTGCCTCTTCCAGAGTCGTCAGCTTACCGGGATGCTTGGGCCACTGTTTAAAGGTATCATCGTTCCACATGTTGATCTCATTTGCACAGTGAGGTCCGATGTGCAGCAGATGCTCTTCAAAGGTCTTCTCATCAATCCAATCATCCGGAAGCGGTGTATCTGCAAACTGGCTCGGATAATCCGCCGGTGTACGGTAAGGGGTATGGGGATCCCAATAATGCACGTGCATCATCCAGTTATCCTTCTTACCGTTTCTCTCCAGCCAGTCCAGAACATGAGGCGTTACCATCTCTGCGGACTCGCCGCCTCTTCTGCCTACATTGTAGCATTCGTTGAAACCGGAATTGAACCACCATGCACTGTGCCGTTCTGCAAAGGAAGAGAAGGAAACCGTATGCATTCCGGCTCTTCTAAACTGCATGAACAATCCGTTCTCAGACATGTCATCCGTAAAGCTTCTGGTGGTTCCCTGCAGACGCATATCCGCAGCTGTGCCTCCATGCCCTACGATCCCGTTATGAATTCCATACTGTCCGCTGATCATGGATGCTCTGGACGGAAGGCACGGTGCATTCGGGCAGTAATAGTCATCGAACCGCACTCCCTCCTTTGCAATTTCATCCATTACAGGCGTAGTATTTCTGCCATAGCCATAACAGCCCATATGATCCGCCCGCAGCGTATCAATGTCAAACAGCAATACTCTCATTTGTGTGTTGCTCCTTTTCCCCATTTTTTATAAACAACAGAAAAATCATTTTCTGCAGTTTTTACGCTTTCCCCGTTCTCATTTCGGAGGGTGTGCTGTCATAATAATTATGAAAATGCTGATAGAAATAATTCATGTTGGAATATCCGACCTCTGCGGCAACCGAGGAAATCTTATCATCGGTATTTAAAATCCGCTCCCGCGCGACATACATCCGGTATGCCATCAGGTATTCCGAAAATTTCATATCCGTTTCCTTGATAAAAATCTGACCAAGATAGGTCGCATTCATCCGGAACCGATCCGCTATACTTTTTAAGGAAATATGCTGTCCGTATTCCATCGCGACAATCATGACAATTTTCCGGATCAGCGGTGAAAATTCCTCATAGGGCCTCCGCAGGATCGGATCTTCGTTTTTGCGGACCTCCTGCTGCACGGTTCCGTGCAGGTTTTCTACCACAACCTGTTCAATACGCTTCTGAAGCTGATTCTTGTCAAGGGGCTTTAACAGATAATCCACAGCGCCGCACCGCAGTGCTTCACAGGCATACTGAAAATCGTCGTATCCGCTCATCATAATATAATTGGATTTGACACCCATTCCATTTAAACAGTTAATCAGTTCATAGCCAAATTCGTTGCCGATCCGTACATCCACCAGGCAGACATCCGGTTTCCAGTCCACCACATGGGATACCACTTCAAAACAGCTTCTGGCGGTCCGGATTCGTTCAAAGCCAAGGGATTTCCAGTCAAGAAGCCTGCAAATGCCTTCGGCAATGGCAGGTTCATCATCCACGATCACCAATGTGTACATCTTCTTCCACCTTTCCCGGTATCCGGATGGAAATCTTAAAGCCCCCTTCCGGGTTATTCCCGATTTCCATCTGAAAACCATTTCCATAAAAATAATTCAAACGCATATATACGTTTCTCAGTCCAATATCCGCTTCCGGATCGTCGTTTCCTTCGCGCATCGTCTTCTGTACCTGCTCCAGCTGATCTGCAGGAACACCGGAGCCATTATCAATGATTTCGATCACGGTGTCGGGACCTTGGGCACGTCCGCTGATGATCAGCAGATTATACATGCTCTCCCGGTCAAAGCCATGGGTAAAGAAATTCTCCGCAAGGGGCTGCAGCCAAAAGCTCACCGTCGGGATCTCTTTCAGTGCATCTTCCAGCTCGACCTGATAGAAAAAATTATCTCCAAACCGCAGCTCCATGATCTTTAAATACATTTCAAGCAGCTTAAACTCTTCTCCCAGCGTGATGGTATCCTTCGCATGGGTTCTGGCACGATACAGTGCCCCAAGCAGCGCGATCGCATCCGCCGTATCCCGGTCTCCTTCCACCAGCGCCCTGGAGCGCAGCGTTTCCAGTGTGTTATATAAGAAGTGCGGGTTGATCTGATGCTGCAGTGCACGCATCTGGGTCTCCTGCTCCTTCAGCTTCCAGACATATTCCCGCTCAATATGACCCTGTAGCTTTGCACCCACATCCTTTAGGGCAACTGCAATCATGCCATATTCATTTTTGCGCCGCTCGTTGCTTAAATCTTCCTCCTGAACATCCGCAAACTCACCGGATTCCATGTGGGAAAGCATATGAATGATCTTGGAAAGAAACTCATAATCCGCTTTCAGCTGCATATTGGTAAACAGAATGATCCCAAAGGCTATCAGAAACAGTGTTGTCCCTATCACCCCAAGGACATAACGGTTATCCGCCACCAGCTCACCGATACTCTTTACAACAATATAGGAAAATTTTCCCTGATTGGAGGTATATTTTGTAAAAAAGGTTCTCCGGCTGCCGGTATTCTCCAGCCAGCCAAACTGCACTCCCCTCAGGGCTGCCTGGGACAGCTCTGCTTCCTGCTGTGGGTTCATCTTGCTATGGGCAAGCATATCCCCATCTAAATCGAAAATTCCCCAGGAAGCATTGATCTCATCATTGACCTCATAAAAATCCGCCGTGCTGATCCAGAAATCCATCGTTCCCATTGAAATACTCATATTATCCGGATCACGGACCGAATAAGAGGACGCCATAATATCTCCAAATCCTGGAATTGTCTTCGCCTCCTCGATTGTACGGCATTCAAAATCCACCCACAGATCATAGTTTGTCATTCGCAGAGCTTTGATACCCGTATCCGACTGCAGCGTTACACCGCAGATCTTCGTCCTGCCGTCTAAAAACAGCTTTTTGATATCTGCCGGTACATACCGGATTTCCGAATCACTGTTCAAACTGTTTTCCCGGCGCTTCGCGATGTAATCCTGATTGTTTGCCGAACCAAACAATGCTTTCAAATCTTCCATCAGCGCTGCATCCGTGTACAGACCTTCCACATAGGACCGCGTCCAGGTCTGGACATTTTCCAGCTGACGCTCCTTTTGCTGGAAACGGTACTGAGACTGGATCTGCACATCATTGACCCAGTTGCGGATAAAGAAAACCGAGGCGCCCAAAAACGCGCTCAGACAGAGCAGAATGACTACGATGATTGTCCCCAGATATTTTTTTCGATAAATCCGATATTCCAAAAATGTACTGTGGCCTTTGCTCATTTGCTGTCTTCTCCCTGTGTCATACATCTCCTGCGAAGCCGCAGCTTTCCGATCCCTATTCATAGTTCGATTATATCCTGTCTATATAGACTTTGCAAGCGCGACCGCCCTGCGAACCCTTCTATTTTCCTGCATTCTTCGTGCTTTCCCATGCACAGATCTTCAAGGGAAAGATATCTGTGCATGAGAAGACACAAAGGAGCTGTTACAACAAAAAGCCGCCCGAACCAAAGTTCGGACGGCCTGTCTTTAGTTCCTTATCCACTCAATATGACAGGGAAATGTTGCTTCACCGTTTACAGTTTCTTCTGCATACGGCATTCTTCCCCTGCAGATTAGTTTGCGAAGAACTCATCAACCTGCTTCTGTGCCTCTTCGATAACGGTATCCAGACCTGCAGCCTTCAGCTCTTCAATACAAGCAGGAACTGCAGTTGCCGGATCAGATGCACCTGTCAGCAGATCATTCTTGTACTTATCCCAAACCGTGTTGCAGTTTGCGATCTCGTTCTGAATATTGGTTACATCCAGAGCAAAGCCCAGGCAGGTAGAAGCTGTAGCAGATTCGTTCTGCTCTTTTACCTGATTCCATGCATCCGGATCGCCATCCGCCTGAGTAGACAGGATGAAGAAGGTACCCTGTGTATAAGAAGGCCAGTTCCAGTCATCACGCAGCTTCTGTACTGTGCCGTCTTCTGCGTACTCCATGTAGTTGCCTTCTGTACCATATGCACACATATCACGGAATTTGGAATCTGTGTTCATCAGCTGCAGAACCTTCAGCGCTTCTGTCTTATACTTGGAGTTTGCAGAGATTGCGTTCATAGAGCCCTGAATGGTCTCGGTTGTGTACAGAGGTCCGAATACCTGAGCCAGGTCATACTTTTCAATACCCTGGTTGAATGCCCATGTGGTTGCTGCTGCAGGCCAGCCCTGTGCAGAACCGAAGATGGAACCTTTACCGCCGTCTGTTACAACGTTTGCATCGGGATTGATGATGCCGTCCTGATACCATTTGTGCAGCCAGTTTAAGCCGTCCATGATATCATCCTGCTCCAGTGTGCATACAACCTTGCGGCTTGCATCGTCATATTTTACGCCGATGGGCTGCAGACCGGAAGCAAGACCGTCATAGTTGTTGAAGAAGCCGTTGAAGGTAGAGCCCTGAGCCAGCTGCATCGGATATACGGATTTGCCTTCGCCCTCTTTGATGGTCTGCAGAGCGTCATTTAAGGTTGCATAATCTTTGATGCTGTCTACATCAATGCCGTACTTCTGTACGTAAGTATCATCCAGCATCCAGAACTGTGTCAGAGAAGAATCCTTGTAGGTCGGTACTGCATATACATTACCGTGGATCTTAGCACCTTCCCACAGGTCTGTAGGAATGAAGTTGTACAGATCGGGGGTCTCAGACTGAACAAGGTCTGTGATGTTCTCCAGAGCGTTCAGATTTACAAATTTGGTGTAGTTTGTGTTGTTTACGAACATCAGGTCGAAGTATTCGCCGGTGTTGATGATGTTGTTCATCTTGGTGTCGTAATCAGCCCAGCCTGCGATCTTAACATCGATTCTTACGCCAATTTTTTCTTCTGCGTAATCGCTGATCTGAGATACAGCCTGATCGAAATCGTCTGCAGGGGTTCCGCCTACCGTCCACCATACCAGGGTAGGTACTTCACCCTTGCTTGCTGCAGAATTAGAAGCAGCTTCTGTTCCGGCTGCAGCGCCGTCAGTTGTGGACGCAGAGCTGCCACAGCCTGCCAGCATTCCAGCTGTCATAGCGGCAACAACGCCCAGGGCAAGAATCTTGTTCATGCTCTTGTTTTTCATAATGTCTCCTCCTTAAAATCGGGCTCCCTGTATGCAGAGAGCCCGTTTTATATCACAGCCGGTCCTTCCGGCAGGATATCAAATTAAAACACACAGATAATATAGGAAAGATCAGCCCTTAACCGCACCAACCGTCAGACCGGAAATGAAATACTGCTGGAAGAACGGATATGCGCAGGCGATAGGCAATACGATGATAACTACGATGGACATACGAGCCGCTTCCTTCGGCATCTTAGCAAGCATTTCTGCTGCAGATGCACCCAGTGTTGCTGCATTCTGTACCAGCATCTGGATATTCGTCAGGATCTGATTTAACAGAGCCTGCAGGGAAAGGAGCTTGGTGTTATCAATGTACAGCATGGACTGATACCAGTCGTTCCAGTAAGCGAAGCAGAGGAACAGACCGATGGTTGCCAGTACCGGCAGGGAAATCGGAAGAACGATTCTGCCGAAAATTGTCAGCTGAGATGCGCCGTCCATTTTTGCGGATTCGATCAGGGATTCCGGAACTGTCGTCTTAAAGAAGGTACGACAGATGATAACGTTAAAGGACGAAACTGCCAGAGGCAGAATCAGTGCCCAGATCGTGTTCTTTAAGCCCAGCAGCTGGCTGACTACGAAATAGGTGGAAACCAGACCGCCATTAAATACCATGGGGATAAATACCACCATTGTAAGGAAGCCGTTTAATTTGTAGTTCGGACGGGAAAGTACATAGCCCATCAGAGTTGTCAGCATAACGCCAAGAACCGTGCCAACGATCGTTACAAACAGAGAGACACCCAGAGCTCTCAGCAGCATCGTGCTCTGAGAAGCCAGGAATGTGTAGCCCTCAAGAGAGAAGATCTTGGGGATGAAGCGATATCCGTATTCTGTGATGGAATCCTCCGCAGAAAAGGAAATCGCAACAACCAGCAGGATCGGTATTACGCACAGCAGCGACATAATAATGAAAATGATATTCAGTACAGCGTTGGCGCCTTTGGATACCCGGTTGAACCGGTCGAACCCGGTAGGCTCGTCTTTGTTTACTCTTTTAATTTTTTTCGTTGTTTCCATTGTTCTTCTCCCTTAAATCATTGCGCTCTCACGGTCGATCTTACGAACGATCGCATTCGCCGTCAGAATCGTAATACATCCGGCAACAGACTGTACAAAGGCTGCAGCGGACGCCATACCGGTGGTCGAAGTTTTCAACTGTTTGTAAACATATACATCCAGAGTATATACATAATTGTACAGAGTATTGGAATCTCTGGGCACCTGATAGAACAGACCGAAGTCGGAGTAGAAAATACGTCCTACTGCCATGATAAACATCATGATGATAACGGTCTTCATCAGAGGCAGAGTGATGTAGCGGATCTGCTGCCAGATCGTAGCACCGTCGATACCGGCTGCTTCATAATAGGTCTTATCAATACCGGTGATGGTTGCCAGATAAACGACCATTCCGTAGCCGAGACCCTTCCACAGGTTCATAAATACCAGGAACGGAGGCCACATCGCAGGCTTCATGTACCACTGCTGACGTTCCATCCCCCAGGACTCCAGCATACCGTTGAGCAGACCCTTGTCATAAGACAGAAATGCCCAAACCAGTGCGCTTACAACGACCCAGGACAGGAAGTAAGGCATGAACATCGCAGTCTGATAGGCTTTTGCAAGCTTCTTGCTGTGGAGCTGTCCAACTGCGATTGCTGCAGCAACCGGTGCCACAATGCCAAGGATAATGAAGATGACATTATATCCCAGTGTATTACGCAGGATCAGCCAGATATCCCTTGAGGAAAACAGGAATTTAAAGTTGTTAAATCCCACCCATTCACTTTTGATAAAGCTTGTTAAAAATCCACCGTATACCTTGTAGTTCTTAAATGCGATGATGATACCGAACATCGGCAAAAAGCAGAACAGCAAATACCAGATGGTAGTCGGCAGTGCCAATAACGACAGCTCTGTGTCGTCTTTACCCCAGACGCGTTTCTTGCCTCTGCGGCCAGTCTTTTCGTTACTCATTTTCCGTTTTCCTCCTTCTTCGCAGATTCCTCACGTAAATTCCTTTACTTGGAAACTATAATGTCATTATAACTTAGTTATTTTGACTCTACAACCTAAAATTTATTATATATTGGTATAAAAAAAACAGTTCAGGTGTACAATTTTCTTTTGGCTTTTTGTGCACTTTTTATATGATTCTTTCCCAGATTCCTTACCCTTGTCTGCATTGAAATGTAAAAGCTGTATAAGATTATATATTGCTCACCTAACGTTTTGAATATAGTCTGTGAGGAACGCTGTTTCCCTATAGAAAAGACCCCCCGGAAACCCGGAGGGTCTTTTTTATGACAACAGAATCATTATTCAGCAAAGAAAGCATCCAGCTGCTTCTGAGCCTCATCGATAACAGTCTGCAGACCAGCTGCATTCAGTTCATCAATGATGGTAGGAACAGTTGTCTCAGGATCAATCGCACCTGTTAACAGGTCGTTGTTGTATTTTTCCCAAGCAGTGTTTACATTTGCGATTTCGTTCTGAACCGGTTCAGGATCGAATACGAAGCCCAGGCAGGTAGATGCTGTAGCAGCTTCATTCTGCTCTTTTACCTGATTCCAAGCATCCGGATCGCCATCAGACTGTGTAGCCAGGATGAAGAAGGTACCCTGTGTATAAGTAGGCCATACCCAGTCATCACGAAGCTTTGTAACAGTGCCGTCTTCTTCATACTGCATGAAGTTGCCTTCGGTACCGAATGCACACATATTACGGAACTTCGCATCGGTGTTCATCAGCTGCAGAACCTTCAGTGCTTCTGCCTTGTAATTGGAGTTTGCAGAAATTGCATTCATGGAACCCTGAATCGTCTCAGTTGTATACAGAGGTCCGAATACCTTTGTTACATCGTATTTCTCAATGCCCTGACCAAATGCCCAGGACTCTGCTGCTGCAGGCCAGCCCTGACCTGTGCTGAAGATAGCGCCCTTGCCGGCATCTGTTACAACGTTAGCATCGGGATTGATGATGCCATCTACATACCATTTGTGCAGGTAGTTCAGGTTTTCTTTTACATCGTCCTGCTCCAGCAGGTTTACAACCTTACGGCTCTCATCGTCATACTTAACGCCCATGACAGAAACGCCTGCTGCCAGTCCGTCGTAGCCGTTGAAGAAACCATTAAAGGTAGCACCCTGAGACAGATGGATCGGATATACAGACTTTCCTTCTCCCTCTTTGATGGTGTGAATGATGGGATCCAGAGTTGCAAAATCCTTAATGCTGTCCATGTCAATGTTGTACTTCTGTACAATAGAGTCATCCAGCATCCAGAACTGAGTCAGAGAAGAATCCTTGTAGGTAGGAACTGCGTATACCTTCTCTTTGATGGTAGCGCCTCTCCACAGGTCTTCCGGAATGAAATCATACAGTTCAGGAGTCTCAGACTGTACCAGATCTGTGATATCAGCAAGTGCGTTCAGGTTAACGAACTTGCTGTAGTTTGTATTGTTTACAAACATCAGGTCGAAATACTCACCGGTGTTAATGATGTTGTTCATCTTGGTTCCCCAGTCAGCCCAGCTTGCGATCTTAACATCGATTCTTACACCGATCTTCTCTTCTGTATAGTCGCTGATCTCTGCGATGGTCTTATCGAAATCATCGGGAGGTGTTCCGCCGATGCTCCACCAGATCAGAGTAGGCACTTCACCGTTGTCTGCCTTCGCAGTATCGGTGGAAGTTTTGTCATCCGTAGCTTCTGTAACGGTTGTGTCAGCAGCACCCTGGTCTGTTGTTGTAGATGCTGTGTTTCCGCAGCCTGCCAGCATACCAGCTGTCATAGCAGAAACGAGACCCAGCGCAAGAAGCTTGTTTACGTTCTTCTTTTTCATACGTTCCTCCTTTTGTGCACTTTTGCACTCTTGATTCCCTCTCAGGAATATTTTTGAACAATCTGTATCGTTTTGGGCCGATTCGATCGTTCCGTCCGTCATTCGGTATACATTTTCATGTTCCGAACTGATGTATTTATTATATATTAGCAAATCTGTCTGCACAACCTAAAATAAGTTATATACCAGTATAAAAATATTATCTTCAATGTACAAAACCAATGCTCATTTTTGTGTATTTTGCACATTCCTCTATTTTTTGTTCTGCTGCTTTACCGTAGTTAAGCACAAAAAAGAACGATTTTTGAAATACGTCATCTCATATTTTTAGGATAGACACCGCACTTTTATAAGGCTTATACTGTGCATAAAGGCAACGGTTTTGTCCGTTCTTCGGCAGAATTCTGACATGCTCTGCCTCAATATTGCCATCCGGAGGAGGTTATCTTATATTATGGCAAAGGATAATATTTTGCTGATTACAACGGATCAGCAACGTTTCGACACTCTGAACGCATGGGGGAATCAGAGTATCTTCACACCGCATCTGAACTATATGGCGGCAATGGGCATCAGCTACAAAAACTGCTATGCCAGCTGCCCGATCTGCGTTCCGTCCCGTACAACCATCATGACCGGACGTCAGGGTTACGAAAGCGGCGTTATTTCCAATGAAACACATGAGACCTTTATGCGTGCCTGCACAGAGGAACGCTCTACCCTTCCCGCCGTTTTGACAGACGCCGGTTATCAGACCTGTGCAAAGGGTAAAATGCACTTTGAGCCCGCCCGCGCCCACTATGGCTTCGAGCATATGAAGCTGCCCCTTGACTACATGCGCGAATATGACAAGAAGCAGGTTCTTGCGCATCCCAAGGCCCACGGTGTCGGCGAGTGTGAGGTAGAACCTGTGATCTCCACGGTAGAGGTCAAGGACAGCATCACCAGCTGGATCGCAGAGGAAGCGATTGATTTTCTGGAGACCCGTGACACGACGCGTCCGTTCTTTTTATGGACAAGCTTTACCAAGCCCCATCCGCCCTTTGATCCCTGCCGCGACTTCTGGGAGCTGTATGACAACATCCCGATGCCGGACGCGGTTACAGGCGACTGGTCCAAAACCGTTGAAGAGACCCCCCAGGGCTTCCTTGCAGGCGCTTATGAAAACACGAACCTGCATCTGCTTGGCAAAGAGCAGCGCGCTGCTTCCAAACGCGCTTACTATGCCTGCATTACACAGGTTGACTATGCATTGGGCCGTATCTTTGGCTGTCTGAGAGAAAATGACCTGTTCAAAAACACCTGGGTCATCTTCACTGCAGACCACGGCGAGATGCTGGGAGACCACCATATGTCCCAGAAGAATCTGTTCTTTGAAGGCAGCGCCCATGTACCGCTTCTGATCATGCCTCCCCAGGGGCGCAGTCTTCCTCACAACATCAGCGTAGAGGCACCGGCTGACCTTGTAGATATCTATCCTACCATCCTTGCAATGGCAGGACTTTCTTCCCCTGTTTCTGTCAGCGGCAAAAACCTGCTTGAGCCAGTTCCCATGGATCGTATGTTCTTTGGAAACTCTTTAAACAAGAATTTCTGCGTCATGGAAGAAAAGGTGAAGCTGGTTTACTCTGCCGTTGGCGATCATGTGCTGTTATTTGATCTGAACACCGATCCGATGGAGCAGCATAACCTCGCAGAGGATCCTGCCTGGCAGGAGCGCAAGGCAAAGCTCTGGAAGCTTCTGCTGGAGCACACCGCACAGTATACGCCTGAGGCGCTGGACGAAAACGGTCAGTTCCTTACCTACGAAGCCCCCCATTTCCCCGGCGATATGCCCGGACGGTGGTTTGGTTTCCATTACCATGATTATTCCGTGGATACGTTCCACTAAGTGTTGCGGATAAGACTCAAAAACCGGGCAGATTCTCTCTGCCCGGTTTTTGAGTCTCAGTGCTGTCAGATTAACGTTTTATCCTTTTTCCCCTTTTATCCATTCACCAACGAATTTTTCAGACATCCTATCATCGGAGCCCCTATTTTAAGTCTTCCCTGTTCCACAAATTGTTCTTCTCGTCCTTCCAGAGCCTCGATCATCCAGCTCCGCATTTGCCGAACTCTTTCCTGATATTCTGCATCCCAAACTGCATTATGCTGTTCTCTGGGATCCTTTGACAAATCAAAATACTGCTCTTCCCCGCGTTGGGAATACCAGATATATTTATCCCGCTCCGTAACAATATAATGATTAGATTCCTCCCCATACAAATGTTCCCCATGCAGCCATGGACGAATGCCTTCTTCCGGTTTTTCTACCATAGGCAGAAGGCTTTTTCCATCTACTTCCTCCGGTACCGGTGCATGAGCCAGATCCAGAAAAGTAGGCATAAGATCTCTCAACTCCACCACATTATGGCAAACCTGTCCCTCCTTTCCCCCAATCAACGGCTTCGGTCCGGAAAGAATCAGCGGAATATGACAGCTGCCCTCATAGGGACGACATTTTCGAAACATATAATGATCGCCTAATTCTTCTCCGTGATCAGAGGTAAAAACAATAACCGTATTGTCCATAATCCCGGATTCTGTCAGACTTTGAAGCAACCTTCCTATCTGATGATCTACATGAGTGATACAGGCATAATACCCAATCTGTGCCTCCCTGATCAGCTCCGGATCAACCGGTCCTGTGGAAGAATCAAAAATCCTTCCTTGCCGCTCCAATTCCCTGGGGTTCTCCCAGTCTCCCAGTGCGGGTGTCCTTAACTTTTTGTTCCGATACAGATCAAAATAGCACTGCGGCGCATCCAGCGGCGGATGCGGACGCACATACGACACCATCAGGAAAAAGGGCTTTTCCCTGTCCCGACGGCGCAAAAAATCAATTGCCCGGGTCGTAACCCAGTTTGTCGGATGTAAAGATTCTTCATAAATCCACGGTCTGGAAACCCACGAATTGCATTCCAGTCCGGTATCCGTAACATCTGTCTCAATTCCCTTCTCATTTTTCAGCCAGTAAAAATAATCATCTGCAATCTTCTGAGATTCATAATAGGGAACCGTCTCCCTCCTATATGCCCCCAAATAACCATCATGCAGCTCTATATTGTGAAATCCCATCAGATTGCGCAGCGGGTGCACGTGCATTTTCCCTACACACTGCGTATAATATCCAGCTTTTGCCAGCTCTCCAGCCATCGTATGCGGATATCGAAACGTTACCCGATCCTGATACCCAACCCGACCGTGTTTTTCCTGCGAAAGTCCTGTATGGAGAGCCGCTCTCGCAGCAATACAGCTGGGGCAAGCCGAATATGCTCTGTCAAACAGTGTCCCCCGTGCTGCCAGCGTGTCAAGAAACGGAGTTTTCACATCCGGATGCCCCGCTATTCCCATACAATCTCCACGCATCTGATCCGTCATAATAAACACAATATTTGGTTGCTTCTGCTCCATAACCCCCTCCATGTCTCCGGCTATTGTATCTCCTGCTTTTTCTAGTCAAAAACTGCCGTGAAACGGTTTCAATACCGTCTCACAGCAGCTTTTAGTTTCTAAACATTTTCACGCAGCTTTTGCAGTTTTTATCACTGCAGAAGGCCTGCCGCCTCATCGACTTTTTGAAGTTCGCACGTCCTGCAGTCCCTTACCGTGCTACGCGGATATCGCAGTAGTCCAGAACCAGCTCACAGAACATGGCGTTTGCCCAGGAGAACCACTCTCTGGTGTAGTTTGCAGGATCATTGACATCGAAGCCCTCGTGCATCATGTGCTTGCCGGCATCGGTATTTTTCATGGTGTTCAGGATTGCCAGCTTTTCTTCCTTTGTCTTGCTGGTCAGACCCTGGATCGCCAGAGCGATGTGCCAGATGTAGCCAGGCTTGGTGTGCTGGCTGCCTACGCCCTTTGCACAGCTGCCTTCATAATAGTAAGGATTTGCACAGCTGAGCACAAAATTGCGGGTGTTTTCCACAACCTGACGGTCGTCAGCTTCATAGCCAAGGTAATCCATAGCCAGCAGGCTGGGTACATTTGCATCATCCATCAGCATGTACTGACCGTAGCCGTCTACTTCGTATGCATAAACCTTGCCATAGTAATAGTTATCTACGATCGCCATGCTTTCGATGGCATCGTGGATTTCTTTTTTCAGGGAAGCTGCTTCTGCTGCCAGAGCCTCATCCTTTAATACTTCGTGTGCAATGGTTTCCATATAACCCAGAACAACGGTTGCAAACATATTGGACGGGATCAGGTAACCATAGATGCAGGCATCATCGCTGGGACGGAAGCCCGACCAGGTCAGACCTACGCCGGATTTTACCAAAGCGCCCTTGCCTTCTCTGGACAGCGTATCTGTAAAGTAGCAGCCCTTACGCTGGAAGGAATAAGGGGATTTCTCTTCGTGATACTGCTCGGTCTTCCATACCTTCAGGATGGTGTGCAGGCCTTTTACGAAATTGTCGTCAAAATGGTCTGTACGGCCGGTGTTTTTCCAGAGCAGGTATGCGAACTGAACGGGATAGCACAGAGAGTCGATCTCGTATTTGCGTTCCCAGAGCCAATCGCTCATTTCCGTCTCATCGTGATCCCAGCAGTTGCCGTTTTCTTCCTGATTGAAGGCATTTGCATAAGGATCATGGTTTACAAAGAAAAACTGTCTTCTGGACAGGCCAGCCAGCAGGTCGGAAATCTCCTGATCCTCTGCTGCAGCTACCAGATAGGGGCGCACCTGTGCAACGGAATCCCGCAGCCACATCGCCGGGATATCGCCTGTGATAACATGAGTTGTGCCGTCCTCCATCTTTTTCACAGTTGTATCCAGGGTGTTGGAAAAACAGTTGATAAACAGTTCCACCATTGCAGGATCCTCTGCAAAGGTCTCTTCCACCTTGTGGATCAGTTTCTGCAGGGATACCGGTAAATTCTCTTTCATTAGTATGTACTCCTCTCTTCTTAGATACTTCTATAGTGCTGGGTTTTTCCCAGTCTGTCAAGATATAAAAACCTCATATTCTATCCCCTTTTTCTTAACCCTGCAGTTTACTCGTGACCTTCCGGGAGCAGATTTCGTGCTCGCAGGAAAATCTGCTCCCGGAAGGGCACGAAGGGAGCGCCATTTTATGAGCAAAAGTAAGCTGCGCAGCAGCGGAAAGCGTCGCAGACGCGTTTTTGCGAATGACGCGAGGGACTGCAGCACTTGCCCTGTTTTCAAAACCATGTTAAAATCAATCCATTACGATTCGCAGAATCCTTTCCATTACAGCAGGAGCAAAACGAGACAAGGACATTTATTATGAAGCAACAGCAGGATAAATATGATATTTTAAAAACCTATTATGGATATGATACGTTCCGCGACGGGCAGGAGGAGCTGATCGACTGTCTCTTAAACGGACAGGATGTCTGCGGCATTATGCCCACCGGCGCCGGAAAATCCGTCTGCTATCAGGTTCCCGCCCTGCTGCTGCCTCATGTTACCCTCGTGGTCTCCCCCCTGATTTCCCTGATGAAGGACCAGGTTCGCGCCCTGAATCAGATGGGGGTCCACGCTGCTTATTTAAACAGCTCACTTTCGTGGAATCAATATAAAAAGGCCCTCGCTTATGCCAAAGAAGGCCGTTATAAGATCATCTACGTCGCGCCGGAACGGCTGCTGACGGAGGATTTTCTGGAGTTTGCAGCCTCCACACCGATTTCGCTGCTGGCAGTTGATGAAGCCCACTGCGTATCCCAGTGGGGACAGGATTTCCGCCCCAGCTATTTAAAAATCCCGGAATTTGTCCGCACGCTTCCCATCCGTCCCGTCATCGGCGCTTTTACCGCGACGGCGACCAGGGAAGTTCGCGAAGACATCATTCGGATGCTGGAGCTGTCCGATCCCCATGTCGCTGTGACCGGTTTTGACCGAAAAAATCTCTATTTCGAGGTTCGCCACGATAAGGACAAGTACCGCAGCATCCGCGATTATCTGCTCGCCCATCCCGACAGCTCCGGCGTCATTTACTGTGCAACACGCAAAAATGTCGAAGAGGTCTGCGACAGGCTCCTTACGGATGGTTTTCGGGCAACCCGCTATCACGCCGGACTTTCCGATGAAGAACGACGTGCAAACCAGGAGGCCTTTACCTACGACGATGCACCGATCATGGTCGCAACCAACGCGTTTGGCATGGGCATCGACAAATCCAACGTCCGCTTTGTCCTGCATTATAACATGCCGAAAAATATGGAAAGCTATTACCAGGAGGCCGGGCGCGCCGGACGGGACGGTGCAAAGGCGGACTGTATTTTATTTTACAGCGGTCAGGATGTTATCACAAACCAGTTTTTTATCGAACAGGATCGTGATAACGAAGAGCTGACCGGAGAAGCCCTGGAGGAAGTTCGCAGACAAGACCGCGAACGCCTCAAAAAAATGACCTTTTACTGCCACACCACCGATTGTCTGCGGGACTACATGCTGCGCTATTTCGGTGAGTTTGGCTCCAACTACTGCGGCAATTGCAGCAATTGCTTAAATACCTTTGAAACCATCGACATCACAGAGCTTGCCAACGACCTGATCGGCTGTATCTTAACAAGCGGCATGCGCTTTGGCGTCAATGTCATTCTCGACACGCTGCGCGGCAGCAAAAACGAAAAGGTGCTGCGTTTTGGTCTGGATTCCAACCGGTACTATGCAGCGCACGCCCAGGATACCATCGTTTTTCTGCGGCAGGTGCTCAATTATCTCGTTCTGACGGATTATCTGGTCGTTACAGACGATCAGTTTCCTATTGTAAAAGTGAAAGAAAAGGGACTGTCTTTTTATGCAGAGTCCGGGGAATTCCACCCCGTGCTCACAATGAAGGCAGCAAGGAAGACTACGCAGACACCTGCAAAAGCCGGGCAGCTTCCCGGCACGGACAAATCCGGCAGAAAGCGTTCTTCCCTGCACACCGGCAGCGATCCCTTCGAGGCGCTGCGCAGGCTGCGTACCGAAATCGCACGGGCACAGCATATTCCGCCCTATCTTGTCTTTTCCGACAAATCGCTGGAATCCATGTGTGTCCTTCTGCCTCAGACGAAAAATGAAATGCTCGCTGTCCATGGCGTCGGCGAGCTGAAATACCAAAAATACGGCGAACAGTTTCTGGCGCTGTGCCAAAAACTCGCCGGAGAGTCAGAGGAGTTTTAAGCTTTTATGTTTCAAAAAAAATTAAATAGAGATACCATTCTTCATTATGTCTCCATGCTGCTCGGCGCAGCAGTGCTGTCCTTTGGCCTGTTCAACGTCCACAGCCAGAGCAGGATCACAGAGGGCGGAATCCTGGGACTTACCCTGTTTCTGCACCACTGGACGGGCATTTCACCCGGCATCTTTTCCTTTCTGCTCGACATGACCTGCTATATCATCGGCTTTCAGCTTCTGGGCACCGGCTTTTTGAAGAATGCCATTTTTTCCACCTGCTGCTACGCACTGCTGTACCGGTTCTGGGAATTTACCGGACCCTTTCTGCCCTCCTACGCAGATAAGCCTCTCATTGCCGCCATCCTCGGCGGTCTGTTCGTTGGCATCGGCGCGGGCTTAATCGTCCGCAGGGGCGGCGCTTCCGGCGGAGATGACGCACTGGTGCTCATCCTCCATCAGGTGACAGGCTGGAAAATTTCCCGCGCCTACTTTTTTACAGATTTTGTTGTGCTGATGCTCTCGATTTCCTACATTCCGCTGCGCAACATCTTCTTTTCCCTGCTGACAGTTACACTGTCCTCTGCGGTGATCGAGCTGCTGCAAAAAAGCAGGCAGGAAACGTCGGCGAAGGAAGCAGGTTGCGAAAGCAGCTGGAAGGATTGATTTTTACCTTCCGAGCATTACAATTAGATACAGAAATGCAATGATGTCCAAGTGGACAAAAACGCCCCCGGAGTGCCAGCTCCGAGGGCGTTTCTTACTCGTTTTCAAACTGTTTCAGGTATTCTCCGACTGAACGCGTCATTTCTTTTGCAAAATCGGAATCGTATTTCCGGTTGCAGAACGCATTCATCCAGTCTTCAAAGCTTCTGTTCTTACACTGATATCCGAACATCTCCCGAAGTTCGTTTCCATCCATACTGCGGTAGGTGTTTTCATGCACGATATGTTTCTGGTCACAGCGCTGCGGTTTTGTCCGCTCGAGCTGCTGCTTCGTCGGCCAGCCGAACACAAGCATCACGGCAGGAAAAACATACTCCGGCAGATTCAAAATTCTGCGCTGTTCTTCACAATTTTCCATGATGTCTCCGATATAACAGGAGCCGATCCCGAAGCTCTGTGCGGCGACGACCGCATTCTGGGCTGCGATCGCTGTATCCGTCACCGCCAGCATCAGGTCGCCGACGCCAGGCTTTCTCGGACTGCAGCCCGCTTCCAGATAAGCGTCGTACCATTTTTTACAGTCCGCGCAGAAAACGAGCACCATCGGCGCTGTCGCAATAAACGGCTGATTGTCGCAGGTCTTTACCAGAGCATCTTTTAAATTCCGGTCGGTGATATCCAGGATTGTATACAATTGCTGGCAGCCCGCACTCGGCGCCTGTGCAGCAGCTTCTAAAATGATTTGTTTCATCTTTTCAGGAATCGGTCTGTCCTCATAGACGCGCACCGATTTCCGGTCATATAAACTTTTTATAATTTCATTCATAGTGCTCCACCTTTCCGTAGAAATGCTTCCAGCCCTTCTGCCGTATCCGGGAAGAAAATTCCGTGCCGCGCCAGCTTGTCTGTGCTCATCATCAGGTTGCGGACATTTCCGCCTGTCGCTTTTTCCACAAGCACTTCCTGCCCAAAGGACGCCATCACACGGCGCACCGTTTCATACAGGTCTGCATCGTTGCTGCTTCCATAATTGTAAATGCCGCCCGGCAGTTTCCAGGCTGCTTCCATGTTCTTTACGACAAGGTTTACGTCCGTCGCACCACGGTGGTCCGTATCCGAAAATTTCCGGGACTGCTTTTTGTCGAGCATTTCCCGAAGCATCATTGCAAGGCTGCGTCTGCCTTTTGCCAGCTCTTCTTCTGTCAGGTTATCATACATCCAGGAAAGCCGAAGCACTACGCTCTCCGGCTGGTATTTTAAGCAGATCTCCTCACCCTGCAGCTTTTGTTTCCCGTAAAGCGGCTCCGGCGTTTCGCTGTCATCCTCCCGGTGGGGCTCCAGATATGCTTCCAGACTCTCCTGCTCTCCCTGTTTTCTGAAATAAACCTGATCCGAGCTGCACATTACGAGCTTCGTTCCTGTTTTTCTACAGGCTTTCGCAATATACTCCATTCCCAGCACATTGACAGCATGAGACAGCTCCGGTTTTTTACTGCATTCTGCCACGTCCGAAATCGCTGCACAGTGAAGCAGCACATCCGGGCGGTAATTTTCCACTGTTTTGAATACCGCTGCCTCATCCGTCAGATCCAGGTCTTTGTGGGTTACGCCCCACACGTCGTATTTTTTCCCATAATAGGCTGCCAGACGGCTTCCTACAAAGCCGCCTGCGCCTGTTACCATGATTTTCACAGTTTTCTCCGCCTCCATGCGATCCTCGCTGCCTTTTGCACAGGCCCTTTTGCACAGGCCCTTTTTCATGACAATAGAATGCTCGCAGAGCGTGTATTCTAGTGTTGTTCATGACAATAGAATACTCGCAGACCGTGTATTCTATTGTTCACGACAATAGAATGCTCGCAAAGCGTGCATTCTATTGTTTAAAAGCTTCTCAGCTCATCGTCA
>ERZ1026856.279-NODE-279-length-35106-cov-4.084791_pt1 | contig 35106 bp, 32 predicted proteins | sample MGYA00380158_ERZ1026856 | MGnify/ENA primary metagenome ERZ1026856 (study PRJEB33269, sample SAMEA4719794) | human gut metagenome | biome: human-associated habitat; feature: organic feature; material: feces | place: Cameroon | collected 2013-10 ...
GCATGTCGCGTCTGGGCTTTCTCTGCTCCGGCGCGCACTTTGACGAGGGCGTGGGCAATATCATCGAATCCTGCCGCCTCCCCGGGCTTGAGCATGAGGGTATTTTCACCCACTTTGCCGTGTCCGACGAGCCGGGCGAGGACTGCGAGGCATATACGCGCGAGCAGTTCCGGCTCTTCATGGACGTGATCGCAGAGCTTGAGCGGCGCGGCGGGATACGCTTTGAGATACGCCACTGCGCGAACTCCGGCGCCGTGGCGAGCTACCCGGAAATGGCGCTCGACATGGTGCGCCCCGGCCTGCTCCTGTACGGCTACGGCGATACGAGCGCGCGTCTCGGTCTGAAGCCCTGCATGCGTCTCGTCACCACCGTGAGTACCATCAAGTTCTATGAACCCGGCACCTCTGTGAGCTACGGCCGCCGCTTCGTGACCGCGCGCCGCACGAGGATGGGCGTGCTGGCCATCGGATATGCCGACGGTCTCCCCCGGCTGATCTCGAACAAATGCAGCTTTTACACCGGCGGCGGCTACGCCCCCCAGCGCGGGAGCATATGCATGGACATGTGCATGTGCGACCTCACGGAGCTGCCCAACGTCGACGTGGGCAGCGAGGTAGAGATATTCGGCGAACACAACAGCATTACCAAGCTCTCCGACGCGGCGCAGACCATCCCCTACGAGCTTCTGTGCGCCGTGAGCAAGCGCGTACCGCGCGTATACAGGTAAATATGCGGCAAAAAACCGGCCCTCCGAGAGAACGATCTCCCACAGAGGGCCGGTTTTAATTGCCTTTTATACAGGTATATCAACCGTAGCCGTGGTCAACGTGTCTCCAGCCCCCGGCGGAGCTTCTCACAAGTATCCACGCCCAGTTATTGTAGGTGCTGTTCGGGTTTAGCGAGCCGTCGCCGCCCGTTCCGTCGACGTCGAAGGACGAGAGCAGGACTATAAGCTCGTCCGCGTCGTATATCTCATGCTCCTTGAGATAATAGCGCGTCTCCGCCTGCGTCCGCTCGTCCCCGGCGTAGTATATCTCCCGGAGCGTGCAGCCGTTCCATCGGAGAGCGAACTCCCTTTTGATAACATTTATGGCGGAGGCAATATCCCTGTCGCTGTATATCTCGGACTCTACCTCGCGGGTCTGTACGCCGCTGACGTCCCCTCCGCAGGCGCAGAGCGCGAGCATGAGCGCGGCGCATAAAACTACTGTCAGCATTCTTTTCACGGCGGTTTTCCTCCCTATATCTCAGCCCTGCTCCTCCGCGCTCCACGGCAGCTCGACCACGGTCGGCCCGTGTCCCATGGCGGGTATGAGCTTATCCAGTACGTCCGCCATTCTCAGTCTGAGCGTGGACGTATTTATGCACGGGTGGCAGCCCAGATATTCATCCTTCAAAAGCTCCCTGTCGATGAGGAGCCGCACGGCGTTTTCACTGTCGTTCATAAGCCCCAGTATGCTCAAGGAGCCGGGAGTGATATCGAGGTATCTCTCCATTTGCTCGGGAAGCGCAAAGCTCAGGCGGGCTGAGCCTATCTGCTTTGAGAGCGCCTTGGTGAAAAAGGGCTTGTCCCCCGGCATGAGCAGGAGATACAGCGCTGTCCTCTGGCGGTTGGTGAGAAGCAGGTTCTTGCACACGGTACAGCCCAGCACTCTCTCCACGTCCCTGCATGCCTCGATGGTGTCGGCATGCTCATGGTCGGCGCGGAAATACTCGATATGCAGGCCGTCGAGCAGATCATAGCAGCGCTCCTCCTTGGGAATGCGCGCGTCCGTCGGGCGGCCGGTATAGAGTTTGTTATCAACAGTCATTTTCTTTTCCTCTCAGTCCGCGGGCTTCGCGTCAGGCGGGAAAAGCGTCGCGATGAACTCCGCCGCCCTCTCAAGCTCGGCGCGGTCGCTCTCGTCAAATCTGTCAAGTGACGGTGAATCGATATCTATCACGCCCAGCACCCTGCCGTCTCTCATTATCGGGACGACGATCTCCGACGCGGAGAGCGCGGAGCAGGCGATATGGCCGGGAAACTCGCGCACGTCCGGAACGATAACGGCAGCCTTTCTCTCCGCCGCCGTGCCGCAGACGCCCTTGCCGAACGGTATGCGCGTGCAGGCCGGCTCGCCCTGAAACGGACCGACATACAGCGTCTCCCCCTGCGCTATGTAAAAGCCGCACCAGTTTATATCCTCCATCGTGTTGAGGACCGCGCTTATATTGGCAAGGTTGCTGTACAGCGGGAGCGCCGGGTCGCTGACACTGATAATATGCTCTGTCATATCCATCCCTCCACGGTTTTCTGTATTATACCAGTCCTCTGCCGTGTATTCAAGTGCCAAAAGCCCCCGGACGCGAAACGCGGCACGGGGGACGTCCCCCATGCCGCGTTTGCAGGTGCCGATATCGAACTACTCAGCCCCACTTTTTGATCGCGAAGTAAATCGCTGCGCCTATCCCTATTACGATCGCAACAGAACCCAGTGCTATAGCCATATGTATTACGCTCCTTTTCTCTTTTTGAGTTTGGCTCAGTCTATCATACGAAAACGGAGAATAAAATATCTCCGAGACTTCCTTAGCGGCATGTAAATAATGACGGGGCTTTTCTTTGCAGATTATTAACTCTTTATGCAAATCCGCATAAAATGCATAGCGATGAATATTATGCATGGACAAATCAGGTACGGTAGTGTATTATAACAGCATATTTTTTCTTTTTCCGGCGGCCGCTGAGCGGGCCGCACATTTTTCAGGAGAGGTGATATGCTTTGAGAAGTAAGGAAGAGCTGAAACGCATTGCCTGTCAGGCCGTCGACACGCGCAGGGACGATATCCTTGCCTTTGCCGACTCCGTGGCCAGCGAGCCGGAGTTTGGCTTCAAGGAGGTCAAGACCGCCGCAAAATTTGCCGGCCAGCTGAAAGCGCTGGGCTATGAGCCGCGAACCGGAGTCGCCATCACGGGCGTCATTGCGGAGAAGAAGGGCGCGAAGCACAATGCGCGCGTCGCCGTCATGGGTGAGCTGGACGCTATACTCGTGGCCGGACATAAGGACTCCGACCCGCTGACTAACGCCGTACACGCCTGCGGCCACAATGCTCAGCTTGCCGCGACTCTCGCGGTAGCAATGGCGCTGGCGGACACGGACATTTCCGCTGATCTCGGCGGTGATGTGGTTATGATGGGCGTTCCCGCCGAGGAATGCATCGAGATCACCTACCGCAAGAAGCTGCGCGACGAGGGTAAGCTGTGGTTCATCTCCGGCAAGCAGGAGTTCCTGAGACTCGGCGAATTTGACGGCATTGACGCTGCCATAATGCAGCACACCGCCATCATCAACGACGAATACTCCGCAGGCGCCACCTCCAACAACAACGGCTTCACCACCAAGCTCGTAAATTACATAGGAAAAGAGGCCCACGCCGGCGCTGCCCCCTTTGAGGGCGTGAACGCGCTCAACGCCGCAATGCTCGGTCTGCTTGCCGTACACACGCAGAGGGAGACCTTCCGCGACGAGGATCACATCCGTATCCATCCCATCATCACCAAGGGCGGCGACATAGTAAACGTCGTCCCCGCCGACGTCCGCATTGAGACCTACGTCCGCGGCAGCAACACCAAGGCCATACTCGACGCGTCCGAAAAGATGGACCGCTGCCTCCGCTCCGGGGCTATGGCCGTCGGCGCCGAGTGCGAGATCATCGAGATCCCCGGCTATCTGCCTGCCGTTCAGTGCGAACCGCTAAACGACCTCATGTACGAAAACCTCAAGACGCTCGTCGGAGACAAGGCGCAGATGGTCTGCTCCGGCTTTGGCGGCGGCTCCTCCGATCAGGGCGACGTCTCCTCCCTGCTCCCGTCCATCCAGTCCTATTTCACCGGCGCGACCGGCGGGCTTCACAGTGAAAAATACGTCCTCGACGACAAGGATAACGCCATCCTCAACGCGGCAAAGGCGCTTTTGATGCTGACGATAGACCTTCTTTATGACGACGCCTCCTGTGCGCGCGGAATAAAGGAGAACTTTAAGCCGCTCTTCACAAAGGAGCAATATCTCAGAGAATGGGGCAAAATAAACTAAAGGCGGCTCTTTAGTGCGCTAATGTTTTACGTTTTACTCAGTTGACAACTTTGTCGTTTTAGCACATAATATTGCTAAAGTTTTTTCTGCGGCAGCCGCAGGAAAGCAAATAAAGGGGGAAAATCAATGAAGGAGTTTTTTGAAAGCTTCAACTGGAAGGATTGGAAGGTACACGCGCTTGCCGCGGTGATCGTTATACTGGCTGAGCTTATCGGCACTATCAAGATCACCCTCGCGAGCGGCGCCGCCGCCCTCTCCTTCTCGCTCATTCCGATGCTGTTCGCTATACTCATCGGAATAATCCTTGCCGGCCTCAAGAAGATTGACAAAAAGACCATGGAGACCGCGTCTCCGTACATAGGCATAAGCGTGTTCTTCCTGATCGCCAAGTGCGCCTGCTCCATCGGCCCGTCGTGGTCCACCATCGTCAAGGCCGGGCCTGCGCTCATCCTGCAGGAGTTCGGCAACCTCGGCACCATTCTATTAGCAATGCCCGTTGCAATGCTCGTTTTCAAGATGGGCAGAGCCGCCGTCGGCGCATGCTTCTCCATCTCCCGTGAGCCTTCCATCGCCATCGTGGCCGACAAGTACGGTCTCGACTCTCCCGAGGGCACCGGCGTTATGGGCGCATACGTCACCGGCACCATCCTCGGCACCATGTTCTATGGCGTTCTCGTCTCCATCTTTTCCGGTATTGGTTGCTTCTCTCCCGAGGCAATGGCTATGGCCGCCGGCACAGGCTCCGCGTCCATGATGGCCGCATCCCTTGCCCCTCTGGTCGAGGCGTATCCCGAGAAAGCCGACACTCTCCAGGCATTTGCCACCATGTCCAACACGCTCACCTACGCCGACGGACTTTATATGAGTCTCCTCCTCGGCATTCCGTGGACCGAGCATTTATACAGGGTGTTTACTAAACTGCTGAACAAAAAAGCCATAAAGAAGGGGGTGCTTGTAAATGAGTGAGAACGTAAAAGAAAAAATCAACTACGCCAAGCTTTGGGCCAACAGGGTAAGGGTCAGCCTCGTTACCATAGTCCTCGCCTCCATCGCCAACACAATTTACGGCTGGAGAAGCGGCGCCGCGACCGTGTATATGCCATGGGAGGTTCTCCCCGCGCTTCTGTACATGTTCGCCATCATCATCGTGAGCTGCGCCATCCACGATTTTCTTGAGAAGACGTTCCCCAAGCTCAAAATCCCAGTTATCCTCTACATCGCCCTCATCACCACCATTCTGAGCTTTGATTTCTGCGGACCTCTTGCGGCGTTCATGTCCACGGAGTTCGACAAGATTTCTCTCCTGCCGCTCTGCACCCCCGTCCTCGCCTACGCCGGTATTTCAATCGGTAAGGATCTCGACACCTTCAAGAAGCAGGGTCTCGCAATCGTCTGCACCGCGCTCATCACCTTTGTAGGCACATGGGTCGGCTCTGCGCTTGTCGCGGACATCGTCCTCAAGCTCACCGGTCAGGTCTGAGTCCTTATAAAACGATAAACGGCGCAGCCGATGGCTGCGCCGTTTCTTTAGCAAGAAAAAAGTCACATCAAAATGATGTGACTTTTTTTGCTTTGTTCTTATCAGCTTTCGCAGGATTCCTCGAGGTCGACACCGGCGACCTTCTTCTCGAACTTGTTCATGAAGATGGGAGAGAAGATACCGATAACGCTGAGGATGATGAGTATCCAGGACACGGGAGACTTGAAGAGAACGCCTATGTCGCCGCCGCTGACGCGGAGCGCGCCGCGCAGACCCTTTTCGCTGATGGGTCCGAGGATAAGAGCAAGGACAACGGCCGCGGTATTCAGGTCGAACTTACGCATGAAGTAGCCGATGAAGCCGAAGATCAGCATGACGACAACGTCCGCGAAGTTCTTGTGGATGGCGTAGGAGCCGATGACGCACAAAACGGTGACACAGGGGATGAGTATCGCGTCGGAAAGGCGGGATATCTGAGCGAAGCCGCGGCACCCCAGCATACCCAGAGCCAGCATAAAGAACTGGACAAGGACGAAGCCCGCGAAGAAGGTGTAGGTCATGCCCGCGTGCTGAGTGAAGAGTTCGGGTCCCGGAGCAAGACCCTGGATTATAAGACCGCCCATGAGAACTGCCGTAACAGACTCACCGGGGATACCCAGAGTCAGCATGGGGATGAGTGAGCCGCCGGTGACGGCGTTGTTCGCCGCTTCGCTGCCGCACACGCCCTCGATGGCGCCGTGGCCGAAGTCTTCCTTATGCTTGGAGAAGGACTTTGCGTTGTTATAGCCCATGAAGCAGGCGATGGACGCGCCCGCGCCGGGGAGAATACCGATGATGTTGCCGATTATCCAGGAGCGGATAACCGTGGGCCACAGCATTTTCTTCTCGTCCTTGGTGAGCATGATCTTGTCGGTGAACTTCTGAGCCTTTGCGCGCTCGATGATCTTTTTCTCGGCAAGGATGAACACCTGAGACATGGAGAACAGACCGATAAGAGCGCAGGTGGTGTTTATGCCCTCGGCAAGGAACGCCTGTCCGAACATGAAGCGCTTGGTGCCGTCGATGGGGTCAAGGCCGATAGTGGACAGCAGCAGGCCCAGCGCACCGGACATAAGGCCCTTGATAATAGACTTGCTGGACACGCCGGCGATTATCGTAAGGCCGAAGATACCAAGCCAGAATTTCTCGGCGGACATGAACTTCAGCGCAAGCTGAGCAAGGAGCGGAGCGAAGAAGTACAGCGAAATGCAGCTGAGCAGACCGCCCCAGAAGGAACTCCAGCATGCGGTTGCAAGAGCCTTGCCGGCCTTGCCCTTCAGGGTCATCTGATAGCCCTCGATGGCGGTGGCGGCGGAGGCGGGAGTGCCGGGAGTATGGATAAGAATTGCGGAGATGGAGCCGCCGAAGATCGCGCCGCAGTAAATGGCGCCCAGAACGATAAGTCCGGTGTCGGCAGGCATGGTGAAGGTCAGGGGCAGCATGAGAGCGACGCCCATCGCGGCCGAGAGACCGGGGAGGCACCCGATAACGATACCGAGAGCGGTACCGCCGAACATTGCGAGAAAATTTATAGGAGTCAGGGCGCTGACAAAGCCGGCAGCCATATACTGTAAGGTCTCAATAGTACTCATTTACACCCCTCCTCAGAAAAGCAGGCCCGCCGGCAGACGTACGCCGAGGAATTTTACGAAGGCGAAGTATACCAGCAGATTGATAGCCGCAACGGAAATAAGGCTCGCGACCATGCGAACTCGCAGAAACTGAAGCACCGCGAACATGAACACTATGGTCGCCACAAAGAAGCCTATGTACTTCACCATGAGCATATACACAACGGTCAGCGCAATGCAGAAAAGGAGCTGCGCGGGCTTGAAGCCGTCAAAAAGCTCCTGCACGCCGCTCTCGACACCGTACTTGCCTGCGTTAACGAACATGGTGACAAGATAAAGAGTAGTCAGTCCAAAAAGAAGCCAGATGGTGAACATGGGGTAGGTCTTGCTGGTCTCGCTCAGACTCTGGGACATATAGAGAAACAGAGCGCAGACCAGATACATGAATATGACGACGCCTACGTCTGTCTTTTTCATTTTCATCAGTGGTCTCTCCTCCCATAGAAAATTCAATAGCTGCGGGCAGGAATCCCACCCGCAGCCGGAAAGGGAAAACTAAAGCTTATTCGTACCAGAAGCCGGTGGAAAGGCCTTCGGTAAATGCCTGCTGCTGCTCGATAAGAGCGGCGGTAGTGGCAGCATCTTTATAATCGGTAGCAAAGGAAGCTGCGGCGGCAAGGTAATCGGGGTCTTCCATGGTGGCCTTGAAGGCTGCCTCGTAGAAAGCGATCATCTCAGCGGTGACCCCGGCAGGAGCGACAATGCAGCGGGAGGAGCCCAGCCACTGATCATAGTAGCCCTTGGAGGCCAGAGTGGGAACGTCGGGGTACTCGGGAAGAGGCTCGGTGGAAAATGCCGCAAGGGGCTTGACGTCGGTACGGTCGGCGATGTCGGCGACCTTCGCGACGCACCAGTCAGCCTCGCCGCCGAGAAGGCTCAGCAGCTCGTCCGAGGTGTTGCCCTGGGGCAGATCGGTGTACTTGAAGCCGGCGGAATTGGCAAACGCCTGCGCGCCGATGTGGTTGGAGGCCTGTGCGCCGTTGGTGGAGGCAACGGTGTTGTTGGCCTTTGCGTACTCGACAAGGCCGTCAATGTCGGTGAAGCGGTCCTCGTTAGCGCGGACGACGACGAGAGAGGTCTCGGTGACATGGTTGCAGATGGCCGCAAAGTCCTCGGTGGTGTAGGTGCCAAGGCCCTTGACGATAGAGCTGTTGAAGTTGGGCAGGTTCATGAAGCCGATGGTCATGCCGTCGGGCTTAGCCGCAGCGAGCTGGGACCAGCCAATGGAGCCGGAGCCGCCGTCAACGTTCTCTATAACGACAGTCTGTCCGATGTACTTCTCAGCGTACTGAGCAAGGATACGGGCGGTGACGTCGGTGCCGTTGCCTGCCTTGTAGGCGACGATCATGGTCACGGGGCCGTTGGGCGCCCATGCTGTCTCAGCGGGGGTCTCTTCTGCTGGAGCTTCCACAGCGGGTGCAGGCGCCTCAGCAGGGGCTGCGGGCTGACCGCATGCGCACAGTGCGAACACCATGCAGAGTGCAAGTGCGAGTGCAAGAAACTTTTTCATATGGTCCTCCTAAATGTTTTTTTGCATTTTATTGCTGGTCAATAATATATCAGTTCGCTAATATTTTGTCAATAAACATCGAGAAAATTAGCGAAATCTTTATGTCGCTTTTACAGCGAGACATAAAGGCCCGGGCGCCTACGCGATAACGCGTAGGCGCCCGGTATTTTTTCATTCGGTATGTGCGGCTTTTTCTTCCCCCGGCTTTTTGAATACCCACTTTTTCTGGATAAAGTAGCTGATGAAGAAAAGCGTCACGTCCACCACGCCCTTTACTCCGGTGGTGATGAACGTCTCGGAATTGCGCAGGAGCTCATTGATGAGCGTTACGAGGCCGGCCGAGGCCAGCATCTGCGGCACGGCCAGACAATAGTAGCGGAGCATTGCGGTCTTCATGCTTCCGGTATTTTTGAAGACCAGCCTCTGATTAAAATAGAAATTCAGCAGCGAGGAGCATATTCTGGCCACGACTGTGGCGATGATCTCGGCATATATGGGCGAATACCCCTTTAGTACATGAAAGATCAGCGTAAACAGTCCGAAGTCGACCAGTGTGGTCCCAAAGGAGCTCGCTATGAACCTTGCAAGGGTCCCAATTCTTTTCATCAGGTCACCCTCCGGAGCGCGGTCACTGCTTTTTCGTCAGGAAATGGAGCATTATCTTGATGATACGCCACGAATCCTTGACGGGGTGGTAATGGGAGCTGTAGTCCTCCGGGTCGTACACGGTGGCGATGGGCTGCTCCACGAAGCCGACGCCCATGCGCTTCATCTGCAGGAGCATGTTCGTCTCGTACTCAAAGCGCTCGCCGTCTATGGCGCAGAAATCTCTGAGATAGCGTGTGGGGATGGCGCGAAGCCCGGTCTGGGTGTCCGAGAGCGTGATGTCAAAGAGAAGCTTGAAAAACTTCGATGTGGTCTTGTTCCCGGCGGCGTTGCGCGACGGCACGCCCGGCTGGTCAAAGTCGCGGCAGCCGAGTATGACCTTGTCGTCAAGCTCGAGCATTCTGTTCCCGCAGCGGATGATATCCTCCAGAAGGTGCTGTCCGTCGCCGTCAATGGTGATGACGCCCTCCACCTCGGGAAGCTCGTCAAGTATGTACTCAAAGGCGGTTTTAAGTCCGCGGCCCTTGCCCTTGTTCACGCCGTGGTGGATGACCGTACACTGCGGGTACGCCTCCGCCTCGGCGAAGAAGTGCTGATGGGCCTCGTCGCTGCCGTCGTCCACGATTATAACATGCTGGAAATCGCTGTCCGCGAGTCCCTTTACCACGGCGCTGAACTTGGCGTCCGGGTCCAGAGACGGCAGGATGACCGCCAGCCTGTTCCTGCAATCTGATTCCGACACTTTTATCTACCTCCAAATATCAATAGCTCGCCATCGCGGCCGCAAGGAGAGTGCCGCCGCTCTCGGTGATAAGTATTTTTGTATAGTTCGGGTACTCGTGAAGCCCGTCCTGTCCGATGGTGGCCACGTCGTAGGTCACGTCGCACATATAAAGTCCGCGGCCCAGCGCGCAGTATTTGTTGACGGTGATGGCCTTTATCTCGTCTCCGCGGCTGCTGGCAAAGCCAAGGCCGCCGATGGCCTGCTGGATACGGAAGTGCAGGTCGCTGTCAGGCACGACCATGGGGATGAGGTTATGATAGTTCACGCCGCTCAGATGGTTCGCGCCGGAGGTATAGGTCACATAGGCGTTGATGTACGGCTCGATGAAGGCGTCCAGCTTCGCCTTCTCCTCGTCTGTGCAGTTATCGAGGTAATGCTCCTCGGTGAGCTGCGCCTCGTCGAGCGTGTTTCCCGCTCCGTCCCTGACGGTCACGACGGGGTCGCTGATGTAGCCGTCGACATGGTACTTTACCATGTGAGGCAGGTCAAAGTCCTCATAAAACTCCTCGAGCAGCTCGTACTCGACGCTGTCGTCGGCGATGTATTTCTCACCCAGAACGGCGCCGTTGAATTCCACCGTATACTCGGGCGGCACGGACAGATCAAGCTCCTTCAGATAGCCTGAGAGATCGATCTCCCCCGCGGTGGGCTGCCAGTTCGCAAGGAGGCCGAAGAAAACGTTCTCCCCGAGGGTAAGCTCCACCTTGCCGAAGGCGCCGTCCTCGTCCTTGAGGACATACACGGTCCTCGTGTCGGTGCATTCGGCCATGCTCTTCGCGAAGGAGGCGTTCGCGGCCTTATCTGCGATAAATGCCTTGACGCCGTCCATGTCGCAGACGTCGGCGTTGAGCTTCGAGATAAAGCCGGCGGACATGCGCTCGATCTGCTCGTCGCTCAGCGTGTCAAGAAAACGCTCCATCACGCGGTTCGGGCGGGTCTTTTCGTAGTTGTCGATAAATGAATAGAAGAACAGCAGTCCCAGCGCGGCGACCATGACGAACAGCACGACGTACAGTATCATCCCGCGCGCAAAGCCGGACATTCTTTTTTTCTTTGAGCTTGCCATTATCCGTTCTCTCCCTCCCCAGCTTTCAGTACAAGGAACGAGGTGGGTACGGGGCGGATGCCGATGACGGACGCGCAGTTATTCACATAGCCGCCGTCAAACCACATGAGCGACGACGAGCCGCCGTCCAGATTGCAGGCGTTCACCGCGCCGTAGCGCATCATTATCTCCGTCTCGTCCACATAGGTCGCGCCGATGGAGGCGACCTGACGGCCGTCGATGACCAGCATGAGTACCGCACCGTCGGAGCGCTGCCCGATGGCGGTGCGCGGGTTTATGCCGCCGTGATATTCAAGCTCGCACGGCTCGCCGTTCTGGATAAGCACGGGGCCGAAGCACACGCCGTACTGTATGCCGGCGTCGAGTATCTCCTGCTCGTTGTTGCAGCCGACATGCATTATATGGTCGCCGTCAAAGCCGACGAAGCCGTTGCCTATGCCGCCCATATATATCTTGCCGTCCACGACAGTGAGGGTGTCGGGTATGCTGCCGTTGCCCTGCCCGTCGGGGTCGACGAAGCCGCCGGCGTTTATGCCCGCGACGGCGTCAAAATGCTCGACCATCTCCTCGACGGTATAGCCGCGGATGTAGTAGGACTCAGGTACGCTGCCCATAATGACGCGCGAGGGATCGAGCACCACCATCATATAGCCGGTGTAGCCGGGACCCTTTATGGGGTCGATGATTATACCGTCGCCGTCCTCGTCGATGAGACCCCATGCGTCCGCCACGGGGCCGTCCGCGTTCTGCTCCGGCTGGGAGATCGTGATGAGGGAGGTGTCCGTCTCGGCATACGCCTCGGGCGCCTTGCCCTTTTCTATCTGGGCTATCTCCTCGTCGCTGAAGAAGAGGTTTGCAAGAAAGCCAATGGCGCTCGTCTCCCTCACGGACATCACGAACAGGTCGCGCGCCGTCTCCGACGGACCCTTCGCGAGGATGTACATGACGCCGTAAAGCGTTCCGACGAGCAGAACGGCCGTGACAAGCACGAAGCAGAGCAGGCGCTTTACGAAACGCCAGAGCCGCTGTCCGAAGCTCGGTCTGCGCTTTTTGGTGCGTTTTGTGACTTCAAGGGATTCTTCCATAAATCTATTCCTTTATCTGTCCTCTTTAACGACTCTCAGATCGCCGTTATTCTCCTCGATGATGAGCTTCATATCCACCGAGACCTCCTCGTAGCCGCGCGGGGTCTGGGCGTTCGCGCTGTAGCCCACCTCGCACAGGTACACGCCCTCGGTAAGGCGGGTGGCGTTATTGAGCCACGCGGAGGAGAGCGTCGCGGGAGAGTGCGCATAGTAAATGCCGTCCTGCGCCGCGACCATGCGCTTGTCGATGTCGCTGCCGGACTTGATGTAGGGCTTGAGCTTGCCGTAGCCGTACTCGACCTGATTCTTATACTTGCCGCTGGTATAGGCGACGTACTGCGTGAGGAAATTCTCGCAGAAGCTCCTGAGTCTGTCGGTCTCCTTGTCGGAGCAGGGCTTTATGAACTGGGAGTCGTCGCGCTCGCTGTCAATGACCGCAACGTTGCCCTCGTCGTCGTATATGACAGGCTCCATGTTGCCGATGAGCTTGTCGAAGTAGTACGTCACCTTCACCGGCAGACCCGAGTAGTCGCCGTAGTATTCCTCAAGGACGTTGTAGTGGATGTTGTCCTCGACGATATACTCCGGACCCAGACGGTGGCCGTTTATCTCCACGGGGTAGGTCTTGGGGACCGTCACCTGAATGGACGAATACAGTCCCTCAAAGAAAAATTCCGCCTCCCCCATCGTCCACGGGGTAAGCTCCTCCTCGGTGAACCACGCGAGCTTATCAAAGGTGATGAGATCGTCGGGCAGCTTGGAGGGGTCTTTATGCATTTCGACCTTGCCGAAGGTACCGTTTTCACAGTTGAGGCTGTAGGTAACGCTGCGTCCTCCGTCCGCGCTCCCCTGCCGCCTGTAGGTTATGCCGGAGGCGAGCATTTCCTTTGCCACCGCGATACACTCCTCGTCCGTCTGCATGGGATGCTCCATGGACGCGACCGTACCCGCGAGGGAATCTTCAAGATTCGCGCTCAGCTCCGCCACATATTTTTCTATCACCGGGCCGGGACGGGAGTTTTCGTACTCCTCCGCCAGTATCCAGACCTTTGACAGCACAAGGTACGCCGCGGTCAGGACCACCGCGATATAGACCATCAGGAATATAGCATAGCCATGGGAACTTTTTTTCTTTTTAGCCATTGCACACACTCCTTATTTGAAAAGCCACGCGTCGGGCAGATAGCGGGACTTGCCGTCCTGAGAGGAGCAGCTGTTCACATAGTCGCCCTGATACCACATGCTGGTGGATGAGCCGCCGTCCATGTTGCAGGCGTTCACTGCGCCGTAATCAAGCATTATGTCAACCACGTCGCTGTAGGTCGCGCCCACGCTGTGGAGCTGGCGTCCGTCGATGACGAGCATGAGGACTATGCCGTCCGCACGCTGGCCGATGGCGGTGCGGGGGTTTACGCCGCTGACGGCGATCTCGTCGTACATGATCTCGCCGTTGACGATGAGGAGCGGGCCGAAGCTGACGCCGTTCTGGATATTCGCGGCGATAACATCCTCGGAGCAGAAGTATCCGACATGGAGTATGCCGTCCGCGTCAAAGCCGGCAAAGCGGTCATAACCGGTGGAGTAGTTGTAGTGCCGCCCCTGCACTACGGTTATGCCCTGCGGCCAGCCGCCGCTTCCGCCGCCGCCGTCGTCAGAGAAGCCGCCGGCGTTTATCCCCGCGACGGCGTCATACTGCTCGCACATCGCGTCGAGCGGGAGGCCGAAGGAGCCGAAGGGGTTATCCGCATTGTCGATAGGCGTCCCAAGATAAACTCGCGTGGGGTCGAGTATCACCATCATGTAGCCTGAATATCCGCTGCCCTTGATCTCGTTGATGATGAGTCCGTCGCCGTCCTCATCGACAAAGCGCATGTCCTGCTCCTCCGCAGTGACCTCGGAGCCGACGGTGGCGTTCGCGCCGATCTTGATGAGGGAGGTGTCGGTAGTAACGTCGCCGTTCACCTCGGTACGGCGGTTGAGGTAGCTGTCTCCCTCCTCGCGTGTCATGAATATGTAGGGGATGAAGGTGAACCTTCTCGTCTCGGCCATGGTCATGGCAAAGGTGTCGCGCAGCGCGGGGGACGGCCCCTTTATCAAAACATACTCGAGCGCGAGACCGCACACGCCGAAGAGGACGCCCGTTGTGAGGAAAAAGCCGAAAATACGGTTGATGATCCGTTTTCTTTTTCTTGCTCTTCTTCTCTTTTCGCGCTCCTCGCGCTCGGCCGCAGGGTCGGCGTAGGCGCGCGCTGTATTTTCATTATCAAAGTTTTTTGCACTCACTTTATCACCTGTGGATATACAAAGAATAAAATTTGCGGACACAATGATCCAATATACTTGGGTATTCTACCATAGAAGACCCGCTCTTACAAGACACAAAATGTTACATTCAGATTTATTAATTTTTGGGAAAAATCAATACGTCCCGGCGGCACGAATGTGCCGCCGGGACTGTTATTTCCGCAGTATTTATTTCAGCTTCCACGCAAGATCCTTGAGAAACAGCTCCTCCTCGAGCTTCTCGGGAGTGCTGTCCTTTGTGATGTGTACAAATTCGATGTCCATTATTTTTGCCCAGTCGCGCAGCATTTCCGCCGTGACGTCGTAGGAAAGCACCGTGTGGTGCGCCCCGCCGGCGGTTATCCAGCACTCGAGTCCGGTGACGAGGTCAGGCACGGCTCTCCACATGACGCGCGCCACAGGGAGATTCGGCATTGGCATAATGGGCTTGACCGCCTCGATATCCTGCACGACAAGACGCAGGCGTCCGCCCATGTCCACAAGGCTCGCTACGACGGCCGCGCCTGCCTTTCCCTCGAAAACGAGGCGCGCGGGGTCTCTCTCGTTCATGCCTATACCGAGGTAATGCGTTTCGATGCGGGGCCTGTCCGCCGCAACGGACGGGCATACCTCCAGCATGTGAGCGCCCAGCGAATACTCCTGCCCCGGAACAAGATGGTAGGTATAATCCTCCATGAACGCGGACGCGCCGTTTCCTCCCTCACCCATGGCTTTAAGAATGGCGGTCATCGCCGCGGCCTTCCAGTCGCCCTCGCCGCCGAAGCCGTAGCCCTGCGCCATAAGGTGCTGTGCGGCAAGCCCCGGAAGCTGCTCCATGCCGTAGAGGTCCTGAAACGTGTCGGTGAACGCGAGGCAGCCCTCTCTGTCCATCATCCGCTTTATCGCGATCTCCTCCCGCGCCTGATAGCGCACCGCGTGAATGTCGTCCGTGGCAAAGTCGTAAACGCAGGCATAGTCGGCCATAAGCGCGTCTATCTCCGGCTCTTTGACCTTTGCCATCTCTGCCGTGAGGTCGCCGACTGCCCACGTATTGACCTGCCAGCCGAGTCTGGTCTGGACCTCGACCTTATCGCCCTCGGTCACAGCCACCTCGCGCATATTGTCGCCAAAGCGCATTACCCTCATAGTGCGCGAGACGGCGGCGCCTGCCGCAGCTCTCATCCATTCACCGAGACGGCGAACAGGCTCGTCATCCTGCCAGTATCCGGCGATCACCTTTCTCGGGACACGCAGCCGCGCACCGATGAAGCCGTGTTCCCTGTCGCCGTGGGCCGACTGGTTGAGGTTCATGAAGTCCATGTCTATCTCTTCGTTAGGTATCTCCCGGCCGTACTGGGTAGCGAAGTGGCACCATGGCTTCTGCAGCGCGGTGAGGCCGTTTATCCACATCTTGCTCGGGGAAAAGGTATGACACCATGTGACGATCCCCGCGCAGCGGCTGTCGTGATTCGCCTCGCGGATGATGTCGCTTATCTGGGAATTGCTCATTGCCGTGACCTTGTAAACGAGAGGGTAGGGCAGCTTTGCGGACATTTTCTCCGCCATTTCCGCCGCTCTGTCCGCCACGGCGGCCAGCACCTCGCCGCCATAGAGCGACTGGGAACCGACAATAAACCAAAATTCGTACTTGCTCATCATTATTCCTCGTTATTTCTCATATACCGACGCTGCCAGCCTTTCGACGCCGAGCAGGGCGCGAAACGCCGTCATGTACCTGTCAAAGCTCTCGGTGATGGCCTTATCGGGTGCGATCTTTACGGAGCGCACGGAGGCAAACACCCGCTCGGCGAGAAAGCTTTCGAGAGTCTCGCCGCTTTTTTTCACTGCGCTGTAGCATGCGAGCAGCGCCATTCCGTAGGCTCCGCCCTCTCCGGCGCTCTCCATCAGAGTAATTGGCGCGCCGCACGCCGACGCCATATACCTGCCGCCGACGCCGGGCGTCTTAAAGTATCCGCCGTGACCGGTGAGGCTGTCTACGGCGACGCCTTCGTCCCTCAGGATGTCCATGCCGATCCTGAGCGTGGCCACCGCGGAGAAAAGCTGGGCGCGCATGAAGTTTGCAAGAGTGAGCCTTCCGCCGCCCGGCCGCATGACAATGGGGCAGCCGGAATCCATATGCACCACGCTCTCGCCGCAAACGTAGTTGAATACGTTCACGCCGCCGCAGTCGTGGTCGGCCTCAAGGCTTTTTTCATACAGCTTCGTAAAAAGCTCATTTGCCGGGACGGTTGCGCCGAACAGCTCCGCCGCCTCCCGGAGGATACCCGCCCAAGCGTTTATATCCGCCGTGCAGTTGGAGCAGTGTACCATTGCCACGTCGCGCCCGGTGGGAGTGCAGACTATACCCACCTCCGGGTAACGCCTTGAGAGCGGCTTTTCCAACACCACCATTGAAAAAACTGACGTCCCGGCGGACACGTTGCCCGTTCTCGGCGCGACGGCATTCGTGGCCGTCATGCCCGTTTCCGCGTCGCCCTCAGGCGGACACATCGGCGTCCCCGGCGCGATATTGCCGTCAAGCAGCGCGCTGCCCTCTTCCGTGACTCTCCCGGCGCTCTCTCCGGCAAGGAGGATATCCGGCAGAAGCTCGCGCACCGGCCTTGTAAATCCGTGTGCCGCGCTGAGCCGGTCAAAGTCCGCCAGCATCCCGGCATCGTAATCCTTCGCAGCGCTGTCCACGGGAAAAATGCCGCTCCCCTCGCCTATCCCCACGGCATTGACGCCGGTCAGCCGGAAGTGTACATAGCCGGCAAGTGTGGTGATGTGGGCTATTTGAGGGACATGCTCTTCGCGGTCGAGTATAGCCTGATATAGATGGGCAATGCTCCATCTCTGCGGGATGTTGAAATCAAAAAGCTCCGACAGCTCCGCCGCCGCCCGCGCGGTCATGGTATTCTGCCATGTGCGAAACGGCGTCAGCAGCCTCCAGTCCTCGTCAAAAGCAAGGTACCCGTGCATCATGGCGGACACGCCCAGCGCTCCGAGCCTGCTGCCGGAAAAGGGGGCGGTGGCCTGTCGGAGACCCTCCCATACTTTTTCCATCGGGTACGTCCACACTCCGTCGACAAGGTCACTTTTCCATGTATAGTCACCCGAAAGGACGGTCCTGAAGCTTCCGTCAATGCCGGCGGCCTTTATTCGTGTGGAGCCAAGCTCAATGCCGAGGAATATTTTTTCGTTCATACATTTCCCTCATCATATAAGTGCTTGTTCTGAAAAGGGGGCTGTCAGCTGATTCAGACGCCCCCTGAGTCTGCGAATGGCTTTGCGCCGCTTATGCTATGGGGACATTCATAACGCCGATGGATGTCGCCATCCAAGCAAAGAGTACGGCGTTTATGATCGCTCCAAGCCATATCTTTCCTGTTCTCCTGTAGGTAAACACCTGCAGGAACGCTCCGATTGCCATGCCGGGCAGGAAGTTGAGCAAAACGCCGAGGACAAACCGCCACTGGAAGAAATGGTTTATTCCGGATGTGTAGCAGAAGAAGTACCAGAGCGCGACCATCGTTCCGGGGCCTATCACGGATACAAGTATCGTTCTGATGTACATGGACCATGTTTTCTGTCCCTTGCAGAGCAGACCGCTGGTCTGAACATATCCGATTATGGCATAGTAGATAAAGTACAGCGGGAGATATACCCAAAAAGTCAGCAAGCGAGTAGGTGTGAAGGTGTGTATCTCACTCTGGAACATCTTCACGGTAAGGTCGCTGAAGAAGCCTACAAGGTCAACAAGAACGTACGCCGTAATGAGCGTGCAGATCGAGATCACAATATAGCTGCCTATTTCTTTTCTGTTTACAGAAAGGATACTTTTGTCGAACGCCCAATCGTATCCCTTGTCGACCTTCTTTATGATAAGGTTGACTACCAAGACAAATACGGCCGTGCATATCATCCAAAAAATGATGCCGTTGATATGCTCCATGGCAAAAACGTTCTGCGATATACCAGTGAAGAATTTTTTCCCGGTCATGTAAAATTTCTGAATGCCAATTACCGGAATTCCAACGGTAGCAACAAGACCTATCCAGTACGGGAGCTTCGGTGCAATGTGTCCGCTTGCCGGGTTTTCAAGAAGCAGCTCCTTCTTTCTGCCCAGCAGCCAGAAAAGCACTGCAAACGCCGCAAGGAATATGCCGATATAAACTGCGCCTGTAGAAAATTCGCGGGCGATCCAGTTTTGGTCATGGACGTCGATATCGTAGTTCAGATCCATAACATACGCTGCGAATTCAAGTGCGTCGGCGATACCTTCATCGCTGTAGAGAATACCTACATGGCTCGTATCAGGCTGGTAAAAAATACGAAGATTGTGATTCTCAACGGAGCCGTATTCCTTGAGCGGAACAACTTCCTCTCCGGTTTCGCCGAACGCATTCTTCAGGGCGCTTGATTTAGCATAGTCCACAGGGCCTCTTACAAACGTGTCCTTTCCGCGAGGTCCGGTGTTTTCGTCATGCTGTCCGATGATACAGGCGTAGTTTATTTTCGTCTCGGCATCAAAGGTGGGGCCGACTCCGATATTAATGCATGCGGCAACATTGAACTGAGGGTTATCTATGACCATGTTCGTTACACAGCCGCCGGCGGAGTGGCCGATGGTCGCAATTTTGCTCTGATCAACGAACTCGAGAGTAGTCATATACTTCATCATTATCTCGGTGCCGTTGAAATCATTTTCGCCTCGGTCTGTTTTGCCGTTAAGGGACTGGTCTACGGAAATGACCACGAACCCGCGCTTGGAAAACTCCTGGCTGTAGTTCGCCATAGCCGAGCGGGAGGAGTTCCCCCCGTGGACAGCCAGCAGCGCAGGGGCCGGATTCTCTTTGGTCGCAGTTTTAGGAATAAACATCTGTGCCCTTACTGCATGTCCCTCGTCAGAAACCACGCTGAGCTGCTTTACGACCGTTTTTCCTCCGCTGGACTGCAGGATCGCGCCAAACATGGTTCCCAAGATCACCAATGCCAACCCGACTATAAGCAGCCGCTTTGCCAGTTTGATCAGATCATTCTGTGCTTTCATTGGATACGACCTTTCCATTTCTTTGTTTTTTGTCATTATCAGCTGGTCCGCTTTCACTTGCCAATGAAGATCAGGTCTGTTGCCACCGACATCCATGTAAAGAACATGGAATTAAAGATGGCAGGCAGATAGAAATTTTTGGTCTTACGGTATAGAGAGCTGGCGAGTATGCCCACGGGTATCATCATGATAGCCGCGTCGACCAAGGAGCCGTTTGCTCTGGACATGCCCAAGGATGTAATGGGCGTGGTGTGCATGAGCGCGATCTGTCCGTATGCACGCACAAGGAAGAGCATGGGAGGCAGACCGTTCGCGAGCCAGAACATGACCGTGGAGCGCACGGGCTTACTCTCAAGGTAGTAGCTGGTGGAATGCAGATAGTTAGCCACAAGAAACGGGATGAAGTACAGCGGGAAGTAGGTGAGAAACTTTTCCATTCTCAGTCTGGTAAGACTGTTGAGCTGGACCTTCCAGAAGCGGGGACTCATAGCGAATATCTGCTCGCCGAATGTGACAAGGAAGTAAACGCCCATAAGCGCGGTAAAGCTTATCAGCAGCGCCTTAAGGAGCATAACGCCCATTCTCGTGCCGGGAAGGGTAATCTGTCCTTTGAGAATATTCTTGTCAGTCTTCAGCACAAGGAAATTCATTACCGTCCACAGAGCAAGGCCGAAGACCTGCAGTCCGCACAGCCAAAATACAAGGCCGTTGGCGTTCTGGATGTTCGTACCGTGTATCTGGTCGGCGCTTACCCATGCATTCATTATTTTTTGTCCGGTGGGTACCGCCCATGCGGCAGTCAATACGCCGAACAGTGCTGGGAGCAGCAGTCCCAGGATGTTTACCCACTTGCTGTTGCTCGCCTCTGCGATCGGTCTGTCCGCAGTAACGAGGTCTTTCTTGAAGAACTCCGTATCCAGCAAAAGCATCACAAGGCATATCATCGCAACGACAGCCGCGACGAATGCGAGCGCCGTGCCGAGTTCTTTCCATACATAAAGCACAGGTGCGTCATTGCTCATGCCGAAGGTCGTTGTAAAGAAATCGCAGGCTGCTTTAACAAAGGAAGGGCTTGCCAAACCGAGAGTATGGCCTGTCCAGCCCTCATAATAAATTCTGCCGGTACCGGCAGCGGGATCTCCGTACCACTTCCAGAATTCAAAGGAATCCGTGACACCGTAGTCTGCGAGCGGCGCAGTATATGTGGGATTGGAGGACATCTCGCGGCGGTCTCCGCGATAGAGGTTATCCCATTCTCCTTCAAAGAGCGCGCTGTTTATCTGATATTCGGAGGACAGCAGTCCGCCCGCGCCGACATACATTACGCCCTTGACGCCGTCTCTGATCACGTTCTTTACCGTTTCGTTCCCGTTCGCGTCAACAGTGGTCTCGCCGTTCGGATCAGGTACATACAGCGCGGCATTTACTCGTGACGCGCCCATGGACCAGCCGACGTAGCCGATCTGAGTGTTGTCGATAAAGTCAAGACCATAGACATAGTTCGTCACATCAATAGAACCCAGACCGTTGTTGTCAAGCTCTACGTCGGATCTGCCTATCGTATACGGCTCGATTCCGATGGCGACTATACCGCGCCGCGCAAGCTCCATAGCGGCATCTGACATATTTTCCACAGCAGCGTTGCCGCCGGGGATCAGCATAACAGCCGGTGCAGGGTTTTCTCGCGTAGCGGTCACGGGTCTGTAAAACTCAAGACTGATGGAAACTCCTCTGTCAGTCATGACCGACAGCCGGCGCATTTCCACGCTTCCTCCGTTGGTAGAGATCAAAGACGCCAACAGCATACCGACCAGAAATACAGCGATAGCGCAGAGCAATATCTTCTTTGCATTAAATTTGCTCTTCATTTTTTCTCCTCCTATAGTTTTTTATCGTTTACCCGACGTCGCGATCATCAGGCAAAGCACATGTTAAAAAGGACAATTATTCTGCCGCGAATTTTTTGTGCAAATTATTTCCGTCAAAGCGCACATATCATCGCGTTATCGTCCGCCTTTTTTGTTGCAATTTAGTTTATTATGTTGTAATATTACATCATGTTAACAGTCTGTTAAAGTTGATGATTGTCGGAGCAGGGACAATTATTGTTCTCAGCCCTCAGGAGGTGGAAATATGCTGGCAAAATTTGAAAAGCGCGATTACGAGGGAAGCGAAAAGGTCTGGGTAGGCAAATACCGAAACCTGCACAACATCTCCCACTGGCACATGGAGAACGAGCTTATATGCTGTCAGTCAGGCTACGCGGACGTAATGCTTGACGACAGGATGTTCCGCATCAGCGCCGGGGAATGTATCTTCTGCGCCAGCGGAAAGGTGCATTATATCGACGCCGCTGAGGACAGCACTCTGCTCGTCTGTCTGTTCAACGAAAAGCTCACCTCCTTCGCCGCGCAGCTCGCCCCGGCACATCCCGTGTTCCGCGACGATTTCCACCTGAGAGAGCGGCTGAGCGCCATGCGCCGTGAGCTTCGCGACAAGACGGTCTTTTTCGAGAAAAAGACCGAGGCGATGATATGCGAAATGATGGTGGACATTTTCCGCGTCGTTCCTCTTACTCCGGCTCCGAACGCGGACGCGACGATGGACAGGTATAAGCTCCTGCTCAACCGTATCGACACCGACTATGAGTTCATCTGCTTCCAGGACGCGGCGCAGTTCATGCATTTCTCCGACGCTTATTTTTCAAAATACTTCAAACGACAGGCCGGCATGACCTTCTCGCAGTATCTGAACGTTGTCCGTATCGAAAAGGCGGTGGAGCTGCTCACCGCAGACCCGAAAATGCGCATATCCGATATCGCCATGCGCTGCGGCTTTGCCACCATCCGCTCGTTCAACCGGGAGTTTTCAAGGATCGTCGGGTACACGCCGCGCACGCTCCCGCCCGGCTATTCGCTCAACACCCGTTCCGTTCCCACGATACAGGAGACCTTTGACCCTACGATGGAAAGCACGATACTCCTGAAAGAATAGCATATGCGTTTGCGGTCAAAACATATGACCGGCAGGTACGTTTGTACCTGCCGGTCGGTTTTTTGTGGGAGAACGGAGTTATTTTTTCCCTATCAGGGAGCAGAGCGCGAAGGCGGCGAGGTCCGCGACGACAACGCTCGCGCCGGTAGGGGTCTCGAAGAGATACGACGCGCCCAGTCCCAGCACAAAGCACACTATGGAGATGAGCGCCGCGCAGACGATGACCTTTTTGAAGCTCCTGCACACTCTCATCGCGGAGAGCGCGGGGAAAATGATCAGGCTCGAAATGAGCAGCGCGCCCATCATGCGCATGCCGAGGACGACCGTCACGGCAGTCAGCACCGCGAGGAGCGTATTGTATACGTCGGTCCCCGTGCCGGTGGCGCGGGCAAAGGTCTCGTCAAAGGTCACGGCAAAGAGGCGCGGATAAAACAGCACGAACAGCGTCAGCACCGCCGCGGACAGTATCGCAGAAAGGACGGCGTCGCCCCGGCTGAGCGAGAGGACGCTGCCGAACATATAGCTCGACACCTCGGTATTCATTCCGGTCGTGAGCGAGACGGTTATCACGCCGATGGCGAGCGAGGCGCTGGATATCATGGCGATGGCGGCGTCGCCCTTGATCTTCCCGTCCCGGCTAAGGCGCAGGAGCAGCACGGCCGCGATGACGACCACCGGCACAGCCACCGCCAGCGGCGCGAGATTGAAGGCCGACGCGATGGCGAGCGCCCCGAAGCCCACATGGGAAAGTCCGTCGCCGATCATCGAGTAGCGCTTGAGCACCAGCGACACGCCCAGCACCGCCGCGCACAGGCTCACCAGCACGCCGACGATGAGCGCGCGCTGCATGAAGTGATACGAAAACATGTTCAAAAGCTCCGTCATATGCGTCCGCCTCCCAGAAAACGGCGGGCAAGGCCGCTCTCCCTGTACTCGGCGGAGGTGCCGAAGAAAAGCTGCTTATGCCCGAGGTGCAGTATGTGCGTCGCGTAGCGCACGGCCTCGTGTATGTCGTGGGAGACCATGATGACTGAGATCCCGTCGCAGAGGTTCACGAGCTTGATGAGGTTGTACATCTCGCCGGTGGCGATGGGGTCGAGGCCCGTCACCGGTTCGTCAAGGAGCAGAAGTCTTTTTGTGGCGCATAGCGCGCGGGCAAGCAGCACACGCTGCTGCTGTCCGCCTGAAAGCTCCTGATAGCTCGCGTTTTTCAGCTCGTCTATCCCCATGCGCTCCATGTTTTCCGCCGCGCGCTCCCTCTCCTCGCGTCCGTAGTGAAAACGGCCGCCGAGGCGGTTGAGGCAGCCGGAGAGCACGACCTCGCTGACGCTCGCGGGAAAGTCGCGCTGTGCGCGCGTCTGCTGGGGGAGGTAGCCGATCTCGGTGGAGCGCAGGCCGTCGAGGTAGCTTATCGTCCCGCTCTCCGGCGCCTTGAGTCCGAGAAGGCCCTTGATGAGCGTGGATTTACCGCTGCCGTTTTCGCCCACGACACAGAGATAATCCCCCGCGTCCAGGGAAAAGCTGACGTTTTCAAGCACGGTCCTGCCGTCGTAGGCAAAACTTGCGTTTTCACATTTGAGTATCGCCATTCAGCCAAGGGCCTCCTTTACAGTCTCAACGTTGCGCCGCATTAGCTCAAGGTATGTCACGCCGGCGGAAAGCTCGTCCGCGCCGACGTTGTGGCAGGAGTGGAAGAGAAGCTTTTCACAGCCGGTCTCCTCACAGATGATGTCCGCCATTTTTTCGTCGGAAAACTCGATATACAGCACCGCGGGGATGTCATTCTCCCGCACCCTGTCGATGAGGAAGGCGACCGTCCTTGCCGACGGCTCGGCGTCGTCCGCGCAGCCGGGGAAGGCCGCGTAATAGTCAAGGCCGTACTCCTCGACAAAGTAGCGCACCGGGAAGCGGTCCGCAAATATGAGGACGTGTCTGCGCGCGTTTTCGCAAATGCCGCGGAACGCCTCGTCCAGCTCGGAGAGTTCGGCGCAGTAAGCGCCGGTATTGCCGATATAGGTCCCGGCATTGTCAGGGTCAATGGCGCAAAGCTCCGCGCATATCGCGCGGCATATCCTCACCGCGTTCACCGGAGACGTCCAGACATGCTCGTCATACTCCGTCTCCTCCCCGTGTCCGTCATGCGCGTCGTGTGCGTGTTCCCTGTGCTGCATGCCGTCCTTTATCTCCTCCTCGAGAGCGTCCACGCACCCGAGCATGGAGAGTATGCGCACGTCGGCGTCAAGCCCGTCGGCGATCTCCTCCAGCCATGCCTCGGACTCTCCGCCGTTGCAGATGAGCAGGTCGCAGGAATTTATGCGGAGGATATCCTGCGGGCTTGGCTCAAAGCTGTGCGACTCCGCCCCGGGAGGGACGAGCAGCGTAACGTTCGCCTCCTCGCTCGCGACGCTCCGCGCAAAATCGTAAGCCGGGAAAACGGTGGTGACGATATTCAGTCCGTCCGCCGCCGGCTCCTCTGTCTCCGTGCCGCAGCCGCCGAGTGCGAGCATGCAGGCGGATATTATAAAAATGATAATTTTCTTCATTGAACGCCTCTTTCACGATGTATGACCGATTTAGTTTACCTTAATTTCTCCGTCTTTTCAAGTGCTGGATATGGTGATATACTGTCAGAAAAAACGACGGAGGATGAAGGGATGAACATATGCGTTTACGGCGCTTCCAGCACGAGGCTGGCGGCGGGCTATTACGACGCTGCTCGTGAGCTTGGGCGCGAGATAGCACGGCGCGGCCACACGCTGATCTTCGGCGGAGGGGAGCGCGGCCTGATGGGCGCCTGCGCGGAGGGAGCGGCGGAATACGGCGGCAGGATCGTCGGCGTCGCGCCGCGCTTTTTTGACGAGCCGGGCATACTCCGCAGAGACTGCGCCGAATTTATCTACACCGACTCCATGCGCGAGCGCAAGGCCGTGATGGACGAGCGCTCCGACGCCATCATCGCCATGCCCGGCGGTATCGGCACATACGAGGAGCTTTTTGAAATGCTCACGGCAAAGCAGCTCGGCCTGCACGCAAAGCCCATGGTGCTGCTCAACACGCTCTCGTGCTATTCTCCGCTCATGGCTCTGCTCGAAAAGTGCGCGGAGGACGGCTTTATGAGCGAAAAATGCATGGAACTCTTTTCCGTGTGTTCCCTGCCTTCTGAGGCCGTGGACGCGGCCGAGAAGCCCTCCGCGGTCAGCGGGAGCGTAAAGAAGCTGGAAGATTACGTGAAATGACCGGTCCGCTATTGAATTTCTCACGAAAATTTGGTATTATGAATTGTTAAAATATATAGAAAAGCAGAATGAGAGAATGAAATGTAAGGACTGGAAAATACCATATTCCCGCCCGGACGTGCCGAAGGAGCTTTTGGACGCCGGATACGCTCCGCTGCTCTCCGCCGTCCTTGCCCTGCGCGGCGTCACCGACGCCGGTGAGGCCGGACGACTCATCCACGGCAGTCCCGAGTGTCTGCACGATCCAATGCTGATAAAGGACATGGACAGGGCCCGACGCCGCGTGCTCAAGGCCGTGGAGCAGGGCGAAAAGGTCGCCGTCTACGGTGACTACGATGTCGACGGTATCACCTCCACCTGTCTTTTGACGGACTATCTCAGGTCTCGCGGCCTTGAATGCATTCCGTACATCCCCGACAGGAACGAGGAGGGCTACGGGCTGAACGTCTCCGCCATCGACACGCTGAAGGAGGCGGGGGTCAGCCTCATCATCACGGTGGACTGCGGCATTACCGCGGCCGATGAGGTCGAGTACGCCAAGGGTCTCGGCATAGACATGGTGATAACCGACCACCACGAGTGCAGGGACGACTCCATACCGGACGCCGCTGCCGTCGTCGACTGCAAGCAGGAGGGCGACGCGTACCCCAACAAGGATATGGCGGGGGTGGGGGTCGCGCTCAAGCTCGTATGCGCCTGCGAGGGCGGCTCCGACGAGGCTCTGCACCGCTACGCGGACCTCGTGGCCATCGGCACGGTTGCGGATGTGATGCCGCTCGTGGACGAGAACCGCTATCTCGTGCGCGAGGGGCTCCATATGCTTTCCGAGGCTCCCCGTCCGGGTATCGCCGCAATGCTGCGCGAATCCTCGATCGACCGTGAGCGTCTCACCGCCTCGACCATCGGCTACAGTCTCGCCCCGCGGCTCAACGCCGCCGGCCGTCTCGGCAAGGCCGTGCAGGCAGCAGAGCTTATAATGACGAAGGACAGCCGCACCGCCTCGTGCCTCGCGTCGGAGCTTTGCGAGCTAAACCGCAGGCGTCAGGAGATAGAGACCGACATATGGAAGGACGCGAACCGTCTCATCGCCGGGAACGTACCGGAGGGCCCGATAGTTCTGGCGAGTGAATCGTGGCATCAGGGCGTCATAGGGATAGCCGCCTCGCGCCTCGCCGAGCAGTATTCGCTCCCCGCGATAATGATATGCATAAACGGCGAGGTCGGCAAGGGCTCGTGCCGAAGCTGCGGCGGCTTCAACCTCTTTGATGCGCTCTCCGCCTGCTCGGAGCATTTGGTGGGCTTCGGCGGTCACGCTCTTGCGGCGGGGCTGAACATACGGCGCGACAAGCTCGACGACTTCCGCGCGGCGCTTACTGAATATTATCTTAAAAACTCCCCGGAGCCTCAGCCGGAGGTACAGTGCGACATACTCATAACTGACCCGGCGCTCCTGAGTCTTGAGAACGTCCGCTCTCTCGACCTGCTCGAGCCGTATGGGAACGCAAATCCCAAGCCCATCATGTGCATAAGCGGCGCGGAGCTCAGCTCGGCCACGGCCGTGGGCAGGGGACGACACCTCCGCATACGCGCGAAGTACCGCGGCGCCTCGTTTGAGGGCATTTTCTTCGGCCACACGGCGGACTCGCTGGGCGTCCGGGCCGGAAACTGCGTGGACATCGCGTTCACGCCGCAGATAAACGAATATAACGGAGCCGTCAGCGTTCAGCTCCTTGTCTGCGCCCTGCGGCGCCACGACGGCGGCGAGCTGTGCAGGGCCATACTTGACGGCGACGACAGCGTCTACTGGGCCGCCGCGCCCTACTGTCCCGAGAGGAAGGACTTCGTATACCTCTGGCGGAACGTCTGCCGGGGCGGCTTCACGGTCCCGAATGACGCTCAGGCCGTCATCGCCTCATGCCCTCCCGGCTTTGAGGCGGAGCGCTACTGTCTGTGCCTCGCGGTGCTGCTGGAGGCGGGGCTTCTCCGCTCCGAAGACGGCGGCATTTACGGCGCGCGCTGCGCCGAGATAAGCGGCAAGGCAGATCTTGAATCCACGTCGATCATCCGCTCCCTGCGGGCATATCAGCATTGAGGTGCGCTATGGACGAGAACGAGCAAAAAGTGAATACCGCGCTTCTTGATCCGGACGAAATGTACGGCGAGCTGGAGGAAAAGCTCCGGCAGAGCGGTCACAGCTTCGATCTGGGCAGGATACGCGCCGCCTACGAGATGGCAAAGATGGCTCACTCCGGCCAGTTCCGCAGAGACGGCTCGCCCTATGTCACCCACTGTGTCGCCGCAGCGGACATCTCCTTTGAGATGGGGCTGGACGAGGATTCGATAATCGCGGCGCTCCTTCACGACGTGATAGAGGACACGAACCTCACCCACGCGGACATCTCCAAGCAGTTCGGCATTACCGTGGCCGACATCGTGGAGGGCGTGACGAAGCTCACCCGCGTGCAGTACACCAGCAAGGAAGACGAGCAGATGGAGAACCTGCGCAAAATGCTCGTGGCCATGGCCAAGGACATCCGCGTCATCCTCATCAAGATCGCCGACAGGCTGCACAACATGCGCACCATGGTCTATCAGAGTCCTGAGAAGCAGCGCTTCAAGTCGCTCGAGACCATGGAGATATACGCGCCCCTCGCCCACCGTCTGGGCATGCAGAAGGCCAAGTGGGAGCTGGAAGACCTCTCTCTCCAGTATCTTGACCCCACGGGCTACAAGGAGATAACCGACACTCTTCAGGCACGCATGCCGGAGCTGGAGGCCTTCATGTCCTCGATGAAGGAGATGATAGAATCGCGTCTCGTCGAGGAGGGCATAAACGCCACGGTTTTCTGCCGCATAAAGCACGTCTACAGCATATACCGCAAGATGTACGCGCAGAAGCTGGGCATAAACGGCATTTTCGACCTGTGCGCCTTCCGCGTCATCGTCGACACCATACCCGACTGCTACAACGTGCTGGGCGTCATCCACGACATGTTCAAGCCCGTACCCGGCAGATTCAAGGATTATATCTCCACGCCCAAGCCCAACATGTACCAGAGCGTCCATACCACCGTCATCGGCTCGGAGGGCATACCCTTCGAGGTGCAGATACGCACATGGGACATGCACCACACTGCCGAGTACGGTATCGCCGCCCACTGGAAATACAAGATCGGCGAAGGCTCCGCTGCGGTGCGCGAGGGCGAGGAGGACAAGTTCGCGTGGGTACGCCGCCTCCTTGAGAACCAGCAGGAGTCGGACGCGCAGGACTTTTTCCACAACCTGAAGATAGATATGTTCGCCGACGATGTTTTCGTCTTTTCTCCGAAGGGAGACGTTATAAACCTCCCCGCCGGTGCGACCCCGATAGATTTCGCCTACTCCATACACTCCGACGTCGGCAACCACATGATCGGCGCGAGCGTGAACGGGCGTATCGTTACCTTTGATTATGTTCTGCAGAACGGCGACATCGTCGAGATACGGACCTCAAAATCCGCTCCCGGCCCCAGCCGCGACTGGCTGAACGTCGCGAAAAGCGGCTCGGCCCGGACAAAGATCAAGCAGTGGTTCAAGAAAGAGCGCCGCGAGGAGAATATCATACGCGGGCGAGAAATGCTCGAGAGCGAGCTGAAGCGCAACGAGCTTACCCTTGCCGACGTGCAGGACAGCGAGATAAACTCCCCCATCCTCACGAAGCTCTCCCTTTCCACCATGGACGATCTGTACGCGGCCATCGGCTACGGCGGAGTGACCGCGACGAGGGTCGCCAACCGTCTGCGCGACGAGATAGTCCGCAGCCAGAAGCCGGACAAGCGTACCGCGCTTGACAAGATAAACGAAGCGGCTGAGCGGCGCGAGCAGCAGGCTCTGCGCAATTCCAAGGCCATACACGGCATACTTGTCGAGGGGCTTGATAACTGCCTCGTGCGCTTCTCCCGCTGCTGCACCCCCGTGCCGGGGGACGATATCGTCGGCTTCATCACCCGCGGGCAGGGCGTCTCCGTCCACCGCAGCGACTGCGCCAACTACCAGCGCAGCAAGACGAGCGGCGAGGGACGCTGGATATCCGTCTCGTGGGCAAGCCAGATAACCGACAGCTACCTCACGACCGTCACCATATCCTCGCGCGACAGGAACGGCCTCGTCATGGATATCGCCACCGTACTCAACGCCATCAACGCCAAGGTCCGCACCCTGACGGCGCGGAACGTCGGCTCGGGTCTCGCGCTGACCTCCGTCACCATCGAGGTGAAGAACAGCAGCGACCTCAAATATATAATGAACCGTCTCGCCTCCATCCCCGGCGTCACCGACGTGAAGAGGAACGGCGGATAAACTCACCGAAAACCAAGGAGAAGCCATGAGAGCAGTAGTCACACGCGTAAGGTCCGCCTCCGTCGAGATAGACGGCATAGTACACGGCAGCATAGGCAGGGGCTTTCTCGTCCTTTTGGGCGTACACCAGTCCGACGGCGAGGCCGAGGCCGAAAAGATCGCCGACAGGATATGCGGTCTGCGGGTATTCGACGACGAGAACGGCAAAATGAACATAAGCCCTGCCGGCGCGGGCGCTGAGCTGCTGATCGTCAGCCAGTTCACGCTCTTCGCCGACTGCCGCTCCCGCCGCCCCGGCTTTTCAAAGGCCGCGCGCCCGGAGACGGCCATTCCCCTGTACGAAAAGGTCGTCAGTCTGTGCAGAGAGCGCGGCTTTAAGGTGGAGACCGGCGTCTTTGCCGCGGAAATGCAGGTCTTTTCACAAAACGACGGCCCCATCACGATAATACTTGACACGGAGGAGCTTTGATATATGCTTATTAAGACTATCCCAGTCGGTCAGCTTGAGACCAACTGCTACATCGTCACCAACGAAAAGACCCTTGAGTGCGTCGTCATCGACCCCGGCGACGAGAGCAACACCATACTCGAATACCTTGAGGACAACAAGCTCAGGTGCAGGGCCATAATGCTCACCCACGGCCACTTTGACCACACCGGCGCCGTGGAGAGCGTCATGGAGGAGACGGGCGCGACCGTGTACATGAACACCCGCGACGACGTCCGCACGCGAAAGCAAATGCCCTTCGGCTTTGCCCTGCCCGAGGGCGGGATAGACTATGACGACGGCGACATCATCGACGAGGCGGGACTGCGCTTCGAGATAATCGCCACCCCCGGCCACACTCCCGGCGGCGTCACGATACGCTGCGAGGATGCGCTTTTCACCGGCGACACGCTCTTTCGCGGCAGCTGCGGGCGCGTCGATCTGCCCGGCGGGGACAGCGAGGCGGAAATAGCCTCCCTCAAAAAGCTCTGCTCCCTTGAGGGCGACTTTGAGGTATATCCCGGTCACATGGACAGCACCACCCTCCAGCGCGAGAGGACCTTCAATTATTACTGCCGGACCGCGATGGCGGGCTGAGCGGTATATTATAAAACGACAAACGAGGTAAAGTTTCATGCAGGAACCTACACTGGTGATTCTCGCGGCGGGCATGGGCAGCCGCTTCGGCGGGCTCAAGCAGATAACCGCGGTGGATGAGGGCGGCCACGCCATAATCGACTTTTCAATGTTCGATGCCTACAGGGCGGGCTTTCGCAAGGTGGCCTTCATCATCAAGCACGAGATCGAGGAGGATTTCAAGCGTATCGTCGGCCGGCGCGCGGAGAAGTATTTCGACGTAAAATACGTCTACCAGCAGCTCGACTGTCTGCCGCGGGGCTACTCCGTCCCCGAGGGGCGCGTGAAGCCATGGGGTACGGGACACGCGGTGTCCTGCTGCGCGGGTATCGTGGACGGCCCCTTCGCGGTCATAAACGCCGATGATTTCTACGGTCCGTCGGCCTTTACCGCGCTCTATGACTTTCTCAGTCAGGACAGGCCAGCCGACGAACACGCGATGGTCGCCTACCTTCTCCGCAACACCGTTACCGAGCATGGTTATGTCGCGCGCGGTATCTGCCGGGTGGAGGACGGTCTTCTCACCGATGTTGTCGAGCGCACGCGTATCGAAAAACGCGGACGCGACGCCGCCTACACCGAGGACGGCGAGAATTACGTCCCGCTCTCCGGCGACACTCAGGTCTCAATGAACTGCTGGGGCTTCGGCGCGTCCATGCTCGACGAGCTTGTCCGCCGCTTCCCCGCGTGGCTCGACGAAAATGTACCGGCAAATCCGCTCAAGTGCGAGTATTTTCTTCCCTTCGTCGCAAATTCCATAATAAAAGAAAAGCTCGGCACCGTCCGCGTACTCGACTGCGGCGAGACGTGGTACGGCATTACATACCGTGAGGATATGCAGAGCGTCGTCGACGCGATAAAGGATATGCGCCGCCGGGGTATCTACCCCGAGGCTCTTCTTGACTGAAAAGGAGGTCCATTATGACAGTTCTCGTTACCGGCGGGGCCGGATACATCGGCAGCCACACCTGCGTCGAGCTGCTCGAGCAGGGCATGGATGTGGTCGTCATAGACAATCTCGTCAATTCCAGCTCAAAGTCTCTCGATCGCGTGGAGCAGATAACCGGGAAGCGTCTCGCCTTTTATCAGGAGGACGTGAGGGACCGGGCCGCGCTCGACAGGATATTTGAAAAGCACGACATCGGCTGCGCCATCCATTTTGCGGGGCTGAAGGCCGTAGGCGAGTCGGTGTCCATGCCGCTCGAGTACTACGACAACAATCTCTTCTCCACCGTCACGCTGTGCGAGGCCATGCGCGACCACGGCGTGAAGAACATCGTGTTCTCTTCCTCCGCCACTGTCTATACCGGCGGGGACGAAATGCCGCTCCGGGAAAGCTCCCCCACCGGCATGTGTACAAACCCCTACGGCTGGACGAAGTATATGTCCGAGCAGATAATGCGCGACATGGCCTTTGCCGACCGTGACTGGTCGGTGGTGCTGCTGCGCTACTTCAACCCCATCGGGGCGCACCCCAGCGGCCTTATCGGCGAGGATCCGCGCGGCATCCCAAACAATCTGCTCCCCTACATTTCACAGGTCGCCATCGGCCGCCGCGACCATCTGACCGTGTACGGCGACGACTACGACACGCCCGACGGCACCGGCGTGCGCGACTACATCCATGTGGTCGACCTCGCGAGGGGCCACGCCGCGGCGATAAACTACATGCTCGGCCACAGGGGCGAGAGCGTATTCAACCTCGGCACCGGCCACGGGTGCAGCGTGCTTGAGATGGTAAAGACCTTCGAGCGCGTGAACGGTGTGCGCGTCCCCTACGTCATCGCGGAGCGCCGCCCCGGCGATCTCGCCACGGTATACGCCTCCCCGGACAAGAGCGCGGAGCTTCTCGGCTGGAGGGCTGAGTACGGACTCGAGGAAATGTGCCGCGACACATGGAACTGGCAGATGAAAAATCCGGCGGGCTATGAGGAATGACCCCCTCCCCGTCATGAAAGGATGAAAGCGGCCCGTGCCGCAGCGAGGTATATTATGGACGAATCAAAGCTCAGAGAAGAAAAAATAAGCAGCGAAAATATTTTTGACGGCTTCATCCTGCATGTGCGCAGGGATACCGTCCGTCTGCCGAACGGCAACACCTCCACCCGCGAGCATATAATGCACGTCGGGGCGGTGTGCGTCGTCCCCGTGACGGAGGACGGACGCGTATACATGGAGCGGCAGTTCCGCTACCCGCTCGACATGGTTATAAGCGAGATCCCCGCCGGGAAGCTCGACAGTCTCAGTGAGGACAGGCTCGAGGCCGCAAAGCGTGAGCTTCTTGAGGAGACCGGGCTTACCGCCGAGCGCTGGACGGATATGGGCGACTACTACCCCTCCGCCGCATATACGAACGAGAGGCTGACGATGTATCTTGCCGAAGGTCTCCACCAGCACGGGCAGAGGCTGGACGAGGACGAGTTTTTGAACGTGCAGCTCGTCCCGCTCGACGAGCTGGTCGACGCCGTAATGCGCGGCGAGATCGCCGACGGCAAGACGCAGGCTGCGCTCCTCAAGGCCTATCTGATATTGCGCGGGCGAAAATATTGAGATAAAAATGCTTGGGCAGCTATCCGATGGATAGCTGCCCCGTTTGTTTCATTTATGGCCGGTAATTATCAGCAGAGCTGGCTGCCGGCGGGGACTGAGTCGTCGAGCATGAGGAGATGAAGCTCCTCCTTGCCGTCGACCTCGCGGACCGCGGAGAGGAGCATGCCGTTGGACATCTGCCCCATCATCTTGCGCGGGGGGAGATTGAGGATGGCGACCACGGTCTTGCCGACCAGCTCCTCGGGTTCATAGAACTTGTGTATGCCGGAGAGTATCTGGCGGGGAGTGCCGCTGCCGTCGTCGAGCTGGAACTTGAGGAGCTTGTCGGACTTCTTCACGGCCTCGCACTCGAGGACCTTGCACACGCGCATGTCGCACTTGGCAAACTCGTCGATGGTGACATCCGGAAGGACAGGCTCGACCTTGACCTTGGGGGCCTTGGCCTTTTCCGCGAGAGCGGCAAGCTCGTCCAGCGCCTTCTGGACATCCAGACGCGGGAAGAGAGTCTCGCCCTTGTGTACTCTGACGCCCTCGGGGAGCGACGCGGAGAGGCTGTCCCATGTGCGGTATTCCTCGGGCGCGCCGATCTGCTCGAACGCCTTGGCGCAGGTGTCGGGCATGAAAGGAGTGAGCATGACGAGAGCCACGCGCAGGGCCTCAAGGAGGTTATACATAACGGCGGCGAGCCTGCCCCTGCCCTCCTCGCTCTTGGCAAGCACCCAGGGGGCCGTTTCGTCGATGTGCTTGTTCGCGCGCTGGATGAGTCTGAACACCTCTTCAAGCGCGAGATGGAGCTGGAATTCGTCCATCTGCTTTGCATAGCGCTCGGGCGCGGTCTTTATCATGGCAAGAAGCTCGTCGTCGATGGCGTCGTATGTGCGCTCAGCGGGGACGGTGCCGCCGAAATACTTCTCCACCATGGCGGTGGTGCGGGATACCAGATTGCCGAGGTCGTTGGCAAGGTCGGTATTGATGGTGCTGATTAGAAGCTCGTTCGAGAAGGTGCCGTCGGAGCCGAAGGGGAAGGTGCGCAGCAGGAAGAAGCGCAGCGCGTCCACGCCGAAGTAGTCGGCCAGAACATAGGGGTCGATCACGTTGGTGGAATTGTTCGCCTTGGACTTTGAGACCTTGCCTCCGTCGATGACCAGCCAGCCGTGGCCGTACACGCGCTTGGGGACGGGCAGCTCCATGCTCATGAGCATGGCGGGCCAGATGATGGAGTGGAAGCGGACGATCTCCTTGCCGACGATATGCACG
>ERZ1026856.280-NODE-280-length-35037-cov-5.009033_pt1 | contig 35037 bp, 26 predicted proteins | sample MGYA00380158_ERZ1026856 | MGnify/ENA primary metagenome ERZ1026856 (study PRJEB33269, sample SAMEA4719794) | human gut metagenome | biome: human-associated habitat; feature: organic feature; material: feces | place: Cameroon | collected 2013-10 ...
GGAGCCGTGTCTTCGAAGTGATCGACGAGCCGGCGATGGAACCGGACGCGGCGGATGCAGCTGTACTGGGAAACAACATTGGCGTGCGCGGTGCGGTCGATATCGAGCACCTCTGGTTCTCGTACGACAAGACGAAGAAGCTGCTCACAGACATCAACGTGCACGTGAAGCCGGGCGAGACCGTAGCGATCGTCGGACCGACGGGCTGTGGCAAGTCGACGCTCATCAACCTCCTGATGCGCTTCTACGAGGCGGACCAGGGTGCGATCCTCGTGGACGGGCTTGATAACCGGAAGGTGACGCGGGAGAGTCTGCGCGCAAACTTCGGTATGGTGCTGCAGGAGACCTGGCTGAAATCCGCGTCGATCCGCGACAACATCGCGTACGGTAAGCCGGATGCGAGCCTCGAGGAGATTCAGGAAGCCGCGCGTCGGGCGCATTGTGACAAGTTTATCCGCCGTATGCCGCAGGGCTACGACACCGTGCTCGGCGAGGACGGCGGCGCACTGAGCCAGGGCCAGAAGCAGCTCCTCTGCATCGCGCGCCTGATGCTGCGCCTGCCGCCGATGCTCATCCTCGATGAGGCGACCTCGTCCATCGATACCCGCACCGAGCTCCACATCCAGCACGCCTTCGACCGCATGATGGAGGGCCGCACCTCGTTCATCGTGGCGCACCGCCTCTCGACCATCCGAAACGCCGACCTCATCCTCGTGATGCGCGACGGCAATATCGTCGAGCAGGGAACGCACGACGCGCTCCTCGCCCGCGGCGGCTTCTACGCGAGCCTGTATAACGCACAGTTCGCGGCGAGCTGAGAAGAGCCGCGATGCCTGGTTGACGAAATACCAGGCAGATATGGAAACATGGAAGTGAAAAAGGAGTGCCTCTGACGCGAGGCGCTCCTTTTTGAAATTGGGCACGTACAGGAAAATATGGTAGTATAAGAAAATATGATTTCAAAACATGAGGAGTAAGACGATTTATGAAAGCACGTAAAGATATATTCTCACCGATCCGGGAGGCGATGCGCGACCCGGTCGGCTATATGGACACACACCGCTATGCGCTGTGGCTCCTGTACCTGCCGGCGTACCTCCTGTACTTCGGGATGCTGCAGCTGCGCGCGGTGCCGGCGGAGGCGGTGCACATCATCGAGACGCCGCTCGACCGGATGATCCCGACGATTCCGGCGTTTTTCGTGCCGTACGCGATCTGGTGGTTGCTGTTTCCGGGCGCGCTCGTATTCTTCCTGTTTTACGGAACGCGTCGCGATTTTCTGAAGCTCTGCTTCATCCTTTTCGGCGGGTACACGATCTGCATGGTGGTATACACGGTCTGGCCGAATGGCCTTGCGCTGCGGGAGCCGCTGACGGGCAGCGACATCTTCACGCGCGGCGTGCAGTGGCTGCGTTCGATCGACCCGCCGCGGAATGTCTGCCCGAGCATGCATGTCTCGAGCACCATCGCCATCGACCTGGTCGTGCGGCAGTGCAGTTACATCCGTCCACGCACGAAGAATCTCGAGACGATCATCGCGGTGCTGATCTGCATCGCGACGCTCTTCATCCGCCAGCACTCGATCATCGATGTCGTTCTCGGCTTCGCCATGAGCTGGGCGCTGTATTTCGTCTGGAAATTATTTCCGAATTGTTTGAAATGATGAAACGAAAATGATAAAATAAGGGTAGATCAATCGAGATGACTCGATCGAAATCATCCAGGAGGGCAGACTATGAAGATAAATTACGTTACGATTTCGAGAGAATATGGTTCCGGCGGACGTGAGGTCGGCCGCAAGCTTGCGGATAAGCTGGGCATCCCGCTGTATGATAAGGAGATCATCGAGCAGACCGCGTTTAAGACCGGTTTTGCGGAGGATTATGTGAAGAAGCAGGGCGAGTACGCGAGTGCCCGCAACTGGATCGAGTATTCCTTCTCTGCGCGGAACAGCTACGGCATGAGTCCGGAAGACTACCTCTGGGCGAAGCAGCGTGAGGTCATCCTCGATCTCGTCGCGAAGGGACCGTGTGTGATCGTCGGACGCTGCGCGGACTACATCCTCCGTGAGCGTACGGATGTGCTCAATGTCTTCATCCATGCGGATATCGAGAAGCGGAAGCACAGAATCACCGAGATCTATAAGGAACCGGAGAACACCGACAAGATGCTGAAGGATATGGATAAGAAGCGTAAGTTCAACTATCGCTACTACACCGAGCAGGAGTGGGGCAAGTGCCAGAACTACGACCTGACCCTCGACAGCGGCTCACTCGGCATCGACAACTGCGTCGACATCATCTACCGCATCTGCCAGGACGACGAAGTGGAGAAAACACCGAAGTCGGACAGGTAAACACTTGAAATCCCTTGTATTCTGTAGTATTTTCTGTAAAATTAGATTCAGTAAATTGAACTATGGTAAACATGAAGAGGCGCTTTCGTACCTGAGGGGGATCAGGGAGGAGAGAGGCCTCTTGAGTGCATTTATTTTTACCATGGTGAGTGGTACGAAACTGACGGTGCAGGGACGAAAGGGGCCTTTCTGTACCGGATTATTTGTTTTTTTAATAGGGGGATAAATCATGACGATTGAAGAGAGTTATCAGGCGATGGGCGCGGATTACGAGGATGTATCACACCGCATCCCGAATGCTGCGCTGGTGAAGAAGTTCGCGCTGAAGTTCCTGGACGATAAGAGCATGGAGCAGCTGACCGCAGCACTGCAGGCCGGCGAGGTCGAGGATGCATTCCGCGCGGCCCATACGCTGAAGGGCCTCTGCCTGACACTCGGCTTCTCCGCGCTCGCGAAGCCGTCGATCGAGCTCACGGAGCTCCTGCGCGGCCGCCGCATGGATGGCTACGAGCCGCTGTACGAGCAGGTGGTCGCAGAGTACGAGAAGACCGTCGCCGCGCTGCGCCAGGTCGACTAAGGAGATTTCATGGAACGTCAGACTATACTCATCGTGGACGATGCGGAGATGAATCGCATGATGCTGAGCGACATGCTCGGCGATCAGTACGATTACGTCGAGGCCGCGGATGGACGCGAGGCACTTCGGATCCTGGAGAAAAACGTCGCCATCGATCTGATACTGCTCGACATCAACATGCCGGAGATGAACGGCTTCGAGGTGCTCGAGGAGATGAACCGCTACCACTGGATTCAGGAGATTCCGGTCATCATGATCACCGCAGAGGAGTCCGTGGAGTCGATGGAGCACGCCTATTCGCTCGGCGTCATCGACTACATCCCGCGTCCGTTCAATGTCTACATCGTGCGTCGGCGCGTAGAGAATACGCTGAATCTTTATGTCAATCAGAAGCGCCTGATGCGTCTCGTATCCGACCAGATCGCGGAAAAAGAGGAGAACAACACCCTCATGGTGAGCTTCCTCAGTAACGTCGTCGAGATCCGAAACCACGAGAGCGGTGACCATATCCGGAACATCCGCCGCATCACCGAGCTGCTGCTGCATCAGCTCGTACAGAAGACGAAGGCCTATAATCTCACGGAGGAGGACATCGCGCTGATCAGGACCGCGTCCTCCCTCCACGACATCGGAAAAATCACGATTCCGGAGGAGATCCTCAACAAGCCGGGGAAGCTCACGAAGGAAGAGTTTGAAATCATGAAGACGCACTCCGCCGCGGGTGCACAGATCCTGGAGCAGATGAAGTACGGCCAGGACAAGCCGCTGTACCGCTATGCACTGGAGATCTGCCGCTGGCACCACGAGCGCTGGGACGGCCATGGCTACCCGGACGGACTGATGGGCGAGGAGATCCCGATCTCCGCCCAGATCGTGGCGATCGCGGATGTATACGATGCGCTCACGAGCGAGCGCTGCTATAAGAAGGCGTACGACCACACGACCGCCATCAACATGATCCTGAACGGTGAGTGCGGTGCCTTCAACCCGCTGCTGCTCGAGTGTCTGACCGAGACTGCCGCACAGCTTCGCATCGTGACGGGTGTGAATGGAGACGTGATGCCGTACCGCTTCGAGCTGAACCGCCTGTCGGAGGAGATCCTCGCGCATGCAGACCTCCCGAAAAACGACCGTGTACAGAACCTCCTCGATACCATGCAGGAGCGGATCGACTTCTTCGCCTCCACCAGCGGTGGTATCCAGTTCGAGTACGATTCGGTGTCACGCCTCGCGGATGTGACGAACTGGAACGAGCCGCCACAGTACCGCCACAGCGTGAAGAACATCACGCGTGCGAACGACTTCCGCTATCTCAGCCAGAAGGACTTCAAGCGCCTGCGGGATGCGATGGATGCGACGACGAAGGAGAATCCGGAGTTCGCCATGAGCATCCTCTTCCCGGTCGGCAACGAGTACCACTGGTGCGACCTCCGTGTGCGTACGCTCTGGTCGGATCTCCGCCCGGATCACTACATCGCGGCGGTCGGCCAGCTGCTGGACCCGCAGATGAAGGAAGTGAAGGACTTCCCAGCTCATGTCGGTCCGCTGGATGCGGCCTCCCCGGTCATCCTCCAGAATATCCGCTGCCTGCAGTCCGTGTTTGACATCGTGCGTCTCGTCGACCCGACGACCTACGATGTACTCGAGCTCGATGAGCAGGGTGTTCTCCGGAACTCGAAGCGGCACTGTGCCGCGTTCTGGAACAACGACGGGACCTGTGCGAACTGTACCTCGGCCCGCGCCTATGCGCAGAAGTTGACGCTCAACAAGCTGGAGTTTACCAGCACCGATATGTACTTCGTGGTGTCGAAGTACCTGAACCTGAACGGTACGCCGTGCGTACTTGAGCTTCTGAGCCGTCTCGATGAGGGCCGCTGGATCGACGCGAACGGCACGCGTCTCCTCCTTGACCGGAACCACGACGGAAACATGGACCTCTTCCTGGATCCGGTGACGGACACCTACTCGCGCCGCTACTATGAAACCTACCGTGCGCACCTCGAGGGCATGGAATCCATCGCCATCATCGACGCAAACCGCTTCAAGCAGGTCAATGACTCTTTCGGTCACCCTGCGGGCGATGCTGTGCTGCGGGAAATCGCGCGATCCATCAAGGGCTGCATCCGAAAGACCGACATCCTGATCCGCTACGGCGGGGATGAGTTCCTGCTGCTGTTCCCGAAGATGAGCGAGGAGATCCTCGAGCGGAAGATGCAGGAGATTTCGAAGGCTGTGGAGAACATCCGTATCGCGGATTATCCAGAGCTGCGCCTCTCGATCTCGATCGGCGGTGTGACGGGCGTACACCCGATCACCGAGGCGATCCGCCAGGCGGACCTCCGCATGTATGCGCAGAAGCAGGCGTACAATCACGAGCATCAGCCTGAGGAGAAAGGCGAATAGTCGCCGTATGAGTACGGGCCTGAAAGCATCGGACGATAATTTAACGTAAATGATAGGAAAAACCGGGAGCTCGAGATCGCGGTGCGGCAGGAAGCGGCGGCGAATCGGGCGAAGCGGGATTTCCTCTTCAACATGTCGCACGACATCCGCACTCCGATGAACGCGATCATCGGCTACACGACGCTGGCGGAGACGAATCTCACGCAGCCGGCGAAGGTCGCGGATTATCTTCGGAAGATCTCGACGGCGAGCCAGCATCTGCTGTCGCTCATCAACGACGTACTCGATATGAGCCGCATCGAGAGCGGGCGTGTCGTGCTCGAGCAGAAGCCGGTGCATCTGCCGACGCTCGTGCAGGACGTCCGCGACATCATCCAGTCGAATATCACGGCGAAGGGCCTGGCGTCTACCGTCGACCTCGCGGGCGTGCGGGACGAGGACGTGATCGGCGACCCGTTGCGTCTCCAGCGGATCCTGCTGAACATTCTGTCCAATGCTGTGAAATTCACCCCCTCGGGCGGCAGCATCACCCTCCGCGTCGTGGAGAAGAGCGGCGCCGGCGAGACGTCGGCGGACACCGGGGACGATGAGCGAGAGCCTGTAGCAAAGAGCCTGAGCGACGCACTGGCAGGAGAGACGATGCCGGTGGGCCCGGATGGGCGCGATTCGACGGGCGTGTCTGATGCGAATGGAGAGACGGCACCGGTGAACCCGAACGGGCGCACCGCGGGTGGCGTCCCAGAAGAGGCCGGCGAGGCGACATCCATGGCGCCAGCTGAGGCTAGGGCGAACGGCGCGCCGCTGCGCTATGCTGACTACGAGTTCCATGTCCGGGACACCGGCATCGGCATGAGTGCGGAGTACCAGAAGCACATCTACGAGCAGTTCAGTCGCGAGGAGACCTCGACGGTATCGAAGACCGAGGGCACCGGCCTCGGCATGCCGATCACGAAACGGCTCGTGGAGATGATGGACGGAAGCATTGAGCTCGTGAGCGCCCCGGGCAAGGGCACGGAGTTTACGGTCCACCTGCGCCTGCCGCTCGCCGGGAGAGTACGCGCTGGTGCTCATGGACATCCAGATGCCGGTGATGGACGGCTACGAAGCCACCCGCCGCATCCGCGCACTCCCGGATCCCGCGAAGGCGCGGATCCCGATCGTCGCCATGACCGCCAACGCCTTCGCCGAGGACCGCGAAAACGCCCTCGCCGCCGGCATGAACGACCACATCGCAAAACCATTTGACATCCACACACTCCTCTGGAAACTCGCAGAGATACTGAAGAAGTGAATATCGCAAAAACGTTTGACATTCGTATGCCTCTTCGGAAATGCGCAGAGATACCGAAGTGAGAGGAGAGTGATGCGAAAGAGCCCCGGAGGGGAGCCATCGATCGGAAGCACAGTACTTCCAATTGATGCCTGCCCTCCGGGGCTCTATGGCTAAGCGTGCTGGCTCTGGCACCGCAGGCGCGTTGACCTGGATTCACCCGCAGTACGCCTGCAGGCACGAGAATTCCCCTGGGTGCACCCCGAAATATGGACATTTTCGCAGGCACGATGATGATTTAAAGCGCTTACCATGCCTACAGCTGAAATTTCGAGGTGCCCCGGCTGTAGGCACGATGGCACTTTGAAGCGCTTACCGTGCCTACGCCTCTGAATTCCGCCATAAAAAGAGGATGTCGCGCAGGCGACATCCTCTTAAAATAACTCTATTCAACTCACTCCAGCTCGAAGGTGCCGGTATACAACATCCTGTCGGGTGATCAGTTTTACGTAAACTACTCCAGTTCGAAGGCGCCGGTGTACAGCTGGTAGTAGCTGCCGCGGGCGGCGATGAGCTCGTCGTGGGAGCCGCGTTCGATGATGCGGCCATGGTCGAGGACCATGATGACGTCGGAGTTCTGGACGGTGCTGAGGCGGTGGGCGATGACGAAGACGGTGCGTCCGGCCATGAGGGCGTCCATGCCCTTCTGGACCACGGCCTCGGTGTGGGTATCGATGGAGGAGGTAGCCTCATCCATGATCATCACCGGCGGGTCGGCGACGGCGGCACGCGCGATCGAGATCAGCTGGCGCTGGCCCTGCGAGAGGTTCGCGCCGTTTGCGATCAGCATCGTGTCGTAGCCCTTCGGCAGTCGGCGAATGAAGCTGTCGGCACCGGCGAGCTTCGCGGCAGCCATACACTCCTCATCAGACGCATCGAGCTTTCCGTAACGGATGTTCTCCATAACGGTACCGGTGAAGAGCACGGTATCCTGCAGGATGATGCCGAGGGACTTCCGGAGGGAAGCCTTCTCGATATCCTGGATATCGATGCCGTCATAGGTGATGGTGCCCTTCTGGATCTCATAGAAACGGTTGATGAGGTTCGTGATGGTCGTCTTACCGGCACCGGTGGCACCGACGAACGCGACCTTCTGACCCGGACGGGCGTAGACATTGACCTCATGCAGTACCGTGTGCTTCCCGTCGTAAGAGAAGTCCACATCCTGCAGGACGACGTCGCCCTCGAGGCGCTTATAGCTCACGCTGCCGTCGGCCTCGACCTTCTTCCAGGCCCACTGCTCGGTGCGCTCCTCGCATTCCTCGATCTGTCCGTTCCGCTCATGACAGCGCACGAGCGTCACTGTGCCCTCGTCCGCCTCCGGCTGCTGATCCATCAGCGAGAAGATACGACGCGCACCCGCGAGACCCATGACGATCGCATTGATCTGCTGCGAGATACCGCCGATCTGGCCGGCGAACTGCTTCTCCATGTTGAGGAACGGCACGGTGATACTGATGCCGAGGGCCATACCGCTCAGGCTGAGGTTCGGCACCTTCAGGAAGAGCAGCGCGCCGCCGGCGAAGGCCAGCACAACGTAAAGCATGTTTCCGATGTTTCCGAGGATCGGCATCAGGGTATTCGCGTAGCGGTTCGCCTTCTCCGACACCTCGAAGAGCTCGTCGTTGATCCGGTCGAAGTCACGCTTCGCCGCGTCCTCGTGATTGAAGACCTTCACGACCTTCTGGCCGTTCATCATCTCCTCGATGAAACCCTCGGTCTTTGCAACGGCCGCCTGCTGCTTCACGAAGTAGCGTCCGGAGCTGCCGCCGACCTTCTTCACGACCTTCGTCATGACGGTGATGCCGCCGACCACGATGATCGTGAGCCACACGCTGTAGTACAGCATGAGTGAGAAGACGGTCACGAGGATGATCGCCGAGTTCAGGAGCTGCGGGATCGACTGCGAAATCATCTGACGCAGCGCATCGACGTCGTTCGTGTAGTAGGACATGATGTCGCCGTGCTCGTTGTGGTCGAAGTACGAAATCGGCAGCTTCTGCATGCCGTCAAACATCTTCGTACGGATCTTCTTGAGCGAGCCCTGCGTGATCACCGCCATGCACTGGTTGTAGGTGATGCCCGCGATGAGCGACAGCACATAGAGGACCGCGAGCGTCAGTACGAGGCTCAGGATCTGAGCGGACACGCCGGCCCAGTCACCGCTCTGCCAGTTCTGCTCGATCAGCGCGATGATGCGCTGCTGGAACAGGGACGGAATCGCCGAGATGATCGCATTCACGAGGATGCACACGAGCGTAAACGGCAGCAGCACCGGGTAGAACGAGAAGATCATCCGGAGCAGCCGCCCGAGGGTGCCGTCCTTCAGCACGGTCTTGTCGACCGGGCCGCGCATATTTCTGTTTCCCTTCATCAGCGCATCCCTCCTTCCTTCTTTTCTGCCAATGTCTCCGGCTTCACATCGTCGCTCTGCTGCACACTTCCGTCGGCAGCCGGCGCTGCGCTCTCAGCGAGCTCCGCCGCCATCGCCTCCGGGGTGGCCACGACACGTACCGGGTCGACAGCATTGGCCTCTTCACTGGTTTTATTCTGACTGTAGTAGATGTCCTGGTACATCGCGTTGCGGCTGAGGAGCTCCTCGTGGGTGCCGATGTCCGCGATGCGGCCGCCCTCCATAATGAGAATGCGGTCGGCGTCCTGGACGGAGGACACGCGCTGCGCGATGATGATCTTCGTGGTCTCCGGGATGAAATCGCGGAAGCCCTTACGGATCAGGGCGTCGGTCTTCGTGTCGACCGCGGAGGTGGAGTCGTCGAGGATCAGCACCTTCGGCTTCTTCAGCACCGCGCGGGCGATGCAGAGACGCTGCTTCTGACCACCGGAGACGTTGGTACCGCCCTGGGTGATGAAGGTGTCGTACTTGTCCGGGAAGGTCTGAACGAACTCGTCCGCCTGGGCGAGCTGACAGGCCGCGACGAGCTCCTCGTCGGTCGCCTGCGGGTTACCCCAGCGGAGGTTCTCCGCGATGGTGCCGGAGAAGAGAACATTCTTCTGAAGCACGACAGCCACCTGGTCACGCAGGAGCTTGAGGTCGTACTTCCGTACGTCGACGCCGCCGACGCGGACCTCGCCCTCTCTTGCGTCGTAGAGACGGGAAATCAACTGGATGAGCGAGGACTTCGAGGAGCCGGTACCGCCCATGATGCCGATGGTTTCACCAGACTTGATGTGAAGATCGATGTCCGAGAGGACGTAATTCTCAGCATTGGCCTGATACTTGAAGCTCACGTGGTCGAAATCGATCGCGCCATCCTTCACCTCGGTCACCGGGGAAGCCGGATTTGTGAGGGTGCTCGTCTCGTTCAGGACCTCGGCGATACGCTCGGCCGACTCGGCCGACATGGTCACCATGACGAAAATCATGCTGAGCATCATGAGGGACATGAGGATCTGGAAGCTGTAGGTCAGGAGCGCGGAGAACTGTCCGACATCGAGGTCGACGCCGCGGCTCGTGATGATCGTGTAGGAGCCGAAGCTCATGACGAAAATCATGACGGTGTAGAGGCAGAACTGCATCAGCGGGTTGTTGAACGCGAGGATGCGCTCGGCCTTCGTGAAGTCGCGCTGGACGTCGGTCGCCGCGCGGTCGAACTTCTGCATCTCGTAGTCCTCACGCACGAAGGACTTCACGACGCGCATGCCGTTGATGTTCTCCTGGACGGAGTCGTTCAGGCGGTCGTACTTCTTGAAGACGCGACGGAAGATCGGCATGACCGTACGGATGATGACGGCGAGACCGATGCCGAGGATCGGGATGACCGCGACGAAGACCCAGGCCATGCGTCCGCCCATGACGAAGGCGGCGGTGAAGGAGAAAATCAGCATCGCCGGCGCACGGAAGCCGAGTCGGATCAGCATCATGTAGGCCTGCTGCAGGTTCTGGATGTCCGTGGTCATACGGGTGACGAGGGAGCTCGTCTGGAAATGGTCGATGTTTTCGAAGGAAAAGTCCTGAATCTTATAGAAAAGGTCTTTTCTGAGATTACGCGCGAAGCCGGTGGATGCGGTCGCACAGCTGTTGCCGGCTGCGACGCCGCACAGCAGCGACAGGGTCGCCAGCACGATCAGCACGATGCCGTACTGTCCGATGGTGCCCAGTCCGGCCTCGGCCTTGATCTGGTTAATCAGCATCGCCGTCACAAACGGGATGACGGTTTCGATCAGTGACTCGAGTAGCACGAACAGCGGCGCACGCATGCTCGGCCCCTTAAACTCGCGGATGGATTTCGAGAGCGTCTTGATAACGTCCATAAATTCCTCCTGTAGATATGGTAAAACGATAGGCGGCGAAAAGCAGTGTATGATCCCCGCAGCCGACCCTATATCCCCGGCTCAGGAATCGCGAGGCGCTCGCGCATGGAGCGCGACAATCGCTTGAAGACGCCGGCTTCATCCCGGACGCCTCTCTTCCATATATAGTATACGCTGAAAACAGCTGCTTTTCGCGAAACTTTACTATATTAAAACATTGCACGCAATATTTCAATGACTTCACAGAAAGTTCAGAATCGAGCGCGGCTTAGTTGCGACGCCACGGACTTTCCCAGGGGAATTTTCTTACCTGCAGGCATACTATGTGTGGATTCGGATCGTCGTACCTGCGGTGCCACGGACATACTCAGGGAAATTTTTCACGCTGTAGGCACTGTAAACGTTTTATACCAGACAATGCCTAAACCTGGATGCCAGAGATCTGGAGCTGTAGGCATGGTAAGCGCTTTAAATCATCATCGTGCCTGCGAAAATGTCCATATTTGGGGGTACACCGTAGGCACGTTGAGGTGGTTTTCATATCACCATGCCTATAAAATCCTCGGCGAAAGTAGGCATGATGCATCATTTCGTGCCTAATCATGCCTACTATTTATTTTCCGGGTCGCAAAATCGTAGGCATGATGTGTCATCTAGGTCCGTATCATGCCTACAGTTTCAAAAATTAAAAGCAGGTGGAGTGCTTCCACCTGCTTCGAGTTTATAAATATGTTTGTGGCGTCAAAGCCCAGCGCCGCAGGCCCGGAAATTTTCTCCGTGCTCCGTGGAAGAAGAGTGTCAGCGGCGGATGTATGCGCCGCCTTCCTGGGCGACGACTTCGGAAGCGACCTGGTTTGCGAAGCGCATGGTGTCGTCTTCGGTCCAGCCGAGCGTGAGGCCGGTGAGGACCGCGCCGCAGTGCGAGTCGCCGGCACCGATGGTATCGACGACGGTCGATGGCACGGATGGCGCGCTGTGCACGGAGCCATCCGCGGAGATCCAGAGCACGCCGTCGGCACCGCGCGTCACGACGACCATGTTTTGCGTCTTCGCGTGCAGTGCCTGGGCAGCGGAGAGAACGGGATCTGTCTCCGCGTCGGCACGCCCGGCTGTCGCGGTCGATTCAACGGATGGAGCAGCAGCTTCGGCGGCGATCATGCCGGATGCTGTTTCACCGCCAGTACTCGCCACAGCCCGGATGTCCGAAGAAACCAACGAAGTCTCCGCACCGGCGAGGGCCTGCGCTTCCTGCTCGTTCAGGTGGAGAATCGGGTGCAGCGCGAGGATGCGTTCCGTACGATCCGGGGCGACTTCGATGCCGCGCGGGCCCGGTGCATAGACGACGGTGCCGGTGATGTCCGGGTGCGCCTCGAGCCAGGCGACGAGCTCGCCGCCGGTCTTTTCCTCGACCTCGAGTCCGCAGATGTAGGTGTAATCGAAGCGCTCGCCCGCGAAGGCGTCCATGTACTCCGCATGGAAGCTGTACTCGACGCCGTGGACGGAGAGGAAAGTACGTTCGCCGCTCCGCTCCACGAGACAGTAGCAGCAGCCATTTTCACTGTCCGGCACGGTGATCGGGCCCCGGAAGCCAGCATTGCTGAGATGTGCGCGCACGAAGTCGCTGAACACGCCGTGGTCGCCGATCGGCGTCACGAAGCGCAGATCGACATCATAGGCCTTCGGCACCTGCGCCACGTTGAACGCGCAGCCGCCCATCGCGAAGCGCTGCACCGGATGCATATCCTCGCCGGTCGTCGGCAGGTGGTCGAGTCGGAGAATCACATCCACACAGGTGGAGCCGATGATGAGAAGTCGTTTCATAATATTCCTCCATAGTTTCAGGGTGGTCGTACAGGTATCTGTCGGTTCTCCGACAAATGTCGGCTATTTTATCTGCTGGCATTTTTAGCCTGCGTTTACTATACTACTTCACATAAGATTATGAACGCAATACGGAGTTTTTTACATGAAAACAGAAAAGACAAATATCTACGAAGAATTTTCAGCGGAGGCGTCGGCGATGCAGGTGCGTTCGGTGGCGCTGCGGCGTGATCTTCACCGGCATCCGGAGACGGGCTGGCTCGAGATGCGGACGACGGCGATCATCGTGCGGCGGCTCCGCGCGCTTGGCTATCAGGTGCTGACGGGGCGCGAGGTCTGCCTGGAGTCAGCGCGGCTCGGGCTTCCGGATGCGGACACCATGGCGGCGCACGCGGAGGCGGTGCTGCAGCAGGGCGTGACGGAAGAGGAGCTGACGCCGGATCTCCGCGAGGGCTTCACCGGCGCGATCGGCATCCTCGACTGCGGTCCGGGCCCGGTGGTGGCGCTTCGCTTCGATATCGACGCGCTCGGCATGGTCGAGTGTCCGGAGGCGACGCATCGGCCGACCCGCGAGGGCTTCGCAAGTGTCAATGCTGGTATGATGCACGCCTGTGGCCATGACGCGCATGTGACGATCGGCCTCGGCGTGGCAGAGCTTCTCATGAAGCATCGCGATGCGCTCCACGGCACGATCAAGCTGATTTTCCAGCCGGGCGAGGAGGGCGGCCGCGGCGCTGCGGCCATCGTGGCCCACGGACACCTCGACGACGTCGATTACCTCATCGGAAATCACATCGCGCCGACCGGCTCGCTCGACGACGGCGACATCACGCCAGGCACCTACGGCTCCCTCGCGAACACGAAGTACGACGTCTACTACAGCGGCACCGCGGCCCACGCAGGCGGCTTCCCGGAGCGCGGACAGAATGCGCTCCTCGCGGCGGCCCAGGCGAGCCTCGGACTCTATGCGATTCCGCGCCACTCCGCCGGCATTACCCGCGTGAACGTCGGAACGCTCCACGCGGGCACGGGGCGTAACGTCATCCCGGACCGCGCGAAGATGGAGATCGAGGTGCGCGGCGAGACGACCGAGATCAATGAATACATGATGCACGAGGCGGAGCAGATCTGTCAGGGTGCCGCGATGATGCACGGCTGCCGCTGCGAAATGAAGATCGAGGGCCGCGGCGAGTCACAGCACAGTGATGAGGCCCTCTGGCAGCGCATCGCAACGCTCGTGCAGACGGCACTCCCGCAGTACCGCGTGAGCTCCACCCCGAATGCGCAGAACTGGGGTTCCGAAGACATTTCCCTCATGATGAACCGTGTCCAGAGCCATGGCGGCCAGGCGACCTACATGCGCACCATGACCGACATGGCGAGTGAGCAGCACACCGTCCGCTTCGATTTCGACGAGCAGGTGCTCGCGCTCGGCATCACCCTGTTCAGCGCGATCGTCTACGACCTCGCCGGCCGGGCGTGACGCCGTTGCATCGGTCGGAGGCCAATGCCTCTGCCACCCATCCGATGGCGCGCCGGGACGAGCTCGGCCGGCGGAAGACAGCGTGATGAAGGATTTCTGAAATCCCGGGCGCTGTCACCGGCGGAAGACATGATTGCGTGATAAGAAAGGCACCATAATATATGAAAACACTGATTAAAAATGTAACGATCCTGACGATAGACGACGCCCACCGTGTGCTTCGTGATGGCTGGCTCCTGATCGACGGCGAGAAGATCGCTGCGCTCGGTGAAGCGGAGCCGCAGCGTGGAGAGAACGTGGCAGCTTCCAGTGTGGAAGCCACGCAGGCTGTGGACACGTTCGCCGACAGCGCAGCCGCCACCCAGTCAATCGAAACGCTGCAGCAGGCGGAAGCAGCTGCGGACGAGGTGATCGATGGCCGGGGCGGTATCCTGCTGCCGGGCTTCGTGAACACGCACTGCCATGTGTCGATGGTGCCGTTCCGTTCGATGGGCGACGATTGCCCGGACCGGCTGCGGCGCTTCCTGTTCCCGCTGGAGCTTGAGGCGATGACGCCGGAACTCGTCTACTGGGGTGCGCTCTACGGCATCGCCGAGATGTTCCTCTCGGGCACCACGACCTTCCTCGACATGTACTACTTCGAGAATCGTGTCGCGGAGGCCTGTGAGCAGGCCGGCATCCGCGGCTACCTCGGGGAGACACTGATAGGGCAGAAAACCTGCGACAGCCCGAAGGCAGAGTACGGCGGCTTCGCCTATCAGAAGGATTTCTTCGCGGAGTATCACGGGGCGCGGCATCCGCGCATCCATCCGATCATCGCAGCGCACGGCACGACGACCCTGACGCCGGAGAAGCTTCGCGAGGCGCATGATCTCGCGCTGCAGTACGACACGATCTTCACCCTGCACGCCTCCGAGATGGATTACGAAATGGAGCATTTCCGCGCGATGGGCCTGACCCCGACCGCCTTCCTCGACTCCATCGGCGCACTGGACGAGCATACGCTCGCGGCGCACTGTATCCACATGACGGAAGAGGACCTGGAGCTCATGAAGAGCCGCGGCGCCGGCATCGCGCACTGCATCTGCAGCAACACGAAGGCCGGCAAGGGCGTGGCCCCGATGGAGCGGGCGCGTCAGCTCGGCATCGGCTTCGGCCTCGGCACGGACGGCCCGTCCTCCGGCAACACGCTCTCGATGTTTGACCAGATGCGGATGCTCCCGAATGCCCAGAAGACAGCGAATCATGACCGCTCACTCTTCCCGGCCCGGACCATCGTCCGCGCAGCGACCCGTGGCGGTGCCGAGGTGCTGCACGGCACGAACTACGGCTACCTCGCGCCGGGGATGGCCGCGGACCTCACGCTCGTATCGACCGACGCCGCCCACATGTTCCCGGTGTACAACCCGTTCTCAGCATTGGCCTACGCCGCGAACGCGGCCGATGTCGACACGGTGTTCGCAAACGGCCGGATGGTCGTCCGCCACGGAGCGCTCACGACGCTCGACCTCGCGGAGATCCGCGCGCACCTCGTGGAAGAGATGAAGCCGTTTATGGCGGCCGCGGAGAAGTACAGAGATATTATTTGATAATATACAAAAATAGGTTTGAATCCGCGCTCTTCCTGTGTTATAAATATCGATGTTTTAAAGTACCCCGTTTACTATTTACAAATCTTTTACTTCAATTTTACCTGCATCGTCTGTAGCGAGGACGCGGCGCGGCCATGGATGTCCGCGCTTGGCGCAGCCCTCTACGATCGAAGAGGGCAGTGATGCATCCCCGAAGCGAAAGAGGAAACCCGCGGCCTTTGCGAGGAGGTCGTTGACTGGAGGGTAATCGTGCAACTTTTCAAGAAGAATATCTGGTTTTTCATGATCCTGCCGGGCGTGCTGTTCCTGGCGGTGTTCATGCTCATCCCGCTGTGCTCACTGCTGCTCACTACAGTATTTCCAGACCAGGGGGATTTCTCTATGTCCGCCTACGCGACGGTACTGCAGAGCACCTACTTCAAGCAGGTGTTCCTCCGCAGTCTGAAGCTGAGCATCCTCAGCACCATTCTGTGTGCGCTGCTCGGCTATCCGGCGGCCTACTACATCGCGAAATTCGCGAAGAACAAGGGCATGCTGATGGCCTTCGCCGTCTTCCCGATGTTCACGAGCCCGGTCATCCGCTCCTTCAGCTGGATGGTCATCCTCGGAAAGAAGGGTATCGTCAACAAGTTCCTGGTGGCGATCGGACTCTTCGCGAAGCCGCAGAGCCTCCTCTATAACGAATTTTCCATCACCATCGGTTTCATACAGCTCTTCCTCCCGCTCATGATCCTGTCGCTCATCGGCGTCATCGAGAGCATCCCGGAGGACCTGACGCTCGCCGCCGAAAGCCTCGGCTCCACAAAGCTCGGCAGCTTCCTGCGCGTCACCCTGCCGCTGAGCGTATCCGGTCTCGTCACCGGCTCCGTGCTCGTATTCACCGGCTGCATCACCGCGTATACCACGCCGCAGCTCCTCGGTGGCACCGACACCCGCGTGCTCTCGACCATGATCTATCAGTATGCGATGAGTCTCGGTGACTGGGTCAATGCTTCCGTCGTTGCGGTCGTCATGATCGTCGTCACGATGATCGTCTCCACGATCGTGAATGGTGTGAGCCGCAAGGTTAACCCGCTCGCCTGATAAAAAGTAAATTTCGGCGCCGGCGAAGCCCGGGCGACCGAGCCATCTGATGAAGGTCGCCTGCATTGGCCTAAGGAAAAACCGATGCAGCCACTCTTTTCCTGAAGGAGGAAATATCGTGTCATTACTTGAGTTAAAAAATATCACCGCAGGATATGGAAAGAACATCATTCTGAAGGACCTGAACCTGAACGTCGAGAAGGGCGAGCTGGTCAGCCTCCTCGGCTCCAGCGGCTGTGGAAAAACTACGACGCTCCGCCTGATCGGCGGCTTCTCCGAGCCGATGCAGGGAGACATCCTCTTCGACGGCAAGGACTACACCCATGTGCCGCTGCACAAGCGGAACTTCGGCTTCGTGTTCCAGAGCTACGCGCTGTTCCCGCACATGAACATCTTCGAGAACGTTGCGTTCGGTCTGCGTCGCCGCAATCTGCCGGAGGCGGAGATCCAGGAGCGCGTGATGAAGATGCTCCATACGGTCGACCTCGACGGTTTCGAGAAGCGCCTTCCGAAGGAGATGTCCGGCGGACAGCGTCAGCGTGTGGCGCTCGCCCGTGCGATGGTCATCGAGCCGGATCTCATGCTCTTCGATGAGCCGCTCAGTAACCTCGATGCGAAGCTCCGCGTGCAGATGCGTGTCGAGATCCGGAAGCTGCAGCAGGAGCTCGGCTTCACCGCAATCTACGTCACCCATGATCAGGAGGAGTGCTTCGCAATCAGTGATAAGGTTGCAATCATGAACCACGGCGTCATCGAGCAGCTGGATCGCCCGGAGGAAATCTACGCGCACCCGAAGACTGAGTTCATCGCGCACTTCGTCGGCTTCGAGAACTTCATCGATCTCAAGCACAGTGAGGGCACGCGCTGGACGGCGGCCGACGGCAGCGCCCTCGAGATCGCGCATCCGGCGGACGGCCGTGACACGACCCGCGCCTGCATCCGCCCGGATGACATCCTCGTCGCATCGGCGGGAGAGGACGTGGCCAATGCGGTCGCCGGTAAGGTCGGCGTGCGTACCTACCTCGGCAAGCGCATGCAGTACAACGTGGAGACCGCCATCGGCGAGCTCATCGTCAACACCTCAAACGACCGTCTCTTTGACGTGGGAGAGAACATCACGCTGTCCCTCGACGCGCATAAGATCGTTATGGTATAAATTCGTCGTTCGGCGCTACGTATAAAGCGCTTGATATATTATCACCTAGTGGAGGAAATTATGAGAAAGACATTATCCCTTGTGCTTGCAGCTGCTATGCTGAGCACCACCATCGCTGCGTGCGGTTCATCGAATGAGACCGCTGCCACCACCGCTGCTGCCGCTGCTGAGACGACAGCCGCTGCTGCCGAGACCACTGCTGCTGCAGAAGAGTCCGCAGACGCATCTGCTGCCCAGGACTTCGCCGGTCAGACCCTGACCATCTCGACCTTCTCGTTCAACGCAGAGCTTCTTCAGAAGAACGTCTATGATCCGTTCATGGAGCAGACCGGCGCGAAGATCGTCGTAGAGACCGGTAAGAATGCAGAGCGTGTCACGAAGATCGAGGAGTCTCCGGAGAACTACGATGTGGTTGTCATCGGCGATTCTTTCGCAGCACAGCTTGCAAATGACGGTATCCTCGAGAGCATCGATCGTTCGAAGATCACGAACCTCGATTCCATCTATGATGTTGCGAAGGCACCGATGGGCGAGGAGTACGGCCCGGCGTACACCTTCAACCGTCTCGGTATCGTTTATGATCCGGCGATGATCGATGTAGAGATCAAGAGCTTCGCAGACCTCTGGAACCCGGAGCTGAAGGACTGCATCGCCGTTCCGGATCTCACCACTTCTTCCGGTATGCTGTTCTACTATGCAACCGCTGCTGCGTTCGGTCTGACCCCGGGTCAGGACGATGACGCCATCTTCGCAAAGCTCGAGGAGCTGAAGCCGAACGTCGTAAAGACCTGGACTTCTGCGAACGACACCATCACCATGCTGAACCAGGGTGAGGCTTCCGTTGCGGCATTCCTCGACTACAGCTACACCTCTGCGAAGCAGGCAAACCCGGACTATGTATGGGTAAACCCGAGCGAGGGTAACTTCGCCGGCTTCAACATGCTGAACATCACGAAGGGCTGCAAGAACAAGGAACTCGCAGAGGCATTCATCGACTTCTACCTTTCCAAGGACGTACAGCAGGCCGAGGCACTCGACGGTGTCGACTCTCCGGTAAATACCGAGGTCGAGCTCACCGAGGAGCAGGCTGCAAACTTCACCTATGGTCAGGAGATGGTCGACGGCCTGATCCTTCCGGACTGGTCCCTCATCATGGAGAAGAAGGCCGACTGGATCAACCGCTGGAACGAGCTGTTCTCAGTACAGTAATCGTTTAGCTGTTCGGAGTTCGGAAGATTTCGTGAAAAGTATGCGAAAGTATGTTTATACGAAACGAGATCGGACTCGTTAAATAATTGCCTGCGCCAGCCCAGATGGGCAGGAGATACATCTCACTGCTTCGGAGGCACGGTGAGCGTGCCCCGAAGCGAAGACCGAGTAACTTTATGGTATACGAGCAGCGAAGCTGCTCTGTGGAGAGAAAGAAATGAAAAAGAACAAAGCCCTGCTGCTGATCACCATCCTGGTATACGTCTTTCTGATCGGACCGCTCCTGATTATCATGGCGGCCTCCTTCAGTGACACCAATTATCTGACGTTCCCGGGCCATGGATTCACACTGAAGTGGTATGCACAGGTGCTGACGATGAAATCCTTCATCTCCGCAGCACAGACCTCGGTGATCGTCGCGATCGTGTCGACCCTGCTCGCCCTGGTGCTCGGACTGCCGGCGGCCTATGCGCTGAACCGCTATCACTTCCGCGGCAAGGACGCCATCAAGACCGTCTTCCTGTCACCGGTGCTGGTGCCGGTCGTCGTACTCGGTTTCGTCATGCTCCGTTATGTTGTCAATGTGCTGAAGCTTCCAGTGATGCCGAGCCTTCTGATCGGCCACACCCTGCTCGGTATCCCATACGTCATGCGTGTGGTGACCGCGAGCCTCGCGAACTTCGACTTCGCGATCGAGGAAGCCGCCGGCAGCCTGGGTGCGACGAAGGTATATTCCTTCTTCCACATCATCCTGCCGAACATCAAATCCGCCATCGCATCGGCCTCGATCATGGCGATGATCAACTCCTTTAACAACGTATCGCTGTCGGCCTTCCTGACCGGCCCGGGCGTCAATGTGCTCCCGATCGAGATGATGAGCTACGTAGAGTATCACTTCGACCCGACCATCGCCGCCCTCGCGACCCTTATGATGGTCATCACCCTCGGCATCATGCTCCTGATCGAAAAGACCCTCGGACTGAAGTCGGTGGTGTAAGCATCGAAAACTGAAAAAGAATGATAGATGGGTGATGATCACATGATCATCACCCATTTGCTTTCGGCGGGATAGTAGACCAGGCGGTGAGTTTTTTATTCACCGCCTGGTCTGTTATATAAAAAGTATATGCTATGAAATTCAAAATCCCGGACAGGAAACGCAGTCCGGGATTTTTTAATGGATGTAAAGTCTCCACTGGCATTGTTGGTGTTGGCAGATCGGAGACTTTCAGGAAAGTGGCATTGTCGGTGTTGACAAACCTGGCGCAGTTAGAAAATCTGCATTACTATCTTTGAACTTTGCGCACATGAAAGGCCATCAAAATCAATGGTTTTTACGCAGAAGTCCTGGTTTCAGAAAATCTGCATTGCCGGTTCGTAATGTAGATTCTCTGATTCATGTCATATTGCGAAAAAAGCATGGAAACTGGCAATGTAGTTTTCCTGGAATCTTCATTTTGTGAAAAAACAGCAATGCTGAATTTTTAGATCACTCGGTATTGTAAAAAACCTGCAATGCTGATTTTTGAAAATCATGGCATCTGTCAACGCTTGCAATGCGGATTTTTGGAAATCTGCCCGTCTGTCAACACTGGTAATGCTGAATTCTGAAAGTCCGGCTGCTTATCAACAGCGCTACTGCTGAATTCCGAAAACCAGTTTATCTGACAATCGTAGGAATGATGGCGGCGATTTTTCGTTTGACTGCATGGGGCTGGGCCGATATGTGAGCAGTTACAAGATGGACACTGGGGTGGGCAGGCAAACGAAAAGAGACGCCCGTTATGGACGTCCCTTGAAAATCAGCAAGGATAAAGAAATACCCTCGGAAGATCTGATACTCATCATGACTGCAATCGGATATTTATTCAAGTGGAAACTTTTTTTGTTGCCAGTATTCGTCCGAGCACTTCTTGACCTGTGGACTCAGGGCGATGAGGGCAATCAGGTTCGGGATGGTCAGGAGGCCGAGCGCGATGTCCTGGATGGTCCAGACGATGTCGATGGCCGTGACGGCACCGATGAGACAGAAGAGGGGGAATACGTACTTGAACTTCTGTGCGATCGTGCTTCCGAACAGATAGTTGAGACCGACGAAGCCGAAATACCACTGGCTCATCAGGGTTGTCGTGCAGAAGAGAAGCAGACTGACGATGACCAGATATTTCAGCGGTCCCCAGACGGTGGAAAAGGCATGGATCATCAGGATGCTGCCCGGAAGTCCGGAATCCAGTACATCGGTTACGCCGAGCACCAGGCCGGAAATCGTGCAGATGACGAAGGTATCGAGGAAAACCTCGGTGACTCCGGTGATGCCCTGTTCTACCGGGTGCTGAACATTGGCCGCCGAATGGATGACCGGGGCCGAGCCCTCACCGGCTTCGTTCGAATACAGTCCGCGGGCGATGCCCTTCTGCATCGCGATGATCATGCTGCCGGTCGCCCCACCGAGCGCCGGACGCCAGCCGAAGGCGCTCGTTACGATTTCGCTGAGTACCGCCGGGAGGCGGGTAATGTTGAAAAGGATAATCAGTAAACCGCTCAGCACGTAGAGGAGCGCCATCGCCGGTACCAGATTCTGGGTGATGTGTGTCAGTCGCCTGAGGCCTCCGGCGGAGACGGTGAAAATCAGGACGACCAGCACCAGGCCGGTGACGAGCTCCGGCACATGAAAATGATTCTGCATGACACTGCCGATCGTGTTCGACTGGATGAAGTTACCGCCGATGATCTGGATTACCATGAAGACGGCACAGAGGGAAGCGAGGATCGGGGCGTGGAGGCCGTCCCGAATGTAGTACATCGGACCTCCTGTGTAGTTTCCATCTTCATCCTTCACACGGTAGAGAAGACCGAGGATGATTTCGCCGTATTTCGTCGCCATGCCGACGAAAGCCGCCACCCACATCCAGAAGATCGCGCCGAGACCGCCGGCGAGTACCGCAGTGGAGACACCGACGATGTTTCCGCTGCCGACGCAGGACGCGACCGCCGTACAGAGCGCCTGGAAAGAGGAGATGGAGCTGTCGTCACCGTTTTCTGCATTCTTTTTCTGCTTCCATGGCTCCAGCAGCGTCTTCCGCATGATGTAGGGGAAGCGCCGGATCTGGACGAAACGGCTGAGCACAGTGTAGAGCAGGCCGATCCCAAGGAGGACGATCAGAAGCCAGTTCCCCCAGATGATACTATTGATACGATCTAAAAGCTGAGACAGAGTCTGCATCTTGCCTTCCCCCGAATATAGTTATTTGCGGTATTCCTCACAGAGCTTTCTCGTATATGCGAGGCTCCGCTTCACGCCGTCCATCTGAAGTTTCAGGCAGGTCTCGAGCATTTCTTTCGAGATTTCCTGTGGATAGTAGTAGTCGCTCGGCTTCACCCTCGGGTCATCGAAGAGCGGCGCTTCGACCTTGAAACTGCCGTCGCCGACATTAGCCACACCACCGGTGCCCGGCGTACGCTTGAACTGCGCGCAGTACGGATAGCACATTTCGAGATTGAGACGTGTGATGGCTGAGCCGTCCAGGATGATCTGGAGGACGTTTCGGAGGTCAATGTTGCCTTCCCCGACCGGGATGCCGCAGACCACATAGCCGTATGGATCGTCCGGGCTCGGGATGACGATGTGATCCTTGAAGTGTGTGGTGATCGTGTACGGCGCCATGTTCTGTGCGGCGCGTGCCGGCTCCTCCCAGGCCATCATGGAGTTGCCGAAATCGTAGTGGAGACCGATCCACGGGCTGTCCAGCTTCTGAACGACCTTTACCAGCTCGTCCGAGATCTCATATTCGTGGTTCTCGAGGGCGATGCAGATGCGGCGCTTCTTCAGCTCCGGGATGATCTCGCGAAGGGTCATCGCTGCTTCATCGAACACGACTGGATCGAAATCGCCGAGCACCTTCGCAAGGTCATACTTGCCTTCGCCACCAGTCGCACGTGTCGCCAGCGGATTCAGGGTGATCGGGATGTAGGTGCGGATGATATCCGCGCCGAGTGCCTCTGCGACATCCAGCACCTTCAGAAGATGCTCCTTCGTGATGCCCTTCGTAGCGAGCTCCACATACATATGGTAGGACTCGAGCAGCTCCCGTACCTTCCGAAGGTGCGCCGGATCGTTGTTTCCGAGGGTTCCCCACTCCGGATCGAGATTGTAGTCCTTCAGGATATTGATCATGATGCCGTCGAAGCCGAGCTCGTGGGCTTTCTCGATGTATCCGAAGATATCCATACGCTTATTCTGAAACCAAAGATGAAGACTTTCTGTATCAAGACCGATTTTTAACATGATGACCTCCTTAGTTGTTTGTGTCGGATGCCTGATTCTGATGCTTCTTGATGCGGTGAATCAGGAAGGTTGAAACGAAGAGACCGACGATGGCCCATCCGATCATGACCGTGAAAACGATACGGAATCCCTTCATACCAGGATAGCGATCGAGGAAGCTGCCGTACATGACATAGGCAAATGCATTCGGCAGGTAGATCACGAGGGAAGCGAGACTCATCGCGGCACCAGTGATTTCTGCTGGTACCTTCACCTCATCCATCGGTGCGAAGAATACAGCACGCATGGTGAAAACGATGGCACCGAAGCCGAGGGTGCAGGCGGCACCGAGCATCCACTTTCCGGTCTGGCCCAGTGCTTCATGCGGAACCATCAGGAAGGCGGTCATCGCGATCGCACAGACGAGGAAGCCCATACGGATATGCTTTGCAGCAGACTTGTGTACTTTATCCGACATAAAACCGCCGACCGGTCCACCGACCATCTTTAAACCATACTGATTAATGATACCATACATACCGACGGCTGTGGCCGGAAGAAGGTAAATCTGGTTCAGGAACGGGATGAAATAGGTGAGACCGCAGTAGATCGCGTAGACGACGAAACCGTTCATCGCGACCGCCCAGATATCGACGTTCTTCAGTGCCTGTACCATGCCTCCGAACGCGGCCTCAGCACGGTTCTGCTCCTTGCCGTCGGCATCGACACGTTTTTCATCGTTCGGAACGAAGATCAGGCAGAGCACACCGGCGGCTGCGGTGATGGCGGACAAGAAGAGGATGCCGGCACGTAAGCCCGGTGCACTCTCGCCCATCGCCTTGAAGATGGCCAATGCTGACGACGCGACGATGACGTCGATGATGCCACGTCCCATCTCCAGGAAACCAAACATGCGGCCCTGGGTCTTTTCGTCACCGAGCAGTCGGATCGCCTTTAGAAGCACTGGCCAGTAGGTGACTTCACCGAGAATCGCCATGACACCGAAGGCGGCCAGGAATCCCCAGTAACCAGGGAAGGTGGAGATATACACACCGACGGCACCGAGGCCGATCAGCGAACCACCGATCATATACTTCTTACTGAACATGTCACAGATATAGATACCGAGGATGAGACCGATGGTCTGTACGATACCATAGGCGCTGAGCGCACCACCGATCTGTGTGTTCGTGAGCCCCATGAACTGCTGCATAGGGACATAGAACATATCCTTTAGAGAGGACAGCTTAAAAGCGACACCGCCGGAAAGCGTCAGGATGCAGAAGACGAACCACCGGTTCGGCATTGCCTTCATCGCTTTCTCCTTCATTTCATTACTCATAATCATTTCTCCTTCCTTATACGACGAGATACTGCAGTGTGTTGTTTGCCAGGCATGCAGGAAACGCGGTTGCATCCGGTTCTCTGCTTTCGACATCAGTATATCTGCGAATTATTGCGAATACAACAGAAAACACAACTAATCGCAGAAAATCAACGAAATTATCAAAAAAATGCATTGCGTTTTGTTGGAAATGACGGCGATTAGTTGTGAAAAAGTGAGAAAAGCAAAAGAAAGCAAAATTAAACTAGGACAAAACGCAAGAATACGCTATACTATAGTACACAAGAGTACAAACATGGGAGGAGAACTATGCTGGCGCAGCAGAGATATAAGAGAATTCTCGATTTATTGGATGAAAATGGTATCGTGCATAACGCGGACCTCGTACGTGAACTGAAGGTTTCTTCCGAAACGGTGCGGAAGGATATGGATGCGCTGGAGCAGGCGGGAAAGCTGAAACGTGTGCATGGCGGTGCAGTTCCGCTTCCGCCTGCAGAACAGCAGATGCCGGTTCAGAATGAACCTTATATCTCGCTGAATGTTCGAAATGCCAGTCATATGGAAGAAAAGGCAGCGATCGCCGCGTATGCAGCGAACGCAGTGGAGGAGTATCAGGCGGTCGGCCTCGACTATGGAAGCACAAGCCTGATCATGGCGAAGGAGCTGGTCCGTCGCTTCGAGAAGCTGACCGTAGTGACCAACTCGATTCAAAATGCGATGGTGCTCTCGGAGCGTCCGGATTTCACCGTTATCCTGATCGGCGGTATCCTGGATAAAAAGGAACTTTCGCTCGGAAATGAGTTTTCCCAGATTCTCGAAAATCTCCATCTGGATGTGCTCTTCATGTCCGTCAGCGGTGTGCATCCATCCATCGGCCTGACCGATCAGGGCCTGAGTGAGGCCCGCGTCCAGGAGCAGATGCGTGAGATCGCAGATAAGACGGTCGTGCTCGCCGACGCCAGCAAGTTCGGAAAAGCCAGCTTCGTGAAGCTCTGCGGCCTGAACGAAGTGGACGAAATCGTCACCGACGGAGGCGTCGAAGAAGAGATGCAGCAGGCCGTCCGGAGAACAGGCGTCGCACTGCAGGTAGTGGAGCTGTGAAAAAGAAACACATACCTTCTGAAAACAGGAAACGATACGGACGGTATGTCCGGAATCGATTAAGATCAGATGTAGCAAATGGGTGATGATCACATGATCATCACCCATTTGCTTTCGGCGGGGTAGTAGACCAGGCGGAAGCTCTGCTCCAGGCCGCCGAGGATGGCAGTGCAGCTGAAATCCCGGCTGGGGATGCCGGCGTAGTGCTTCTCCTCAGAGGACTTCACATGGATGTTCTGGATGTAATGAATCTCGCCGTCGTCGCCTTCGAACTTGAAGGAGAGCGGGATGATCGTACCGGAGCTGGTGAACCAGCTCTTGACGGCGATGGGGTATGGGCGGCCCTTGCGGGTGCCGCTGTCGATGTGCGGGAGCACGTCACTGATGGCAGTGAAACCGGTCATGATATTTTTTCCTTATTGTAGTCCACCGTGCGCCGCTCGCGGGAGATGCCGCCGTTCATGTGGTCGATGGCGTGCGGATCCTCGCGGCCGGGGGCGGAGACGAAGCGGGCACGCTTGATGGCGTCGTTTCCATAGCGGGTACGGATTTCGTCGACGGCATGCTCGGCCTGGCGAAGCTTCCCGTAGTCGTAGCGGTCGAAGAGGTCCACCTGCCGTCCGGCGGCGTGGCTCACCTTACTGGTGTGGATACCCAGGTGGCGGATCGGGTAGCCGGTCCACAGCTCATCGAAGCAGCGACACGCGGCATCGTAGATCTCCAGCGTGAGGTCCGTCGGTGAGCGGAGCTGCTTCTGGTGCCCGTAGAAGTGAAGCTCGCTGTCGCGAATGCTGATGTCCACGCAGCTGACACGGACCTCATCGGCACGGATCCGCTGGGAAACGGTCTCCGCGAGGGAGAGAAGATGCCAGTAAGCCTCCTGCCGGTCCGTCACGTCATGGATGGTCGTGCAGGAGTTTCCATAGCCCTTCGGCGGGGCCTCCATGAGCTGCGGGATGACCGGACTGTCATCGATGCCGCAGGCGAACTGCCGTACCAGAAGCCCATGCGACTTCATGCGGTGATAGAGCATGTCCGGGTCGAACTGCGCGAGCGCACCGATGGTATGGATGCCCAGGCGATGCAGCTTCGGGGCCGTTGCGTAGCCGACATAGAAGAGCTCCTCCACGGGGAGCGGCCACATCTTATGCTCGATTTCAGATGGCCAGAGTGTATGCACCTGATCCGGCTTCCGGAAGTCGGAGGCCATCTTCGCGAGCAGCTTGTTACTCGAGATGCCGACGTTCACGGTAAAGCCAAGCTCCTCCCGGATCCGCTCCTTCAGCTGCCAGGCTAGCAGCACCGCCCGGTGCTCAAGCTCACTCTGCCACGTGGCATCGATCTCCGCCGGCAGCTGGATCGCATCGAAGGCCCGGATACGGTCCGAGAGTGCGTTCGTCATATCGAGGAAGGCCTCGTCGATGCTGTACTTCTCGATGGTGTCCGTGTACTCCTGCAGGATCTCGATCATCGCCCGGCTCGCGTGGCTGTAGAGCGTGTAGTTCGGCGGGACGATGACGAGCTCCGGGCACTTCCGCCGCGCATCCACGATGGGCTCACCGGTCTTAATATGATATTTCTTCGCCGGAATCGACTTCGTGAGGATGATCCCGTGACGCTTACTCTGGTCGCCGCCCACCGCGCTCGGAATCGTGCGGAGATCGAGCGTGCCGCCGAGATGGTGGATTCGATAGCACGCCTCCCAGCTGAGAAACGCAGAATTCACATCGATATGAAAGATAATCCGTTCCATAATCTATCCCTCCCCGGTGGCATGATCGGCTCCGACGACATCGCCGGAAGCTGTGATTCCAGTACGATCGCTGAAGATGCCGAAAGATCAAGATGTCTGTATGCCATCTTCGTTCTTCACTTCTGGAGATGCAGATAAAAGTATCCGAAGCTCTTGACAAACATCTGTTCTATTTATTATGATAGCGGTGAACGGAACAGATGTCAATCATAAAAACGAGCAGATGTTCTAATTAATTTTTATAACAGCGCCCGTTGCAGGGTGGAAAATAGAGGGAGCAAGATGGAGCAGGAGAATCGAAGCGGGCACGGGCGAAGTCGCCGGAAACTGGACGAACAGATGGAAAAAGGAAGCGGAACGAAGCGCTGGGTCGGGGTGTGGAGTGTCCTTCTGCTCGGCATCCTCGTGGCGCTGGGCGTGATGACGCTGCGCCCGGAGAGTGGGAAGCGTGTGTCATCGGATGTTGGAAATATGGGAGAAAGTCTGCCTGTTTCCGATGATGCCACAGGTACGAATGGAGAGGCTGATGCAGCCGGAGCCGGTTCGACGGGAAAGGATGAAGGCGGATCCGCTGAAAGTGAGAGCGCAGCGAACGACACCACGATCAGGATCGAGAATCCGACGAAGACAAATGCTGCCGGGAGCGATGACACCACAGGTACTGCGGATACCGCTACGGATGGTACGGAAGCCGTGAAGGCAGCAGTGCGCCTTCTGTTCGCGGGCGATGTGTATCTCAGCGACCACGTGCTGGAAGCGTATGACGCCGCCGGCGGCATCGACGGTGTCCTGTCGCAGGGCTATCAGGCGGAGATTCAGGCGGCGGATTATTTCGTGACCAATGAAGAATTTCCGTTCAGTACGCGCGGAACGCCGGCACCGGATAAGCAGTTCACCTTCCGTGTGCATCCGGAGAAGGTGAAGCTGATGCAGGAGATGGGCATCGACCTCGTCACGCTTGCAAACAACCATGCGCTTGACTATGGGCGTGACGCGATGCTCGATACGATCGACACGCTGGACCATGCGGGAATCCGCCACGTGGGTGCCGGAAAGAACCTTGCGGAGGCACGGAAGCCGGCCATCGTCGAGCTGAACGGGCGGACCTTCGCCTTCATCGGCGCGACGCGCGTATATCCGGAGGCGGACTGGGCAGCCGGCACGGATTCTGCCGGCATGTTTTCGGCCTATGATGGCGGTGCGGCGCTCGCGGAGGAAGTGAAGGCGGCGAAGCAGCAGGCGGACTATGTCATCGCCTATGTACACTGGGGCATCGAGCGGGAGGAGATGCCGAACGAGGTGCAGAAGAGCATCGCGCATCGCCTCGTGGATGCAGGCGCAGATCTGGTGGTTGGCGCACATCCACACGTCCTGCAGGGCCTCGAATACTATCAGGGCGTGCCGATCGCGTACTCCCTCGGGAACTTCGTGTTCGGCAGCTCGATTCCGAGCACCGCACTGCTGCAGGCAGATGTCGATGACGAGGGCATCCGGCTTCGTCTGATTCCGGGTGCCTCTGCCGCCGGATACACGCGGAAGCTGGACGATACGGAGAAGATTGCCGCTTTCTATGAAAAGATGAGCGGACTCAGCAGTGGCGTGAAGATCGACGCGGAGGGGTACCTCAGCGCGTCGTAAGACGCCGGTGAAACACACAGTGTAGACAGCGCCATGACATTTCCTGTATGGCTGAAATACTATGTGGATTGGAGATGGATGGTACACATGCTGATAAATATTAGCTGTATCTGCCATGCTAAATATGTTATGATAAACGATGTCTGGTGAAGAACACATCCGATTCAGGAAGATTCGGTAGACGATATCGTACGTGCAGAGAATTTGATTTTGGGTTCTCTGATGAAAATGTCCGGAGATGTGTCGAATCAGAAAAGGAAGAGTGATATAGCGGGAGGACTGGAAATGCTGATGAAACGAACACCGATGCGGGATTATATACTGATTGCGCTGGGCGCGCTGCTGATGGCGATTGGAAGTAAAAATATCTATGATCCGAATCAGCTGGTCGTCGGTGGTGTGACGGGTCTCGGCATCATCCTGCGGAGCTGGATCGGAATGCCGCTGTGGCTCAGTAATACGCTGCTCAACATCCCGCTGTTTCTTGCGGCGTGGAAGTTTCTCGGCGCGAAGTTTATCGGACGGACCCTGTATGGTGCGGCGATGCTGTCCTTTTTCCTCTGGCTGCTGCCGGGCATCAGTCTGATTCCGGACGGTGATCTGCTGCTGGCGGCCGTGTTCGGCGGTATCCTGTCGGGTCTCGGCTTTGGTCTGATCCTGATCGGACAGGCGACGACCGGCGGTACGGATATCCTGGCAGCGCTCCTGCATATTCCGTTTCCGCAGTACAGCATCCCGCAGATTCTTCAGGTCATCGACTGGACGATCGTCGCGATCGGTGTCGGTGCGTTCGGCGGCATCCATGCGCTGTATGCGATCATCTCGGTCTATGTCGTGACGAAGGTGTCGAACGGTCTGATGGAAGGCATGCACTACGCGAAGGCAGTCTGGATCATCACCTCGGAGCCGACGCAGATTTCGGATGCCATCCTGCAGAAGCTGGATCGTGGTGTCACCGGTGTCCATGCGATCGGTATGTACTCCGGTAAGGAAACGACGATGCTCTACAGCATCATGTCGAACCGCGAAATCACCTACCTGAAGGATCTCGTACATGAAATCGACCCGAACGCCTTCGTGATCCTCTCGGATGTCCGCGAGGTCATGGGCGAGGGCTTCTCCCGCGAGAAGTAGAATTTTACTTTACATTTGGTGGACGACGTGCTATATTGTAATGGCGTTTTGAGACGCATGCTACTGTAGCACAGTCGGTAGTGCATCTGATTCGTAATCAGAAGGTCACCGGTTCGAATCCGGTCAGTAGCTCGATATTCTCTTGTGACAGCAGTGTCAATCTGAAATAGAGTGACTACCGTTAAATCGTAAAGCGAATATTACCGAAGACAGGGTCCTGGTTTCAGATGCGAGAAACCAGGACTTTTTTTGTTCAAAGGAGATTCCAGTGAGAAAATTAATCAGTGCAGCCGTAGTAACCGCGGCGCTGGCCATCAGCGCGACGATGACAGCATTGGCCGGAAGCTGGGGACAGCAGAACGGTTCGTGGGTGTATCTCAACGACGCCGGACAGCTTCAGACGGGCTGGGCGTGGATCGACGGCAACCATGACGGCATCGCCGAGTCGTATTATTTCGACATGAGCGGCAAGCTGTCCACCAGTACGACGACGCCGGATGGCTATACCGTGAATTCGGATGGTGCCTGGGTACAGGACGGAAGCGTGCAGACGAAGGTAATTCCGCTGTCGGATCCGAATGCGCTCGGCCGTCTCGGGACAGTGGCCGGCAGCTCATCGATGTCAAGTGATAGCTTTCTGGTTGCAGGCAGTGCATACGAGAATGGCAAGAATTATATGCAGTCAGAGGAGGCGTTGCAGCAGGTGACGGGCCGGAAAGACATCGTGAACTTCGCGCGCCAGTATGTCGGCGCAGGCAAGCTCCGCTATGGTGCCGGTACGAATCTGAATGGTGGTCCGGTGGACTGCTCCGGCTTCGTGCTCGCGGTCTTCCGTCAGTTCGGCATTTCACTTCCGAGAACGTCCGCCGAGCAGTGCGCAGCCGCTCCGCGTTATGTTTCCGAGGCAGAGATGCTTCCGGGCGATCTGATTTTCTATGGCAACGGTGGTCGCGTGAACCATGTCGCCATCTACACCGGTGAGAATTCCATCGTCCATGCGACGAACAGCTCCCGCGGCTGGGTCTTCGAGGACAGCGGTTCTTCCGCGATGCACTACGCGCCGATCGTCGCCATCGGGCGGTACTGGTGAGGTATACCATGTTTTTCTTCTTCGGAATCATGAATGATCAGAAGGATCTCAATTTTCATCAGCCGATGACCTGCGATGTGTGCGGGCGCATGGGGCAGTACCAGGTGTTTGTGACGTAAATGGTGCTGTCGATTTTCTTCATTCCGATTTTCAAGTGGGGCCGTACGTACTATGTGCGCACGAGCTGCTGCGGCTCGCTGTATCAGCTTCGTCCGGAGGTCGGCCGCGCGATCGAGCGAGGGGAGAACGTCACCATCCAGCAGACGGACCTCTACCTCGAGCAGCGAGGGCAGGCCGGCGGGCAGAATCGTTCAGCGGGTCAGTACGGGCAGGATAATGCTGGTGCATGGCAGTCGCATGGCGCTGATCAGGCGTACTGGCAGGCCGACGGGCAGAATCGTTCATCGGGTGCACAGAACGGCGCAGCGTATGGACAGAATGCGGCAGGAAGTACCCAGCAGCGGCTTCTGGAGCAGCAGGGCAAGTGGACGAAGGTCTGCTACAACTGTGGTTACACCACGACGGAAGACTTCGAGTATTGCCCGAAGTGCGGGAAAAAGTTCGAGTATAGGGAGCAGAAGTGAGCATCATGAGTAAAGTATTACTGGCCAGCGTCTTTATCATCATCTGCCTGAGTGTCATGATCGGCATCCCGGTGTATCTGTACAGGAAATATAAGAAACTGCAACATAAGAAATGAAAGCTGTAGCATATCGAGAAAAGTAAGTGGAAGACCATCGCAGACGCGGTGGTCTTTTTTGTTTGTGACCACCAGGAGAGGAAACTTTTCGCGCGTAAGCGCGATCATTTAATTTCGAGCGAAGCGAGAATCAGTGCTTAGAGTACTATATCACCGCTCTTGCAGAATTTTTCTTTCTTTCATATAATGAAAGAAAACGTGAAAGATAACATGCAAGTGAAAGAAAACCAGTAAGTGAAAGAAAAAACGCAAGTGAAACCAGATTAGCGAGAAAGAATACACAAAATCAGAGAAGTCACTGAACTGAGTGAAAGGGGCGTCCGATGTTTTCATTTGAATCTTTAAATGTGGAGTTTAAGCAGGAGTATGTTCCGGATATTCGAAAAGAAGTGATGGCGTTTGCGAATACCGATGGTGGAACGGTCTATGTGGGTGTGCGGAAGGATGGAAGTGTCGCGGGAGTGGAGGATGCGGACGGGGTGATGCTGCAGATCGTCGGATCACTGAAGGATGCGCTGGCTCCGGACGTGATGCCGTTTGTAAAGGTAGATACGGTCAGCATCGACGAAAAACAGGTCATCGAAATCGTCGTGACGACCGGAACCAGTCGCCCGTACTATCTCAGAGAAAAAGGGTTGAAGCCGAGTGGCGTTTATGTCCGGAAAGGAAGCTCGACGCAACCCCTGTCCGAGGAGGGCATCCGTGAAATGATTCGTGAGAACAGCGCCCGTTCCTACGAGCTGAGCCGAAGCCTGAACCAGGAGATGACGTTTACGACGCTGGAAGCGGAGATGGCGAAGCGTTCGATCGAATTCGGACCAGCGCAGATGCGCACGCTGAAGCTGACCGGCGAGGATGGGCTGTACACGAATCTGGCGCTGCTTCTGTCCGATCAGTGTGAAACGTCGACAAAGGTGGCACTTTTCCAGGGGACAGACCGGGCGGTATTTCGCGAGCGAAAAGAGTTCACCGGCTCTATCCTGAAGCAGCTGGACGACATTTACAGCTTCATCGACTTCCTGAATAAGACGAAGGCGACCTTTTCCGGCCTGCATAGGACCGACACCCGGGATTATCCGGAGGAAGCGGTGCGTGAAGCCCTTCTGAACAGCATCGTCCATCGCGACTATGCCATCAGCGGCAGCAACCTCATCAACATGTATGACGACCGGCTCGAATTTGTGTCCATGGGCGGTCTCGTTCCCAGCATTGAACTCGAATCGATTTTCATCGGCGTGTCGCAGCCGCGAAATCCGCAGCTTGCCGGCGTGTTCTATCGCATGCAGCTGATCGAGAGCTACGGCACAGGAATCGGAAAAATCGAGCGGGCTTATGCCAATGCAGTCGTCCACCCATCTTATGAAACAGCGAAAGGTGTTTTCCGCGTGACGCTTCCGAATATGAATGAACGGCCATCGGATGCAGACACGGATAGAGACACCGGGCGCGGCCATCAGCTCTACCATACCGTCCAGTATACAAATGGTGGCCTGGTGCGAGGCCATGCGAAGTTCCACAGTGACTGGACAGAGCGGATCTACGGAGGCGGCGGGACTTACGAGAAGAGAGGCGGTAAACGCAGCTATGCCGGATATTATGACGCTGCGTCTGATGCTGCCGGAAAATATGGGGATTATAAAAATTACATGTCTGACGCCTCCTCAGTTAACGAAAAAAGAAGGCGAGGACAGGATTTATACATGCAGGATGAATCTTTGAAAAAAGAAGGAAAGCAAGGAAATCAGGCCGTGCATGAAAAGTTCGGTGAGTATAGCGGCGTTACAGCTGAGTACATCCCTGTGGTCGAGGCGCAGAAAAAGCAGATTCTGAAGTATGCAGCGACGCGTGACAGCATCAGCCGAAAAGAAATCGAAGACCTGCTCGGCATCGGTACCACGAAAGCATGTCGCCTGATCAGGGAATTATGTGATTCGGGTGAACTCGTACAGGTAGGAAGCGGAAGAAAAATTACATACAAGAAAAAATGAGTCGGTCGTTGGTGGTATAATAAGGACAAAACCACATTACAGGGGGACACAATTATGTTAAATGCAGTGGGCCGGGACATCCCGGACGAGATTCTGAAGCGCTATGGGAAGGAGCCGTTCCGGGGCAGCAGCTACCGGGATGACAAGCCGTATACGAAGGCGGCGCCGACGGTGCGCGGCATGGTCGATCCGAAGAGAAGCAAGATGGTCGGCAGTATCCGCGAGGCACTTGAGAAGTGCGGCGCGCGGGACGGCATGGTCTTTTCCTTCCATCATCACTTCCGCGACGGTGACCACATCGTCAATATGGTGCTCGAGGCCGCACAGGAGATGGGCCTTCGTGACCTCACGATCTGCGCGTCGTCGCTCGGTAAGTCGCACAGCCGCGTCGCAGCGATGATCGAAGAGGGCACCGTCGTCGGCATCCAGACCTCCGGCATCCGTGACCGCATCGGCGAGGACGTATCCTTCGGCCGGCTCGCGACGCCGGCGATCATCCGAAGCCACGGCGGTCGCGTGCGCGCCATCGAAGAAGGGGACGTGCACATTGACATCGCGTTTATCGGAGCGCCGACCGCGGACGAGTATGGTAATCTCCGTGGCGTCGGCGGCAAGAGCGACTGCGGCGTGCTGTCCTACAGCGTCGTGGATTCCCGCTACGCCGACCACGTCGTCGCCATCACCGACACTATGGTGCCGTTCCCGAACTTTCCGCCATCCATCCCGATGGTTGACGTCGATT